>Ga0257156_1000180_pt1 | contig 9746 bp, 8 predicted proteins | sample NI49A_FD_185989 | JGI IMG/M metagenome (GOLD analysis project Ga0257156, IMG submission 185989) | Soil microbial communities from H.J. Andrews Experimental Forest, Oregon, United States - NI-49-A | ecosystem: Environmental > Terrestrial > Soil > Temperate forest > Bulk soil | place: USA: Oregon... | reverse complement strand
CAGAATTGAACGATCGCTTCTACCAGACGCTTGCGTTTGGGACAGGCGGTCTTCGTGGCCGCACGATTGGAAAGATCATTACGACTGCGGAGCGTGGGAATGCAAGCGAAGGCGAACGGCCGGAATTCCCCTGCGTCGGCACGAACGCGATGAACTTTTTTAACGTCAATCGCGCAACCCGGGGACTTGTTGGTTATCTGCACGATTGCAACCGACGCCAACAAACTTCGGCGAAGCCGAAGATCGTAATCGCGCATGATCCGCGCTTTTTCTCGAAAGAGTTCGCCGAAGTTGCGGCCAAAATCGCAGCTGAAAATGGTTGCGACGCATGCGTGTTCGACGGCCCGCGGTCCGTGCCGGAACTTTCGTTTGCTGTTCGTTATCTCAAGGCAAACGCCGGCATCGTGATCACAGCGAGTCACAACCCGCCGTATGATAATGGTTACAAGGTTTATTTTAGTGACGGGGCGCAAGTGATCGAGCCGGACGCCAGCGGGATCATTGCCAAAGTGAATGCGATCACGACCGAATCGTTCACACCGCTTCCAAAAGATCAACAGGGAAGAGTGACCACGATCGGGAAGGACATCGATCAAGCTTACATGCAGCGGCTTGAGACATTGGTTCTCGATCCGCAGGTGATTCGCCAGGCGAAATCGCTGCGGATCATTTACACGCCGCTCCACGGGACTGGCAGCGTAATCATCAAACCGATGCTTACACGGCTCGGTTTCAATTTCCAGGTAGTGCCGGAACAGGACGGTTTCGATGGTCGATTCCCGACAGTGAAATCGCCGAACCCGGAAAACGCGGAGGCGTTAACCATGGCAATCAATCTGGCCCAAAAGGAAGATGCCGATCTGGTCGTCGCCACCGATCCGGACTGCGATCGCATGGGAGCCTCGGTTCGCGGAAAGGACGGCAAAATGAAATTGCTGACTGGGAATCAGATCGGTTCGCTCCTTGCCTGGTACCGAACCAAGACATTGTTCGACAAGGGCGTGCTCAATGAGCAAAACGCGGCACGCGCCGTGATCATCAAAACTTTTGTCACGACCGACCTGCAAAAGGCGATCGCCGATTATTATGGTTTGCGCTGTGTCGAAACGCTTACCGGCTTCAAATACATCGGCGCGAAGCTGAGCAAGTACGAGCGCGAAATCCCGGAACAATTGCGACAGAATTATGCTGATCTCGCGGAAAACGAAACGCGACGGCTTCGTCTGGCACACTCTTCATTTTACGTTTTCGGCGGTGAAGAGAGTTACGGTTACAGTGGCGCCGATTTTGTTCGCGATAAGGATGGCAACGGAGCCGTAATCATGTTTTGCGAAGTAGCCGCCTATGCCAAGGCACGCGGGCAGACAGTCGATGAATTGCTCGACCAGATCTTCGCAACGTTCGGCTATTTTGCGGAAAAAAATGGTTCGCTGGTCTTCGAGGGAGCAGAAGGCGCAAACAAAATTGCGCGGCTGGCTGAGTCGTACCGCACGAACCCATTTTCAGAAGTGCTCGGATTGAAGGTGGTCAACATTAGAAATTTCGAAACTGAAACGATTTCAGACGTCGAGGGCGATCCCATTCCCAAGGAGAAGATGTCGATTTTTGAACTGGAAGATCGAACGCGCATCGCGGTGCGTCCGTCGGGAACAGAACCCAAGATCAAGTACTACCTTTTTACGCAGCGTCGGCCGGAGAATGGAAAATTCGATTCTGCAGAACTCACTCGAGTTAAGGCGCAAGTCGGAGAAAAACTCGATCGCCTTTGGGATTGGTTGCAGAACGATGCCGAGTCACGGCTGAGTGATCGATCCCAGTGAGCTGGTCATCAAAAGCATTTCGCGCGTGGCCCTGGCTGGCAGCGATCTGTAGCGGGCTGCTCTACACAGGCTGTTTTGCGCCGTTTAATCTGACCTGGCTTTGCTGGATCGCGCTTACACCGCTCATCGCCGCGATTTTGTTTTCCGGGAAAGAGTCGCGGCATCCCTGGCTTCGGAATCTTGCACTTGGCTACGTCACTGGCCTGACATTTTTTTGGACGGCGCTCTCCTGGCTCACAACTGTTACGGTCCTCGGCTGGTTTGTTCTCCAATTTTACATGGCGATTTACGTCGCGCTTTGGGCATGGTTTTGCGGTTTGCTCATGCCACGAGAAGCCAAAAGGCAACCAAGCCCGAGCAAATGGGATCAGATGCTCGCCGAGGCTCGCAGTACAGCATCTCCGCCGCGATCGCCATGGACAAAATCCACCAATAACTTGCTGCTCGCCTTTCTTCTCGCTGCCGCGTGGGCGACGCAGGAATGGCTGCGAGGATGGGTTTTCTCCGGCTGGGGCTGGAACGGCCTTGGTGTAGCGCTGCACGACACGTGGCCACTTATTCAAATCGCAGAGTTCACCGGCATCGCCGGGTTATCGTTCATGGTCGCGTTCGCGAATGTGATCTTAGTTACGACAGCGCGCCGGTTGGTTCTTGAGGCGCGCACACATACGACGCGACCACATTTTGATCTGACGCTCACAATGGCGGCCATAGTGGGAGTCCTGACGTTCGGGCTTCGCGCCACCCAGGTTTCGCCGCCCACAAAACCGCTTCGCGTTGCCGCGGTGCAATCGAATGTTCCTCAGAATCAAAAGTTCGACCGGCAGTTTACGAGGAAAATTTTCGATCAATTCCGGCGGCTGAGCGAAATTGCGCTGCGATCAAACCTTCCGCCTGATTTGTTGGTTTGGCCGGAAAGCTCGATGCCCGGGCCGGTTCTTATCGAGCCGGAAAGCTACAAATTTGTAATGGATCTGGCTGCGTCGGCGGAAAGCGACCTTCTACTTGGCACGATCGACGAAGAAAAGGGTAATGTTTACAATGCGGCGCTGCTTATTTCCGATGGTGGCGAACGAGTGCAGGTCTATCGAAAAGTTCACCTGGTGCCATTCGGCGAATATGTACCAGGGCGGCATCGCGTGCCGCTGCTTGCGCGAATCGTTGGCGACCAGATACCTGGCGATTTCAAGGCCGGAAGAGAATACACAGTGTTCGGCCTGACGAATAGCGATGTGCAGGTGGCGCCTTTAATCTGTTTCGAAGACACGATTGGCGAACTTGTCAGACAATTTGTGCTCCCCACAGAGATGAATCCCGGCGCAAATTTGCTCGTCGATATTACAAATGACGGATGGTTTTTGCATTCGTCCGGATCGCATCAGCATTCGGCGAACGCGATTTTTCGATGCGTGGAAACGCGCCGCCCGATGGTGCGGGCAGCCAACACCGGAGTCACTTGTTTCATAAACCAATTCGGCCGCATCACTCAAATGTTACGGGATGAAACGGGCAGCACATTCACCGAAGGCGTTCTTACTGGCGAGATCATGGTGCCAACCGAGCACGAGCTAACGTTCTACACCCGACATGGCGAGCTGTTCGCGAAGTCATGCGCATACGCGACGCTGATTGCGATCATCGTCACGATTGTACTGCGAGGAGTAGGCAGGGGCGGTTCACCTGAACCACCTGCCTTTAGCGCGAACACACGAGCACCGGGCGATTGAGGTCAATCGCTCCTGGGCCTCGTGCGAATCCAGGCGTTGTGCTAGAAGATCGCTGTGCGCGTTGAATTGCCAATCGATCATCTGGACGAACTTTGGCCGGAGAAATTTCGCGGCGCACGTATCGCCGCGCTGCTTCATCCGGCATCCGTGTCATCAAAACTTCAACACGCATCGCGAGTTCTGGAGACGTACAACGGCGATCTTTTTCGTCTTTCCGCGTTTTTTGGTCCGCAGCACGGATTTCTTGGCCAAACGCAGGACGACATGGTGGAATGGAAAAGCTATGAACATCCGCGTCTTCGCATCCCGGTTTACAGTCTTTACGGTGAACATCGTGAGCCGACTACGGAAATGCTGCAGGACATAGATGTTTTGCTAGTCGATCTCCAGGACCTCGGTGCGCGCTACTACACTTTCATCTGGACGATGTACCTTTGCATGCGCGCCTGCGAACAAAACGGCGTCGCAGTCATTGTGCTCGATCGGCCGAACCCGATCAATGGGGTGACGACAGAGGGGCCGTCGCTCGACGCCGATTACAAATCGTTTGTCGGGCTTCATACCGTTCCTGTGCGCCACGGAAAAACGATCGGCGAACTGGCGCAGCAGTTTCGAGACGAAGCGTTTCCAAAATGTCGACTAACCATTTTGCCGATGAAAAATTGGAAACGCGAAATGTGGTTCGACCAAACCGGTCTGCCGTGGGTCATGCCATCACCGAATATGCCGACACTCGACACCGCGACTGTTTATCCCGGGTTATGTCTGCTAGAAGGCACAAACATCTCCGAAGGGCGCGGCACGACACGGCCGTTTGAAATCTTCGGCGCGCCATTCATCGATCCCGAGCGGCTTTGCAGCGAGCTGAATAATCTGAAATTGGGAGGAGTGTTCTTTCGTCAAAATTATTTTCAGCCGACCTTTCACAAATTTGCCGGTGAACTCTGCGGGGGCGCGCAATTGCATGTGATCGACCGCGAAACTTTCCAGCCTTTTGTTACCGGAGTGCAAATCATAAAGCTCATCCGCAAGATTTATCATGAGCAATTTCAATGGAAACAACCTCCTTACGAATACGAATGGAAACGACTTCCCATCGAAGTTCTAATCGGCGGTCCAATCGAATCGGTTTTCGGCGACTGACTCTGACGATCGCTAGCTTCGCCATTTTATCAGCGAGCTATTCGGAGCTTCGCGCAGACATTCCATGGCCGGAGGTGGTGCAGCGGCTTGCTTATGAAAACGAAAAATTAGCGCGACGTCCCCAAGGTCATAACGGTGAATACTTCGTAGTGTGCACTCTGTATTACACTCCAAAAGAATCCGGTTTTACTTTTGAGCGCGGCTTTGATGCAACGCCTGGCACAAAACCCGGATTACATGGCCGAACGTATCCACGCGATTTTCTTCGCTCGGTTAAAAAGGAGGGCTTTGGCCGAATGGTGACGCCGGTTAACGGATGCTATTACATTCGTTACGCGGGCGGGAACTCATTTGGTTTCGCTTCGCATCCTACGGGCGGAGGCGGGGTTTTGGTGGACCGGTATTCCGCTGCGGCAAAACTGGGACAGAGCGGATTGCGTCGTGGGGCAGTTATTGAGACGCAGTCTCCAGCGGTGCAAAAGGTTTTTGCCAGCACTCGGTGGAAAATCATGGATACCGGTGGCGGCCTGCGCCGATGGCAAATGGACTGCTATTTCGGCGAAGACGAGCCTCTTGGACCCGGTAAATTCATGGGTCGACCCCGGGCAACGACCTTTGAATACGCTTATGCCAACGCACGGATCATCAATTGATGTGAAGCCGTTTTCGGTTCGCCTGCGTTTCCACGGGGATCTCGATTTCTTTCTCGGATCACGAACTCGTCGGAGAAGTGTCGAGCGCAGCCTAACCGAAAAAACCTCGATAAAGGATGTGATCGAATCATGCGGCGTGCCGCACCCGGAAGTGAATTTGATCGTGGTTAATGGCGACACGGTTGATTTTGGCTACGGCGTGGCGAGCGATGCCGAATTCGAGGTTTATCCGCCGGGAATACAATATCCGCAATCCAGACACAAACGGCTGCAAGTCTGCACGATCAGCCGATTTATCGCGGACGGCCATCTCGGCAAACTCACCCGCAACTTGCGATTACTTGGCTTCGATGTCGCTTACGATTCTCGAGCGCATGACCGGCAATTACTCGATGTAATGGACCACGAAAACAGGGCGCTTCTGACGCGCGACCGGCGCTTGCTCATGCATGCAATCGTAAAAACCGGTTATTGCCCGCGATCCCAAGACCCGGATGAACAAACTATCGAAGTAATCCGGCGATTTGATCTTCTTCGATTGATCGCCCCGTTCACCCGGTGCCTTCGCTGTAACGCGCTGCTCCAGGAAATCCCGAAGGCTGACATACTTGAGGAGCTTGAGCCGCTTACGAAGATCCACTATGAACAATTCCGGCGCTGCATTGGCTGCGACCAAATCTACTGGGCTGGATCGCATTTCCCGAAACTTCAGAAACGCCTCGGACAAATTTGCGCGAATGTTGGCGACGAAAATGAAATCCGCGACTTGCCGTAGCTTGCTTCTGGCGATTTCTGCCATCCTCTCGTCAGTAATTCCGGCGCAAGCGTACGGTCCGCTGGGACATGAAATCGTCGGTGCGATTGCAGACGAGCGACTGGCGAATACGCCCACGGCCGCAAAAGTGTACGCATTGCTCGACGGACTTACATTGGAAAGAGCAGCCGTGATTCCGGACGAGATCAAAGGATGCGACAAAAACGGTGTGGACGATCCAAGGTCATTCCATTATTCGGCGCATCGAAAGATTGACCAACAGCTGCGGGATTTCTGGGCGGCAAATCAACCGACGCACGATCCGAATTCAGCCGCGCCATCGCATCACTGGTTTCACTACACTGACGTTCCGGTAGTGCCGTCGCAAAGATATCGTGACGGGACTGCGGGTCGCAGCAGATGGGACATCGTGCATATGATTCCGTTCTGCGTTCAAGTGTTGCAAGGCCGAGTGCCCGAACGCAATGACCGCAAAATCACCAAGCCTGTGGCGTTGATTTTGCTGGCTCATTACGTCGCTGATATTCACCAGCCGTTGCATGTCGGAGCGGAATACTTCGATATGCAGGGTCGAATCGCCGATCCGGACAAAGACAAATCAGCGCTCGGAGATGAGGGTGGAAATACCTTTACGTTTGAGCTGAGCGATGAACCACCACGCAGGCGCGGCACGCACAAGAAGAAATTCCACGGCTTTTGGGACTATGACGCGGTGAACGCACTTTTTCCTCAAGCGCCGGGCGCGCTAAGAAAAAGTGAATTGCAGACTCTCATCGAGCCGCTCAAGAAAGAGCTGGTCCACGACATGGCGACACACGAACCCCGGAACTGCCGAATGCCGTCAAGTGTTCCCATCGATAACTATGCCGAGATGTGGGCGGACGAAATCCTGCCGATCGCACGCGAGGCACATGAGCGCGTGCAATTCACAGATGTCCATGCGCAACAAGAAGAAAATCACGTCGTCGCGGCTGGCGAAGCGGACGAAAAACCTCGGCCAGATCAAACGAATTATCGGACCTGGGCGACGAATACCGTCCGAGACGAATTACACAAAGCTGGCTGGCGTCTTGCCGATTTGCTTGAAAAAGCCCTTCAGTGACGTCAACGCGACTGTGTCGAATTGATTAGCTGTTTCATAGTAACTAAGGCTAATCCCAAATGAACTCGCGCAGCGAAACCAAAAAAAACGCGCCGGAATTTCTTCCGGCGCGATCAAGTGTAAGAACGCTGGAAAACGCAGTGCGATCAGGTCTGAGTTTTCGTTGTGCCTGCTGTCTTTTTGCACTGCGCTTTTAATTGGGCGAACTGCTCTGCGGAAAGAATTCCTTTCGCGCGGCTTAGGAATGTCTGCCTGCTTTCCTTCGTGCAGCCGGCTTTCATGCATTCTGCCTGCCACGTTTCGATTTTTGTCTTCTGATCAGGCATGAGATTCAGCGTTGCCAAATTAACGCACGCCATCGAACTCGTGTTCGACGCGCCTTTAACGCAACACGCCTTGTCTCCTGCAAATGCGCTGGACGCCGTAAGCATCGCAGCTGCAATTAGAACTGTAGTGGTAATTTTGGTCATGGTGAAATGCTCAGACCGAGCTAGCGCTGTGGCGTTCAATTTTCATCATCGGGAAATAGAAGTGGCGCGAATTGATTCACGCGTTAAGACAAAGGCAACATGTCGATGACACTTGACCCTGTCAGACCGATTGAGTTGACTGAAATACAAGCAGCACGCGAGCGAATCGCGAGCACGATCGTGCGCACGCCGCTGATTCGCCTCGAGCTCGGACCAGAGTTGCCTGACATTCGACTCAAGCTGGAAAACCTCCAGCCGATCAACGCGTATAAATTGCGTGGTGCCGCCAATGCCGTCGCCCTTCTGTCTGAGGCGGAGCGGAAGTGCGGAGTTTGGACCATTAGCGCGGGGAACGCGGGTCAGGGCGTTGCCTATGCGGCAAGGGCCGCAAATGTGCCGTGCACAGTTGTAGTTGTCGACACGGCGCCGAAATCAAAGCTGGAGCGAATGAAAGCGCTCGGCGCCAAACTCATTCCTGTGCCGTACGACGTTGCATGGAAAGCGCTCGATGAAAGATCGTTTCCCGGAACAGACGGAACATTCATTCATCCCTTCGATGATCACAATTTCATCACCGGTCACGCCACGATGGGATTGGAGATTCTTGAGGATGCACCGGACACAGCAGCTGTCATCGCAAGCATTGGCGGTGGCGGACTGATCACTGGCGTGGGCAGCGCAATCAAGGCGCTCAAGCCGGAGACCAAAGTGTTCGGTGTCGAGCCGGAAACGGCCGCGTCGGCAGCGCTTTCGTTCGAGAAGGGTTTGCCGCAAGTGTTCACAAACTGGAAAGCTTCATTCGTGGATGGCGCAGGGGGCCAAAGTATGTTTCCTCGCATGTGGGAACGAATGAAACCGGTGGTGGACGGTTACTTCGTCGTCACTCTCAAGGAAACGAAAAAGGCCATGCGACTCATGGCGGAAAAGGCGCGGATTATCTCCGAGGGCGCTGGCGCATTGCCGCTCGCTGCGGCGCTGAGTGGAAGAGCTGGCAAAGGCCCGATTGTCGCCATTGTTTCGGGTGGCAACATCGATCTCAGCAAGTTCTGTGAGTTGATCTCGCAAGGCGGAGATTGACTTTCACTCAACAGTTTGAAATAACCTGCTGCGAACAAAAATCGGAGGAAGAACAATGAAGATTGGCGAGACAGCACCAGATTTTGAAGCGGAAACTACCCAGGGAAAGATTCGATTTCACGATTGGATCGGCGACTCCTGGGCTATCCTGTTTTCGCATCCGAAGGACTTCACCCCCGTCTGCACAACCGAGCTCGGTTATATGGCGAAAATAAAGCCGGAGTTCGAGCGGCGAAACGTGAAGATCATGGGATTATCGGTCGATTCGACAGGCGATCATTCAGGATGGGCGAAAGACATTGAAGAGACGCAAGGACACGCGCCTAATTATCCAATTGTAGGCGATGCTGACTTCAATGTAGCCAAGCTGTACGGAATGCTGCCCGCCGATACCGCGGGCGACGCGAAGAGGCGTACCCCTGCAGATAATGCAACGGTGCGCAACGTTTACGTCATCGGGCCAGATAAGAAGATCAAGCTGATCCTTGTGTATCCGATGACAACAGGCCGGAATTTTGATGAAGTGCTGCGAGTGATTGATTCATTGCAATTGACCGCGAAACACCAGGTGGCGACTCCAGTGAACTGGAAGCCCGGCGACGACGTGATCATCGCTGGCTCGGTCTCCGACGAAGAGGCGAAGCGACGTTATCCGCAAGGCTGGAAGGCACCTAAGCCGTATCTTCGGATTGTACCTCAGCCACAATGATGTAGCGGCTTGCGTGTGAAAGCCGCTATTGCTCGCCAGAATATTCTACCGGGTCCTGATTAAAATAGGCTTGCAGTTCTGCGTACAGTTTTGGGTGACGAACCCGAAGCGCGTGGGGTTGTTCAAAGAAAGCTTCGACCGATACAGCGAAAAACTCGGCGGGATCGGTGGCTCCGTACGTGTTGAGCAGGGTCGGTACTCCGCTCTCGTCGGCCGCGCGCAATGACGCGAACTCGCTTCTCATAACTTCACTCCACGAGAATTGCTGTT
>Ga0257156_1000178_pt1 | contig 9788 bp, 8 predicted proteins | sample NI49A_FD_185989 | JGI IMG/M metagenome (GOLD analysis project Ga0257156, IMG submission 185989) | Soil microbial communities from H.J. Andrews Experimental Forest, Oregon, United States - NI-49-A | ecosystem: Environmental > Terrestrial > Soil > Temperate forest > Bulk soil | place: USA: Oregon... | reverse complement strand
GCTGGTGACACGCAAGCTCGGCAAGGACGCCCTGATCACCGACCCGGCAAGGGCCGCCGAGCAGGCGGTGCGCATGGCGATGGAGGGCAAGGTCCGCACGATCACCGGCAAGGTGATCGACGCGCGCGTCGAGACCATCTGCATTCACGGCGACAGCCCGGGCTCGGACAAGATCGTGGCCGCGGTGCGCGAGGGCCTGGTCAAGGCGGGCGCGACGGTGAAGCCGTTACGCGACTGGTTGCCGCGCTGAGCGGCGGTTCACTGTAGCGCAGGTCCTGCGGGGTCGGACCGAGGCGTCCGAAATGGGTACAGTGTCTGGCGCTCCTCGTCACCGGGCATCGGAGCTCGGTCCGACCCACCGCTCGTAACCGTTCGACACTCCAGATCTTTCCTCCCCTCCGAAAACTGGCACCGAGTTTGCCCTAGAGAGGCTCGGCACATAGCCATGGCGGACTACACGGACGGCAGGAGCGTGAAGGGCGCGAAGACCGGCGGCAGCCGGCCCGGCGAGATCAAGCCGAGCTTGGCGCATCGCGGCCATCGTCTCGCGGGACTTCACGCGCCTCGCGGGGACTTCCGGCTGCGTCACGCCCTGGAGTCCCGACCGCACGAGTATCCCGGTCAGCTCGCGCGGGCTCATCGCCTCCCGCATCATCCGCGAGGCCTAGGTCGATGAGTGCAACCGATCCGGCCGGAATCGCCACAGGGGAGGAACGGACCATGATGCTCACAGAGCGCACCAGCGGCAACACGACGCTTCGGCTGCTCTCCGGGTCGGCTTACCGGCGAGAGAGCAGCGCCATGCCCTCGGACTCGCAGATCGCCCACGCCCTCTTCGACGCGCAGAGCGCTCCGAGCGTGCCGTCGCGGAAGAGCTTCGACGAGATCCTGTTCATGGGGCAGCACAGCACGGGCTGGACGCAGGTGTTCAAGCAGCTGAAGTCGGAAGGTCTGATCCAGGAGCAGACGCTGGGGCACGTGGTGGCGCGGTGGACGAATCGCACGATCCGCAGCCGCCGGCCGATCCTGGCTCACGCCGAGCTCGAGCCCGTCGGAGCTTCCGCCTAGTCCGTTTCGTTTCGAGCGCTACCGCGCGGCCAGCAACGCCTCGAGCCGCGCGGTAGCGCGCTCCCAGTCGAACTGGGACCTCACGAAGTCCTGCCCGCTCCGGGCCAGCCGCCTCCGCAAGTCAGCATCCTCCACCAACCTCGACAGCCCCCAGGCCAGCGCGTCCACGTCCCGCCGGGGGGCCACCACCGCGGTTCGACCGTCGATCGCGTAGTCGCGACAGCCGCCGTTGTCATAGGTGCAGAGCGTCGCGCCGCAGGCCATCGCCTCCATGGCCGGCATGCCGAGACCCTCGTCCCAGGACGGGCAGAGATAGATCGGGCACCGGCTGTAGAGCCAGGCCAGGCGCTCCTGGGGCAGGTTCTCATGGAACTCGGCGAAGGGGAGCTTGCGCGGGGGCGGCTTGACCCCGAAGCCCACCAGCCGCAGCTCGGGGTGCCGCGCGCGGACCCGGTCGAAGGCCTCGAGCCCGTCGGCCACCCCCTTCCAGGGGTACTCGTGGAAGAGCATCAGCACCCGGAGCTTGCCGTCCTCCGCGGCGGGAACCGGATGGAAGAGACCCGGCTCCACCGGGGTGACCACCACCGCGGCCGGGGTCTCGAACCGCTCGGCCATCACGTCGGCGAGCCACGTCGAGATCACGATCTTCCGCAGGGGCACGCGGTAGGTCGCATCCACCCGGGCCGCCTCGCCGTGGTAGAGGCTCTCGTAGTGCTGGATGAAGTAGAACTTCCGCCCGCAGCGCGGCGGGGCCGCCGCCACCGTCTCCACCGACTGCCAGGAGGTGGCGATCACCACGTCGCCATCCGGCACGCGGGCCGAGCTCCACTCGGGCACCCAGCGCACGCGCGCCTCGAGCCCCGGCATCCAGTCCGGTCCGGTCCGCACCCGGTTCCGCCACCACGCGGCGAGGGTGCGCTTCACCGGCACGAGCAGCGTCACCTCGTGGCCCCGGCGGGCGAGGCGGTCGGCGTGGAGCAGGATCGCGCGCACCCCGCCCGCGATGCGGAGATGCGGGCAGAGGAACGTGATCTTCATGATCAGATGGCCATCGACACCTGACCCGTGCGGCGATACGCGGCCGGGTCCAGGACCACGTTGATGCAGTAGACCTCGCCCGAGCCGAGGGCGCGCTCGAGCGCGGGCCGGAGCTGGCCGGGCTCGGTCACGTGGATCCCCTTCCCCCCGAGCGCCTCCACCATCCGGTCGTAGCGGGTGAACGGCAGCGAGGTCGCCACCGAGCGCTCGGCCCCGAAGAACGAGAGCTGCGGATTGCGGATCTGCCCCCAGCCGCCGTCGTTGCCGACGACGACCGTCATCGGCAGCTTGAAGCGCACCGCGGTCTCCAGCTCCATCCCGTTGAGGCCGAAGGCTCCGTCGCCCGCGATCAGAAGGACGCGCTGCTCGGGGCGAAGCAGCTTGGCCGCGATGGCGAACGACGGGCCCACCCCGAGGCAGCCGAAGGGCCCCGGGTCGAGCCACTGGCCGGGCCGGGAGAGGGCCACGATCTTCGACGCGCACCCGACCACGTCGCCGCCGTCGCCCACCACGGTGGTCTCGGCGTCGACCACTGCCGCGATCTCGTGGCCGAGGCGGTAGTGGCTGATCGGCACGTCGTCGGAGAGCCGCTCCGCCATGAGGCGCGCCTGCGCGTCGGTCTCCCTCTTGCGTAGCGCGTCCCGCCAGCGGTCGAACCGCGCGGTCAGGTCCCGCGGCAGGGCGTCGGCGAGCGCCCGGAGCGTGAGGCCGATGTGGCTGGTCAGGCCGACCGCCAGCGGGCGGTTGCGCCCCAGCTCCACCGGATCGCAGTCCACCATCGCCACCTGGACGTTCTCGGCGAACGAGGGCACCCGGCCATAACCCAGGCGGAAGTCGAGCGGGGTCCCCAGCACCAGCACGACGTCGGCCTGGCCGAGCGCGAACCCGCGGGCCTGGGCGAACACCTGCGGGTGGTCGTGCGGGAGGCAGCCCCGCCCCGCGCCGTTCGTGAACACCGGCATCCCGGCGCGCTCGGCCAGCCTTCGCAGCTCCGCGGCCGCGTCGTCCCAGTACACGCCGCTGCCCGCCATGATCAGCGGCCGCTCCGCGCGGGCCAGCAGCGCGGCTAGCTCCAGGACCGACGCCTCATCGGGAGCGGTGGGTCGCCGGTGGGCATAGGCGGTCGGGATCGGCGCCATCCGGTCCTCGACCGTGGTCATCAGCAGGTCGACCGGGATCTCGACGAAGACCGGCCCCGGCCGGCCGGTGAGCGCGTGCCGGATGGCGGTGGTGAGCACCTCCGGAATCTGGCGCGTCTCGGAGACCGTCCACGAGCCCTTGGTGATCGGCCGCAACAGGTCGACCTGCTCGACCTCCTGGAGCGAGCCGAGGCCGCGTAGCCCGAGCGGCGCCGCTCCCCCGATGAGGAGCACCGGGCTGCGGGCGGAGTAGGCATTGGCGATGCCGGTGACCGCGTCGGTGACGCCAGGGCCCGCGGTGACCAGGGCCACGCCGACGTTGCGGGTGAGGCGCGCGTAGGCGTCGGCGGCGTGGGCGCAGGCCTGCTCGTGGCGCATGTCCACCACCTGCACGCCCTCGGTGATGCAGCCGTCGTAGATCGGCAGGATGTGGCCGCCGCAGAGGGTGAACACGTGGCCCACGCCCGCCTGGCGCAGGGTGCGCGCGACCAGGTGCCCTCCGTTGAGATCCCCCACGCTAGCCGCCCGGCTTGCCCGGGATGTGCACCACCTCGAGCTTCACCCGGTCCGGGTCCTCGAAGAAGACCGCGTAGTAGCCGGGCCGGTACTCCGGGAACTCCCGTGGCGTCTCATAGAGCGGCGGAAGCCGGCGCGGGCCCATGAACTCGTCGCGGAATCGATCCACCTCCTCGCGGCGCTCCACCCGGAAGGCCACGTGATTGAGGCCCGGCCGCTTGCGGTGGAAGCCGTGCCCGGCGTGGGCCGGCTCGGTCGCGATCACCCAGATGTCGGCCCCGCTCCCCGAGAAGCCGGCGACCGTGTCGCTCTCGTAGACGGTGCGGTATTCGAGGTAACCGAGGAGGGCCTTGTAGAAGGGAAGGGAGCGGGCGGCATCGCGGACGTTGATCTGGAAGTGATAGACCTGGGCCTTCACCAGAACTTCTCCCACTTCACGCTCTTGCGGTCCATGCCCTTCTTCACGAGGGCGTCACGGACCCGGTTGATGGTCTCCCCGCCCCCGCAGACGTAGACGATCAACCGGTCGATCCCGTACACGAGGCGCTCCACCGCCTCCGCGGGCTCTCCCTTCTCGCCGCGCCAGGTCGCGGGCGGCTCGCGCAGCACCGGCAGGTAGGAGAACCCCGGATAGCGGCGCGCGAGCGAGCGGAAGTCGGCGTCGTAGACGAGCCAGCCCGGGTTGCGGGCCCAGTAGATCAGCGCGGTGGGCCGGCCGTAGCCGGTCTCGTAGAGATGGCTCAGGATCGAGCGCACCGGCACGATCCCGATCTCCTCGGCCACGAAGACGGCCCGGCGGGGGTCGGCGCGGTCGAAGACGAAGCCGCCGGTTGGCCCCTTGAACCGCACCTCATCGCCCGGCTGGAGGCCCCGCACCCACTGCGAGCCGATGCCGCCCGGGGCCACGTCGATCGACAGGGTCAGCACGCCCTTCCGCGTGGGCGACGAGACCATGCTCCAGGCGCGCACGTTCTTGGGGCCGAACGGCACCGAGATCCACTGCCCGGCCTCGAAGGTCCAGTCGGCGGGCTCGATCACCGCGAGATCGATCTCGATGATCTCGGGGGTGACCGCCCGCCGCGCGGTCACGCTCGCCCGGCACTCCCGCGGCTTCATCGCTTCTGGAACCGCGGGATGATCTCGCTCGCGATCGTCTCGAGCTGGGCCGCCTCGTCCGTGAGATCGCCGATCGGGTTCATGACGAAGTAGCGGCAGCCCGCCTGCATGAAGCGATCGATCTGCTCGGCGCACTGCTCCGGCGTGCCGATCACCCCGTACTTGCGCGCGAGGGGGCCGAAGTCCTGCGCGTAGCGGTTGGAGAGGATGCGCACCCAGGCGCGCTCCGCGCTCTCGTAGTCGCGCCCGACCGTGACGAAGGTCAGATGCCCGGCCACGAAGCCGTCGAGGCTCCGCCTCGCCGCCTCCGCGGCCCGCCGGATCTTGTCCAGGCTCTGGGCGTAGCGCTCGGGCTGGACGACATACGAGATCCACCCGTCGCCCTGGCGGCCGGCCCGGGCCAGCGCCGCGTCGGAGCGGCCTCCGATCCAGATCGGCGGGCCGGGCCGCTGCACCGGCTTGGGATCGATGCTCACGCCCTCGAACCGGGTGAAGCGGCCCTGGAAGGAGGCCGGGGTATCGCGCCAGAGCGCCCGCACCACGTCGATGCCCTCGGTCACGCGGGCGCCGCGTTCCTTGTGGGGCACGCCGCAGGCCTCGAACTCCTTCGGGTTCTCGCCGCCCACCCCGACCCCGAAGATGAGCCGGCCCCCGCAGAGCGCGTCCAGCGTGGAGGTGATCTTGGCCACCACGGTGGGCCGCCGCAGGGCCAGCAGGTAGACGCCGCTGCCGAGCTTGATCCGGCTCGTGATGGAGGCGTAGGACGCCAGCAGCGTCAGCGACTCGTAGATCGGGTTGTGGAAAGACACGTGGTCGCCGGTCCACAGCGAGTCGAGCCCGAGCGCCTCGCAGCGCCGCGCCAGGGCGAACTGCTGCTCGGGCGGGTGCATGGAGAGGAACGCGCCGAACCTGGCTTGCAGATCCATCAGCGTGCCTACCGCGGGAAGGCGTCCTTGACGCCCCCGTCCACCGTGATCGTGCACCCGGTGGTCTTGGCCGAGCGATCGGAGGCGAGGAACAGGACGGCTTCCGCCACGTCCTCGGGCAGGATGGCCCGGGCCAGGATGTTGCGCTGGCGGTAGAAGTCCTCCAGCTCGTCCACCGTGATGCCCTGGGCTCGCGCGCGCTCGCGGCGCACGTCCTCGGACCAGAGCTTGGAGTCCCGGAAGACCGCGTCGGGGTTCACGATGTTCGAGCGGATCCCGTGGGGACCACCCTCCAGCGCGAGCACCTTGGCGAGCTGCGCCTCCGCCGCCTTCGAGGCCGAATACGCGGAGAAATCCTTCCCGGGCGACATCACGTTCTTGGTGGCCACGAAGACGAACGCGCCGCCCAGCCCCTGCGCCTTCAGCACCCGCATCCCCTCGCGCGCCACGAGAAAGTGTCCGGTGGCGTTGACCGCGAAGGAGCGCTCCCAGTCCGCGAGCTCCATGCGGTCGACCGGTGCGGCGTGCGCGGTCCCCGCGTTGGAGACCACGATGTCGATCCCGCCGTAGGCCAGCACCGCCTCCTCGAAGGCGGCCCGCACCGAGGCCTCGCTCGTGACGTCCATCCGGAGCCCGATCGCCCGCCCCGCCCCGTGGGCCCCCACGATCTCCTCGGCCGCCTTGCGCGCCCCCGCCGCGTCGAGATCGCCCACCAGCACGTGCGCGCCCTCGGCGGCCAGCCGCTGCGCCGCCGCCCGCCCGATGCCGCTGGCCCCGCCGGTGACCAGCGCGATGCGCCGGGCCAGCTCCTTCTCGGGCGGGGCGAGTGAGAGCTTGTAGAGCTCGAGCGGCCAGTACTCCACGTCGAAGGCCTCTCGCGCCGAGAGCGACACGTAGCCTCCGAAGGAGGTGGCGGCACCGAGCACCGAGATCGTGTGGTGGTAGATGTCGTCCACGATGCCGGCGGTGCGCCGGTCCTTGCCGGCCGCGAAGAGCCCGAGGCCGCCCACCACGATCACGCGCGGGAACGGATCGGTGAGCTTCGCGCCCTCGGTGTTATGCCCCTCGAAGTAGGCGGTGTAGTCGGTGACGAAGCGCTCCACCGCCGCGGTCACCCCGGCCCGCACCGCCTCCGGATCCGACGGGTCCGCGACCGGTGCGAAGCACGGCAGGCGCTTGGTGAAGATGGTGTGGTCGGGGGTCGCGGGCCCGATCCGGCAGAGGGCGTCGGCCTCGCGCGAGGCCGCGAACTCGAGCACCGGAGGCGCGTCGTCAAAGAAGAGCACCTGCCGCCGGCTCTTGCCGACCAGCCCGCGCAGGTGCGGGGCCACCGCGAGCGCCACCCGCCGGCGCGCCTCCGCGGCCGGGCTCGCCACCGCCGCGCCGCCGAAGCGAGTGCGCCCCTTCGCGCGATGGGCGATGGCCTCCTCGGCGCGGCTGATCAGCTGGACGGTGGCCTCGTAGGCGTGCTTCACCGAGGCGCCCCAGCAGATCGTCCCGTGCTTCTCGAGCAGGATGGCACGCGCGTTCGGGTGCGCCGCGAACACGGAGGCCACCTCGCGGGAGATCAGGAAGCCCGGCCGACGGTACGAGAGCGCGATGACCTCGTCGCCGTACACCTCGCGGAGCACGTCCCGGCTCCGGTCGTTGTTGGTGAGCGAGACGACCGCGTCGGCGTGGGTGTGGATCACCGCCGAGGCGGGCAGGAAGCCGTGCAGGAGCGTCTCGATCGACGGCCGCGGGCTCGCCGGCTCCTGCAGCGCGTGCGCGAGATAGTCCACCATCTCCTGGTCGCCCATGTCCGGGCGATCCAGCAGCGCCAGCACGTCGTCCATGCGGACGCCCGGGAAGTCCTTCTTCTGGATGCTCTTGAGATCGGAGCCGCTGCCCTTGACCCGGAGCACGCGGGTGGGCCGGCCGCGGTGGTCGCGCTCCTCCTGCTTGATGGAGGTGTTGCCGCCGCCCCAGACGACGAGCGTGGTCTCGGCCCCGATCAAGCGCGAGGCGTAGACGAGAAGATCGAGATCGCTCTTGCCCTGCGCGTCACCGTCGCTCCAGCGGGAGTTCATGGCGCCCTCACCATACCCGAATCCGCCATGGCGGTAAAGATTGCGGGACGCTATCGTGACCGCGTGACCGCGTGGACGCGGCGGGGCCTCACACTGGGCGCGGCGCTGGCCCTCGCCCTGATCGGGCCGCTCGATTCGGGGCGTGGCTCCGGCGAGGCGCGCGCCGACGGCATCATGCTCATCGAGGCCGGCGCGTTCTGGATGGGCAGCGACTCGACCGTCCCGGACGAGGGCCCCATGCACCGCGTGTACGTGCGTGACTTCTGGCTCGACCGCAACAAGGTGACCAATCGGGAAGTCGCCCAGTTCCTCGAGGCCCGCGGGCTCCGGAGCCCGGAGGGCATGCGCTACCTCGATCAGGACGATCCCGACGTGCGGATCCATCGGCGCGGGGGCCGGTTCATCGCCGATCCCGGGTTCGAGGAGCACCCCGCGGTCGAGGTCTCCTGGTTCGGTGCCCGCGACTACTGCCTCTGGCTCGGCCGGCGCCTGCCCACCGAGGCCGAGTGGGAGAAGGCGGCCCGCGGGCTCGACCGCCGTCGCTACCCGTGGGGCGACGAAGCGCCGGATGCCGAGCGGGCGGTCGTCGGGCGCCCCTACAACGCTACCGAGCGCGGCGACCTCCGGCCGGCCGGCGCCGGCCCCACCGGAGTCCAGGATCTGCTCGGCAACCTGCGGGAGTGGACGGGCTCGGTCTACCGGCCCTATCCCTACCGGGCCGACGACGGGCGCGAGCAGGCGACGCTCGACGCCGGACGCGTGGTCCGGGGCGGGAGTCACGACGACCCCGTGGACGCACTGCGGGTGACGATTCGCCGCCTCTCCTCGTATGATGGAGGGCGCGGTGGGCTGGCCCACGGTCACCACCACACCGGTTTTCGCTGCGCCACCTCGGAGGACCTGGGAGGACGATGACGTCATGAGAGGCCTGATGATGGACTACCCCCTCACCCTCACCCAGTTCTTCGAGCGCACGCGGCGCCTCTTCCACCGCAAGCGCATGGCGACGCGGGTGCCCGGGGTGGGGCTCCAGTGGTACACCTACGCGGACTACGCGGACCGGGTCTGCCGCCTGGCCGGTGCGCTGCGTGGCCTCGGCCTGCAGAAAGGGGCGCGGGTCGGCACCTTCGCGTGGAACTCCCACCGCCACATGGAGGTCTACTTCGCGGCGCCGCTCATGGGCATGGTGCTGCACACCGTGAACATCCGGCTCTCCGCCCAGGACATCACCTACATCGTCAACCACGCGGGCGACGAGGTGCTGATCGTCGACGCGAGCCTCTGGTCCATCCTCGAGCCGATCCGGAAAGACCTCACCACCGTCAAGCACATCATCATCATGAAGGACACCCCCGCCGCCGAGGTGCCCGCGGGGGCGCTCGACTACGAGCAGCTCGTGGCCGCCACCGCCCCGGTCAGCGAGTGGCCGCGTCTCGAGGAGACGGACGCGGCCGGCATCTGCTACACCTCCGGGACCACCGGGCACCCGAAGGGCGTGGTCTACACCCACCGCGCGATCTACCTGCACTGCTTCGCGTCCTCCACGGTGGACGTGCTCGGCATCTGTGAGCGCGACGTGATCCTGCACATCGTGCCCATGTTCCACGCCAACGCGTGGTGCGTGCCGTTCGCGGGAGTCATGAACGGGGCGACCCAGATCTTCGGCGGGCCCAACCCGCAGCCGCGGGACATCATCGAGATCGTCCACCACGAGAAGGTCACGGTGGTGGGCGCGGTGCCGACGGTGTGGATCGCCATCCAGGGCATTCTCGAGAAAGAGCCGCAGTGGAACATCTCGTCGATCCGCTGCATCCCGATCGGCGGGTCGGCCGCGCCGCGGACCCTCATCGAGCTGTTCGACAAGAAGTACGGGGCCTACATGCTCCACGCGTGGGGGATGACCGAGATGACCCCGC
>Ga0257156_1000176_pt1 | contig 9817 bp, 8 predicted proteins | sample NI49A_FD_185989 | JGI IMG/M metagenome (GOLD analysis project Ga0257156, IMG submission 185989) | Soil microbial communities from H.J. Andrews Experimental Forest, Oregon, United States - NI-49-A | ecosystem: Environmental > Terrestrial > Soil > Temperate forest > Bulk soil | place: USA: Oregon... | reverse complement strand
AGGCTGTCGTGAATCACGTGGACCTTGCTGCCTTCCGCATGGTTCCAGCGCACCGGGATCTCACGCAGACGCAACCCGGCCTGGTAGGCGAGAAAAAGAAGTTCGACATCAAACGCGAACCCAATGGTATGCGCTTTTTCCAGAATTGGCCGGCAGACATCCAGTCGAAACGCTTTGAAACCGCATTGCGTGTCCCAAAACGGCATTCCGGTCGCAAATCGCACGATTAAATTGAAAACGCGACCGGCCTGCTCGCGTCGCCACGGTTGCCGAACGCCGATCAGTTTTCGATCGAGCGCGCGCGAACCAAACGCAAGATCGACGTCTCCCTGTGCGATCGGCCCAATCACTTTGGGGATTTCGCTCAACGGTGTCGAAAGATCCGCGTCGAAGAACAATCCGATTGGTTTTGTTGCCGCGAGCAATCCAGTTCGCACTGCCGCGCCTTTTCCGCGATTTGGAAAATTCTCCAGCAATCGCGTTTGGATTTTTGCGCCGCTCAAAGCTTCGCGAACAATTGTTGATGTTGCATCGGTGGAGCCGTCGTTCACCACGATCAATTCGGCGTCCGGGCTTTCCGCGGATAAATAATCCAGCGTCGAGCGCACGGTGTCACCGATTCGGGCCGCTTCGTTAAAGCAGGGAATAACGACGGAGAACGGCGGTAGCATCGTTTGAAAAATCGAGATTCGTGATTCGAGACTCGTGATTTCGGCGACGATTTAACGATTTAACGAGTCACGATTCAGCGATAAATCTCAGTGAGGAACTTGCCGTTTGGATCGACATACCCCCGATACATCCCCGAAGTATTGAACGGCAACGCGATCTTGCCGTTTTTGTCGATCACGATCATGCCGCCGGTGCCGCCGAGTTTTGCGATTTTGTCGATCACGGCGAGACTGGCTTCCTCGACGGTTTTGCGGCGATACTCGATCAACGCCGACACATCGTGAGCAGCGGTGGCCATGATGAAAAACTCGCCGTCACCGGTGCCGGACACGGCACAAGTGGCGTTGTTCGCATAGGTCCCGCCGCCAATGATCGGCGTGTCGCCGATGCGTCCGCTCAGTTTATTCGTTTTTCCCCCGGTCGAAGTTGCAGCGGCCAGATTTCCATTTCGATCCAGTGCGACCGCGCCAACTGTTCCATGCAGGTCCTGATCAGTAATGATGAATTTCTTGTCGCCAGTGCCGCCCGCTTTTTCAGCCGCTTTTGTTTTCTGAAGCGCATCCCAGCGTTCCTGTGTGAAAAAATATTTTTGATCGACGAGCTCAACGCCCTGTTCTTTGGCAAAACCCTCCGCACCTTCGCCCGCCATCAAAACGTGCGGCGACTTTTCCATTACCAGACGGGCGAGGCTGATCGGGTTCTTGACGTGTCGGACATCGGCAACGGCGCCGGCTTTGAGCGTCTTACCGTCCATGATCGCGGCATCCATTTCATTTATGCCGGCGGCCGAAAAAACGGAACCTTTGCCGGCATTGAAAAGCGGATCGTCTTCGAACGTGCGGACAGCCGCTTCAGTCGCGTCCAAACTCGAACCGCCATGCTGCAAAATTTCCCAACCGGCGCGAAGCGCATTTTCAATTCCCGCGCGATACTCGCGCTCGCGTTCCGGCGTCATTTTGCCGCGCTCCATCGTTCCGGCGCCGCCATGAACAACCAATCCAATCTTATTTTCTTTCATCGAACTCATCCTGCCGAACTGTTGCGCATGTGCTAATGCCGCGACCGCGACCAGTCCGCAAATTAGAAAACATCGTCCGGCCATAATTTTCGCGCTTCGAACAATTAGTCCGCGCTTCGGCCGTGCGCCAGCGAGAAGAAATCGCTTTTTCGGTTTCCTGAACTGGGGCAGCTTCCCTTCGACAATGGCTAAGCAAAAACAAGACTCGACCGAAGAAGTTCTGATCGCGGCGCCAGTGATTGCGCTCCAGGAGATCGGAGGGGTCTTCTCGAATTTCCTGCGCGAAGTGGGCAGCATGTTCTGGTTCATCGTGCACACGTTCGAGGAAACGATCGAGCGTTTGCGCGACGGACGAGTACCGTTTCGCGCTATTAGTTTTTTCCGGCATGCCGAACGCGCTGGGGTCGAGTCGGTGCCGCTGGTTGCGCTGGTCTCATTTTTTCTCGGTCTGACCATGGCATTGCTGACTGGTTACCAATTGCAACGCTTTGGAACCGAGCGACTGATTCCCGGTCTGGTGGCGATCAGTTTCACGCGTGAGCTTGGACCGTTGCTGACCGGCATCATGCTTGCGGCGCGGATCGGTGCGTCCTTCACCGCCGAGCTTGGCACGATGCAAGTTTCCGAAGAAGTCGAAGCGATCGAAGCGATGGGTATCGGGCCGCTGCGGTTCCTGGTCGCGCCGCGTATGCTCGCGTTGTTTTTTCTGATGCCGTGCCTTTCAACGGTCTCGAATATTTCCGCAATCTTTGCCAGCAGTCTGATCTCGAAAGCTTATTTCAGCATCGCGTTCCCCTACTTTCTCGATCTTGTTCGCGACTCGCTCTTGATCCGCGATCTCATCACCGGCGTGTTCAAGAGTTTCATGTTCGGTTTGCTCATCGCGGCGATCGCCTGCTATCGCGGTCTAAACGTGAAAGGTGGCGCGGCCGGGGTGGGCATCGCGACGACATCGAGCGTCGTCACCGCGATCACGGTCGTGATCGGCGTGGACACGCTTTACAACATTGTTTACGTCAACTTTTTCCCGACATGACCGAGAAGAACTCGCACATGGTCGAACTGCGCGATGTGGAAATGCAGTTTGAAGAAAAAAAAGTGCTCGATGGATTTTCGCTTGCGGTCGAACCGGAAGATCGACTCGTGATCATGGGTCAAAGCGGCAGCGGCAAGAGTACGATTTTGCGGCTGATTCTGGGAATATTGCAACCCAACGCCGGTTCGATTTTCTTTAAGCAATTCGAAATCACGCGTTTGAAGCGGCGCAAATTGCAACAGGTGCGGCGGCACATCGGGATGGTTTATCAATACTCGGCACTCCTCAGTTCGCGCAACGTGCGCGACAACGTTGCGCTGCCACTGGAAGAGCTAACCGACAAATCGCGCGAGGAGATCGATAAGATTGTGGACGAAAAACTGGACCTGGTCGGGATGATGGAAGCGAAAAATCTGATGCCGTCGGAATTAAGCGGCGGGATGAAAAAACGCGTGAGTCTGGCGCGGGCCCTTGTCCTCGAGCCGGAATTGATCCTTTTCGACGAACCGGTGGCCGGTCTCGACCCGGTGATTGCGTCGGTCATCGACGAATTGATTATCAACCTGACCGAGAACTCCAAAGTCACCTCGATTATCGTGACCCACGAAATGGACAGCGCCTTTCGCATCGGCACACGAATGGCTATGTTGTATCAAGGAAAAATCATCGAAGACGCTGAGCCCGAGAAATTCAAGCAATCCACAAATCCAGTCGTCGCTCAGTTCTTGAGCGGCAGCACCGAAGGTCCCATTCTGGAAGGAAGCCAAGATGCAATTGCAAAAAAATGAAATCATGACCGGCCTGCTGGTGGTCGGGACCGTGGCCGTGCTCGTCTTTGTTTTAGTGTTGCTTGGCGCACCCGGACTTTTTCGTCCGCTGGTCATTTACAAAATTTACGTGGACAACGCCGCCGGCATTAAACAAGGCGCAGTTGTGATGCTAGCGGGGCGCAAGATTGGTCAGGTCAAAAAATTATTTTCGCCGGTGTCGCGCGAAGAAGAACGGCGCGCCGAAGAAGCCGCCGCAGCCTTCGCTCCGCCGGAAACAAATCCAACCCCGAGCCCGACGCCGGGAAAACCGAAATACGAAGCGAGGATTGACGTTCAGGTGGACCGCAACGCAGTTGTTTATCGCGACGCGCACACGCGCTTGATGCAGCTCGGCTTGCTTGGTGAAATGGCGATCGACATTACCCAGGGAACTGAATCTTCTGGCCGCGCGCGCGATGGCGAAATGTTCGCCGGCGAACGCAACCCGGACATCGGTGAAGCCGCCGCCAAAATACTGGAGGTGATCAAGCCCGTCGCCGCCGAAGCGACCAGCACGATGAAAGACCTCCAACAGACCGCGCAAAACCTGAATCACATCACGGACGAGAACTCGGAGCTAAACCAGGCCCTCAGTCAGGTGAAACTGTTCGGCCAACATATCGCGGACATGACTGCGCCTGACAGCGCGCTCTCTCATTCGCTCAACAACATCGGGAAAATCAGCACCAGCCTGACTGAGAACAATAACATCGAGATTACGCTCCAAAATCTGCGGACGTCCTCGGAAAAATTGAAAGTCACGATCAACGACCTCGGACCCACCGGTCAGAACATCAAGGAATTCAGCGAGACAATAAAAAGTCAGCCCTGGCGCCTGATCTGGCCTTCCACAAAGAAATCTCCCGAGAAGTCGCCGACTCCCGCTCCCAGCGAAGCGACCATCACCGTCCGCAAAACCGCCAAACCAAAAGCGAGCCCGACTCGGGCCGGTGGCGGTCGCTGAAGCACCTTACGCCGCTTTCTTCGCTAACCGCGCTTCCAAAAACTTCAGGACTGCAGCTTCACTCGAGCGAAGATCGACATCTTCCTTTTCGAGCGCTGCTTCAGTTGTTCGCTTCAATCCCTCAATTGATTTTTCATCGAGATACGTCTCGAGCACTGCCGGATGAACGTAGCATTTCCGGCAAATCGCCGGCGTGTTGCCGAGAATCTTGGCCACGGCGCTGATCGCGGTTTTGATGTTCGCCTTCGCCTGCTTTCCGTTCTCGAATTTTTCCTGCGCATTGAGGGCGATCGCGGTCAGAACCGTTCCCGCCCAGGTCCGAAAATCTTTGGCGCTGAAATCTTCGCCGGTAATTTCGCGGAGGTACTCATTGACGTCCTGCGAAGTGATGTCGCGGACTTCGCTGCCATCATCGAGATATTGAAACAAATCCTGGCCGGGCAAATCCTGCAGCTTGGAAACGATTTTCGCGATGCGCCGGTCGGTCACATCGACTTCATGCTCGCGTCCGCTCTTGCCGCGAAAACGGAAACGCAGTTTCGCGCCTTTGACCTCGACATGTCGATCTTTCATGGTCGTGAGGCCGAACGATTTGTTTTCGCGCGCGTACTCTTCGTTGCCGATGCGAATGAACGTCCGCTCGAGCAATTGCACGACCGTCGCCAGCACCTTGTTTCGTGGGAGCGCCGGCAATTTCAAGTCCCGCGTAATTCGTCGGCGGATTTTCGGCAGCGCTTTACCGAAACTGATTATACGATCGTATTTGTTTTCGTCGCGAACTTCGCGCCAGCGCTCGTGATAAAGATATTGTTTGCGACCGCGCGCGTCTCGACCCGTCGCCTGAATGTGACCGTTCGGCAAAGGAGAAACCCAAACTTCCGTCCAAGCCGGCGGAATGGCGAGACGCTTGATCCGCAAAAGTCGCTGCTCGTCACGAATCAGTTCCCCATCCGCGTTGAACCACTCGAAATCGTCGCCTTTTGCTTTTCGCGTGTAACCGGGCCGATCATCGCTGACATAACTCAGACCGGCTCCCTCGGCTGCGTCCATCGCCTCGGCAACGATCTTTGCACCATTGCCGTTTCCATTTTTTGCCCTGGCGTGCACGTAATTAAATTCGCAGACTGACAATTAGCGACGGTCGTTGATCTTCGACGACGGTGGCGACGCGTCTCTTCAATTCACGAGCCGTAGCTCTTCGTGAATTTCTTCTTCGACTCGGATTCAGTCGACGGCGCAATGGGCGGTTGCTCCGGCATCTTTGTGGATGCTTCAGATTTCGGCTCTGGCGCAGATCGTTCCGGTTGGGCGGCACCTTTCGGCGCCTGCTGCGCAACTTCGACATAGACCATCTGCAAATTCGAGAGCGTGTTGCGCAGCACGGCCGCTTCTTCGCTAGTGAGGTTGCCGCGCGTTTTCTCCTGAATCATCGACAACTGGTCGATAAACATTTTTGCGAGCTCGAGGTTCACTTCACCTTCGCCTGTTTTCGGATTCGGAATCTGGCCGAGAAAAAGCGCGGCGTTCTGCGCGTGCATCATCACAAATTCGATGAAGCGCTGTGACAGCTCGCCGCTCTGGGTGGAGGTTTGGACTTCAGCCATGGTTCACTTTTGTTTCGCAACTGGAGGCCGATCTGGCGGTCGCACCGTAGCTAAAACATACGGTTGATCCCGAAAGTATTTGGCGGCCACTCGCTTGATTTCATCCAGTGTCACGGCTTCGACCTCGCGCTCAAGCGATTTGTAATGGTCGAAGCCGAGTCCGTAAAGCTCATCGAGCGCACATTGGTAGCCGAACGAATCGTTGCTCTGCATCGCGATTTGATGTTGACCAATCAATTTCTTTTTCGCGCGTGCTAACTCTTCCTGCGTCAGACCTTCGCTCGCCAGTTTGCGAATCTCGTCGAGCAACGCCGTTTTCACCGGTTCGATTTTTTGCGGATCAGTCCCCAGATAAAACGCGAACAGACCCGGCACCAATCCCTGCATCTGGCTGGCGCCGACGTAATAAGCCAGTCCCATTTGTTCGCGAATACGGATGAAGAAGCGCGAGCCGAGATCGCTGCTCGCTTCATCGATCAACTCGAGTGCATGTCGATCTTTGCTGAACATGTCGACGCCGCGATAACCGACCATGATCACGCCTTGCGCTTTTTCTTTCTTGCTTTCGACAATCCCTGTTTTCGTGATTGGCGTTGGTGGCCGCGCATCGGTGAGGGCGAGCGTGCCGGGTTTCATTTTGCCTAGCGCTTGCTCGAACAGTTGTTTCACTTCGGCCGCGTTCACGTTTCCGAAAACTGAAATCACGCCATTTTTCGCGACCAGGTATTTGTCGCGGAATTCGAGCAAATCTTTTGGGGTAAGCTGCTGCACCGATTCCGGCGAACCATTCGAGCGCAAGGCGTAAGGATGATCGGTAAAAAGCGCCTGCCGCAAAATGTTGCGCGCGACTGTCGTCAACTGTTCCTCTTCCTGTTTAATCCCTGCAATCTGAACTTCTTTTTCGCGCGCGACCGCCTTTTCCGGAAAGTTCGCGTTGAGCAAAACGTCAGCCAGCAAATCGACGCCGGTTTTCAAGTCCGGTTTCATCACATGAACGCCGACACTCATGCTGTTGTTGCCAGCGTCGCTCGAGATCGAGCCGCCGATGGCTTCGATCTGATTGGCGATTTGCTCGGCGGTGCGCGTCTTGGTTCCTTTGAGCAAAACGCGAGCGGTCAAACGAGTAATCCCATTCGTCTTCGGAGTTTCGGCGAGCAATCCGCTGCGAAAAAGGGCGCTCATCGAAACCAGCGGCAAACGTGGATCTTCGCGCACGACCAAACGCAGACCGTTGGAAAGCTCAAATTTCTGAATTTCGGCGATCGGAGCTGACTTTGAAGCTTCCTGTTTTGCGCCGACCGAACCTTTCGGATTTAGGGACGCAACGGTCAGGTTTTGATCGACAAGATATTTCGTGGCGACGCGGCGAATGTCATCCAGTGTTACTTTTTGGACGGCGGTCAAATAATCGCGACTGAAATTCAGGTTTCGCGTCAGCAACCAATTTGAGCCGAGATCGGAGGCTTGCCCGCGCATGGTCGTGAGCGCGTCGAGGTGATGACTGAGCGACATTTTTTTCGCTTTCATCAATTCATCAGCGGTCACGCCGGCTTGTTTCACTTCGGCGACGATCTGCAAGATCAACTTCTCGGCTGCGTCGCGTTTCTTTGGGTCGACAGTCGCGTCGACGCCGAGCAATCCCGGATCGCCCGGCGTATAGGAAAATGCCGACACGCCGAAAGCGAGGCCGGATTCTTCGCGAACCCGCCGATACAAACGCGAGCTGCGGCCTTCGCCCAAAATCGTCGAAAGCAAATCCAGCGCGGGAACATCCGGATGCGTGATCTCGGGAATGTGCCAGGCCAATGAAAGCCGTGTCAGCTCGGTCGCGAATTCATTGTGCACTTCGCGACGCCCGAGTTGGGGCGGTTCTTCCGGAACAAAAACCGGCTTGAGCGATTTCTCCGGATAACTTTTGAAAAAATCGGCCAATTGCTGATGCACTTTTTCTGCATCGACATCTCCCACCACAATGAAGGTGAGATTGTTCGGCACGTAACGCGACTTGTAATACTGCATCACCTGCTCTTGCGTGAGCTGGTTGTAAATCTCCATCTCGCCGATCACCGGCAACCGATAGGGATGACGCTGATAAGCAGTCGCGAAAAGAAGTAAACCGGCCTGGCGATCAGGATCGTCAAAGCCCATCGCGAACTCGCGACGAATGACTTCTTGTTCTTTCGCGTATTCTTCCGGGGGCAGAGTGGAATTCATCATCGCGTCGGACAAAATCGAGAGCGCGGTCGAGACTCCATCTTTCGGCACGTCGATCCAAAAGACGGTCCGATCGAACGAAGTATAAGCGTTAATGTAACCGCCCACGTCCTGGATTTTTTGCGCGATCGCGTTGCTCGATTGCGTTTTGGTCCCCTTGAAGAGCATGTGCTCGAGGATGTGCGAGAGGCCCGCGCCCAATTTCTCGTCCTCGTAAATGCTGCCGGTACTGCACCAGGCCTGCACACTCGCCACCGGCGCGCTTCGGTCTTCTTGCACAATCAACGTCAAGCCGTCGGGCAAGACCCATTTTTGCGCCGAGCTCGGCGGAAAATTGATCACACTCGAGCCATCCTGGTTCTTTTGGGACTCCCCATGGGATTTCCCCGAACGAGGACGATCAACAGAAGCAGCTTTCAAGTTCGCCATGCTAAATACAATTGCAGAAAGTAGCCCCGCTACTTCAATGCGATACACAAATTTATTGGCCACTGTGATTCCAATGAAGGAGCGGGACCGCGCCAGTTACGAAACCTTGGGCGCTGGTAAACTTTTCGGGACTTCGATTTTTTTCTCGGGCGCGAACGGTTTCACAAACGCGTCGTTAAAATCGTAAACCGCTTTGAAATCCTCGATCGAATCTTCGTCGGTTTTCCCAAAAATTCCGGCGCCGATGAGATTGAAAACCATGTGACCAATATCCTCGCAGGAACGAATTCCCCAATTATCAAACACCGTCGCTACCATCGGCCCGAATTCCTTGAGCGCGTATTGGCGAACGCCTTCCAGCAATTCCGGCCCGGAAACGTGCCGCACCGTCGCGCCTTTCGCTTTCTTCTGCTGCTTGGTCGTGAAATCGAGCGAGTCACGCAGGAAAACGTAGGCCTCGCGGTGATAACGCGGGTCGCTCGCCACGATTGAATCGAGGGCTTCGGCAAATCCAATTTTCTGCATCAATAGAGATGCGCGTTTAAAACGCGCCAACAATGATAATCAGTAACCCCAGAATGGGCAACTGTCGCGCAACATCGATAACTTCTGAGATCGACGATGCCTATCTGTCCGACCAAACGGCGAACTCGCCTCCGCCCGGCTCGCGAAAATGGAAACGGCGGCCGCCGGGAAATTGGAAAGTTTCTTTTGTGATCTCGCCGCCAAGATTGACAACTTTCGCGTGCGTCTCCTCAAGTTCGGGATGATACAACACGACGAGCGGCGCGCCTGAGTCCACACTCGCATTTTTTTCCGAGCTGAAAAAGCCTCCGGTCATCCGGCCGTCATCAAACGAGGCATAATCCGGCCCGTAATCGACGAACGACCAACCGAAAAGCGCAGAGAAGAATTTCTTCGTCTTAGCGAGATCGCGCGAGGGTGTCTCGATGTAATCGATCGTGTTCGGCAGTGATTCGTGCATTTGGCAACTAGAATTGTTCTTCCATCGCGTCAAGATAAGCCGAGAACGCGTCCTTTCGGTGCGCTGCGGAAGGACTGACCGCGCTC
>Ga0257156_1000174_pt1 | contig 9831 bp, 11 predicted proteins | sample NI49A_FD_185989 | JGI IMG/M metagenome (GOLD analysis project Ga0257156, IMG submission 185989) | Soil microbial communities from H.J. Andrews Experimental Forest, Oregon, United States - NI-49-A | ecosystem: Environmental > Terrestrial > Soil > Temperate forest > Bulk soil | place: USA: Oregon... | reverse complement strand
GGCGGTGATGGATCGCTCTGGGATGGGCTCCTCCAGACGCTGCTCGCCGGTCAGCCGGTGTTCGGCGGCGGGATGGCCCTCCCGCGCGAGCGCTATTCGGCGGAGACCATCGCCTCGCTCTTCCGCGGCGGCCCGGGGCCGGGCGGGTCCGGCCCGGGTGGACCCGGGAGCGGCGGCGCGCCCGGTCCCGGCGGGGGGCCGGGGGCCGGCACGGGGAGCGGTGGCCCGATCGGCGGAGGGCCGGGAGGCGGCGGGCCGGGTGGGAGCGGGTCGACCGGCGGCGGCGGGCCGGGCAGCGGCGGCGGGCGCGGCATGGGGGCCCAGGCCTCCCCACCGGCCGGCGAGACCGGTGGCCGCGGCGGCCAGGGGGCCCGGCTCGGCCTCGCCGCCGCGCACACCCTCGCCGCCGCGGTCGCGGCCAGGCTCGCGAGCGCGGACGGCGATCAGCGGGAGTCGCTGGCGCCGCAGATCATCCAGCTGATCCGGGCCCTGCCCGGCGAGGTGCGCGAGCCGGTGCTGGCCGCCGCGCTCCGGGTCCTCGCGACCGACGACGGGGCGAGCGCGCATCTCGCGAGCCTCGCCGCCGCGCTGCCGCCCGCGGACGTGCTCCGTGGGCTCCGCCGCCTGGCCCAGGAGCAGGGTCAGCTCTCGAGCCACGCGCTCCGCATGGCGCAGGCGCTCGCCGAGGCGCACGAGGACCTGCCGCCGACCGAGGGCCTGCCCGAGCCGCCGGCCGACTTCGCGGCGATGGCCGCGCTCTTCCGGGAGGAGGACGTCGACCGCTACAACCCGGAGGACCACCGAGCTCTCCTCGCCCAAAAACCGACGCTGGACCTGGCGGCCATCGCGGTCGAGCTGGCCGCCGACCCGGACGCCTTCGGCCCGGACACCGAGAGCGACGACGCGATCGAGCGCCGCGTGGTGACGACCCTGCTCGACATGGCCGCGGTGTCCCCCGACGTGGTGCGCCCCCTGGTGCTGGGCCGCCTGCGCGACATCTTCGTGCGCGCGCTCCAGGCAAGCCGCTTCGCCCAGGCGATCTCCATGATCCGCGCCATCCGCGAGCTCGCCGCCGACCCGAGCCAGGCGGAGCGCCGGCGGGCGCTCGAGGAGTTCGTGGAGCACCTGGCCGACGCCCGGACCCTCGCCGCGCTGGTGGCCGCGAGCCGCCAGCCGGGCGGCCCGCCCTTCGTCCAGGTGCAGAGCCTGGTGCTGGCCCTCGGCGCCTCGGCGGCCCACGGCCTCCTCGAAGCGCTGGCCGCCGAGCCGGATCGGGCGCGGCGCCTCCGTCTGATCGAGCTGGCGGCCTCGCTCGGCCCCGCCATCGTCCCCGAGACCCGGCGCCTCCTCGCCGACCCGCGCTGGTACGTGGTGCGGAACATGGTGCTCCTGCTCCGTCGCGTCCACGACAAGTCGGCGATGAGCGAGATCCTGCGCTGCGCCGATCACCCGGACCTCCGCGTGCGGCTCGAGGCCATCCGCGCGCTCTTCGCCTTCGACACCAAGGTCCCGCGGGACCTGCTCGCGCGCACCATCAACCACGCGGATCCGCGCCTGGCCGAGGCCGCGGTGCTGCTGGCCGGCCAGCACGGGATCACCCAGGCCACCGATCTCCTCGTCGAGATCCTCCTCCGCTGGGACTTCCTCGGCCGCCGGCGGTCGCTCCGGCTCAAGGCCCTGCGCGCGCTGGCAGACCTGGCCGACCCCGCGGTGCTCCCGCGGCTCGATCGCTTCTTCCGCGAGCGGCCGTTTCCCCTCGTGGCCCTCGAGGAGCGGCGCGCCGCCTACCGCCTGCTCGGCTCCTACGACCAGGCCGCGCGCGCCCCCTACCTGGCGCGGGGTGAGAAGTCCCGCGACAGCCTGATCCGCGACATCTGCCGGGCCCTCGTCCGGGCGAGCGCGTCGAGATGAGCGAGCCCGCGCTTCCGGGCGCGCTGTCGGCGGTCGACCGGCTCGTGGTGAGCCTCGTCGCCGGGATCAACATGCGCGCGCTCTACGGCTCCGAGCATCCCGCGCTCTCGAGCCACGTCGATCGCATCCTGGAGGCGGTGGGCACGGCGTGCGAGGAGTATCAGAAGGAGGCGCTCACCTTCCTGGTGGTGGGCCAGGACCTCGTGGTGGAGAACCAGCCGCTGCGGACGGGCAGCCTCTACCATCAGCAGTTCATCCGGGCCCTGTCCCGGCGCAGCGTGGAGCGGCTGACCCTCGGGCGCGGTCTCGACGCGGAGGAGTGCGTGCGGTTCCTCACCCCGATGGCCCGGGGCGGCACGCCGGTCTCGACGCGCCACATCGTGGTGGGCCGCGTGGAGCTGCAGGCCTCTCCCCTCGAGGGGCCCGGCCCGGGCGCCGGCGGGGGCGCGGACGCGGGGGCGGGCGGCGGCCCCGGAGGCGGGGGCGAAGACTCGGTGATCGAGGCGCTCACCTCGCCGAGCGTGGACGGCGCGCGCGACGCCTTCACCGAGTTCCGCACCGACCGCCGCGGCGGCCTCGTTCGCCTGGAGCAGGTGGTGTGGAGCCTCATGGACGCCCTCCAGCGCGCCACCCGGGAGATCCTGCCCCTGGCTCCGCTCAAGACGCACGACGACTACACCTTCGTGCACTCGGTGAACGTGTCGCTCCTCAGCCTGGCCCAGGCGCGCTCCTTCGGCATCGAGGGCGCCCGCCTGCACGCCATCGGGCTCGCCGCGTTCCTGCACGACATCGGCAAGCTCAAGATCCCGCTCGAGGTGCTGAACAAGCCGGGCAAGCTCGAGGGGGAGGAGTGGCGCGTCATGATGGGCCACGCCCAGGAGGGGGCGACCCATCTCTGCGGCGTGGAGGGCGCCCCTCCGCTCGCGATCCTGGTGGCCTACGAGCACCACATGCGCTACGACGGCCAGGCGAACTACCCGGTGCCGCGCGTGGGGCGCAGGCCCACCCTGGCGAGCCAGCTGACCGCCATCTCCGACGTCTACGACGCGATCTGCACCACCCGTCCGTACGCGAAGGCGCGCTCGCGCGAGTTCGCGGTGAAGGTCCTCACCGAGCGCGTGGGCACCTTCCACAGCCCGGCCCTGGTGGCGAACTTCGTCCGCATGGTCGGGCTCCCCGCCACCCCGCCAACCACCCCCGAGGGCTCCGCCTGATGTTCGGCCGGCGCGCGCGCATCGGAGTCCTGGTTCCCCCGGGCAACCCCACCGTTGAGCCCGAGCTGTACCGCATGGCGCCGGACGGGGTCAGCGTGCACTTCGCGCGCCTGCAGGCGCCGCCCGCCGATGGGCCCGCGGGGGGCGCGGTCGGGATGGAGGAGCGCACCCGCGCCTACCGCGAGGGGCTCGACGCGCCGGCGGCCGCGCTCGGGCAGGTGCATCCGGCGGTGATCGTGCTCGCCCACACCGCGTCGAGCTACGCGCTCGGCGTGGGCCAGGAGCAGCCGCTGGTCGATCGACTGACGCGGCTCGGCGGCGCGCCCGCGCTCCTCGCCGCCCACGCGGTGCGGGACGCGCTCCGACACCTCCAGGTGACCCGACTCGCGCTCGGCACGCCGTACCCGGAGGCGATCAGCCGCCAGGGCCGCGCGTACTGGGAGGCGTCGGGCTTCCAGATCGTCGGCTACCACCGGCTGGCCGACGTGACCGACATCTACGCGGAGAGCGAGGAGCGCGCGTATCTCCTGGCCCGGCAGGCCGACGCGCCGGAGGCGCAGGCGGTGCTGCTGAGCGGGACCGGGCTGCCGACGGTGGCGGTGCTCGAGGCCCTCGAGCGCGACCTGGGCAAGCCGGTGATCAGCAGCAACCAGGCCTGCCTCTGGCGGGCGCTGCGGCTGGCCGGCGTGCGCGACGCGGTCTCCGGGTACGGCCGGCTGCTGCGCGAGGCCTGACCGCCCGCTCAGTCGTCGAGCAGCGGCCGCTGCGCGGCTTCGATCGACAGCAGCCGGCGCTTCGTCGACACGCCGCCCCGCGCCGAGAAGCCGCCCCACTTGCCGCCCGCCGCGAGCACCCGGTGACACGGGACCACGATCGCGAACGGGTTCTGGCCCAGCGCCTGCCCCACGTCGCGGGCCACGCCCGGATCGCCGAGGCGCTTCGCGATCTCGCCGTACGAGAGGGTGGCGCCCCACGGGATCGTGCGGGCAACCTCGTAGACGCGCCGGTTGAACTCAGGCAGCCCCTCCATGTCGAGCGGCACATCGTCGAGCGTCTTCGGCTCGCCGCGCAGGAGCGCGGTGATGTCGCCGATCGCGCGCCGCGCCTCGGGCGGCGGCGGCGCCTCGCCCGCGTCGGGGAAGCGGCGCAGCAGCCGCGCGCGGGTCGCGGGCGCGCTCCCCTCCGGGAGCTGCACGCCGACGATCCCGCGCGGGCCCCAGGCGATCCCGCACCAGCCGATCGCGGTGTCGAAGAGGGCGAAGCCGGTCATTGCCCTCGCCACTGGCGGATCTGCGCGGCGTGCTCGCGGTAGTGCCCCGCGCCCGCACCGTCGTACGGGTCGCGCGCGGCCCCGCCCGGAGCGAAGAGCGCCTCCGGCACCTGCGCCGCGGCGGCGATGAAGGCCCGGTGGGACGCCTCGAGCTCCGTCACCACGTCGGCCGGCTTCACGCCCGCCTTGCGGTCCACGAAGCGCGCGTTCCATGCGTCGAAGTCATCGTAGGTGCCCGCCGGGTAGCCCGCGTGGCCCTGCCCGATGCGCCCGAGGGCCGGGATCATCTCGTCGTGCCAGCCCGAGATGTGGATCAGGATCTCGCGCACACCCCAGCTCCCGAGCCAGACGCGACGCATCTCGTCGTCGCTCAGCCCCTCGATCGCTCCCCGCAGCTCGGTGAATGCCTGATCGGCGTCGTGCAACCGCGTGCTCTTCTCGCTCATGGGTCCCTCCCGGGTTGGTGGGTCTCGCTCTGCGTGGGCTGAGACCCCGGTCGGGCGGGGTTGTGAAACGGCCGGTCAGCGGGTGGCGCGGGAGGTGGGGGCGCGGGCGGCGGCGCGGTCCGCCTGATCCAGCAGGACCGCGAGGCGGCCCAGCACCGCCTCCAGCTCGTCGCGCTCCGCGGCCAGCCGATCGTACTCGTCGCCGAGCTGCTTGACCTGCGTCTGCAGCTCGTGGATGCGGGCGAAATCGGAGCCGAGGTCGGAGCTCACGCCGGGCACTCCCTGCCGCTCGCTCTGCCGGGCCCGGCGGGTGGCGACCACGACCCCCAGCACCCCCGCCACCAGCAGGCCGACCGAGAGGACGAACAACCAGAGCACCGGGTCCATCAGCATGGCGAACAGTCTACCCCGACCCGGGTCCAGGAGCTTCGTTCCGCCTGGGGGGGCGTCGCCCGAGCCGGCCGGGCCGTCTCACGCGAGCAGGCGGACCAGCTCATCGGGTTGGCTCAGCATCGGGTAGTGCCCGGTGTCGAGCTCGGCGTAGGGCGCCTTGAGCCGCTCCGCGGTCCGGCGCTGATGGGCCTCGGGAGGGTTGCGGGCGCGCCGGCAGCGGATCACCGAGGCGGTCCACGCGCGATCCCAGAACGTGGTCAGCTCCATCGGGGCCTCGAGCGCCGCGATCGGGTGCGGCGTGTACCGCGCGAGCGCCCAGGCCCGGGTGGCCGGATCGAGGTCGGCGAACATGCGTCCCTCCGCGTCGGCCCGCGTGGGCGCGATGGTCACCGCGGTCGTGTCCCCGGGCGGGCGGCTCACGATGTCGGCGACCCGCTCGCCGGGCATGAGGGCCAGCGCGTCCACGAACACGAGCCGCGCGATGCGCTCGCCCGCCTGCTCGGCGGCCCGGCAGATGACCATGCCGCCGGAGCTGGTCCCGACCAGGACGACGTCGCCCAGGTCCTCGTAGAAGAGCAGCCGCGCGACTTCCTGGGCGTGGGTGCCGACCGTGATCCCGGGACGGACCTGGTCGTGCCGCTCGGCGCAGCCGTCGAGGGTCGGGGCGTGCACGAGGTGCCCGGCCCCACGGAGCCGCTCCACCACCGGCTTCCAGATCCAGCCGCCCTGGTACGCGCCGTGAACGAGCACGTAGGTCGCCATCGCGCTAGGCCTCCCCGCCGACGCGCACGCCGGCCAGCTGCTCGAGCACCTTGATCACCGCGGAGCCGTCCTCCTTGTTGAGCCCGGCCGCCCGCGCCATCTGGTAGACCTGCTGGGTCACGTTTGCGAGCAACACCGGCACCCCGAGCTGCTTGGCGAACGCGGTCTCGAGCTCCTGGTCCTTGAACGCGATGTCCACGGTGCCTCCCGGAGAGAAATCGCGCCGGAGGATTCGCGGCACGCTGGACTCGAACGCCCAGCTGTTGCCGGTGCTGACCCGCACCACGTCGTGGATCGCCCGGGGGTCGAGCCCCGCCTTCACGCCGAGCACGAGCGCCTCGGCCACCGCAACCGTGTTCACCTGGATCAGCATGTTGTTCACGAGCTTCATCGCGAGCCCCTGGCCGAGCGCGCCCATGTGGAAGACGCGCGCCCCCATCGCCCGGAAGAGGTCCTGGCACGCGGCGACCGTCTCCGCCGCGCCGCCGACGATGATCGACAGCTCGCCCGACGCCGCGCGCTCGGTGCCGCCGCTGACCGGGGCGTCGAGCAGCGCGATCCCCCGCGCCGCGAGCCGCTCGCCGAGCCGGCGCACCGCCAGCGGATCGATGGTGCTCATGCAGATCACGGTGTGGCCGGGACGGGCGGTGTGGATGATGCCGCGCTCGCCCGCGATGACGTCCTCGGCCTGTGCGGTGGTCTCCACCATGCAGATCGTCCGGTCGGCCCGGGCGCTCACGTCGGCGGCGGACCCGGCCACCACCGCGCCCCGCCCACGCCAGAGGGCGGCCTTCGCCGGATCGACGTCGTGCACCACCAGGGCGAAGCCATGGGCGAGGAGGTTCTGCGCCATCGGGCCGCCCATGGCCCCCAGCCCCACGAATCCGACGGTGCCTCCCATGTCGCGCGCCCTCCCGGCCCCTCTCTACTACGATCGCGACGGGTTGTCGATGCCCTCCGGCGCCCTTGACGACGCGACGGGGGCGGGGCACGATCGGGCCCACGGGAGGCGATCATGGGAGATCCGGGCCTGACCATCGAGAAGCTCACGCCCCACATCGGCGCCATCGTCCATGGCGTCGACCTTGCCCGACCGCTCGACGAGCCCACCTTCAAGCAGGTGCACGACGCGCTCATCGACAGCCAGGTGATCTTCTTCCGGGACCAGCACCTCACCCCGGATCAGCAGAAGGCCTTCGGTCGCCTCTTCGGCGAGCTCGCGGTGCATCCCGCCGCGCCGGGGCTGGTGGAGGGGCACCCCGAGATCCTGGTGGTGCACGCCGACGAGACGTCCAAGCACGTGGCGGGCGAGAACTGGCACTCCGACGTCTCGTGCGACCCCGAGCCCCCCATGGGGAGCATCCTCTACATGCACGAGCTGCCGCCGGTCGGAGGCGACACCCTGTTCGCGAGCATGTACGCGGCCTACGAGGCGCTCTCTCCGCCGATGAAGCGGCTGCTCGAGGGCATGACCGCCATCCACCGGGGCGAGCACGTCTACCGCGGACGCTACGGCGTGAAGGACGAGGGCCGGCAGTTCCCGGAGGCCGAGCATCCGATCGTGCGCACCCACCCGGTCTCGGGGCGCAAGGCCCTCTTCGTCAACCGGACCTTCACCACCCGGATCGTCCAGCTCTCCCGCAGCGAGAGCGCGGCGGTGCTCTCGTTCCTCTACCAGCACGTCGAGACCCCCGAGTTCCAGTGCCGCTTCCGGTGGCAGGTCAACTCGGTGGCGTTCTGGGACAACCGCTGCGCCCAGCACCACGCGATGTGGGACTACTTCCCGCAGCGGCGGCACGGCCATCGCGTGACCGTGAAGGGCGACCGGCCGTTCCACCGGCCCTGACCGGGACCGGCGCGCTCCGGTGACTGCCGCACCCGGGCGCTCGGGGCTATGCTCGTAGTCCTCGCCGCGGACACCGCGGCCCTCGACCGGGAGGCCGCGCGCATCGTGGCCCACCGCATCCGCGAGAAGCCGGCGATCACCCTGGGGCTCGCGTCGGGGAGCACGCCGCTCGGGATGTATCGCGAGCTGATCCGCCTCCACCGCGAGGAAGGCCTCGATCTCTCGGGGGTGACCACCTTCAACCTGGACGAGTACCTCGGTCTGGCTCCGTCGCATCCGCGGAGCTTCCACCGCTTCATGCGGGAGGCGCTCTTCGATCACGTGAACATCGCACCCGCGCGCATCCACGTCCCGGACGGGGCGGTGTCCGGCGACCTCGAGGCGTACTGCGCGGAGTACGAGCGGCGGATCGCGCGCGCGGGGGGCATCGACCTGCAGGTGCTGGGCATCGGCCGGGACGGCCACGTCGGCTTCAACGAGCCGACGTCGAGCCTCGCCTCGCGGACGCGGGTCAAGACCCTCGCCCTCGCCACCATCGAGGACAACCGGCGCGTCTTCGGCGAGGGCGAGCGGGTGCCCGAGTGCGCGATCACGATGGGCATCGGCACGATCCTGGAGGCGCGGGAAATCCTCCTGCTCGGCGCGGGCCCCACCAAGCGCGACGCGGTCGCGAAAGCCGTGGAGGGGCCGCTGACCGCGTCGGTCACCGCCTCCGCGCTCCAGCTGCATCCGCGGGTGACGGTCCTGCTCGACCGGGAGGCCGCCGCGGGCCTCCGCCACCTCGACTACTACGAGCGGGTCATGCGCACCACCGCGGCGATCACGCCCGGCCGCGCGGCGCGGGCAAGGGACTAGGCCTGTCCCCGGCTCCGTGATTCGCGGAGCTGTTCTACCACGTCGGCGACCCGACGAAAGGTCGCCAGCAGCTCATCTCGCTCGGCCCGCAGCCGGTCATTGTCCTGATTGACGCGCACGATGACCGCCTGGAGCTCGTCGATGCGCGTGAGCTCGGCGCGAAGGCGCTCGTTGTCCTGGGCGAGGTGCTCGACCTGCTCGTACAACATCGCGAGGAGCTCACGGCCTTCGTCGAGCCAGCGAGCGATATCCTCCCGCTCCGGGTCCATGGTCAAGTCCTCAGCGCCAGCACGAAGGCCATGGCGGGAGGATAACCCCTAGGCGCGCCGTCCGTCCTCCCTACACCCAGCCGCCGTCGACCACGTAGCTCTGGTTGGTGCAGGCGTCGCTGTCGTCCGCGGCCAGGAAGAGCACGACACGCGCGATGTCCTGCGGCACCAGCTTGCGCTTGAGGCACTGTCGGCGCATCAGCTCCTCCTCGCCCTCCGGGGTGAGCCAGAGGGAGATCTGCCGCTCGGTCATGATCCAGCCCGGCACGATGCTGTTGACCCGGATCTTCCGGGGCCCGAGATCGCGGGCGAGGGCCCGGGTGAGCCCGGCGACCGCGGCCTTCGCGCTCAGGTAGGCCGGCATGCCGCCCTGCCCCACCAGCCACGAGGTCGAGCCGAAGTTGACGATGGAGCCGCCTCCCGCCGCGGCCATCGCGGGCACGACCGCCTGCGCGGCGAAGAACTGGTGGCGCAGGTTCACCGCGAAGCGATCGTCCCAGTACTCGGGCGTCACCGCCTCGATCGCGTGGCGCTCGTCGTGCGCGGCGTTGTTGACGAGGACCCGGACCGCTCCGAGCCGCGCCTCGACCTGGGCGATCGCCGCGCGCAGCGCCGCGATGTCTCGCAGATCGCACGCGATGAACGCGGGGGCCGGGAGCCCGCGCGCCGCGATGCGGGCCACGAGCGCGTCGGAAGCCTCGCGCTGGATGTCCACGAAGGCGACGCGGGCCCGCTGCGCGCACAGGTGCTCGACGACGGAGGCGCCGATGCCGCTGCCGCCGCCGGTCACGAAGACGACGCGATCTTCCAGGCTCGGGTACGAGGCATATCGGACCATGAGCACCCTCCCCGCGCTAGACTATGC
>Ga0257156_1000171_pt1 | contig 9903 bp, 9 predicted proteins | sample NI49A_FD_185989 | JGI IMG/M metagenome (GOLD analysis project Ga0257156, IMG submission 185989) | Soil microbial communities from H.J. Andrews Experimental Forest, Oregon, United States - NI-49-A | ecosystem: Environmental > Terrestrial > Soil > Temperate forest > Bulk soil | place: USA: Oregon... | reverse complement strand
CATCTCGAAGCGGCCCAGGATCGAGGCGCGCGAGAAGACCGAGTCCTGCTGCCACACGAACGAGGCCTCGATCTGGTTCCGCGCCCGCTCCAGCTCCTCGGCCGGGACCGGCTCCTTCTTGAGCTGCTCCACCTCGCCGAGAAGCGCCTGCTCCACCGCCTCCGGGGTCTGGCCCGGCAGGAGCGTCGCGTAGAACCAGAAGAGGGTCGGGTCGAGCGAGGAGTAGGAGTACTCGCCGCCCGCCCCAAGCACCATGCGCTTGTCGTAGACCAGGTGCCGGTAGAGGCGCGAGGCCCGCCCTTCCGAGAGGATCGTCGACAGCACCTCGAGCGCGGGAGCGTCGTCCGACCGGAAGTTCGGCACGTGCCAGGCGATGTTCACCACCGGCAGCTGCGCGGCCTCCTTGCGCACGATCACCCGCCGCTCGTCGCTCTGGGGCGGCTCGAGTGCGGTCACCGGGGCGGGATCCGCGCCCCGCGGGATCGGGCCGAAGTGCCGGCGCACGAGCGCGAGCGCGTCGGGCGCCTTCACGTCGCCCGCGATCACCAGGATCGCGTTGTTCGGCTGGTAGTAGGTGTCGTAGAAGGCGCGCAGCTCCGCCGGGTTGATCCGCTCGATGTCCGACATCCACCCGATGATCGGCCAGCGGTACGGATGCGCCAGGAACGCCACCGAGCTCATCGCCTCGTAGACCACGCCCTCCGGATCGTCGTCGATCCGCGTCCGGCGCTCCTCCATGACGACCTTGCGCTCCGAGTCGATCTCGGCCGGGGCGAGCAGCAGGTTCCGCATGCGATCGGCCTCGATGGTGAGCACCAGGTCGAGGCGGTCGGCCGCGATGTTCACGTGGTAGCCGGTCATGTCCTTGGTGGTGAACGCGTTGTCGCGCCCGCCGTTCAGCTCGATCAGCCGCGAGATCTCCCCGCGCCCGCGCGTGGGCGTGCCCTTGAACATCATGTGCTCGAGGAAGTGGGCGAGCCCGGTGGCCCCCGGCAGCTCGTTGCGCGAGCCCACCCGGTAGAAGACCTGGACCGCGACGATCGGATTGCGCGGGTCCTCCTGGATCAGCACCCGGAGCCCGTTGTCGAGGGTGGCCTCGGTGACCGCGAGGCGCGCGGGGCCGGAGGGCTGAGCGGCCCCATGATCGGCGAGCCCCAGGCAGACGACGAGAGTCCAGAGCGAGAGCACGTGTGATCGCGGCATGCCGACCATGGTAACACCCCGCGCCCGGACCCCCCGGACAACGGGCCGTGTGCTACCGCCCGGCGAGCCGTCGGGCCTGCGTGAACACCGCGCGCAGCATGGGGCGGGTCAGCTTGCCGGTGAACGTGTTCTGCTGGCTCGGGTGGAAGCTCCCGAGCAGGGTGACGCCGTCCCCCGGCATCAGCGCCCGGGCCCCGTGGCCGAAGCGCGGCAGCGGCCGCGGCAGCCCGAGCCCGAGCTCGCGTCGCGTGCGGAGATAAGCGTCCCAGCCGATCTTGCCGAGCGCGACCACCACCTGCACCCGGGAGAGGAGCCGGAGCTCCTCGAGCAGGAACGGTCGGCAGTGCGCGGTCTCGGCCGGCCGCGGCTTGTTCGCGGGTGGCGCGCACCGGATCGTCGCCGTGATGTAGGCGCCGTCGAGCCGGAGCCCGTCACCCGCGTGGGTCGACGTGGGCTGGTTCGCGAAGCCCGCCTCGTAGAGGGCCCGGAAGAGCCAGTCGCCGCTCCGGTCGCCGGTGAACATGCGCCCGGTCCGGTTGCCGCCGTGGGCCGCGGGCGCCAGGCCCATCAAGAGCACCCGCGCGCGCGGATCGCCGAATCCCGGGAGCGGGCGCGCCCAGTACACCTGCCCGCGGTAGCGCGGCGGCGGGAGTGCGGCCACCGCCTCGCGGTGGGCCACCAGCCGCGGGCAGAGCCGGCAGCGGGTGATCCGCTCGGCGAGCGAGACGAGATCCGGGCGTGAGGAGTCCGTCTTCATGGGAGCCCGACCCGGATGCTAAGCTCTCCGGCATGACGAGTCGAGTCCCCGCCCTGATCGTGCACGGCGGCGCGGGCGCCGATCCGGGCGGCCGTGACGAGCTGCGCGCGGGCATGCGCGAGGCGATGCGGGCCGGCTGGCGCGCGCTCGAGTCCGGCGGCAGCGCACTCGACGCGGTCGAGGCCGCGGTCCGGAGCCTCGAGGACCACCCGCGCTTCAACGCCGGGCGTGGGTCCGTCCTCACCAGCGAGGGCACCGTCGAGACCGACGCCTCCATCATGGAGGGCGACCGGCTGCGTAACGGAGCGGTGGCCTCGGTCAGCGGAGTGCGCAATCCGATCACGCTGGCCCGGCGCATCCTCGAGGACGGCCACCACAGCCTCTTCGTGGGGCCGGGCGCGGCCGCCCGGGCCCGCGCGCTCGGCGTCCCTCTGTGCGATCCGGAGGAGCTGATCACCGAGCATCAGCGGCGCCGCCTCGCCTCGGTGCAGGCCGGGACGGTCGGCGCGGTGGCGCTCGACCGCTCCGGCACTCTCGCGGCTGCCACCTCCACCGGCGGCACCGCGGGCAAGCTGCCCGGGCGCGTGGGCGACTCGGCCCTCATCGGCTGCGGCACCTACGCGGAGAGCACGCTCGGCGGGGTCTCCTGCACCGGCGACGGCGAGGCCATCATCCGGGTCGCGCTCGCCCGTCGCACGCTCGAGATCCTGAAATCGGTGGGCGATCCGACCCACGCCGCCGAGGTGGCTCAGAGCGTGCTGGTGGAAGAGGGGCGCGGCCAGGGCGGGCTCATCGTGATGGATTGGCGCGGCCGGATGGGCTGGGCGCGATCGACCGTGCTGATGCCGGTGGGCCTGATGTCCCCCGGCCGGGCCGAGCCCGAGCTGCCGTTCTGATCAGGAGCGCGACTGCGTGAACCGGGCGGTCACCTCGGCGCCCGGCCCCGCGAGCCACTCCTTCACGGTGCGGTAGCCGTAGCGCAGGGCGGCCCGGCTCGCCTCGAAGCCCATCGACGGCCCCACCAGCGGCGAGGGCCTGGGCTCGGGCTGGACCACCAGGATCTGCACGTCGGGATGCATCAGCTTGATCTCCCGCAGCCCGACGTTGAAGAGGTTGAGGCTCGCGATGTGGGTCGTCTGCTCCATGATCGCGTAGAGGCCGCCATTGCGGATCTCCATGTCGCCCCCGTTGAGGCACTGGGGTACCGCCGGGTTGAGCGCGACCAGTACCGTGGCCCCCGCATCCACCGCGAGGTCGGCGTGGCCGGTGTAGCCCACGTCGCCGTCGACGTAGTCGCGCCCGCGGATGCGGTACGGCTCGAAGAAGCCGGGAATGGCCGAGGACGCCGCGATCGCCTGCGAAATCGGCACGTCCATGACGTCCCCGCTCCCGAACACCACGCGCTCGGCCTGGTCCAGCGCGATCGCCGCGATGAGCAGTGGCCGCGGCGTGCGCGCGAAGTCGTTCGAGAGCCCCTTGGCGATCAGCGCCTCGCGCACGTACGCTTCCAGCGGCGCCAGCGAGAAGAAGCCGGGCGGCATGTCGCCGCCGCTACGGGCGAGCAGGTCGGGCCACTCGAGCCGGAAGTCGGTCACCGCCCGCTTGCCGATGGCCCACACGAACTGGGCGAGGTTGCGGGCCGCTCCCGAGAACGAGCCCTTGTGGTACACCGCGCCTTTATGGAAGTTGAGCGGGTCATCCCGCTCCTCGTCGAGGATCGCGTAGAGCTCGGCCGGGCGTACCCCGTTGGCCATGAGAGCGCCCACCACCGAGCCCGCGCTGGACCCCACGTAGAGATCGAAGTCGTTGGCGCGGAAGCCGGGCAGCTCGTCGAGAGCGGCGAGCGCGCCCACCTCGTACATCCCGCCGATGACCCCGCCCCCGGCCAGCACCATGGCCCGACGCTCGGGCGCGCGGCTCCACCCGAGGCGCTCCAGCCAGCCGCGCATTCCGCTCGGGGGCGTCACCGGTACGCGTCGATCATGCGCCGGTGAACTTCGCGGGCCGCTTCTCGAGGAAGGCGCGCACCCCCTCGGCGTGGTCGTCGGTGGTGATGGCCTGGGCCTGCGCGTAGGCCTCGAACCCGAGGGAGGTGGCGAGGTCTACCGTGACCGAGCGGTTGAGGAGCGCCTTGGCGAGCCCGAGCGCGCCGGGCGGCCCCGCCGCGATGCGGGCCGCGAGCGCGCGCGTGACCGGCTCCAGCTCGGCGGCGGGCACGACGCGGTTCACGAGGCCGATGCGCAGCGCCTCCGCCGCGTCGATGATGTCGGCCGAGAAGACCAGCTCCTTGGCCTTGGCGAGGCCTACCAGCCGCGGCAGGAGCCAGGTGCCGCCGCCGTCCGGGACGAGCCCGATCTTGGCGAACACCTCGCCGAAGCGGGCCCGATCGGACGCGATCAGGATGTCGCAGCCGAGTGCGATGTTGCAGCCCGCGCCCACCGCGAACCCGTCCACCATCGCGATCGTGGGCTTCGGGAACTCGAAGAGGCGGATCACGAAGCGGTTGAGCGATTCGACCCGCGCGCGGCCCTCGGCCGGGGTGTGGCGCTTGACCGCCATGGTCTTCACGTCGCCGCCCGCCGAGAAGTGGCCGCCCGCGCCGGTCAGGATGACCACCCGGGTGGCCGCGTCCGCCTCCAGGTCGTCGAGCGTGGTGAGCAGCTCGCGCCGCATCACCAGGTCGAGCGCGTTGCGCGCCGCCGGCCGGTTGAGCGTGATCGTGGCCACCCCGTCGGCCCGGTCCACCAGGATCGTGCTGTAGCCCATCAGCGTCCTCCGGCCACCGGGTGCGGCTCGCGTCGCCCCGGCGGCGTCATCGCGCGGCACGCCGGACGCGCCGCCTCGTTGATTGTGATGCCGAAATGATATCATCCCGCCACATGAGTCTCGCCGCGATCATCGGCCTGCCCGCGCACGTCACGCGCGTCATCATCGGCATGGTGCACCTGCGCGCCCTCCCCGGCAGCCCGCGCTGGGACGGCGACATGGACGCGGTGGTGCGGGCCGCGCTCGACGACGCGCGGGCCCTCGCGGAGGGCGGCGTCGACGCGCTGGTGGTGGAGAACCACGGCGACGTCCCCTTCACCGCGGGCCGCGTGGACGCGGCCTCGGTGGCCGGGATGGCGGTCGCGGTGGCGGAGATCCGCCGGCAGGTGACGCGGCCGATCGGGATCAACGTGCTGAAGAACGACGTGCGCTCCGCGCTGGCGGTCGCCGCCGCCACCGGCGCGCGCTTCGTGCGCGTCAACGTGCACGTGGGCGCGGTCGCGGCGGACCAGGGCATCATCCAGTCCGAGGCGCACGACTCCCTGCGCTACCGCCGGCTCCTCGGCGTCTCGGTTGCGATTCTCGCCGACGTGCAGGCCAAGCACGGCATGCCGCTGGCCCCGGTGCCGATCGAGCACGAGGCGCGCGACTGCTACGCGCGCGGGCTGGCCGACGCGCTCGTGGTGTCGGGCGTCGCCACCGGCGAGCCCACCTCGATGAGCGATCTCAAGCGGGTGCGCGGGGCGGTCCCGGAGGCGCCGCTGCTCGTCGGCAGCGGGGCCTCGCCCGAGACGGTGGCCGAGCTGCTGTCGGTGGCGGACGGCGTGATCGTCGGGACCTCGCTCAAGCGCGACGGCCGCCTCGCCAACCCGGTCGACGTGGAGCGCGTCCGCCGCCTCGTCGCGGCGGCCCGGGGCGCCCGCGGGTGATCGCCCGCCCTTCCCCCTCTCCCTCTCAGAGGGAGAGGGCCGGGGTGAGGGTGCTCCCCGGCCGGTCCGCGCTCGTCCTCCTGTCGATTGCCGCACTCCTCACCGGCTGCGCCCTCGTCACGCCCCGCCCGGCCCCCGATCCCGCGCGCCTCCGCATCGCCGACCTCCTCCTCATCGGCTTCACTGGCACCCAGGTCGCGGGCAACGAGGAGGTGCGCCGCCTGGTCTGCGACGTGAAGGTCGGCGGCCTCCTCCTCTTCGAGCGCTACACGTCGGGCCAACCGCGCAACATGGTGAGCCCGGAGCAGATCAGGACCCTGACGCGCGATCTGCAGGCCCTCGCCGCGCGGTGCGCCGGCCGGCCGCTCTTCATCGCGGTGGACGCCGAGGGCGGCCGGGTCATGCGGCTCTCGCCGCGGCTCGGCTATCCGCCCACCCCGGCCGCCCGGGAGCTGGGCGAGCGCGACGATCCCGCCTTCACCCAGGCGGAGGCGCGGCGCATGGGGCTCATGCTGCGCGAGGCCGGCATCAACTGGGACCTCGCCCCGGTGGTGGACGTCGCGCTCAATCCGACGAACCCGGCGGTCGTCGCGCTGGGACGGACGTACTCGGCCGATCCGGCGCGGGTGAGCGCACACGCGCGGGCGTTCGTCCAGGGCATGCACGAGGCGGGAGTGCTCACCGCGCTCAAGCACTTTCCCGGCCACGGCTCGAGCCGGAGCGACTCGCACCAGGGCTTCACCGACGTGAGCGACACCGCGAACCTGTCGGTCGAGCTCGGGCCCTACCGCGCCCTGATCGCGGACGGCATGGCCGACAGCGTGATGACCGCGCACGTGTTCAACCGCGGGCTCGACCCGTGGGACCCCGCCACGCTCTCGCGCTTCACGGTGCGCCGGGTGCTGCGCGGCTGGCTCCACTACGACGGGGTCGCGGTGTCCGACGACCTGCTGATGGGCGCCATCGCCCAGCACTACGGGCTCGAGGACGCGGCGGTGCGCGCCCTCGGCGCGGGCGTCGACGTGCTGCTGATCTCCCAGAACACCGGCCGCATCGACGACCGCGCGGCCGAGCGCGTGGTCGCCGCCATCACCCGCGCCATCGCCGACGGCCGCCTCGGCGAGTCCGCGGTCACCTCGGCGGTCCGCCGCGTCGACCTCCTCCGCTCCCGCCTGAAGTAGGGGTCAGCGGTCGCGGAGGGATTGGAGGAAGTGCTCGACGTCGGCGCGGGCGGGGAGCGCGTCCTGGGCGCCGCGGCGGGTGCAGGTGAGCGCGGCGGCGGCGCTGGCGAGCGGGATCACCTGCTCGAGGCTGCCGCCGGCGGAGAGGCCCACCGCGAGCGCGCCGTTGAAGGCATCGCCGGCGCCGGTGGTGTCGACCGCGTCGACCGGGAAGGCCTCGAAGTGCACCGCGCTGGTGCCGTCGCAGACGAGCGCGCCTTCCTCTCCCAGGGTGATGATCACGGTGCCCACGCCCCGCTCGCAGAGTCGCGCGGCGGCCCGCCGCCCCGAGTCGAGGTCGCTCACCTCGATGCCGGTGAGCGCGGCGACCTCCCCCGCGTTCGGGGTGAGGTAGGTCACCAGGCCCAGCAACTCGTCGGACAGCTCCTGGACCGGCGCCGGATTGAGCACGGTCGGCACCCCGTGGCGCTTCGCGGTCTCGAGCGCCCAGCGGACGACCGGGACCGGCACCTCGAGCTGGCTGAGCAGCACCTGCGCCCACGCGATCGACTCCTCCCCCGCCCGCGCCATGTCCACGGTGAGCCGGTGATTGGCCCCCGGCGCCACCCCGATCTGGTTGTGCCCCTCCCGGTCCACGAAGATGAGCGCGGTCCCGGTGGCCACTCCGGACGCCGTCACCACGCCGTCGACGCCGATCCCCTGCTCGTCGAGCGCGCGGCGCATCGCGGCCCCCGCGTCGTCGTCGCCCACGCAGCCGATGAGCCGTACCTCCGCACCCAGCCGCCGCGCGGCCACCGCCTGGTTCGCGCCCTTGCCGCCGCGGTTGACCAGCAGCGTGCCCGAGGAGACGGTCTCGCCGACACGCGGCAGCCGCGGGAGCGCGACGGTGTAGTCGAGGTTGGCGGAGCCGACTACGCAGACGCGGGGCACAGGCGCTCCAGGAAGAGCCGCAGCACCGCGTCCGCGTCGACGTCCATCGCGACGCGGCAGCTCGGCACCCGCTTGCGGTGCGAGGGGATCGCGCGCCGATCGGCCAGGGAGAGGCCGCGGGTCAGCTTGCCCTCGCACTCGACCTCCACGCTCATCGGCTCGAAGGTGACGAGCGACGGGTCGAGCGCCACCGCCATCGCGAGCGGATCGTGCAGCACGATGCCGCCCCCCTCCTGCGAGGCGCCGAAGGCGAAGCCGTGCAGGGTGAAGTCGAGGATGAAGCGCGCGATCCGGTCGTCGGGGCAGCGCCGCAGCCGCTCGGTGAGCACCGCCTGCGCCAGCACCACCCGGCGCGTCACGTCGAGCGGGATGAGCTCGACCGCGAGCCCGGCCTCCAGCACCTGGGCGGCGGCCTCCGGATCCACGAAGAAGTTGAACTCGGCGGCCGGGGTCACGTTGCCCGCCACCGTGACCGCGCCGCCCATCACCACCACGCGCCCGGCCCGCGCGAGCCGCCGCGCGTCCAGCGCCGCCGCGGCGGCCAGGTTCGTCAGCGGGCCGAGCGCCACGACGGTCAGCTCCGGGCCCCACCGGTCCACGGTCTCAAGAATCGCTTCCGCCGCCGACCGCGCCTCGACCATGGAAGGCGGCTTGGGGGGAGGCGGCTCGGGGTAGCGGAGCCGACCGCCGCGGTCGACGAAGCGGTCCAGGTTGCCGAGCCCGTCCTGGCCGTGCACGTGGCCCGCGGTGACCAGGCTCCGCTTGAGCGGCGCCTCCGCTCCCCGGATCACCGGTGGCATCGGGGTCGGGGCGGCCACCGCGAGGATGCGCCGGGCATTGGCGGCGGCCAGGTCCACCGGCACGTTGCCGGCGACCACGGTGACCGTCTCGATGCGGACCTCGGGCGAGGCGAGCGCGAGCAGGATCGCGAGCGCGTCGTCGATGCCGGGGTCGGTGTCGATCAGCAGGTGGCAGGTCATGTGACACCCTCTCCGAGGGTCCGTATCATACGCGGCCGCCCGGCGCCAGTACCTCTCGAGCAGGCCAACTCGGGATTGCGGACGCACGACATGGGAGTAGGCTGGTCAGCGAGGTGCTCCAGTCGGATCTGCCCGTGGACATGTCGTGGGCGCTGGGAGGAAACGCGATGCTTGGTAGCCAGGACCTAATCGTCGGTCTCGTCGTGGTGCTGGTCCTCTTTGGAGCAAAGAAGCTCCCTGAGCTGGCCGGGTCGATCGGCAAGTCCCTGAAGGAGTTCAAGAAGGGCGTGTCGGAGGCGACGGAGGAAGAGCCGGCCAAGGGAGCGGGCCCCCCGGCGGCTCCGGCGCCCGCCAGAAAGTGCGCCTCTTGCGAGGTGTCCCTCGACCCGAGCTGGCAGCATTGTCCTCGGTGCGGCACCGCGACGGCTATCGACTCGGCCGGGCCCCGCTCCTAACGCGGCATCGCCGGTCTCACGCCCTTCGGCCGGCGTCGTCGGACCCGACCCGAGGGCCCGTCGAACCGAGACCGGCAGCCGGTCGGCGGCTGGGGCGAGGGCAACGTCGGTCCCCCACAGGGTCGCGTGGACTCGACCGGCAGAATCGGCTACCCTGGGGCAACCGTCGGCCATCCCCCGGCGCCTGGCAGCGGGCGTAAATGGAGGACTCGGATGCACATCCGGATCACGTACTGCGGCGAGTGAAACTATCTACCCAAGATACGGGCTCCCTTCCCGTCGACTCCCCGCCTGATCCGATTGACGAGTTGAATTGATTCTGCTGCTCGATCCCCGCTAGCCCCGCCACCAGTCCCTCATACAGCAGCCCGCTCCTCGGACCTGATCTGCAACCTGGCTGCAACCTCCTGTTGGCTGCTGTCTGCTGATGGGCTGGCTCTCATGCGCGTCCCAGGCTGGGCTCAGGCCCGGGCCGACTCCAGTCGATGGGGGGTGGCCCCCCGATCAGAGACGGGCTCAGTCAGACAAATAAAAATTCCAGGCATTGAGTCCCGGAAGGCCGGCCAGCCAGCAAAAAAAGATCCGCTCCCGTTCCATTGACCCACCAGCGACAGTCCTTCGCGGGCCTCTCCACCCTCGTCCACTAGGAGAATGCCCGCCGTGTCTGTCCCGCCCACTCGCACATACGTCCTGCCCGGCTAC
>Ga0257156_1000168_pt1 | contig 9950 bp, 9 predicted proteins | sample NI49A_FD_185989 | JGI IMG/M metagenome (GOLD analysis project Ga0257156, IMG submission 185989) | Soil microbial communities from H.J. Andrews Experimental Forest, Oregon, United States - NI-49-A | ecosystem: Environmental > Terrestrial > Soil > Temperate forest > Bulk soil | place: USA: Oregon... | reverse complement strand
GCTCGGCCATGACCGACGGCACCGCGCTGCTCTGGCGGGTGAAGCTCGACCGCGCGAGCGAGCAGCCGCTGCCGTGGCGGTCGCTGGCCGAGCTGGCCGCGAAGGTCTCGCGGCCCGGCTTCCTCTTCGGCGAGGTGCACGCCGCCTTCGCGTACGCCGCCTGCGGAGACGAGGCGGCGCTGGCCAGGATGATGGACGGCCTGCGGGCGCTGGGCGAGAAGGGTCACCCGATCGCGGCCAGCCTCGTGCTGCCGCTGGTGCAGGGGACGGCCGCGTTCGCGGCGGGCGACCACGCGGGGGCGCTGCGCCTCTTCGAGCCGGTCGAGGCGGAGATGCACCGCATCGGCGGCAGCCACGCCCAGTGGGAGATCTACGAGGAGACCATGGTGCAGTGCTACCTGGCGCTCGAGCGCTACGACGACGCCACGCGCCTCGTGCGCCGTCGCCTCGCGCGCCGCGCCTCGCCGCGCGATCAGCAGTGGCTCGCCCGCGCGAGCCGCGGCCCGGCGGCGTGAGGGCGGTCCGAGAATGGCCAAGCTCACGCTCAAGGTGAACGGGACGCGCCGGGAGGTCGAGTCGGACGACCCCGGCACCCCGCTTCTGTATGTCCTGAGAGGAGATCTCGGGCTGACCGGCACCCACTTCGGCTGCGGCCTCGCGCAGTGCGGGGCGTGCACCGTGCTGGTCGGCGGCCGCGCCGTCCGCTCGTGCATCGCGCCGGCAAGCTCCGTGGTCGGGCAGGAGGTGGTGACGATCGAGGGCCTGGGCTCGCCCGAGCGCCCCGATCCGGTGCAGGCCGCGTTCATCGCGGAGCAGGCCGCGCAGTGCGGGTACTGCACCGCGGGCATGGTCATGAGCGCGCGCGCCCTCCTGGCGCAGACGCCGCGCCCGACCGAGCAGCAGGTGCGCGAAGGCCTGGCCGGCAATCTCTGCCGCTGCGGCAGCCACGCGCGGGTGATCCGGGCGGTGCTCCGCGCCGCCGCCGCCACGCCGAGGGCGCGCTGATGGCTGCCCGCGTCTCGCGACGGAGTTTCCTCACCACGAGCCTCGCCGCGGGCGGGGCGCTGATCGTCGGGTTCGGGCTCGACGGGGTCGGGCGGGCGGGGGCGCAATCGATCCCCGACGCCGACCGCTTCCTCGGCAAGTCGCTCGCCCCCGACATGGTCGACTCGATGCTGGCGGTGCAGCGCGACGGCTCGGTCACCGTCTTCGTCGGCCGGGTCGACGTCGGCACAGGAGCGCGCATCGCGCTGCGGCAGATCGTCGGCGAGGAGCTCGACGTCCCGCTCGAGCGCATCGCGATGATCGAGGGCGACACCGCGCTGACCCCCGATCAGGGCGGGACCGGGGGCAGCTACGGCGTCGCCCGCGGCGGCGTCCAGCTCCGCCGCGCGGCCGCGACCGCGCGGCAGGCGCTGCTGGGGATGGGGGCGCAGCGCCTGGGCCGGCCGGCGGGCGACCTCGAGGTCGCCGACGGCGTGGTCCGCGGCAAGGACGGCAGCGGGTCGGTGAGCTACGGCGAGCTGATCGGCGACCGCGCCTTCAACCTGAAGGTGGACGCCGCGGCGACGCTGAAGCCCGCCGATCGGTTCCGGTTCATCGGCAAGTCGCTGCCCCGGCCCGACGTGCCGGAGAAGGTCACCGGGCACCATCGCTATCTCCACGACCTGACGCTCCCGGGCATGCTGCACGCCCGCGTCATCCATCCGCCCGCGTACGGCGCCACGCTGGCATCGGTGGACGAGGCGTCGATCACGGGGATCGGGGGCGCGCGCGTGGTGCGCATCCAGAGCTTCCTCGCGGTGGTGGCCGAGCGCGAGTGGGACGCGGTGCGCGCGGCGCGTGCGCTGAAGGCGCAGTGGAGCGCGGGGACTGGCCTGCCCGATCACGCCCGGGAGTTCGAGGCGATGCGGGCGGCCCCGGTCGTGCGGGATCAGGAGATCGCCAAGCGGGGTGACCTGGCGGCCCTGACCGCGCCGCCCGCGGGGACGCGCACGCTGGCCGCGACGTATCGCTGGCCCATGCAGACCCACGGCTCCATCGGGCCGTCCTGCAGCGTGGCCGACGTGCGGCCCGACCGCGTCACGGTCTGGAGCGCGTCGCAGAACGTGCACGGCTTCCAGGGCACGTGCGCCCGCATGCTCGGGGTGAAGCGCGACCGGGTGCGCGTCATCTACATGGACGGCGCCGGCTCCTACGGCGCCAACGGAGCCGACGATGCGGCGGCGGAGGCGGCGCTGCTCTCGAAGGCGGTCGGCCGCCCGGTGCGCGTGCAGTGGAGCCGGCAGGAGGAGCACGGGCTCGACCCCAAGGGGCCCGCCCAGCTCCTGGAGCTGCGGGGCGCCGTCGACAAGGACGGCGAGGTGGCGGCGTGGGAGACGCAGGCGTGGCTGCCCATCTCCACCGCGAACCTCCCCAACACCCCGCTGGTGTCCCTCGACGCGGCGGGTATCCCGCAGACGCAAGGCCGCGCCAGCGGCCTCATCTACCAGAACGTGGACCCGCCCTACGCGATGCCGAACCTGAGCGCGGTGGTGCACTGGGTCGCGGACGCGCCGCTCCGCACCGCGCCCCTCCGCGCGCCCGGCAAGATCGCCAACACGTTTGCGGTGGAGTCGTTCACCGACGAGATCGCCGCGCTGGCGCGCGTGGACCCGCTCGAGTTCCGGCTGCGCCGGCTCTCCAACCCGCGGGGCGTCGAGGTCCTGAAGCGCGTGGCGGCGCGCATGGGCTGGCAGCCGCGGCCGTCTCCCCGGCCCGTCAACCGCGGCGCGGCGGTGCTCACCGGCCGCGGGCTCGCCTACGTGCACTACAAGCACGAGGAGACGATCGTGGCGATGGGGATGGAGGTGGCGGTGGAGCGCGCCACCGGCCGGATCCGGGTGACCCGGGTGGTGGCGGCCCAGGACTGCGGGCTCGTGATCAACCCGGACTGCGTGCAGGCCCAGCTCGAGGGCAATATTCTCCAAACGCTCTCGCGCGCGCTGCACGAGGAGATCGTCTACGACCGCGACCGCGTCACCACGGTGGACTGGGCCTCGTACCCCATCCTCACCTTCCCGGAGGTGCCGAAGCTCGAGCTCGAGGTGATCCAGCGGCTCGACCAGCCTCCGCTGGGCGCGGGGGAAGCGGCCTCCACGCCGGTGGGCGCCGCGCTCGCCAACGCGGTGTTCGACGCGACGGGCGTGCGCCTGCGCACCGTGCCGTTCCGGCCCGACCGGGTGAAGGCCGCTCTGGCGGGCCGCTCATGATCGAGGTGCGACGGCTGGGCCCACAGATCGGCGCCGAGATCCTGGGCGTGGACGTGCGAGCGCTGGACGACGCGGGCTTCGCGACGATCTACCGCGCGTGGCTCGACCACAACGTGGCGGTGGTCCCCGGCCAGGAGCTCGAGCTCGACGACTTCGTGAGCTACAGCCGCCGCTTCGGCCAGGTGGTCCCGCATCCGTCCAAGATGACGCGGCACCCGGAGCGGCCGGAGGTCACCCTGCTCGGCGTGAACAAGTTCGGCGCCGACGGCGCGCTCGACCTGGCGATCTATCGCCGTGGCGCCGAGGGCTGGCACACCGACGGCGCGTACGACGAGGTGCCCTTCAAGGCCACCCAGCTCTACGCGCTCGCGGTGCCGAGCCGCGGTGGCGACACCCACTTCGCCAGCATGTACGCCGCCTACGACGCGCTGCCCCTTCGGCTGAAGGACCGCCTGGAGGGCCGCAGGGGCGCCTTCACCTACGGCGGCCGCAAGAAGGCCACCGCGCTGCTCAACGCGGAGGACCGCGAGTGGACGCCGGTCTTCCACCCGATCATCCGCACGCATCCCGAGACCGGCCGTCGGGGCCTCTACTTCGACCCGGGCAAGATCCTCCATATCGAGGGGCTCGAGGCGGTGGAGAGCGACGCGTTGATCGACGAGCTGACCGAGCGCATGATCCAGCCCGAGGGTTGCTACACGCACCGCTGGCGCAAGGGCGACATCGTGATCTGGGACAATCGCTGCTCGTACCACAAGGCGGCGGGGGATTACCCCCCGGAAGAGGACCGCATCCACTGGCGCGTCTCGATCAAGGAGCGGGCATGAACGTCGTCGCGAGAATGCTCACGCAGGAGCAGGACGGAATCCCCGGCTACATGGCGCAGCCGGAAGGGCCCGGCCAGAGGCCGGGCATTCTCATGGTCCATCACGCCCACGGGGTCACCGCCGACTACAAGATCGACGCCTACCGCCTCGCGTGCCTCGGCTTCAACGTGCTCGCGCCGGATCTGTTCAACATGTTCGGTATCGCGGGCACCGACCACATCGGCATGGGCGCGGACCTGCAGGCCAAGCACGGCGACGAGGAGTTCCTGGGCAAGATGGACGAGGCCTGGCGCTACCTGATCGACCGCATGCACACCGACCCGGCGCGCACCGGCTGCATCGGCCACTGCATGGGCGGGCGACTGCTCATCCCGTTCGCGTCCGACCATCCGTCGGTGAAGGCGATCGTGCTGTACTACCCGTCGGTGCGCGACGAGCCCGAGACCTCGCACCGGCCGCGGCACGCCTTTCACCTGGCCCGGACGCTGCAGTGCGCGTCGCTCGTGTTCGCCGCGGGCCAGGACTTCATCGCCACGCCCGCCATCCAGGGCCCGCTCTGGCAGAGCTTCATCGCCAACGGCAAGCTCGTGGAGTGGCACTTCTTCTCGGACGCGCAGCACGGCTTCCGTCACCCGGACAACGCGGGCTTCCAGCCTTATTACGCCGATCTCACCTGGCCGCTCACCACCGGCTTCCTGCAGCGCACCGTCTAACGCCCTCGTACGAGAGGAGAACCCGATCATGAACGAGCCCAAGCAGAAGTTCAGCGCCAGCCTGGCCAAGGACGCCGTCTACCAGCAGGGCCTCCGCAGCTTCATGGAGTACCGTGACCTCGGCATCGCGGATGCCACCCACGGCAAGATGCGCGCCCACGTCGTCCGCGTGAAGCAGGGCGGCGACACCCACGATCTCCACACCACCGGGCTCCACAAGCACGAGTGCGATTTCCAGATGTTCTACGTGCTCAAGGGCACGATCAAGTTCGTCTACGAGGGCCAGGGCGAGCGCACCTTCGGGCCCGGCGACTGCGTGCTGCAGCCGCCCTCCATCGTGCACAACGAGCTGGAGTGCTCCGACGACCTCGAGATTCTGGAGATCTACTCGCCGGCGGTGCACCCGACGGTGGTGGTGGAGCGTATGCCCGAGGTCACCGCCGCCGCCCGCTGAGGCGTCCCATGGCCTCGACCCTCCCCGACTCGCTGTGGACGGCGACCGCGACGCCACCGTCCGCCTATCCGCGGCTCGAAGGGGAGGAGCGGGCCGATGTCTGCATCATCGGCGGCGGATTCACCGGGCTCTCGGCGGCGCTGCACCTGGCCGAGGGCGGCGCGTCCGTGGTGGTGCTCGAGGCGGGCCTGGTCGGCTCCGGCGCGTCCGGCCGCAACGGAGGCCAGGTCATCCCGGGGCTGAAGCTCGATCCGAGCGAGCTCGAGTCCGAGTTCGGCGCGGAGCGGGGGGCGCGTCTGACCGAGCTGGTCGGAGGCGCCGCGGATTTCGTCTTCGGCCTGGTGCGCCGCCACCGTATCGAGTGCGATGCCCGTCAGGACGGCTGGATCAAGGCGTGCCACTCCGAGTCGGCGCTTCGCGCGGCGAGCCATACCGCCGACGACTGGAGCCGGCGTGGCGCCGCGGTGGAAGCGATCGACCGCGTCCGGATCGCGGAGCTCACCGGGACCGACGCGTACATCGGCGGCTTCGTCGATCACCGCGGCGGCGTCGTGCAGCCGCTCAGCTACACGCGAGGTCTCGCCCGGGCCGCGCAGCAGGCGGGGGCACGCATTTACGAGCGTTCGATGGCCGGGACGCCGCAGCGGGGCGGCGGCCAGTGGATCGTGTCCACCGCGACCGGCTCCGTGCACGCGGACAGGGTGATCATCGGGACGAACGGCTACACGGACCTCGCCGGCACGCAGGGGCCGTGGCCGAAGCTCGCCCGCACCGTGATTCCCGTGTACAGCTACATTGCGGCGACCCGGCCGCTATCCGACGACCTGCGCCGGGCCATCCTGCCCAAGGGGCAGGCGGTGTCTGACTCCCGGCGGCTCCTTCGCTACTTCCGGCTCGACGCGACCGGACGGATGGTGATGGGCGGGCGGGGGCGGACGCGAGAATCCGCCGATCGGTCCGACTACGCGAACATCATCGCGAGCGCGGTCGAGCTCTATCCGCAGCTCGGCGGGTGCGACTGGGAGTACGTGTGGGGAGGCAAGGTCGCGGTCACCCTCGACCACCTGCCGCATCTGCACGAGCTGGCCCCCGGGGTCCACGCAGCGCTCGGATACAACGGCCGCGGGGTGGCGATGGCGACCGTCATGGGGAAGGTCCTGGCCGACCGCGTGCTGGGTCGAGGCGCCGCGGTCTTCCCCGAGAGCCCGCTCCGGCCGGTGCCGTTGCACCGCTGGCGCCGGCCGGTGTTCGAGCTCATCGTGGCGTGGAAGCGGGCCCTCGATCGCATGGAGGGCGTCCATCGCCGCGCCCGGGCTTAGCCAGCCGTCCCCGCGAGGCGCGGAGGTCCGCATCGAGGGCCTCGTCAAGACCTTCGGCACGACCCGCGCCGTCGACGGCGTGACCCTCACCGCGCGTCCCGGAGAGTTCCTCACGCTGCTCGGACCCTCCGGCTCCGGCAAGACGACCACGCTCGCCTGCGTCGCGGGCTTCGCGGTCCCCACCGAGGGCGAGGTGCTGATCGAGGGCGCGCGGGTGACCTTCGATCCGCCGTTCAAGCGCAACGTCGGGATGGTGTTCCAGAACTACGCGCTCTTCCCCCACATGACGGTGGCCGACAATCTCGCCTTCCCGCTCCGGATGCGCAAGCTGCCCGCCGCGACCATCCGCGACCGGGTGGCGCGGGGTCTGGCGCTGGTCCAGCTCGACGGGCTCGGCGCGCGCTATCCCCGCCACCTCTCGGGCGGGCAGCAGCAGCGGGTGGCGCTGGCGCGCGCCCTCGTCTTCGAGCCGCCGGTGCTGCTGATGGACGAGCCGCTCGGCGCGCTCGACAAGCAGCTTCGCCTCGAGATGCAGCTCGAGCTCAAGCACCTGCAGGCCCGCCTCGGCGTCACCGTGATCTACGTGACGCACGATCAGGAAGAGGCGCTGACGCTCTCCGACCGCATCGCGGTGATGAACCGAGGACGGATCGAGCAGATCGGGGAGCCGACCGAGCTCTACGAGACGCCCGCGACCGGGTTCGTCGCCCAGTTCATCGGCGAGTCCAATCGCCTCGAGGGCACGGTCGGCGCCGGCGATGGGGGCCGTCCGGTGCTGATCACCCGCTCGGGGCTGCGGCTGCCCGCCCGCTCGGGCGGCGCGCCGATCGGCGAGGCCGCGGTGCTCTTCCTCCGACCGGAGCGGATCGCAATCGGGCCCGACGGCGGGGCCGGCGCCGGCCCGACGGTGGCGGGCGACGTGGTGGAGGCGGTCTTCGTCGGCGAGGCCATGCGGTACGTGGTCCGGGCGGCCGGCGGCGAGACCTTCACGGTCAAGCGACTCAACCTGGACACGGCCGACCGCTTCAAGGTCGGCGCGCGCGTAACGCTTCGCTGGGACCCGGACGCGGCCTTCACCCAAAGGAGAGACCCATGAGCTCGATGACCCGGCGCTACGTGCTGAAGATGGGTGTCCTCACCGCCGCGGCGTCCGCGGCCACCCGCGCGGGCGGGCCGTGGATCGCGCGGGCCCAGTCCAAGCAGCTCGTGGTGTGCTCCTGGGGCGGCGCCTACCAGGAGGCCCAGCGCAAGACGATGTTCCAGCCGTTCGAGAAGGAGACCGGCATCAAGATCGTCGAGGCCAGCCCGACCGACTACGGGAAGCTGAAGGCGATGGTCCAGAGCGGCAACGTCGAGTGGGACCTGGTAGACGTGGGCGACCTGAACGTGGTCGCGGGCGCCAAGGACAACCTGCTCGAGCCGCTCGACTACCAGGCGATCGACACCAAGGGCGTGTTTCCCCAGGTCATCCACAAGTACGGCATCGGCACGATCTACTACTCCACCGTCCTTGCCTACAGCACCAAGAAGTACGCGAAGGGCGATCATCCCAAGACCTGGGCGCAGTTCTGGGACGTGGGAAAGTTCCCCGGCCCCCGGACCATGCGCAACAACCCGCTCGACAATCTCGAGTTCGCGCTCCTCGCCGACGACGTGCCGATCGACAAGGTCTATCCCCTGGACGTCGAGCGCGCCTTCCGCTCGATGGACCGGATCAAGCCGCACGTCAACGTGTGGTGGACGACCGGCGCCCAGCCGGCGCAGCTCCTGGCCGACGGCGAGGTGGAGCTGGCCACCTCGTGGAACGGACGGATCTACGCGATCCAGAAGCAAGGCGCCCGCGCCGGGCTCGAGTGGAACCAGGGCAAGCTCCAGTGGGACTCCTGGGTGATCCCGCGCGGCAGCAAGAACAAGGACGGGGCCATGAAGTTCATCGCCTGGTCGACGCAGCCGAAGCCGCAGGCCGCGATCGTGAACGAGATCCCGTACGGGCCGGTCAACCAGCGGGCCTTCGAGTTCATCGGGGCCCAGGCGGCCCGGGACATGCCGACCGCTCCCGACAACGCCAAGCGCCAGGTGATGGTGGATCCGGTGTGGTGGGGCGAGCACCGCAACGTGCTGGTGGAGCGCTGGAACGCGTGGCTGCTCAAGTGAGACCGCCCCGGTGGACGAGCGAGCTGCTGCTCGTGCCCGCCCTGGTATGGCTCGGAATCTTCTTCGTCTACCCGATCGGCCGTCTTTTCTACGCGAGCCTGTTCACCCCCGCGTTCTCGCTCGGCAACTACGCGAAGCTCGCGGGATCTCCCGTCTACCTGAAAGTGTTTGTCAACACGTTCGAGATCAGCGTGACGGTCACTCTCGTCACCCTGGTGCTCGGCTACCCGCTCGCCTTTCTCCTGGCCACCGCGGGGCGGCGCGCCTCCGGGCTCATGCTGGTCGCGATCATCCTGCCCCTCTGGACCAGCGTGCTCGTGCGTACCTACGCGTGGATGGTCCTACTGGGCCGGCGCGGGCTCGTCAATGAAGGTCTCCAGGGCCTGGGCCTCACCGACTCGCCCCTTCCGCTGCTCTACAATCGGCTGGGCGTCACCATCGGCATGGTGCACGTGCTGCTGCCGTTCATGGTGCTCCCGATCTACAGCGTCATGAAGGGGATCGACGTGGAGCTGCTCAAGGCCGCGCAGAACCTCGGCGCCAACCGGCGCCAAGCGTTCCTCCGCGTCTACCTGCCCCTGTCGCTGTCTGGGCTCGCGACCGGCTGCCTGGTCGTCTTCGTCACCGCGCTCGGCTTCTTCGTCACCCCAGCACTGCTGGGCGGCCGCGGCGACATGATGATCGCGATGCTCATCGACGTCCAGGTGAGCCAGCTGCTCGACTGGGGGCTCGGCTCCGCCCTGGCCGTGGTGCTGTTCGCGGTCACCGCCGCGATCCTCCTCGCGGTGCAGCGCCTCTCCGGCGCGGAGCGGATGTGGGTCCGCGTGCCGTGATGGATCGGGCCCGCGCGCTGCGGTGGGAATCGGCGGGCCCGCTCGGTCGCCGACACCCGGCGCTCATCCTGCTCGGGCTGGCGACCATGGTCTTCCTGGCCGCGCCGCTGGCGGTCGTGGTGCCGATCTCGTTCAGCGCGGCCAAGTACCTGACGTTCCCCCCGCCAGGGTGGTCCGTGCAGTGGTACGAGCGCTACTTCGGCAGCCGCGAGTGGGTGAGCGCCACCGTGCGCAGCTTCGAGGTGGCCCTGTTGACGACGGTGGCCGCGACCGCGGTGGGCACGGCGGCCGCCATGGCGCTGCGCCGGCCGTTTCGCGGCCGCTCGCTCGCGCGGCTGATCATCCTGGCGCCGATGGTCGTCCCGGTCATCATCGTGGCCATCGCCATCTACGGCCTGT
>Ga0257156_1000166_pt1 | contig 9968 bp, 7 predicted proteins | sample NI49A_FD_185989 | JGI IMG/M metagenome (GOLD analysis project Ga0257156, IMG submission 185989) | Soil microbial communities from H.J. Andrews Experimental Forest, Oregon, United States - NI-49-A | ecosystem: Environmental > Terrestrial > Soil > Temperate forest > Bulk soil | place: USA: Oregon... | reverse complement strand
GTCCGAGCCGGTCAGGCTGAAGAAGGGAACCCCCGCCTCACCGGCGACCGCCTTGGCGAGCAGGGTCTTCCCGGTCCCCGGCGCCCCGACCAGGAGCACGCCCTTCGGGATCTTGCCGCCGAGTCGTCGGTACCGCTCCGGGTTCTTGAGAAAGTCGACGATCTCCATCAGCTCGGCCCGGGCCTCGTCGATGCCGGCGATGTCGTCGAAGGTGACCCCGGTCTGGTGCTCCACGTACACCTTCGCCCGGCTCTTGCCGATCGACATCAGCCCGCTCTGGGGATTCATCCGCTTCATGACCAGCATCCAGAGCCCGACAAAGATCACCGCGGGCAGGATCCACGACAGCAGCGTCGCGATCCACGTATTCATCACGTGTCCCGTGAACCGGACGTGGGCGGCCTCGAGCTCCGCTACCAGCCCCGGGTCCTCGACGCGCGTCGTCACGAAGTTGGGCGAGCTCGTTCCCGACCGCTTGATCGCCTCGATCTTCTCCTTCGGGAGAATGCCCTCGAGACCGGTGGGCGAGAACGTTCCCTGGATCGTGTCCCGGTACAGTCCGAGCTCGCTCACCTTCCCGGCTCGGAGGAGCGCCTTGAACTCGCTGTACGACATGCTCTCCGGATGAGGCACCAGGAGAAGCGCCTGGATCCCGAACAGCGCCATCATCGCCACTACGGCGTACCACACCGAGAACGTCCGCTGCTTCGGCTCCATATCCTCCCTCGAGGCCTAGAACCCCACGATGAGCATCTGGACCAGGAGGACCATCCCCACCGCGGTAGCAAACGCCGCCCACTCCTTCATGCTCGCGATCTCCTGGGGGCCGGCACCGGGCCCGACCCTCCCCTCATGCCCTACCAGCTCAGCGCTTCTCGAGCCACTATCCGATCCGGAGATATCCCAGGACCGCGAGCACCACGACCACGACCCCGATGATGTAGAAGATGTTCGACATACGCTTCCCCCTTTCCGCTTGCCGTAACCCTAGTCTTCATGGATCAGCCCGCCTAGTGGACCTAGGCCCCATACCGACTCCGCGCGGCTGTAGCTCCCCTGCGGCTCCCCCCGTAGTTCCCAAGGTGGGCCAAGGTCCAATAGGCACGCGACTCGATCGAGACTAGGCTTCTCTTGAAGGGATCGGCGCCCTCGCCCCGGTCAGAAAAGGAGCTCCGATGAAGCGACTCGGATTGGTCATCATGTTCGCATTCCCGCTCGCGCTGCTCGCATCCGGATTCGCCCTCGCCGCCGACGACTCGAAGGTGAAGGCCGCCACCGAACAGGTCGAGCGCGGGGCGAAGAAGGTCCCCGACGGCAAGATCGGGGAAGGCGTTGGAGAGACGGCCAAGGGCATCGGCAACACGGTCACCGAAGGCGCGAAGTACAGCGGGGAGAAGCTGAAGGAGGCGGGGAAGGCCGCCGAGCCACCCGCGAGAACCGCCTGGGGCGACACCAAGGACGGCGCGGTCAGCTTCGGCCACAGCGTCAAGGGGTTCTTCGCGAACCTCTTCTCGAAGTGACGCCCGTGATCCGGGTGCTGGGGCTCCTCCTGGCCGCAGCCCTCTCGAGGGTCGGAGCCCTGCCCGAAATCCTCTGCGGTTGTACGGAGGTGCTGAAGAACTTCGCCTGAGGCCGACCTAGCGCAGAGGCCGGCGGCTAGGCGCGTCGCACCGTCGGGTTCTGCAGCCCGAGGAGATCGTGCGCGCGGACCGCGATGGCGCTCTTCACCTCGGGCTGCGCGGGGACGATGTAGAAGCGCCCGGCGCGGATGCCCTGGACGACCTGCTCCGCCACCTCCGAGGGCGGATAGCCGCCCGCCAGCTGATCACCGAGGCTCTGCCCGAAGGCCTGCGCCATCGGCCCCGCCTTGCCTTCCTCGGCGAGCACGTCGGGCCGGTTGCGCGACGACCGCATGATGTTCGTGTCGATCAGCCCGGGGCACACCACCGACACCCCGATCGGCGAGCCGGTCACCTGGGCCTCCTTGTACATGGCCTCCGACAGCGCGACCACGCCGTGCTTGGTCACGTCGTACACCGACATGAACGGGGAGGTGGTGAGCCCCGCCATCGACGCGGTGTTGACGATGTGCCCCTCGTCGCCCCCGGCCAGCATGCGGGGCAGGAAGGCGCGCACCCCGTGGATCACGCCCCACAGGTTCACGTCGATGACCCACTGCCAGTCCGCGAGCGTGTGCTCGTGCACCGCGCCGATCACCGCCACCCCCGCGTTGTTGCAGAGCACGTGCGTCGCGCCGAAGGCGGCGTAGGTCTCGCGGGCCAGGCGCTCCACGTCGTCGGGCTTGGAGACGTCCACCCGCAGCTCCAGGGTGGCGGGAGCCTTCTGCCGCACCGCCGTCGCGGCGGTCGCGAGCGGTCCGGCCTCGATGTCGGCCATCACCACCTTCATGCCCTCGGACGCGAAGCGCTCCGCGAGCGCGAGCCCGATCCCGCTCGCCGCGCCGGTGACCACCGCCACCTTTCCTTGGAGATTCTTCACGGGTGCTCTCCCTTGCCCGCCGGCAGGCCGGACGACGCGGCGAGCTCCCCCCAGAGGCGGGCCAGATCGTCCGGGCTCACCGGCTCCCGGTCCGTCCGCGCCGTGATCCGCGTATAGAGCGCCCGGCGGACGTACGCCCGGTACGGCGCGGGCAACGTCATGAGCAGCGCGACGAACGCGTCCTGCAGCTCGGGCGGCCAGCGCCGCTCGTGGGCGTCACGGGCGGCGCCGAAGTCGAATGGGCCGAGCGGGCCGGCGGCGGCGCGGCCCGCGGCCCGAAGTGCGCTGGTCGCGGTGGAATCGACTACGCCGTCCGCCATCACCACCCCATACGCTGCGCGCGCGTGCTCCGGCGTCACGAGGCCGGCCTCCACGTCGGCGGCCACCGCCTCGATCGGGCGCTCCAGCGGATCGCCGTTCCCGCCGCCGCCGGGTGTCCGCATGCTCAGCACGTCGCCCGGCTCCAGCGCGAGCAGGTCGATCTTCGGCAGCGCGCGCTCGCCCGGCGTTCCCGGGTTGAGCACGGCGCGGCCGGTGACCCCGGCGCGGCCGCCGGCCACGCCCCAAGGGGCGAAGCGGAGCCGCTCCATCCCCCGCGCGGTGACCTGTCCTTCGGGCCGGAACACCTGCATGTCGAGCCGCACCGCATGCCCGCCGCGCCAGCGCCCGGGCCCGGCGGAGTCGGCGACCAGATGGAAGCGGCGGATCAGGATGGCGGGCACCTCGACCTCCAGCGTCTCCACCGGCGTGGTCTTGAGGAAGCCGAGCGAGGCGTCGCAGCCGTCGATCCCGTCGCGCCCGGGGCGACCGCCGCCGCCACCGATCATCGGCTCGATCACGGTCACGTGGCGCCGCCCCGCCTCGAGATCCGGCAGCGCGAGGGCGACCATGCAGCCCTGGCCGCCGCTCGCGGCCGGGATCTCGGCGGGCAGCGCGCGGGCCAGCGCGCCCAGCACCGCGTCGTAGATGCGCAGCACGGTGGCGTAGCGCACCCCGCAGGCCGCGGGGAACTGGGGATTCACCACCGACCCGACCGGCAGCGTCATCCGGATCGGCCGCAGCACACCCGCGTTCAGCGGGATGCCGGGATCCTTGGTGATGAAGTAGTTGAACAGCGCGATCGCCATGAACGGGTGCGCGCGGCCCCCGGTCGGGACATTGAGCGCGGAGCCCACCTGCACGTCGCTGCCGGTGAAATCCAGGTGGATCTCGCCGTCGCCCACCGTCATCCCGACGTTGAGACGGATGGGGATGTCCGACACCACGTCGTCCTCGATGAAGTCGCAGAACTGGTAGCGGCCGCGGGGCATCCGCCGGATCAGCGCCTCGACCTTCCGTGCGGTGTAGTCGATGAGATCGTCCATGCCCTTCAGGACGGTATCGACGCCGAAGCGCCCGATCAGCGCGTGCACGCGGCGCTCGCCGGTCACCAGGCCGGCCACGAGGGCCTGGAGATCGCCCCAGTTCTGCTCGGGGATGCGACAGTTGGCCAGGATCACGTCGAGGAGGTCCCGGTTCGGCTCTCCGCGCACGAACAGCTTCTTCGGCGGCAGGCGGAGCCCCTCCTGGAAGATCTCGGCCGCCCGCGGCGAGATGCTGGCCGGCACCATCCCGCCGATGTCCGAGCAGTGGAGAAAGCCGGCGCCGTGGCCCACCAGCCTCCCCTCCCAGAAGATCGGGCGCACCAGGTGCAGGTCGGGGAGATGGGTCGCGGCGGCCGCGGAGCCGTAGGGATCGTTCGTGATCACCACGTCGCCCGGCTCGAGCGGGCCGACCGCCTCGAGGGTCCGCGCGTAGTTGATCCCGGCCATGCTTGCCACGCCGAGCTCGACCGGATAGGCGAAGAAGTCCCCGGCCGGAGTGATGAGGCCGCAGGTGAAGTCGGCGGTCTCCTTCACGAACGTGGTGTGCGCGGTGCGCTCGACCGCGTAGGCCATGTCTTCCACCGCGCCGTGCAGGTAGTTCCGGAGCAGCTCGAGGGTCAGGGCATCCAGTCGCATCACGCCTCCCGTCGGATGAGGAGATTGCCGAACCGATCGACCGTCGCGGCGTCGCCGGCCGGGACGAGCACGGTGGTGTCCGCCTGCTCGACGATGGCCGGCCCGATCACACGATCGCCCTGGCCCAGGCCCGCGCGCTCGTACACCTGGGCCTGGGCGGGGCGGCCGTCGAGCCAGATCCGGCGGGCCCCGGTCGCCTTCGCCCCGGTGCCGACGGCCACCTCGACCAGTGGAACCCGCGGCCTCACGCCGCGGAGCTGCACTCGGAGATTCACCACCTCGACCGGCGCGTGTGGGTCGGCGTGGCCGAAGACCCGCTCGTGCGCCCGGTGAAACGCCTCGAGCAGCCGGTGGCGCCCATCCGCCGCGAGCCACTCCGGATGGACCGGCACCTCGATCTCGTAGGACTGGCCGACGTAGCGCATGTCCGCGCCGTGCCGGAACGCGACGCTCTCCACCTCGATGCGGTGCTCGTCGACCCACCCGCGCAGTAGGGCCTCGAGCCCGCGCTGCTCCCGGGCGAGCGCGGCCAGATCGAGCGCGGCGAGGCGGCCGTGCACCGTCCGCACCGCGTCGTTCAGGACGTCGGTGGTGATGGCGCCGAGGGCGCAGAGCGTCCCCGGCGACCGTGGCACGAAGACGGTGGGGATGCCCACGTCGCGGGCGAGGAGGCTCCCGACCAGGGGTCCCGCACCGCCGAAGGCGACCAGCGCGAAGTCGCGCGGGTCGACGCCGGCGCGCGAGAGGATCTTGGTGGAGGCGGCGTACATGTTCGACACCGCGACCCGCACCGCGCTCTCCGCCGCCTCGTGCAAGCTCATGCCGAGCCGGTCCGCGAAGCGCTGGACCGCCTCCTCGGCGAGCGTGCGGTCGAGCCGCATCCGCCCGCCCAGGAAGCGATCGGGGTCGAGGAAGCCGCACACGAGGAAAGCGTCGGAGAGCGTGGCGTCCTTGCCGCCGCGGCCGTAGCAGGCCGGCCCGGGACTCGCGCCCGTGCTCTGGGGACCCACCTTGGGCACGCCGACCTCGTCGACCCAGGCGACGGAGCCGCCCCCCGCCCCGATGGCGGTGACGCCCACCACCGGCATCATCACAGGGATACCGCCGATGTGTTCCGCCGTGCTGTAGCGCGGGCGGCCGTTCTCCACCACCGCAATATCCGCGCTCGTGCCGCCCACGTCGAGCGTGATCAGGTTGCCGAGGCCGGCCGCGGTGGCGACGTAGGCCGCCCCGATGACCCCGGACGCCGGGCCGGACAGGAGCGTCGACACCGTCTGCGACCGGGCCGCCGCCACCGGCATAATGCCGCCGTTGGACTTGGTCACGTAGGGGACCGCGGGCACCCCGCGCGTGGTCAGCGCCGCCTCGAAGCCCTCGAGGTACCGGCGCACCTTCGGCTGCACGTAGGCGTTCATCACCGCGAGCGCGGTGCGCTCGTACTCGCGCGCTTCCGGCCACACCTCGTGCGAGGCGGTCACCGGCACGCCGGGCGCCGCGGTCTCGGCCAGGGCGCGCGCCCGGCGCTCGTGGGACGCCTCGCGGTAGGCGTGGATGAAGCTGATCACGAGCCCCTCGACGCCCTGCGCGGCCAGCCGGTGGGCGGACGCGGCCACGGCGGCCTCGTCCAGCGCGGTATCGACCCGGCCGTCGGCCCGGAGGCGCTCCGCGATCTCGGCGACGCGCGCGCGGGGGATCAGCGGCTCGGGACGGCCGCCGTAGAAATCGAGCGGGTTCGGCAGGCGGAGACGCTGGATCTCGAGGATGTCCCGGAACCCTTCGGTCACCAGGAGACCGAGCCGCGCGCCGGTGCGCTGGATGAGCGTGTTCACCGCGATCGTGGTGCCGTGGACCACCACGTCGATCGCGCCCGGATCGATGCCGTGCTCACCCGCGAAGCGGTCGAGGCCGTCCTCGACGGCCCGGGCGAAGTCCGGCGGAGTCGACGCCACCTTCAGGCCGGTGACGTGGTGGGTCTCCGTGTCGTAGAGCGTGAAATCGGTGAAGGTTCCGCCGATGTCGATGCCGAGCCAGTAGTGCCCCATCCCGCGTCGTTCTCCTCCCGGACTTGCCCGCCGGCGGACGGCGCGGGCCCGAGCAGGATAGCGGGCCCCGGGGGGCCCGGCAAGCGGTCGGCTCAGGACCGGCCGTGCATCGCCGCCAGCGCCTCGTCGTGGAGCAGCCCGTTGCTGGCGAGCACGGTGGTGCCGTAGATCCCCGCGTGCCCGTCGAGGTCGGTGAGCCGCCCGCCGGCTTCCTCCACGATCACCTTGATCGCGGCCACGTCCCACGCCTTCACCGTCGTGGAGAGCGCGATCTCCCCCTGGCCCTCGGCGACCCAGAGATAGGCCGAGTAGTCGCCGAAGCCGCGCTGCACCTGGGTGCGGTCGACCAGGTTCAGGAAACCGTCCCAGTACCGGCTCCGCCGCAGGAAGTTCAGCGAGGAGTGCACCACCAGCGCGCCATCGAGCGCGTCCACCCGCGAGACGCGGATGCGCTCGCCGTCGCGGAACGCCCCCTGCCCGCGCCAGGCGGTGTGCAGCACGCCGGTGACCGGCTGGAAGATGGCGCCCGCGGTCACCACGCCGTCCTCCTCGAGCCCGATCATCACCGCCCAGGTCGGGATGCGCCGCACGAAGTTCCGCGTGCCGTCGATCGGGTCGATGATGAAGCGGCGGTCCCGCGGGCCGGCCTCCCCCAGCTCCTCGCCGAGCACGCCGTGATCGGGGCAGCGCCCGCGCAGCACGCCCACGATCGCCCGCTCCGCCGCGCGATCCGCCTCGGTCACCGGCGATCGGTCGGCCTTGAGCGTCACCTCGAACCCGCGCCGGTAGTGCTCGAGGGCGACGGAGCCGCCGGCGCGCGCCGCCTCCACCATGGCCTCGAATCGCGGATCCACGGCGAGAGCTTACCGCTCCCTGCTTCGGGTCATTCTATGACCTGATCCGCTTGCAGGAGGACCGACGGTGGGATCGTGAGGCCGAGCGTCTTCGCGGTCTTGAGATTGATCACGAACTCGAACTTGGTCGGCTGCTCGACCGGCAGGTCGGCGGGCTTGGCGCCCTTGAGGATCTTGTCGACATACGTGGCCGCGCGCCGCCACAAATCGTGAAAATCAGTCCCGTAGGACATCAGAAACCCATCTTCCGCCCATCTTCTGACGGTGCCGATCACCGGTAGCCGGTTCTTCATCGCGAACTCTGCGATCCGTTTGCGGTGAGACGCGATGGCTGGTTCGGCAATGACGAGCAGAGCCCCGGTGCGGCGCTCCTTCACGATCGTGGCAAAGGCGCGCTCGATGTCGGAAGGCTCGGGTCCCTTCACCTCCACCGGAAGGACCGTCAGGCCCAGTGAGCGGGCGGTGGCCTGGACAGCCGCCAATTGGAGCAAAGCCTCGGAACTGCCCGGATCGAAGAAGACCGCGACAAGAGATGCCGATGGGACGACCTCCTTGAGTAGCTCGAGCCGCTTGGGGACCAAATCGGCGTGAACGTCCGAAAGCCCGGTGATGTTCCCGCCGGGGCGCGCCAGGCTCGCGACAAGCCCCTCGCGAACGGGATCGGGGGCGACCGTGAAAACGATTGGGATCACGCTGGGAAGCTCCTTCGGCTGGAGCCACGCACCATAGACGACCAGGATGTCGATCTTGAGACGGAGGAGCTCCGCGGCCAGCTCGGGGAGCCTTTCAGAGTGTCCTGCGGCATGGCGTTGCTCGATCGCGAGGTTTTGACCCTCTACATAGCCCAACTTGCGCAGCCCGTCCCGAAACGCGCCGACCCAACTCCGGTCAAACTCAACCTGGCTCACGGAGAGATAACCGATCCGGTACACCTTCCCCGCCTTATACTCCTGCGCGGCGGCGGCGCCAAGCGGCGCCCACGCTAGGACGAAGCCCGTGAGTAAGCGGCGGCGTGATATCACCGTGCATCCTGAGTCGCGGAGGAGAACATACTCTCCCGCCACGAGAGGACGGGGAAGTGATACGAGAGAGAGACGGCCGAAGCATCACGGCTTGGAGCTTGCTGACGAGAGGACCTTTCCCCGCCGAGCCCCCGGAGGCTCCGCAGCAGACTGTCCCCGTCGGCAAGAGAACGGCGCCAGAGGTTCAAGAGAAAGTGGCCCCTCGGAGGGCCGGTATAAGGCTAACCTCGCCGTTCCCGCTCCTCGGCACGGAGGGCACGGGCCTGAAGGAGGTGGACGAGTGCGCTACTACCTCGGAGTCGATTGGGCCGATCAGACGCATGCGGTCTGGGTCGTGAATGAGTCTGGGACGAAGACCGCCGCCCGCACGGTGCCCCACACGGCAGAGGGCTTGAGCGAGTGGGGTCGGGAGCTGGACGAGTGGCGCACGCAGGGGATCGAGCTGTGGGCGGCCATTGAGCGGCGCGAGGGCCGGGTGGTGGATGTTCTGCTCGACCATGGCGTCGTGGTCTATCCCGTGAATCCCAAGGCCCTGGACCGGGCCCGCGATCGCTTTCGGCAGAGTGGAGCGAAGAGTGATCCATTTGATGCGCGGGTGTTGGCCGATTTTCTGCGCACGGATCACACGCACCTCCAGGCCTTGCAGCCGAGCTCGGAAGCGGCCCAGGAGCTCAAACTCCTCACGGAGGACTACCAGCAGCAGATCCGGCAGCAGACCCGCCTGGTCAACCAGCTGACGGCCACGCTGAAGGCATACTATCCGCGGGCTCTGGAGATCGCCGCGTTGCCGACGCCGCTGGCCCGGGAGTTCCTGCAGGCCTATCCCACTCCGGAGGCTGCGGCGGCCCTCACGGAACGCCAATGGCAGCGATGGGCACGCGCCCATCGGCTGAGCGAGACCCGAACCCAGGCGCTCTGGGACGTCTTGCAGCAGCCGCAGCTGCCCGTGCCGGTTCATGTCCTGCGGGCCAAGGCCCGGCTGATGCGAAGCCTGGTGGCACAGCTGACGCTGGTGGTGGCGGTCGTCGAGGAGTATCGGGAGGCGATCGAGGATTTTTTCGCACGCATGCCGGCGGCGCAGTGGGCGCGGACGCTCCCGATTGGTAAACACGGCATCACCGCGCCGACGCTCTGGGCGCGCCTGGGGGATGCCCCCGGACGCTGGGAGTCGTTTCGACATCTGCAGGCGCACGCCGGCGCCGTGCCCGTGACGAAGCGGAGCGGCAAGCAGCAGCGCGTTATCCAGTTCCGTTTCGCCTGCGACAAGGCGTTGCGCTACGTGATCGACCACGTGGCGTTCCTCTCGCTGCACTCGAGTGTCTGGGCCCGCGCCTACTACGACCAGCAGCGGGCGCGGGGACACGCTCATCGCCAGGCGCTCCGGGCGCTGGCCGCGAAATGGTTGAAGATCATCTTCGTCATGTGGCAACACCAGGTCCCGTATGACGAGCAGTATCACCTCGCGACAATGACGCGCCAGCAGCTGCGGCACGGTCAGAAACACATCGCTTGACATGAACCAGAGAAAGTCTGCTGCGCGTCGGCGGCGAG
>Ga0257156_1000165_pt1 | contig 10004 bp, 10 predicted proteins | sample NI49A_FD_185989 | JGI IMG/M metagenome (GOLD analysis project Ga0257156, IMG submission 185989) | Soil microbial communities from H.J. Andrews Experimental Forest, Oregon, United States - NI-49-A | ecosystem: Environmental > Terrestrial > Soil > Temperate forest > Bulk soil | place: USA: Oregon... | reverse complement strand
TCGAAGCCGGGACCGGTCGGACAGGTGACGAGAGCTTAGTCTCCAGGGCGGTATGGGTCAATCCCGTCTCCTGCCTCGGATTGCCAGCCGTGCCGCGACAAGCGCCTCGGCCCTAGCGGACTAGGGTGTCCAGACCCGGAATGGTGTAGACACATTGACCATCCCAGAGTGCGGCATGACGTCATGCTTGAGCGGCGCCCCAGAAGAGCGCGGCTGGGGTGCGGCCCCGGAGACGATAGCCCTGGTGAGGCCGCTCGTGATTGTAGGACTGCATGAACGCCTCGAGACTGCGCTGCAGGGCCGTGCGATTGGTGAAGTAACGGCGGCGAAAGGCCACGCGCCAGTGCTCCTGCAGGATCGTGCCTTGGAGGCGTTCGACGAACCCGTTGGTCCAGGCGTGCCGCGGCTTGGTCCGCGTGTGGCGGAAGCCGAGCGCGCGGCAGGCCTCATCGAACGCCCCTTTGAACTCGGGGCCGCCGTCGGTGAGCACGCGGCGCAACCGCCAGCCGGCCCGGCGGTAGAGCGGCCGCACGACCCGACGCAGGAAGTGGGCGGCGGCCTCGGCCGTGTGCGCGGGCAGGAGCCACGCCACGCCGTAGGAGCACGCGGCATCGCAGGCCGTGATCTGCCAGACCTTGCCCACGCCCTTGAGCTGCCCGATGTAGAAGGTGTCCAGACACACCAGCTCGCCGGGCTCGCAGGCGGCCACATGCCGCGGCTGGCCGTGCTGAGCCTGCCACAGGGTGCGGCGCGTCCGCTCGGTGAGCAAGCCGGCCGTCTGCAGAGCACGGTGCTCGAGCACGGTCAGCCGCTGCCGGCGTGTCGCCAGCCCCGCGCGCCGCAGGGCTCGCTGCACCGTGCTGGGCGCCACGCGCAGCTGCCAGCGATGGCGCAGGTATGCGGCGATCCGACTCGCGCCCCATGTCGCCGCGCTGACCGCCACGCTCAGCAGCAGCCGCTCCGTCTCCGGGGCCAGCTGCACCGGTCGGCCGGGTCGGGCGCGATGCCGCCGCGGATGCACCCCGTCCTGGCCGTAACGCTCCAACCGCTCGCGCCAGCGGTAGAACAGGGCGCGGGAGATCCCCGCCTCTCGGCAGGCCCGGCTGACATTGCCCAACTGCGCCGCCCGCTGGATGACATGCAGCCGCAGGCCGTGTACCTTCTCGTCGAGGGTCATCGGTCGATCCTCCCAAAGTGGTTCCCCTGCCACGGGGTGGTTCACTCTGGGAACGATAGGCCAGATGGCCCTCACTGTTTCTGGTCACAAGTGTCAACACTATTCCGGCTCGGGACACACTAGGGGGTCGATGGCGAAGCAACGGCGCCGCGCCGCGCGGTCTCCCAAGCCGGCGGCACGCACGAAGTCAGAGCCGGTCCCCGAACGCGTCGAGATCCCGGTCACCGACCCTACCGAGATCGCGCGGCTCGAACGGATCTTCGGCTTCGCCGAGGATGAGGTCGCCACGAATGCCACCTCGCGGCGCCGGCACGACGGCGTCCGCCGTGCCCCCGAGCGGATCCGATCAGGGCGCGCCGGCGCCGGATTCGGGTGGGGCGGGGCCGGGACTCGGCCGGTCCGCTGGTCGATTGACGGCGGCAGTCTGTCTGGCCTAGCATGTCGCTCACCCGGGCCGGCTCGCTCGACCTGCGCGGAGGCCGCTGATGTGCACTGTGGCATCGGCTCCTGGGGCTCCTGGGGCGGCCAGCGTCCTGGGAGGTCATGTCACTGGGACGAGGGCCACGAAGGGGGTGCCGCCGCCGGAGGGCGTTGATGTTGGCTATCCTCCCTCCCGACGCGGAGATCGCGCCCGAGTGGGACGCGTTCCTCGCCTCGCTGGGGCGACCCGCGGCTCAGGCGCGAATTCGAATGCTGTTTGAGCGCGGTTTTCAAAAACCGGGAGATATAGAAACCCGGCTTGGATATCACGTTGGACAGCTCAGGTCCGCCGAATAGATAGTCGCCGCGGAAAGGTGTCTGCACGCAGAACAACACGCTGAAGCGCTCAGAGGGATTTGAAAGCGCAGGAAAAAAGCAAACACATGGGTTTATCAGAAATGAGCGAGGCACCATCACGTCGGCCTCCACCGGGGGAAGTGAGGCGCGAATCGCGTCGATTGTGACCTTGCCGCAGAGGCCGCACGAGGAGGACGCCACGAAGTTGCGGCGCAAGAGCTTCCTCGCGACGAGGGGATGCCCCTTCAGCAGGACGTTCATCACGTTGCCGGAATCGGGATCGCTCTCCGGTGCACGATAGCGCGCGATGACGTCCAGATCGTCGGCCGTCGAGATGACTCTCTCGGTGAACAGGAACCCGGCGACGAGGTCTTCATCGTCGCCCGGCATTCGCATGGTGACCGCCAGACTCAGGCCGCGCAGCCGAATATCCAGGGGCTCCTCGACCGCAGCATGGTCGTCGGTCCAGACGACACCGTGCTCCCGGTCACGTCCGACGGTATGCCGAACCGCAGGAGTAGTTGCGGGCACGTCGACCTCTGGCTCCAGACTCATCGGGGCTCCACGCCACTGCGGCAACCACTAGGTCTGGTGATCCGGACATCGCCGGCGACGACGAGTTCGAAGAGTTGGCCGCTTCGCTCAACTGCGCCGCTCTGACCGACAGCGGCGCCGGTCTGCCCCTGGGCGAGCGCGGGGGCGACCAGCGCGAGCAGCAGGGCGAGCACCACGAGACCCATTCAGGAAGGCACAACCCCAGGAGAGGGTCCGAAAGAGACTGACTTCATAGGACCTTGGTCCTATTGCTGCCCGCGGCGGGTCGGGTAGGCTTCCGGGACGATGAGAAACCGCATCGACGACGGCACGCATCCGACGTCACCGGCACCAGCCGCTCTTGCCACTTCTGACAGTGGACGGGGCTTCCCCTTGCTCCTATCGTGACCGTTGCAATCGTTCGTGTGCCATCACCCAGAACCAGGAGGACATGCCATGCGTGCGGTAGCCAGTGGAGCGATGCTGTTGCTGGGAGTGACCCTCTTCACGGGGGCCTGCGCGACGTCGGAGGAATGGTCGGAGTGGCGCTCGCACACGACCCACTTCGCCTCCGGCCAGCACGGGGTCTTCTCTCTGCGGAACAACAAGGACGGCTCGAACCCGCGGGTAACGCGACTGGACGTCGACGCGGCCCGGAACGAGACCTGGTGGGGCAAGGCGATCACGGTCAATCCCGACCAGATCTTCCAGAACTAGACCGGCCAGAGGAGACCCCCCATGCGACTCAGAGCGCTCGCCGTCATCGTGCCGACTATCGGGCTGGCCTTGCTGCTGGCCGGCTGCCCGAAGCGTCCGATGGTTCCCGTCGCCTCGGCGCCACCGCCGGTGGTGCCGGCCCCGACTCCGCCTCCCGCACCGGCGGCCCCGACCCCGCCGGTTGTCGCCGCTCCGATCGCACCGCCCACCCCGGCCCCGACCCCGCCGCCGGCTCCGCCGAAGGAGTACATGCCCAACGATGCGCTCAAGCGGATCAACTTTGCCTTCGATCAGGCGGTGATCCGGCCGGGCGATGCCAAGACGCTCGACGCCAGCGCGGTGTGGCTCAAGGGCAATCCGAACCAGCTGGTGCTGATCGAGGGGCATTGCGACGAGCGCGGGACCAGCGAGTACAACATGGCCCTGGGAGATCGGCGTGCCCGGGCGGCTATGAACTATCTGGTGGCGCAGGGGATCGCCGCGGACCGCATCACGTTGATCTCCTACGGCAAGGAGCGTCCGGTTTGCCGCGAGAACGGCGAAGCCTGCTGGGCGCAGAACCGGCGCGACGAGTTCCTGACCAAGGAGCGCTGATCGGCGGTCAGGGCGACGACATCCGCGGGAGGCTTTCACGGATCCGCACCGAGAACCGCGGGTCGGCGTCGGCGGCCTTGGCCCGGTCGTTGACGCGGCTCTTCGCTTTGAGCTCGGAGAACGGGAGCGAGCGGTCGAAAGCGCCGATGTCATATGCCAGCTCGTCGAGGACCGCCGTCCGCGCGCGCAGTCCGTTGACGGCGCGAAGGTACCTGACGAGAGGATAGGCAACACGAAGGACCTCCGGGGGCGGTCACCCTGTCCATCGGGCCCGTCCCCGTGACATACAGTAGACGCTGGCTTCGGGTGTTACTACGGTAGCCCGGGCGAGCAGTGGATCGTTCCGACCGGCTCGCCAGCACTCGAGGGAGGACAGCTGGGATGCGAAGAAATTATCGACGCCTCGTCACCTGTCTCCTGTTCGGCGCGGGCCTGCTCTGCACCGCAGCGCCGAGCATGGCCCAGCCGACGTCCCCGTCATCGACCGACGGTGTGCTCGGCGCCATCGTCAAGTCGCTGACGGGCGATGTGTACGCCGACCCCTCGGCTTGGCGGGAGTTGTCCCTGAGAGATTTCTTCTCGGAGGGCTGGGACCGGGCCTGGGTCAGCCCGCCACCCGGCGGGGGAGGGGCGCCTCGGCAGGGGTGGCTCAACTCCTTCGACGGCGTGTTCTACCGGCTCGGCGTGGCGACCTACGGCTACGCTCACAATTTCCTCGAGAACGGAAACCAGCACTCGGGTCTCCTCCAGTTCTATCTGCCCCTGAACCAGCGCTTCGAGTTTCGCGTGGACGTCCCGGTGGCGGTCTCGAACCGGGGAGCCACCGGGACCGAGTACGAGACCAATTTCGGAGATCTGCAGATCGTCGGCCGGTTCCTGCTCTCCGAGACCCGGGACCTCACCCAGTCGTTCAACGTGGCCTTCCGGGCCCCCACCGGCAGCACCGACAATGTGAACGGCGTGGCCGCCATCACGCCGACGTATGAGTTCTGGACCAACTGGTGGAAGGGCCTCGTGCTGCGCGGCGGCGCCGGATTCTTCGTCCCGTACGGCCACCAGAGCCTCGACGAGGTCGGCGCTCGCGCGTCCTTCATCGCCAATCTCGCCGTCGGGTACTACTTCACTCCGCACACCGCCACGCCGTTCGGCGATCTCGTGTTCTACCTGTCAGCCAACCTGGCCCAGACGATCGACGGGCCCAGCCTCAACACCGTGTCACTCACGCCGGGCCTCCGGACTCACCTCGGGGCGGACTGGTATCTGCTCGCCGGCGTCGAGGTGCCCGTCACCAGCAGGAAGGCCTTCGACTACCAGGTGCTCGGCGCGCTGATGAAGGTGTTCTAGATTCAGGGCGTCTCGCGAAAGCCTCCCCGCCTGGGACGTCAGACGTGCGGCGGGACGCGTTCGCCGAAGAGCCGGATCGCCTCCAGGAGTCGGGAGGACTCATCGGATCAGGCTTCGTCGTATGACGGTCGTCGTGTGGCGCTGGTATGGTTTAGCGGATGCGAGAGTGGGCGCCTGTGTACGCTTGGCTCCTGACGGCGCTGCTCCTCGGCGCCTGGCTCGGTACCGCGCAGGCCGCGCCTGAACAGGCGTCCGTCCTCATCCTGCTTCCCGGCCAGCCGGGCTTGCCGGCCGCGGCGGCCATCGCCTCCGGCATCCGCGCCGCCCTGCTCATGGACTGGGCCTTCCGAGTCAACATCGAGATGGAGCACGTGGACGTCGCTCGCTTTGCCTCGCCGGACGTCGAAGAGCGCCGGCTCCAAGCCGTCTACGGCTCGAAGTACAGGGATCAGCGCTTCGACGTGATCGTCGCGGCGCTTCCCGAGCCATTTCAGTTCGTTCTTCGCGCGCGTGACGAACTCTGGCCGGGTACGCCCGTGGTCGTCTGCGGGGTGGACGAGGGCAGCGTGCGCGACCTGAAGCCGCCTCCTGATTTCGCGGTTCTCACGATCCGCTTCGACATGGAAGGCACGGTGCAGGCCGCACTGGCGCTCCTGCCCGATACGCGTCACGTTGCACTCGTCGGAGGGGCCAGCCAGCCGGAACAGGTCTACCACGATCTGATCCGGCAGGCGGTAGCGCGCGCGGGCCTCGACGCCATCGATCTTACGAAGCTGCCGATCGCGGACGCGCTGGCTCGCGTGTCCAGCCTTCCCGAGCATACGGTCATCATCCAATCCAGTTACCAGGTCGATGGCGCCGGGCGCCGTTTCTATGGTATCGACCTCATCCCGCACGTCTCGAGCGCGGCAAACCGTCCCGTCTTCACGCCACTCGGCCTCGCGCTGGGGCGGGGGGTCGTGGGCGGATCCATCATCGAATTCGAGGATATCGGTCGCGACGCGGCGAGGATGGCGACGCGGCTGTTGCGTAGCGGGACGGCGCCGGCGACGCCGGTGCCGAGCTTGGCGACGGCCATGCCGCGGTTCGACGCCCGCCAACTCGCGCGATGGCGGCTCGACGAGCGGCGCCTACCGAAGGACAGCCAGGTCATGTTCCGCGAGCCCACCCTCTGGCAGCAGTACCGGTGGCACGTCGCGGGCGCGGCCGGGCTCATCGGCGCGCAGGCGGCACTGATCTTCACGCTGCTCGTCCACCGCCGTCGCCGCCGGGAGGCCGAGGCGGCCGCGCTACGCCTGCTGGCTCAGCTCGCCCATCGCGACCGGGTCGCCGGCATGGGTCAGCTGGCCTCGTCGCTCGCGCACGAGCTGGGCCAGCCGCTGACAGCCATTCTCACCAACGCGGAGGCGGCGAACCAGCTCCTGGCGGGACCGCAGCCCGATCTCGGGGAGGTGCGGGAGTGTGTCGACGACGTCATCAGCGCCGATCGCCGGGCGAGCGAGGTGATCGGCCGCATGTGGAAACTGCTCAAGCGGACGGACTTTGTCAGCATGCCACTTCGGCTCGAGGATCTCGCCGCCAACACGATCGAGCTCGTCGCGAACGACGCGCTGCTGCACGCGGTCACCATCCAGTTTCGCCCCGCGGCCGATCTGCCCGTCGCTTACGGCGACGGGGTGCAGATCCAGCAGGTGATCTTGAACCTCCTGACCAACGCCATCACGGCCGCCGCGAACGGGGGAGCCGCGAACCGCAGGGTGACCGTGTGGACCGCGGCCGCGACCGCGCCGTACGTCGAGCTCGGCGTGCACGACTCGGGCAAGGGCATTTCGGAAGCCGATCTCGACCGGGTCTTCGAGCCGTTCTTCACGACCAAGGTCGACGGGCTGGGCGTGGGGCTGGCCATCAGCCGCACGATCGTCAAGGCCCACGGCGGCCGGCTCCTGGTCGCGAACGATCCGGCCGGGGGTGCGATCTTCCGCATTCACCTGCGTACCGACGGTAACCGTCGTCACCCGGGAGCGTAGACTCTCCCTTCATTGGATGTCGGACTGTTTCGTAGAAGTCTCTTGAGCCTTCGAACACACCGGCCCCGTAAACGTGGCTCAGATCAGCAAGGTTCATAGCTCTCGACTTGGCGCTTTGCCACGCGCTCTAAGAGCCGCCCCGTAGCACCCGACGTCGAGGATCGGACCAGCGACCACCCAGACTTCACCCAGAAATTACTCAGGAAGTTGCTCCCAACGAGAGCCAAAGAGCGCCAAAGCCACTTACGTCAGAGGCGCTAATTTACGAGGCGTTGTTTGGGCTGATAACCCAAAGGTCGCTGGTTCAAATCCCGCCCCCGCAACCGGCCCAGCCGGCTGTGGCATCGGCTCCTGGGGCTCCTGGGGCGGCCAGCGTCCTGGGAGGTCATGTCACTGGGACGAGGGCCACGAAGGGGGTGCCGCCGCCGGAGGGCGTTGATGTTGGCTATCCTCATCCTTTATCCTCCCGGTATCGTTTCATGAAGGAGGGCACCGTATGAAACGGATCGGGTTCTTGCTGGTTGCGGTTGCAATGGGGACCAGCGTTGTCGCCTACATGGCTCCCGCATCTGGACAAGCAGACGGACAGGGTGCCCCGCGCTTCGTCACCAAGATCCCCTCTGGCTACCGCAACTGGAGGTTGATCTCCGTAGCCCACGAAGAGGGCGACCTCAACAGTTTTGGTGCCATTTTGGGCAACGATATAGCGATCAAGGCCTACCGCGAAGGGAAGCTTCCGTTTCCTGACGGCGCCATTATTGCTGCTTTGCACTGGCGTTACGTGCCGTCAGAGGAGAACAACAAGGTCTTTGGCCGGTCCCAATCTTTCGTTCCCGGGCCCCCCACGAACATTCAGTTCATGGTCAAGGACTCGACAAAGTACGCCGCGACGGGCGGCTGGGGATTCGCTCACTTCATGGACGGCAAACCTGGCGACGAGGCGTTCATGAAGACCTGCTTTCCCTGCCACGAGCAAGCGAAGGCTCGCGACCTCGTCTTCACCCGTTACTCCCCCTGATACCGAGAACCGAGAGCGTTCGATTGATGCAGGGGCTGCCGATCCGGCGTCACGGAGGTAGGGGAGTTGTCCCAGGAGTTTGACGTCGTGTGTCTCGGCGGTGGCGTCGCCGGAGAAGCGATCGCGGCGGGCCTTCAGGACAGCGGGCTGACGCTAGCGGTTGTCGAGCGAGAGCTCGTCGGGGGCGAGTGCCCGTACTGGGGCTGCATACCTTCCAAGACCTTGCTTCGCTCAGGCGAAACGTTGAGCGAGGCCGGGCGCGCTCGGGTCCTGGCTGCCTCACGCGTGGAATGGGCCGTCGACTTTCCCAAGGTTTCGAAACGCACGCTGTGGATGGCACGCGACCTCGATGACAGCCGGCCTGCCGCCGCGATGGAGGCGACCGGGGCCAGGCTCTTTCGGGGCGAAGGGAAACTGACGGATCTGCGCACTGTCGCGGTTGGAAGCGAGCAGCTCATCGCGCGCCGTGCCGTCGTGATCGCCAACGGCAGCACCGCGGCGATTCCAACCATCCCCGGCCTGGACACCGTCCCCTTCTGGACCAACCGCCAGGCAGCGATTCCGAAGGAGCTGCCGGCTTCGCTGGCGGTCCTCGGCGGGGGGGCCATTGGCGTCGAGCTGGGGCAGGCCTTCGCACGCCTCGGCTCCAAGGTGACGGTGATCGAAGCCGGACCGAGGTTCCTTGGCCTCGAGGAGCCAGAGGCCGGAGCCGCGCTCCGGCCACACCTGGAGGCGGACGGCATCACGCTGATGATCGGGGACCACTGTGTCGCCGTCGAAAAGCAATCCTCGGCCGTCGTCGTCCACTTGAAGTCCGGAATTGTGGTCTCGGCCGACCGATTGCTGGTCGCCACGGGCCGGCGCCCCAACGTGGAGGCGTGGCGCGCGATCGGGATCGCACAGACGGAGCGCGGTTGGTTGAAGGTGGACCCGGCGACGCTCGAAGCGCGGGCCGGCGTCTTTGGAGCAGGTGACGTCACGGGACTCGGCGGATTCACCCACCTCGCCTACTACCACGGTCAGGTGGTCGCGCGGCGATTGCGGGGCATGGACGCGAGGGCCGACCACACCGCGGTCCCTCGCGTGACGTTCACCGATCCGGAGATCGCTTCGGTCGGGCTGTCGGAAGCTGCCGCGCGCGAGAAAGGCATCGACGTCGTCGTCGCCAGCGCCGATCCGGCCGAGACCGCGCGAGGCTACATCCACGACTTTCACCGAGGCGCGCTCAAGCTGGTCGGCGACCGCAACCGCCGGGTGCTGATCGGCGCGACGCTCGTCACGCCGCGCGCCGGCGAGATCCTGGGCGAGCTCGTGCTGGCGATCAAGCTGGGCACTCCGCTCCCGACGCTCGCCGACGTCATCCACCCATTCCCAGCCTTCAACCGCGTGCTCGGGGCGAGCCTGGCCGAGCTCGCGGCGAAGGTCGCCTGAACGCCAAAAAAGCGGAGGCCACGATGAGCAGGGTCGAAACGAAGCTCGAGGTCGTCACGATCCCCGTGTCCGACGTCGATCGCGCCAAACGCTTCTACGAGGGCCTGGGGTGGCGGCTCGACGCCGATTTTTCCAAGGGCGGCTGGCGTGTGGTACAGCTGACGCCCCCAGGCTCACCGTGCTCCATCTTCATCGGGAAGGGCCTCACGACCGCCGCGCCGGGCTCGGTTCAAGGGACGCTCCTCATCGTCGACGACATCCAGGCCGCACGCGCCGAGCTCGTCGCCCACGGCGCCGACCCGAGCGAGGTCTTCCATTTCGACGGCACTCTCCGTGTCACCGGGACGCAGGGACGCTTGCCGGGCCCGGACCCGGAGCGGCGCTC
>Ga0257156_1000160_pt1 | contig 10119 bp, 8 predicted proteins | sample NI49A_FD_185989 | JGI IMG/M metagenome (GOLD analysis project Ga0257156, IMG submission 185989) | Soil microbial communities from H.J. Andrews Experimental Forest, Oregon, United States - NI-49-A | ecosystem: Environmental > Terrestrial > Soil > Temperate forest > Bulk soil | place: USA: Oregon... | reverse complement strand
ATGGTGTCGGTGGTTGCTCTTGGGGCGGTCGTCAATACTGACCTTCTGCCGCGCCACCTGCCGTTTCTGCGAAGCGAGCGACGGTCGATGAAGATGGGCAATATTGCTTCGCCGTGGCGCTATGATTCCGCAGCCTGCCATGCGCTCCAATTGTCAATTTTGCGCCGAGTTACGATTTCGCGCTACGCCCTCGGGGCGACAGTCCTCCCGATATGGCTGGACGGTCCGATTGCCTTCGACAGCTATTGGGCTGCCCCGGGGAGCAAAAAAGGTTCTTAGGCTCATGATGTTTGTTGCGCTTGACTTGGCGCTCTTGCCGGAGATATTTTTGTAGGTGGTCGAGCAGGCGACCGACGGACCGCGTAAAGGGTTGAACCCGCCTCCAGCACTTCGCTGACATCTCCTTCTTTCTTGCCCGAGAATCGCGGTCGCCGGGCGCAGGGAAAGAAGGTTGCCATGCCGCAGGCTCTGCCCGCGAATCCCAATCTCGATTGGCTCAAGAAGACCGCCAAGCAGCGGCTCATTCAACTACGCACCAGCCAGCCCGATGCCAAGCTGCACCAGGCTCAGCTCGCGGTCGCCCATGACTATGGCTTCAAGAGCTGGCGCGCGCTGAAGTCGCATGTCGACAGGATCAGTCCAACGTATCGCGACCGCGATCGCGTTTTCGAAGCCGCACGCGCCGGCGACGTCGAGGCCGTCCGCCGCGCCTTTGCGTCGGGCTTTGATCCCGCAACGCCCGACTCCGACGGCCGTACGGTACATCAGATCGCCAAGGACCGGGGGCATGAGGCGATCGAGGTGCTGGCCCGCAATTTACAAGGAGGAAAAACCCGTCCGGATGACGAGATGCAGGCGATCCAGGCCATCATGCGGGCAGCGCAGTCCGGCGATCTCGACGCGCTCCGCGCCGGCCTCGACGCACATCCTGAGTTGATCGACGCACTCGGCGGCGGATTCCAGAAGGCCACGGCGCTGCACCTGGCGGTTCTGCGCAACCAACATGCCGCCACGCGCTTATTGATCGAGCGTGGTGCCGATCTTAACCGTCGCGACTTTCCGGACAACGCCGCGCCGCTGCATTTCGCAGCGGCACATGGCGATCTCAGGACAATCCGGCTGCTGGTCGAGGCCGGCGCCAATATCGACGGCAAAGGAGACGATCACGAGGTCGGCGTGCTCGGCTGGGCAACCTGCTTCGGCGATGTGCGCCAGGAGGTCGCCACCTATCTGCTCGACCACGGCGCGAAGCTCGACCTTTGGACCGCGATTTCGCTCGATCGAGCCGATGAACTCCGCGCCATGGTAGCCAGAGATCGCTCCTTGCTGGCCGCCCGGATGACTCGCAACCACCATCGCTGCACGCCGCTCCACCATGCCGTCAGGAAAAACCGGCTGCGAATCGTGCAGCTTCTGCTCGAACTCGGCGCCGACCCGAACGCCCGCGATGCGACGGGTGCAACAGCGTTGACGACAGCGTCGGAGGTGGGCGCAGACCCGAGCATCGTTGCGGCGCTTTTGCGAGCCGGGCTCATGCCCGACTTGCTGACGATGGTGAATATGGCCCGTTACGGCGAGGCTGAGACAATGTTGCGGGACGATCCGTCCCGGATCGGTCCTGACGGCGGCGATACCATCGCCCTGCATGTTTCCGTCAGCAAGCGAAACCTGGCCACCATTCGCTGGCTGCTGGCGCATGGCATCGACGTCAACGCCAAGCGGCGGATGTGGGATCTCAATCACACCGCACTCCACATGACGATCGAAAGCGGAGCCATCGAGATAGCTCGGCTTCTGCTCGATGCCGGAGCCGATCCGAATGTTCGTGACGACAGGGTTCACGCAACTGCATTGGGGTGGGCCGAGTTCTTTGGTCGTGACGATATGGCGGAACTGATCCGCGAGAAAGGCGGCGTCCAGTGAAAACGAGGAAAACAAGTCGTCGCCAGGTGTTGCTCGGGGCGGGAGCCACCGTCATGGCGCACTGGCCGAGGTCATTATCCGCGGGGACCGCGGGATTGCAGCCGATCGCTCCGGGGGATGCAGGCTTCGCGCCGGATCTCGAAGCGCGACTCGACAAGGCCGTTGCCAGCAAGCGCATCTGGAATCAGCACGGGCTCGTCGTGCTGCGCGATGATCGGCTGGTGCTGGAACGCTATTTTGAAGGCGAGGATAGGGCGCGCGGCGTCGGCGAAATCGGCCACGTCACGTTCAAGCCTGACACGATGCACGATCTGCGCTCATGTTCGAAAAGCATCGTCGGTTTGCTGTATGGCGTCGCGATGCAGCAGGGGAAAGTGCCGCCACCGGAAGCGCCGCTGTTCTCTGCGTTTCCTGAGTATGCCGATCTCGCCGACAAGGATGGCCGCGACCGGCTCATCATCCAGCATGTGCTGACGATGACGATGGGCACCGACTGGGACGAGAGCAGTTTGTTCTATGCCGATCCGCGCAACAGTGAAACCGCAATGGACAATGCGGCGGATCGCTATCGCTATATTCTGGAGCGGCGCGTCGTCGATACGCCCGGCGCGCATTGGACCTATTGCGGCGGCGCAACCGCTTTGCTCGCGCGCATGATCGCGAAGGGATCGGGCAAAACGCTGCATGAATTCGCGCGCGAAAATCTGTTCGACCCGCTGGGCATGGGTCCGACCGAATGGGCGACCGGCCCTGACGGCGAGCCGTTCGCGGCATCCGGCGCGCGAATGGCGGTGCGCGATCTGGCGCGCATTGGCGTGATGATGCTGCATGGCGGCAAGGTGGACGAGCGTGTGGTGGTTCCCGCCGACTGGGTGACGCGTTGCATCACGCCCGTCATCAGCGCCGATGAAGTTCGCCGCTATGGCTATCAATGGTTCGTTATGGACATCGCGTTCGGCAAGCCAAAGGGTTGGGCAACCGGACGGCTGGAGCGCATGTGGTGGGCACAGGGCGAAGGCGGTCAGCGGCTGTTTGTCATCCCGGCACTGCAACTCGTCGTCGCCATCACTTCCGGAAATTACGGAAAAGAAGACCAGGGAATACCGCCGGCGCGCGTTCTGCGCGAGGTGATCCTGGGAAGCATCCAGTAATACATCCATCGGCGAATTTCGCAACTCGGAGGTGGCACGGCACATAATCTCAGCTCATGGGAGTAGCGAGGAGATCAGGGAGTGCAGGACCCTGCAGCCCCTGACAATGGCAAGGTACGACCCCTCTTGATGTATTCGACCATCCCGGATGGCGGGAATACGTGGCAGCCCTCGACCATATCGGGTGAGGATGTCGGTTCAGTCATTGACTGTCGGCGAACTGCTCCCATCCCTGCTGCTGCGACTGCATGAGCTGTCTTCTTTCTTCTTGCAATTCGGCGACACGCTTTGCGGCAGCTGTCATGGCCTGGGCCGCGGCATTGTAACGGTCCGCCGTGCGTTGCAGCGGAAATATGAATTGACCATTGACAACCTTGTAGGCACCGAATTCGCCGGCCAGAATCGCGACATAGCCTTCATAAGCGCGATAATAATCGGCGCGCGCCGATAACATCCTGGAGGTAAGCGCGGTGGTTTCCGCGTGCCGCTTGTCGACGTCGTCCAAGAACCTGCCGACGATATCTTTTCCGGCATGGAGCGAGAGGGCGTAGGTTTCCACCCTGTCGCGCTCGGCTTTGATGAGAGCGATGGCTCGCGGCATCAATGTCGCCGCCTTGGCTTCCGCCGCTTTCAGATCGCGGCGAAGGTCCTCAAGATGACTGCGGCTCGCCGTACTGAGATCAATATCATTTGAAAGCGCCGGTGGTTCTGCTTCGTTCGACAATTTTTCGTTAGCAACGCTGGTCTCATCGGCTGCCTTGGTTGCCATTGCGATCATTTGCAGGATTTTATTTGAGCGATGTCGCCGAAGCGCCTCATCGATTTGCTTAGGCGCCCAGCTCGCGAGAATCTCTTGGGCCGCATCGCCGTAGGACGACTGCCAGGCGATGGCAGCGACACCGATGCACGCTGCCAACAGGAGGCCTGTGAGGCCGCGTACCGCCGGCCTGTCAAACAATGTTCGGTTGCCCGGGACGTGCTCTAACTTGGAAAGCTGTATCTCCGCGCGCGCGATCTCTTCATTCGCGCGCGCGATCTGTTCATGCGCGTGCGCGAGCTCTTCGTCCGCGCGCGCGAGCAGGACATCGCGCGGATCGGTTTGTTTCGGGTTCAGCGCAGTATCCATTAGCGCTCCGTCCCCAGTCCAATGTCACCCGCATAACGACGGCCGGCGGAGTTACGCTAGGTCGACAACGTTCTGCCACACTCCAGCCCGGTTTGACCAAAGCAAGGCGATACGATGGAAAATATAGGGCCGCCTGTGCGACAGCTAGAGCATGATCCGGAAAGGCATGCCCTCGGGCCACGACCCGATGGGTGGGCACCGGTTTTCCCTCGCGACAAACGCGAAGCGTTTGCGCGGAGATCATGCTCAAACAAAAAGATAGAGCGGGATGACGATTCGAAGAAAAGTCATCCCGCTCTAGTAGCGGGGCCGGCCTGCCACCGGCGCCTTTTCCTTGTCGTCGTGGGCAGCATACAGGCGTCGACCATCATGTCTGGCAGACGCGCGTACTGACGGGAAGGCGAGGGAGCCGGGAGCCGGGCGCACGCCGTGCCCTGCGATGGTTTTGCAGATCGTTTTGGTCTAGCATGAAGCTGGGGCGGCATTCGAACTTCATCCCGTGTGGACGGCGATCGTGCGGTCCGACCGCGAGGCTCCAGCGCGTACAACGGGCGGAGCCGTCTCCCGGGGCGGCGTCGGGTTCCCGTGGCCATGGGCCGTGCTGGCGTGGGTCGCGCTGCTGGTGGCGATCGTCGTGTCGTTCAGGCCGGCGGTCCCGGTCATCTGGGGCGACACGCCGTCCTTCGTGGAATCTGCGCTTCGCACGCTCGAGGCTGGAAGGCCGACCGTGGCGGGTGGGCGCGATCCGGGCTACCCGGCGTTCCTGGCCATGACGTTCGCGTTCGGAGGCGACCTCGAAACGGTGGTGCGCCTGCAGCAGGCGGCGTGGGCCGTCCTGGTGTTGGCGCTTGCAGCAACCGCCCAGGCGGCGACGCGCAACGCCGGTGGGCTGGTGCCGATCATCCTCGTGGCGACGTATCCGGGCCTGCTGCTGTTCAGGAACGTCCTCACCGCAGAGCTTCTCTTTGCGGTCTTCCTCAATCTGGCAATGGCTGGATTGCTCATTGCCACTTGCGTCGGCAAAACCGCGCGGTGCTGCGCGGTCGCTGCCTCCGTCCTTTGCGCGGCGCTCGCGGCGTGCTTCAGATCGCAGGGAATCCTGGTCCCAATCGCCGCCGTCCTGTTGGGCGCCTGCCTCCTCCGGCCATACACGTCCGCGCGCCTGACCGTGGTTGCCGTGTCGGTCGCGGCGGCGCTGGCGCTCCTCGCCGCCGGTTCCCGGTTCGTGGCTTCCTACTCCGACCAGGCCTCGGCCGTGTTCGTCCCCAAGACACTGTTCTGCAATCACCTGAACATCGTGCTTGCAAGCGATGCAGCGCGACGCGAGATCGTGTCGGCGGCCGGCGACCGCGCCGACGCCACGATGGCGCGGCTTGCCGCCGACTTCGCCGCGGAGCCGGATCGCTGGCCCGTGCTCGGGTTCTTCGGCGACGCGTGCCTCTTCGACACCGTACTGGATCGAGACCTCGCCGACGATACCGGGAATGCCGTCGGCGCGGCCGCAGCCTATCGGCGCATCTTCCTGGCCGCCGTGCGTGACCGGCCGTTGGCCTACGCGGGCAAGTTCGTCCGTCAGATGGCCTATGGAGCCTCGGTCGCGTGGCCGCCCTACGGACTCGACCCTGCCATACCGGTGTCGACCGACGACGTGCCGCACGTGTCCGACATCATGACGCGGCACGGCCGGGCGGCTCAGCCGATCGATCTGCAAGGCGGACCAGTTCGGATCGGCCTGCTGTCCGATTTCCCAGGCATCTCCGCCTATCTGTTCAGGACATTGTCCACCGCTTTCGTTATCGCCGTCGTATTTTGGACGGTGACCGCTGTGCGGCGTCGGCGCTCCCGGTTCTTGACGCGTGCAGGTATCGTGATCGTGATGTGGGCGGCTTCGATCGTGACCGTCGCCGGCGCCCACACCCTCGACGTCTGGCGATATCTGATTCCCGCAGTGCCGATGGTAGGCCTCATGCTGTCCCTTTTCGCCGTCGAACTGGCGCGTCTCATTCGATTACTTTGTCAGCGTCCATACCGCTCCAGAAATTCTCGCGGTGCAGGCCCACACATTGTTCGGACATTATTTCGAGCGACATGAGCTCTATTGATCAGAACGTTCGGTCGCCAACGCGCATGTTGGCAAGATCACCGCGCTGCCTGTGGCACCTATCGGTGGCTGAGAGTTCGGTAACGCTCCCGCCTCACTGAGCTTGAGGTCTACTATGGATCGTTACATCCACGATCAAAATCTTGCGCATTACCGTAAGGTCCTGGCTGAAACGACCGACCCGACAAAGCGGCGAGCGGTGCTGAAGCTGCTTGCCGACGAACACGCCAACGTCCGCGCACCGGCAGAAACGCAGTGAACCATCAACCTCAATCGGAGGATGTCATGACCACGAGTTATGGATCAACTTTTCTGGCATGTGGAGGGATTTTCGCGCTCTCCTTCGTTGCAATTTGGGCGTTTTGGTTTGTGGAGCGGTTGCGGGGAGCGAGTGCCCCGCATCTGTAAATCAGTTCGCCCTTCGGTGCCCGGAACGAATCGCACCACCCAGCGCTTGATTCCAGGTTCTGTGCGCTTGGCAGCGATGAATTGAGAGGCGAGAATGTTCCTGATGGTGCTTGGCGCGCTGCTCGTTCTCGGCGGACTCCTGTACATGGCACGCACTGCTATTTGGCGGGGACCGCTGAGTGGCCCAGATTCCTCCGGGCCGGTTCGCGACACTCTGGAGCCGCCACGGCGCAGCGTGCGATTCTTGGGGTCGAACTGGCCGGGCATTCTCCTGATGGCAATCGGTGCAGTTCTGTTGGTATCGGGAGCCGGTTTGTAGCCTTGGCCATGCTGCAGGCAAGCAACGACCAGCCGCGCGCGGCGGCATCAGCGTGATTCCGCCGACAGGCGCGCCCTAGACGTCGCCCACGCCACCGCGATCCCGGCTCCCGTTTCGCTGTTACTTGCGCTCCCGGCTCCACGGGAACAGAGAAGCCGGGAAGTCTGCCGCATAGCGGTGTCCTTCTTTCGGCGGGCGGGGTTGTTCTTGCGGAGGATTCGGATCTGGCTCCACCACCTTCCGATAGACATGCCACGTGGCATGACCGAGCATCGGCAGCACGACAGCGAGACCGACGAAGAACGGTAGCGAACCGAGCACCAGCAGCACCGCAACAATCACCCCCCAGGCGGCCATGGCAAATGGATTTTTCATCACGGCCCGCAGCGACGTCCGGATTGCGTCTATCGCAGTCGCGTGCCGGTCGAGCATCAACGGAAACGACACAACACTGACGCACAGGGCCACGATGGCGAACAGGAAGCCGATGCCGCAGCCGACGATAATGAGCGACCATCCTTCCGGCGTCGTCAACACGCGAGTTGCGAAGTCGGGGATGCTTGCAGCCGGCGCGTTGCCGAAGGTTGCAATGTAGATGGCGTCCGCGACGGCGATCCAGGTCCCGAACAGAATGAGCAGGAGCGTGCCGAGTTCGAGCATGGCGCCGAAAGACGGTGCGCGCAGCACGTGGAAAGCATCCCACGCAGAGACTTCCTCGCCGCGCTCGCGGCGGCGGCTGAGTTCGTAGAGGCCGAGCGCGGCAAAAGGACCAATCAACGTAAAACCGGCAGCCAGCGGAAACAGCAGCGGCAGCACCGAATAGCCAAGGACCATTCTGAACAGAACAAGGCCGAGCACGGGATAGATCACGCAAAGGACAATGGCGTGACTTGGCATGGCCTTGAAATCTTCCCAACCCAGGCGCAGCGCGTCGTGCAAGTCGGACAGGCTGATTTTGCGAATGACAAAGGGGCTGGCGACGTCGACCGCTTGTGGTTCAGGTCTTACGATGTTGTCGGAATAATGTGTGGCCATGGCCGCAGCCTCCCTTGCTCGTGGTCGCAGCGGTGAGCGGTGCGCCTCAAGTGTCGCCTATCCGCCCCCATGTGCGAAAATCGCGATCGAGCCGAGTACGGCAAACCAAGCACAACGAAAAACACTTTCGCCGAACGAAACCAGTCGCGACCTCTGCTGCCAGTCTAGCGCGAATGAATCAGGAAAGCACTCCCTGTTGGGTGAATTGTGCATCCGCACAAATCATTTGGTGCGTTGCGTCACAAAGATTGGTGCCGACTGATGCTCGCCGGCTTGCGCGGCATCTGACACATGGCAGGCGAGGGGGCGTGGCATGCTCCTCTATTCAGGTATTGACGCCAAGCTCGACGAGGATCATCTTAAAATCCTAAACGCCCCTGGCTCCGATGAGGTTAGCGGCGACACGTGTACTCTATGTCATGTTTTGACGTCGCGACCGGGTTGATTGGGCGAGGCAAGAGGCACAACGATGGCGACTGTGAAGCCAGCCATCGCGACAGGTGTGAGCTCTGCCCTTTAATCCATATCCGTAACCTTTAATGGTGAGGATGAATAAGGGATGGCTGTTGCAATCATACTGCTTCTGGTCGCGGTCGGCTCGGTGCTGTTTCACATCTTCAGCCCGTGGTGGTGGACGCCGATCGCCACTAACTGGAGCTACATCGACGACACGATCAACATCACGTTCTGGATCACCGGAGCGGTCTTCTTCGCGGTCATCGCGTTCATGGCCTATTGCGTCTTCCGCTTTCATCACAAGGAGGGAAGGCGGGCAGCCTACAATCCCGAAAACAAAAAGCTCGAATGGTGGCTCACCATAGTGACCGCGGTCGGCGTCGGCGCCATGTTGGCGCCCGGCTTGATTGTCTGGCACCAGTTCGTCACGGTTCCGGCGGACGCGACCGAGATCGAGGTCATGGGCCAGCAATGGCGCTGGAGCTTCCGCCTCCCGGGGAAGGATGGCCGGATGGGCACGTCCGACGTCCGCAACATCAGTTCCGACAACCCTTTGGGCTTGAATCCCAACGATCCGCATGGGCAGGACGACGTTGTGATCGAAAGCGGCGACTTGCACCTTCCAATCGGGAAGCCGGTCAAGGTTTTGCTCCGCTCCGTCGATGTCTTGCACGATTTCTACGTGCCCGAATTCCGGGCCAAGATGGATATGGTCCCAGGCATGGTCACCTATTTCTGGATAACCCCCATCCGAACCGGAACGTTTGATGTTCTCTGCGCTGAGTTATGCGGCATGGCGCACGCGCAGATGCGGGCCAAGGTTATCGTCGAAGAAGAGAGTGAATATCACGCCTGGCTGGAGAAGCAGCAGACGTTTGCTGACTTGTCAGGCCGAAGCGCCGTTATGAGGGCGACGTACAAATCCGGCGGTGAGTAAGAAATGCCGCTACGAAGATAGATTGGGCGCGTGAGGTCAACTCATCGCCCCCTGGTGGAAACGACCGAGGAGGCCTTTCGATGGTCGATGTCCCGTATGACGCAATCGCAGACGCTCCGCCTGCCGAAGTGGCGGAGGTTGAACTCTATCATCCCAAAAGCTGGTGGACGCACTACGTCTTTTCGCAGGACGCCAAAGTCATCGCCATCCAGTACTCGCTTACGGCGTCGGCAATCGGACTGGTGGCCCTGGTGTTGTCGTGGCTGATGCGACTGCAACTGGGATTTCCGGGCACGTTTTCCTTTATCGATGCAAACCAATACCTCCAGTTCATCACCATGCACGGCATGATCATGGTGATCTACCTGCTCACGGCATTGTTCCTCGGAGGCTTCGGCAACTACCTGATCCCGCTGATGGTCGGCGCCCGGGACATGGTATTCCCCTACGTGAACATGCTGAGCTACTGGGTCTACCTGCTCGCAGTGGTGGTGCTGGCCTCGACCTTTTTCGTGCCCGGCGGGCCGACCGGCGCTGGCTGGACGCTGTACCCGCCGCAGGCGATTCTGTCCGGCACCCCCGGGCAGGATTGGGGCATCATTCTCATGCTGGTCTCCCTGATCCTGTTCATCATCGGCTTCACCATGGGTGGGCTGAATTACG
>Ga0257156_1000143_pt1 | contig 10510 bp, 9 predicted proteins | sample NI49A_FD_185989 | JGI IMG/M metagenome (GOLD analysis project Ga0257156, IMG submission 185989) | Soil microbial communities from H.J. Andrews Experimental Forest, Oregon, United States - NI-49-A | ecosystem: Environmental > Terrestrial > Soil > Temperate forest > Bulk soil | place: USA: Oregon... | reverse complement strand
CACGACACGCCGTCGCCCCTCAACCACTCAACAATGCCAGTCCGGCTCGGACCTCAACCCCTCAACCCCTGCAATGAGTCCCGTACTGACATTTTTCATCGGTCTGGGCCTGCTCGTTTTGTTCGGTTGGTATTTTGCAACCGACGTCGGTCTACGAAAACGGTTGCTCGCGACGACATTGGTAATGTTGCTGGTCGCTTTCAGCATCGCGACAATCTGGCCACCGAAAGATAAGATTCAGCTCGGTCTCGATATTCAAGGCGGCACCTCGTTCCTGATTCGCCTGATGGGCGGCGACAAGGAAGTGAACCAGGGAATGCTCGGCCAGGCGGTCGAGGTGATCCGTAAACGTGTAGATTACTTTGGCGTTGGCGAGCCGGTCATCAGCCCGGTCGGTAACGATCGGATTCTAGTTCAAATTCCTGGTCTTGATACTGCGAAAATCCAGGAAGCGCGCGAACAACTCTCCCGCGTTGCAAAACTCGAGTTTCGTCTTGTTTATCCGGACAACGGCGAACGGTTGCGAGCGATTGATGAAGGCAAGGAAGTCATCCCGCCGGAGTATCGGATCGAAGTTTATAAAATGGCGGCGGAAGAAAATGAAAAGCCGCGAGAGGAACGCTTACTCGTCAAAAAGAAAGCTGATCTCGGCGGCGACCGCGTGCGCGAATCGCACGCCTACTACGGCAATGAAGGCTGGACGGTTCAGCTCAAGTTTGATGGCGAAGGCGCGAAACAATTCGGCAAAATCACGGAGCAATATAAAGGGCACCGCTTCGCGATTGTTCTCGATGGCGTAATCCAATCCGCGCCGGTGATTCGCGACGCGATTTATGGCGGCGACGCCATCATCACCGGAAAGTTTGACGAAAAAGAAGCCCGCGGTCTGTCTAGTGTGCTCGAAAATCCGCTGCAAACGCCGGTGAGCATTGAGGAGGAACGTAGTGTTTCTCCAACGCTCGGAATGGATTCGATCCGCGCTAGCATCATCGCCGGTTTGATGGGACTCGCGATCACACTCGTGTGTGTGCTGATTTATTATCGGCTGCCTGGATTGGTCGCCAATCTCGCGTTGGTTGTGAATCTGATTCTGTTGATCGGCGCGCTGACGATGTTTCGTTTCGTCCTGACTCTTCCTGGAATAGCCGGCATCATTTTGACTATCGGTTTGTCCGTTGATGCGAACGTGCTCATTTACGAGCGGTTGCGCGAAGAAATGGCGCTCGGCAAGTCGCTCAGGGTGGCAATGGAAACCGCCTACCAAAAAGCGTTCAGCTCCATCTTCGACGCGAACGTGACCACGCTGATCACCGCAATGATTTTGTTCTGGCAGGCCACTGGCCCCGTCCGGGGCTTCGCGATTTCGCTGACCTTCGGCATTCTGGCGTCGCTGTTCACTGCGCTCATCGTCGGGCGCAACGCACTCGGTTGGCTGGTCGATGCCGACCGCGTCAAAAAGATTTCGATGCTGCATCTGATTTCGTCGCAGAACATTAACTTTCTCGGCAAAGGCTTTCTCGCTTGCATGTGCTCGCTTGCGCTCATTCTCGCCGGCGCCACTTCCTTTTACATTCGCGGCGAGAAAAACTTCGGCGTCGATTTTCGCGGCGGCGATCTGGTGACGTTGAGTTCTGCCGCTACGATCGACATCGGACAGGTGCGCGATTCGCTGAAGCCGATTGGTTTGGCTGATGCGTCGATTCAGGAATCGGCCCAGGCCGGGAAGAATTACATTACGGTGCGCAGTCCGCTGAACACGAGCGATAAAGTCGAAAAACAGATTACTCAGACGATGCCGGCCGCCGGGTTCAAAGTGGAACGCTCCGAACGTGTCGGCGCGCTGGTTGGCGGCGAACTGGCCAAAAGCTCCCTTGTCGCGCTCGGGCTTGGAATCCTTGGTGTTTTGATCTTCGTCACGTTCCGATTCGAGCTCTCGTTCGCGGTCGGCGCAATCGTCGCCCTCTTTCACGACGTCATCATCACGGTTGGAGTTTTCTCGCTCCTCGGACGCGAGCTGACTTTAACGATGGTCGGCGCGGTTCTGACCATCGCTGGTTATTCGATCAACGACACCATCGTTGTTTACGACCGGATTCGTGAAGGTCTGGCCAGCGGGCGACGCGGTACGATCGAGGAAATCATGAACTCGAGCATCAACCAGACCTTGAGCCGCACGATTCTGACCAGCACTGTCACGCTCATCCCGATTCTCTGTTTGTTTTTCTTCGGCGGCGCGGTCCTACGCGACTTCTCACTCGCAATCATCGTCGGCGTCGTGGTCGGCACCTATTCGTCGATCTTTATCGCCTCGCCGATCGTACTCTGGTGGACACGCGCCCGCGGCGAAAGCACCAGTACTTTGCGCCGCGAAGTGACGCAGAAGCCGACAGCTGCGAATCCGCTGGTCCGGTAGCCGGCGGGTTTTCGGGCTTTAGTGTTCGAGATATAGCGAGTTCGGTCGCGTTTCTTACTCGTTTTGTAAGCCGCGGCGCTTTTTGCCGTCGGCTGCATGCGGCTGGTTAGGCCGGGTCTGCTGTTCGGGTCTAGCTCTCATCAAGTAATGGGTTGCGGTTTGACCGGTGGTTAGGAAACCAAGCCGTTCATATAAGGATCGGGCGGGATTCACCTTCAACACCTGTAAGCCGACCGGCTGGCCAGTGTGATGTGCCTCCTCAAGGACTGACTTGATGACGGCTGTTCCGATACCTTGGTTCTGGTACTCCGGTAAGACCTCGATGAATTTGAGGAGCACTTCGGTTTCCCGATTTCTCACGGACAAAACCCCGACGTCTTTCCCTTCAAACGTGATGATTTGACACTCTGCGGGGTTGAAGTGCTGCTGAAAGTAATTCCATTGCCAAGCCTCATCCCAGCCCCAGGTTTGTGCGACGTACTGCTGCATGGCAGCTCTGTGTAGATCATAAAGGAAGTCAGAGTCCTCCGACGTGCCCAGTCGAAGAGAGATTTGTTCATTGGCAAGCATTGCCTTGCTTATGTTTCGCCCACGGCCTAACGAGACGGAGCTGAGCCACTCCGAAAGCTTTCGCGAGTTCGCTGCATCGCGTGGTTAGGCCGCCTCGTGTGAGCCTTCATCCTAGCACTGCTATTGCCTCTATCTCGATCAAGAAATCCGACGACGCCAGTGCGCATGCTCCTATCCAGGTGCTTGTCGGGCGCCTTTCTTCGGGGAAAAATTCTCGCAGAGCTCCTCCTATCGCATCTGCTTGCTCTGGTGTGTAATTAACTATGTAGATTCGGAGAGCAACCACGTCCGCGAGCGTGCCGCCGACAGCTTCTACCGCAGTCATAACGTTTCGCAGGGCTTGCCTTGACTGTTGCGCTAAGTCTGTTCCGCCGACTAACTGCTTATGTGCATCCCAGGCAGTTTGCCCCGAAATGTAGATTGTCTTTGCACCGCTGGCGGACACGATCTGTGAAAAGCCGTGCTCCAGACTCGAAAAGAGCGTCTTTGGATTAATGTATTCTCTCGGCATGATATTTAGAAGGCACGTTTCTCCACTCTGGCCGGTCTAACGAGACCAAGCTCAGCCAGCCAGCACTTTGGAGTCAAGAGCGTGCATAAAATCTTGTACGCGAAAAGGTCGACTCGGGCGTCCCAGCCAGAGGTAAACTCCAGTTCCCCCTTGCCGCCCCTTCGTCGTTCCACCAGACCATGTACCGGACGGTCACGAAGACACCTGATTAAGCGCAGTCATCGCCGCCAGCGAGTCCATATAGTCCCGCCAGTGCACGATCTTTCGGCCCTCGATGGTAACGACCGAGATGAAGCGGTTGTCGTAGGAGGCACCGGTCCTGACAATCTTACCATGGACATCGTATTCGATGATGACAACGCGAGGGTCCTGCGATCGGTGCACGACGAGCTCATCAGCGCCGTGGAGGACGATGTTGTTGCCGTAGCCCGCATAGAGTGCCATCAGGGCGTCACGACCACGAACTGTCTCGGGCCATCCGGGGAAATGATATCGAAATTCAAACTCTGCGTTGTTGGCGATGGTGTCGAAATAGTGGTCGCCGTCGACCAGGCCGGCCAAACCCTGCTGGACGATGTCGAAGAACGGGTCGAGCGCCGTGAATGCCGCGTACTTGGGATCGGTCACGATTTGCTCCTTGGTTGTTGCGTGAGTTAGTTCAGATGAACGAAAAAACCACGAGCCACCTGTCACGTGCAAATTCTCTCGCTGGCCAGTGGTTGGCTCTTACGCGATCGGCAATCTCAACCACCACTAAGCGCCGCGCGCAAATTGGCGGCTCCCGGCGGCGGCGCGACGCGGCCGCTCAAGATATCGTAGGCAGAAACTGGCCGGCCGTAGTAGCGCTCGTTCGCGCCTTTGCGCGTGCCGATTACTGCGCCCTCGAGCGAAGCGCCAATGAAAAGGCCTTTGCTCTTGCTGTAAGTATAAATCGCTGCTCGTGGTGTGACGTCCGCTTCCGCAGCGCGTCCCACTGGTCCAGCGGCAACACTCGCGTCCGCGCCAAGCGTCACGTTTCCACCCTTGGAAAACGCCTGAATCGCGCGTTCGGTGTTGAGGACGATGACAAAATCGGTCACTTGCGCACCAATCTGCGGCCCCCCACCCGCGCCACCGGTACCGATGAATGACGGACCTGACCAACCGTGTCCGGTCCGGGCAACGACCACGCCTTCGCCGGCCTTTGCGCTAAAAATAAGGCCGGCTTTTACTACACTGATGATGGCGAGGCCTCGCGCATTGATCAGAATGTGCGCCGGAATGCCGCGTTCAGGAATGTGCCGAAACTCCCGGATTGTGCCGGCTGAGCGGTCGACCGTGTGCTGTTCCGTCGCGTTCGCCGCAACTAGTGATAAAGAGAAGATCGTCAGAACGAAGAATAACTTTGTCATGGATGTACAAGTCCTTCGCGGGCTTGATGCTGCGCGGTTGTGTCTTTCAATGACGATGTCGATCTTGTCAAGCGAGCCGCAGCAGCGACCGCCTAGGCCGAGAAAATGGGCAAGTGTACCCTTTATTGTATCGATGGTGTCAAGCGCCCGAGGCCTAACGGGAACAAGCTGAGCTACGCCTACCGAAACCGAGCGTCAAATGCGGTTTGATGATTTTCAGCATCTGGAATGTGACTTTACAGCGGGTAGGCGTTAGCTCCAGCGATTGGTTAGGTGGTGGTCCGTGGCTCGCCACGATGTCCTCGCACCTCGTAACAAAGCTCCACCATGCCGCTCTTGTAGGCTTTGACCTCCGCCAGATGGAGAGCGATGTCTCTGTCGAGCTTCTCGAAGAACGGTATCCCATCGCCAATCAAGATCGGCAGGATCGAATAACGAACTTCGTCGGCTAGCCCGAGACGAAGGCATTCGCCGGAAACCACACCGCCTCCAACAAACCAGATGGTACGGAACGTGGGCCGCAGGTGCCCATTCACGAACTGCGCAAGATCGCCTGAGTAGAACTCGACGGTATCCCGGGTTCGCGGCAGATCGCGACTAGTGAGGACGAAGGTGGGTTTGTCGCCGTACGACCACCCCAACCCCTGGGCTTCAAAACGAAGCGCGGTCTCATAGGTTCGCGATCCCATGACGTAGCAGTCGATCGTCTTGAGGAAGGTCTCGACGAATCCTGGGTCTAGGGTGTCCCCGCCTGCGAATTCGTCTGAGGTTTCGAGCCAGTCGACGCGCCCGTCCTTTCGAGCGATGAAGCCGTCGAGGCTCGCCGCCATGTGAATCGTTACGCGAGAATCCGTGTTTGCCATCATGTCGCCCCGTCGTCGGGTACCATGGCTCGCAGCACTGCTCGGCGCCACCGCCACTTGAGTCCACTTAACGAGAATTCGGCCCAAAAAATCTGCAATTAATTGCAGATAAAATCTGTCTAATCCGGTTGCCTTTGGGCGAGACGAAAATTACAAAGGGGGCATGGTGCTGAACCGAGTCCAGTCATAACGGCGCTCGAGGCAACGCGCAAGCCGAAAACCGTCGTATTGCGACTGGACCAAGCGCTTCATGGACCGAATTTGACGAGAACTCTTTGCCCGATTAGGCTCGGCCTCGCCCGTTGGGCACAAAATTTGCAAGTCAGGAGTTGATTATCGATGCCAGAAGTACTCGTTCGCAAAGGTGAGCCAGTCGATCGCGCACTCAAGCGGTTGAAGAACAAGCTCGACGCCGAGGGCATTCTCGAGGAAGTGCGCCGGCTGCGCGCTTTTGAGACGCCTTCGCAAAAGCACCGCCGCAAAGCGAAGAACAACGCCAAGCGTGGCCGGACAAAATTCCGCTTTAACCCGTCGTAAGCAACGCTGGCGATTGTTGAAACGTTAAATCGTTACATCGTCAAAACGATTCACGATTCAACCAATCACGGTTCAACGTTTCTTTAATCGCATTCGCAGACGACCCGGAAGCCGAGATCGTTGCAAGAAAAGCCGGGCACATTCGAGCTGCGCACCGTTGTTCGTAAACTGCTGAAGCGCGATTTCCAGCTGCCCCCGCGATGAACGCGCTTGGTGCCGCCGGTCGGCCCGCGCGAATTCACTTTCGGCCCCGGTCGATAGAGCTCGTAATAATCGAGACACCATTCCCAGACATTGCCCGCCATGTCTTCAATTCCAAACGGACTGGCTCCGAGCGGAAATGCGCCGACGGGTGAACTTTCGGGATAGCCATCGTCGATATCGCGATCGCTCCAGGCAAAAACAGTGTTGCGATCGGCGAAATTAGCGAGATCGCCGCGCCCGTCATAATTTCCCCATGGAAATTTGCGGCCGTCGTTGCCTTTGGCAGCGTATTCCCATTCCGCTTCTGTCGGCAGCCGATATTTTCGGCGTTCGCGCGTGCTCAACCACTGACAAAATTTCACCGCATCGACCCGTTCCCGTGGCTCGATTTCCTTCACATCAAAGCGATGCAGGATTTCGACGAGCGAATGAATGGCGTTTTCCAAATTATCCCGCCACTGAGCGACGCGGCTGCGCTTTCCTTTTTCCTCGGCGGCAGTGGAGAGCTGTTCGCACAATCCGTTGAGATGGTCGTATAGATAAACCAGGTCGTGGATGAACGGCTTTTGGAGCGATTCGTGCAAAAAATTGTCGCGATACTTGAGCAATTCGGCATGAAGTGAGTCGAACAGTCGCTGATTCACGCTTTCCGTATTGCGAATCGAAGCCAGTTGTTCGTCGATCCTGCGGAATTGTTCGGCGAAGGCAGCGGCTCGGGAAGCTTCCACTTGAGCGGCGATTTGTTCCAAACGATTCAACACCGAGTTCTCCAGACCATGCAGGCGCTCAAAGAACGCGTCAGGCTGTTGCCCCGGTTCAGTTGGATCTCGCACTTCGGGCAAGGAGTTGCTTTGATCGCCCGGCAATATTTTCTCTGCCTCGGCGCTCAGCTGCTGCATGACGATGGCGAAATCCCGCTCTTGCTGGGTGGCCTTATTCGACATTTTCCCTCACAAAAAATTTCCGAATCGCTTCGACTAAACCTTCGATGTCATGGCGCCGCGCCTCGATGTCGATCTTGAGACCATGATCGGTGGCCGTTTTCGATGTAATCGGTCCGATGCTGGCGATCTGCATTCCTTTTGGCCAGGGCAGACCGAGAGCTAGAAAATTTTCCACTGTGGAAGAACTCGTGAACGTGATCAGATCGGCTCCCTCCTCCAAAAGCCGGCGGCGCGCGCCGGTAACGTCGCGCGTCTCCGGAACGGTACGATAGGCATAAGCTTCATCGACAATCGCTCCCAGCTTGGACAATTCCTTCGGAAGCACGTCCCGCGCCTTTTCCGCGCGGGCCAGCAGGATTCGTAAATTTTCTACGCCGCCTTGCTTTTGAAATTCACGGACAATTGATTCGGCCACGAATTCGTCCGGCTGAAGATCGACATGGAGATGGAAATCGCGGACGCGTTGCGCGGTTGCCGGACCAATGGCCGCGATTTTCGCCGCTCCGATTTCGCGCGCGTCGTCATAAAGCTTGTAAAATATTTGGAAAAACGCGTCGACGCCGTTCGGACTGGTAAACACGATCCAGTCATATTGATGCGCGTCCTGCACGAGTTCGGCGAATTCGCGTAAGTCGGTTGGCGGCTCGATTCGAATCGTCGGCAATTCAAAGACGTCGGCGCCGAGCGCACGAAGTTGACTTGTGAGAGCGCCCGCTTGGTTTCGCGTCCGTGTCACCACGATTCGCTTTCCCGAAAGGGGCCGGCGTTCGTACCAATTCAAATCTTTGCGCAAGGCGACGACGTCGCCAAAAACCGCCACCGCCGGCGCCTCAAATTCAGCTTCCGCAACCCGCTGGGCGATATTTTCGAGGGTGCCGATCAATGTTTCCTGGCGTTCCGTCGTCGCCCACCGGACGAGCGCGACCGGAAGATCGCGGCGCACGCCGTTCGCCATCATCTCTCGGACAATTGCGTCGATTCTGTCGACGCCCATCAACATCACTTGCGTGCCGCCGAGCTTCGCTAACGCCGCATAATCAATCGCACTTTTTGTTTTCGATGGATCTTCATGGCCGGTGAAGAAAGTAACGTGCGAATTTTCCGCGCGGTGCGTCACCGGAATTCCGGCATAAGCGGGACCGGCAATCGCAGAGGTAATTCCGGGAACAATTTCGAGCGTGATGCCGGCATCGACAATCGCCTTGGCCTCCTCTGCGCCGCGACCGAAAACAAATGGATCGCCGCCTTTTAGACGCACGACTTCTTTTCCGGCGCGCGCTTTTTCAACGAGCAGCTCGTTGATTTCATCCTGAGTCAACGCGTGCCCGCCCGCCTTTTTTCCGGCGTAAATAATTTCTGCGTCATCGCGCGCCCAGCCCAGCATTTCCGGGTTCGCCAAATGATCGTAAACAATGACGTCAGCTCGCTCGATGCGCTCCTTCGCGCGTAGCGTCGCGAGTCCGAGATCTCCCGGACCAGCGCCAACAAGATAAACCTTTCCGCTCTTACTCCTGCTCTTGCTCATGTTCGCGATCGAATCTGCTCCAACAATCGAGCCGCTAATTTTTCCGCATCTTCGCTTCGTCCTTCAACAAAACCTTCGCGAGGCGCGGTTGCGCCAAGATCGAAAATCTGCGCGCGAATTTTCATCGTTGGCCCATCAATGACTGCCAGCACTCCGATGGGTTGGTTGCAATCCGCATCCAATAGCCGCAAAAATTCGCGCTCCGCGCGCAGCGCAAGCCGCGTGTCAAAATCAGTGATCGCATCGACAATTTCCCTGAACTGTTCGTCGCCCGAGCGTATTTGCATGGCAATAACGCCCTGTCCGCCCGCGGGCAGAAAAATCTCGCGCGGAAGAAGGGCAGTGGAAAATTCGCTGCCTTCAAAATTGATCTGCCCATCGCTTGGCCGCAGCCCAAGTCGCTCCAACCCCGCATGCGCGAGAATGATCGCGTGCAATTGATCGGTGGCGAGTTTGCGCAATCGCGTCGGCACATTGCCGCGAAGATCGACAATCTCCAAATCCGGTCGTTTCCAGCGCAGTTGATGTTTCCGCCGAACGCTTCCGGTCGCGACAATTCCGTCCGCAGCCAGTGAATTTAAATCACACGGCGTCGTCGCCACTAAGACATCGCCAACAGCAGCGCGCGGCAGGACCGCCGCAATCTCTGTCCCAAGGGCCAATCTGCTCGGCAAATCCTTTGCGCTGTGCACCGCGAGATCGATTTTTTTCCTTAAAAGGGCGCGTTCAATTGCGCCGGTGAACAATCCTTTCCGGCCGGCGCGCACATCGCGAATTGCTGTCTTGGCATCGTCCCCACGCGTCTTAATGAGTTTGATTTCGAACCTCAGATCGGCCCAACGCGCCTGCAATCTCTCGACCACCAATCCAGTCTGCCTCAGCGCGAGTTCGCTGCCGCGTGTGCCGACGACGATTTTGATTCGGCGTGGGCGCTTCATATGAATGATGGGAACCTAGCAGGTTCCCCTACAAATTTCGCGTCTCCCTGTAGTAGGGGAAGCTGTCAGCTTCCCTGCTCGACAATTCCCACTGGCGGATGCTCTGACGCTTGCGCCGAACAATTTGACCCGCGCGCCATCAATTCACCAAACTCAGCCACATGTTCCGAAATGATCTGCTCGGCTGCGGCAATCTGTTCCCGGCGAGTGGCCAGCGATTGTTCGGCAATCGATTGCAACGAATCGACGTCGTAAAGATAGACTCCATCGAGCGCGTTCACATCGGGAGCGACATCGCGCGGCACCGCGATGTCGATAATGAAGAGCGGTCTATCGATCCGGTCGCGCAGCATCGGAGCAAGTTTTTCCTGCGAGAGCAATGGGACGTCGGAAGATGTCGATGCGATCAGGATATCGATTTCGCCGCATTGTTCCTGCCATTGTTCAAAGGCAATCGCGTGGCCGTTGACGGCGAGCGCGAGCGCTTCCGCACGTTCGGGTGAGCGGTTGCTCACGCGCAAATCAGCGACCCCGCGCGACACTAGCGCCCGCACCGTCCGTTCGCTCGTTTCGCCCGCGCCGAGCACAAGAACTTTGCAGTCGCGAAGATCGCC
>Ga0257156_1000141_pt1 | contig 10528 bp, 9 predicted proteins | sample NI49A_FD_185989 | JGI IMG/M metagenome (GOLD analysis project Ga0257156, IMG submission 185989) | Soil microbial communities from H.J. Andrews Experimental Forest, Oregon, United States - NI-49-A | ecosystem: Environmental > Terrestrial > Soil > Temperate forest > Bulk soil | place: USA: Oregon... | reverse complement strand
CCACTTCACGGTGACGCCGGGGTTCTTGGTGGTGAAGTCGCTGGTCAGGCGCTGCATCCTGATCATGTCGGCGTTGTTGACGGTCGCAACGGTCAGAGTCGTCTGGGCCATCGCCTGGCTGGCAAGGATCAGGACAATCCCGCCGATAGCGGCGCGAAGCGGCATTCTCATCGTATCCCTCCCCGTTGAGTCGGTGAACGCTCTTCGTCCGGGCCATATGCTCGGCGTGGCTCCGGCGATTGTCAACAGGGATTCGCGGCCTGTCCAGACTCGGGTCGGTGTTGACACATTCGTCGTCCCAAGAGTGCAAGCGCCTCGTGGACAGCGTGGCCGGGGTCCGGCCGCGATCCGATGACGGCCGCGCTCCGAGAGGCGAGGCCGAGCCGTGACGATACGATTGATACGCGGAACCGGCCGGTAAGGAATGCCGGGCGGTGGTGAGCTCGTGGCGGCCGTGGCGCGTCTCTCCTGTCTTCCGGTTGCCGCCCACGCGCAGCCGACTGCCGCTTTGGTGGCCGCGTGGAGCAGCGGCCCGGAAGTCGTGCAGCAGCACCTCCACAAGATGCTCCTGGCCCGCTACCAGGCGTATCGGACGTCCGGGCTGGCCGGCATCGCCACCTACGATCGCGGGGGCGGCCGCTTCAGCAATCTCGCCGCAGACCTGCGCAAGGTGAGCGAGGCCGCCTTCCATGCGGTCCTGCTCGGGTATCCGATAGTGACCGTGCCGCAGGTGCAGGAGAACTTCTTCTGGCTGAAGTCCATCATCCAGGGCAAGCCCACGTACGTTCTGACCCACGTCATGGCGGCTCCCGACGGCGCCGCCCGCGCGATCGCCCGCCGGCAGTACTACGCCAGCACCGGCTACAACGGCGAGCAGTCAGTCGCCGGCTTCCTACCCGTCCAGGGCGGAACCGTCGTCGTCTGCCTCGCCCACGCCACGCCAACCGATCGGGAGTAAGCTTGCCCGTGGAGTTGCATAGCGATGGATGTGCTGGTCACGGGCGCTACCGGCTTCGTGGGAGCCAATGTGACGCGACGGCTGGTGGCGGAGGGTTGCCGCGTCAGAGTGCTGGCTCGCCCGACGAGCAGCCTCCGGGCGCTCGAAGGCTGCCCGACCCAACTCGTTCGCGGCGACATCCTCGAGCCCGACTCTCTGCGCCCCGCGGTCGAGGGCTGCGGGCTCGTCTTCCACGTCGCCGCCGACTATCGGCTCTGGGCCCGGGATCCGGCCGAGATCTACCGCAACAACGTGGAGGGCACGCGCAACGTGCTCGAGGCCTGCGCGCGATCCGGCGTCGAGCGCGTGGTCTATACCTCGAGCGTCGGCACACTCGGCATTCCCAAGGACGGCGGGCCCGGCACCGAGACGACGCCGGTCACCCTCGACGACATGATCGGCCCCTACAAGCGCTCGAAGTTCCTCGCCGAGCGCGTGGCCGACGAATACGCCGCCCGTGGGCTGCCCGTCGTCATCGTCAACCCGACCAATCCCATCGGCCCCTGGGAAGTGAAGCCCACCCCGACCGGCCAGATGATCGTGGACTACCTGCTCGGGCGAATGTTCGCCACAGTCGACACGGGCCTCAACCTGATCCACGTGGCCGACGTCGCGCGCGGGCATCTGCTGGCCGCGCGACTGGGGCGGGTGGGCGAGAAGTACATCTTGGGCTGCGAGAACCATTCGCTGGCCGAGATCTTCGGCCTGCTCGAGCGCATCACCGGCATCCGGGCCCCCCGCCTCCGCGTGCCGCATGCCCTGGTCACGCTCGTGGCGGTCGCCCACGAGGCGCTCGCGCGCGCGACGGGCCGCCCCCCGCGGGTGCCGCTCACGGGCGTGCGCATGGCGCGCAAGCGGATGTACTTCAGCGCCGACAAGGCGGTGCGGGAGCTCACCCTACCCCAGACGCCGGTGGAGCAGGCGCTGCGCGATGCCGTGGACTGGTTCGTCGCTCACGGCTACGCGCCCCCGCCTCCGGCCTTCCGACGAGACGTCGCCTGAGCGCGTGGGCATGGCCCTCGCTCGACCGCGCAGCGCCCCACCTGGCCCGACGGGCTACCCGCTCATGGGCGTCTTCCCTATCGCGCGGCGCGATCCTCTGGGGTTCTTCCTCGACTGCGCGCGCCGCTATGGCGACATCGTCTCGATGCGCCTCGGCGTCCATCACGCCTACCTCCTGAGTCATCCCGACCATGTCAAGCGCGTGCTCCAGGACAATGCTCGCGCCTATGCCAAGGGCCCGCCCGCGGCCCGCGTGCACGCGCTCTTCGGCGACAGCCTCACCGTCGTCGACGGCGACCGCTGGCGGAAGCGACGCCGGCAGGTCCAACCCGCCTTCCTGCCCGGCCAGCACGCCCCCTTCGCGGCCGCCGTCGCCCGCGCCAGCGCCGAGATGCTCGACCGCTGGCGACCTCTGCGCGAGCGCGGCGAGCCCCTCGACGTGGTGCGCGAGATGCGGAGGCTTACCCAGACGATCATCGTCCGGGCGGTCTTCGGCGAGGTCCCGCCCGCCGAAATCCACGCCATCAGTGAGGCGCTCGATCTGGCCGTCGCGCGCGTGGACCGCCGTCTCTGGAGCGCACTCGGCTGGCTTGAGGCCCCGACGCCTGCCAGGGCGAAGTATCGGCGTGCTCTCGGCATCGTGCATGCCTTCGTCGCTCGGAGGGTGAGCGCGGCCCGACACGTCGGCTCATCGCCCGGCACACTGCTCGCTGCCCTCCTCGATCACTTGAGCGACGCCGAACTCTACGACGAGCTGAAGGCCTTCCTCGTCGCCGGGCATACGACCACGGCCAGCGCGCTCGCCTGGACCTGGTACGTGCTGTCCGAGCATCCGGACGCGCGAGGGCAGATCGAGCAGGAGAGCCGCGAGGTTCTCGCGGGCCGCGCCCCCGGCGCCGGCGATCTCCCGCGTCTCGGCTACACCCGGCGAGTGATCGAGGAGGTCTTGCGCCTGTACCCGCCCACCTGGCTCACCGCGCGAACGGCCGCGGAGGATGACGAGCTCGGCGGTTACCGAATCCCGGCCGGCGCGCTGATCCTGCTGAGCCCCTACGTCACCCACCGGCATCCGGCCGTCTGGGAGGCGCCCGAGCGCTTCGATCCAGACCGCTTCGCACCCAAGCCGAGCGCGGCCCGCCCCGCATTCGCCCACTTCCCCTTCGGCGGCGGCCCGCGCCGCTGCATCGGCAGCGCCTTCGCCATCGCCGAGATCCAATGCATCGTCGCCACCGTGGCCCAGCGGCATCGCCTCGACCTCCTCCCCGGCGTGCAGATCGTCCCGGCGGCGGGTCTCACCCTCCGCCCCCGCTCCGCTGTCCCGATGCTCCCTCGGGCGGCGCCCGGCGCTTCCTTCTAGAGGGACACAACCCGCATCCCTCCGTGGCCAGCTGCTACGCGGTCCACCACGCCTGCGCTGTCCCGAGCGATCCTGTTGGGTCTCGTCAAGATTGACCCCCGGGTTTCGGTGTCGAGCAGGCGCAGGCACGAGACGCCTAAGCGGCCCGCCGAGGTGGCTGGAGCGCGGCAAGTTTTTCGGCCGGGGTGCGGCCCTGCAGAGCTAGGGAGAAGCGTTCATAGGTGTACCTGGTCTCCCAGCCCCGCAGGGCGGCGGCGGCCGCCTCGAAGTCCGGGAAGCGTTGCCGGCCCCAGAACTCCTCCTGATCGATCCGATGGCTCCGTTCGACCTTGCCGTTCTGTTGGGGCCGGCGGGGTCGGATATACCGATGGCGGATCCCGGCGGCTTCGACCCCCAGCACAAAGGCGAAGGAGAACTCTTGGCCGTGATCACACTGCAGGCGCTGGATGGGGAACGGGAAGGCCGTTCGGAGCTCGGTCAGGAAGGCGAGGCTCGAGCGGTGATGTAAGCGTCGATAGAGCCGCAGGACGCGAAAGCGCGTGCAGTCGTCCAGGGCCGTGTACTGAAATGCCCAGCGGCCCGCGATCTGCACATACTTCACGTCGACCTGAATCGACTCCCCCGGTTCCGCCTTCTCAAAAAGTTTCATCTGTCGGGGTTCCCGCTTGCGAGTCCGCCGCAGGCGGGGGAGGCCCAGGTCGCGAAACACCCGCTGAATCGTGCCCATGGCCAATCGGATCCCGTGCACGCGCTGGAGCCAGAGCCGGGTGCGCGCCGCCCCGTAGCCGAACTCCTGGCGGGCTTGGCGCATGAGCTCGACGGCCGCGGGTGATACTCGCCGCGCCCGGTGCCGCGGATAGGAGGGCACCAGCCCCTCGATGCCTCCACGCCGCCAGCGCTTCCGCCACCGCCGAATCGTCCGAGCGCTGAGTCCGTAGTGCCGGCCCGCGGCGGCGGGCCCGTGCTGCCACGCATACTCCAGCACCAGCAGGCGATACCGCACCCGCGTCCGATACTGCGGCCGCACCTTCACGTCGCTGAGCTTGATCATGGCCCCCCCTTGGTTTGGACAGGCTGGACGCCCAGCTGCCTATCAAAGCAAAGGAGGTCAATCTTGAGTAGATACTTCACTGTCCCGAGCGATCCTTGACGGCGCCGAGCTCGAGAGGGAGGATTCGGGTCAGAGCCTGACCTTCGCCAAGGAGGGACGACCATGGTGATCCGGATTACGTGGGGCAAGCTGCGCGCCGGCGCGTGGGACGAGTTCGAGCGCACCTATCGGGCGAACGTCATCACCAAGGGCAAGAACGTCAGGGGCCTCCGCGGCCGCTGGCTCGCCCAGGATTCGGCTGACAAGGACACCGGCTTCGCGGTGAGCCTGTGGGACAACCTGTCCGACATGGAGACCTACGAACAGGGCGCGCTCTACCGGGAGATCATGGCGCCGCTCCAGCCCTTCTTCGTCGGCGAGTACAAGACCTCCCGCTGCGAGGTGAAGTACACAGACATGGTCGGCTAGCCGTCGCCGACCGCGGGGTCACCCGGTGGGGCGGTGGCGCGCGCTCCCGTCGATCGGCAAGTTCGGACGGACGTCGCGCTGGAGAAACTCGACGACCGCCTGCGAAAAGGTATCGTTCTGGTCGCCCGCCACCATGTGGGCGGCGCCGCCGACGTCGACGAGCTTCGCGCCGGGGATCTGCGTGAGGAACTCCTGCACCCCCTCCTCCGTCACCACGTCACTGAGCTTGCCGCGCACGAGGAGCGTGGGGACGTGGATATTCCGCATGGCCGCCTGGAAGAGAGCCTCGAAGTCTCGCCGCGGAACTTCCGTGCGTCCATGGTCGAGGAACCTCGGATCCCAGTGCCAGTACCAGCGGCCGTCCCGTTTCTGGCGAAGGACTTTCATGAGACCCGCGGGGTTCATCCGCTTCGGACGATGCGGAGTATAGGCCGCGATGGCGTCCGCGGCTTCCTCGAGGCTGGCAAACCCGCGCACGCCCGAGCTCATGAAGTCGCGGATCCGCTGCACCCCGGCGGGATTGGTACGATGCGTGACATCGACGATGACGAGACCGCTCGACACCACGCGATCCGAGCCGCCTTCCGCGAGCATGGCCGTCACACCTCCGAGGGAGGCCCCGACCAGCACTGGGGGCCGGCCGAGCTGGTCGACCACGGCCACGCAGTCCGCCGCATGGGCCGTGAATGAGTAGTCCCCGTTGACGGCCCATTCGCTGTCGCCGTGACCGCGGAGATCGAGGGACACGGCCCGCCACCCGTAGCCGGCGAGGACCTGCGCGGTGTTCCCCCACGCGTGACGCGTCTGACCGCCCCCGTGCATGAGCAGCGCGGGCCAGTCGCGATCGTCCCCCCAGACGTCGGCGACGAGGTGAATCCCCTCGAATCCCTCGAACCGTACGAACCTTGGATCCACGGTGGCATGCCCCCGAGTCAACCCAGACACGCACTCCTCTAAAAGGAACCTGACCCGCCGGGGGCGGCACGGAAGGCGACTTACAGCACCTGCCTGGCCGTCGCCCTATGCTGCCTACTTCGGCCTCGTCGGGTAGGCGAGGATGAAGTTATCGCGATTCGGCATCTTCACGTTTGGCAAGGTCAGGGCGTCCATCACGTCGGCCTCCCCGATGATCCCATTGAGATGCAGCAGGTACGCTGTGACGGCGTAGACCTCGTCGTCGCTGAGCGAATGCGGCTGCGTATAGGGCATGGCCCGGCGCACATAGTCGAACACGGTCGTTGCGTAGGGCCAGTAGCTGCCGACCGTGCGAACGGGCCCCTTGCTGGCCAGCGTTCCGTGGCCGCCGACCAGCCGGTCATTGGGCTGCCCAGCGCCCTTCTCACCGTGGCAATTCTGACACTTCTGCTCGTACACAACCGCGCCTTGCGCTGACGCGCCGCGGCCCGCGGGCAACCCGGTGCCATCCGGTGGGATGCTGACATCCCATCCGGCCTCTTCCGCCAACGTCGCCACTCGCCCAAGGTTCGGGGTCTCCGTCACCGTCGGGCTCGCACAGCCGGCGAGGACCATGACGCCGAGGCTCACGCCGAGACGGCTACGCGTAGACATTCGTCACCTCACCGTTCCCCGCGATGCTCCAGGCCTGAATGGCATTGTAGTGGAACACGACGTTGGTGCCGTGCTCGGCCACGAGCTTGTCTCGCGTCGGCTGCATCTCGCCCGTGCTGTCGGTCGCGCGACTCTTCACAATGGCCGACCCCCCGTTCCACTTCCAGGGGATCCGGAAGCGGGTGAGCGTCCGGGGCAGTACCGGGGTGGAGAGCGTCGTCTCGGTCCAGGTCTGCCCGCCATCCGCCGACACCTCAACCTTGGTGATCGTGCCGGAACCGGACCACGCGATGCCGGATACCTCGTAGAGGCCAGGCCCCGGCATGGTCAAGCCAGGTGAAGGCCGCGTGATCACGGACTTCACACCCATCGGGTACGTGAACATGAGCGATTTACCGTCGGCCTGGAGATCCGTGTAGCGCGACGTCTCATCCTTGGTCATGGTTGGGGTCGCGGTCACTTTGATCCGCCGGAGCCACTTCACGCTCATATTGCCTTCGTAGCCGGGCAGGAAGAGCCGGACGGGATAGCCATTCTCCGGACGGAGGCGCTCACCGTTCTGAAAGAGCGCGATGAGGGCATCATCCATCGCCTTGGCCATGGGCACGCTTCGGCTCATCGCCGCCGCGTCCGCGCCCTCGGCCAGAAGCCATGATGCCGCCGGATCGGCGCCTGCCTCCTCGAGCAGAAGGCGCAGCGGCACGCCCGTCCACTCGCTGCAGGAAACCAACCCGTGGAGTTCGCCCGCGCGCAACGCCGGTGGAGTCGCACCATACATGAGCTGGCTATTTCCCGAGCACTCCATGAAGTGGATCCGTGACCGCATCGGGTACCGCATGAGCGCATCCATGGTGAAGATCAGGGGACGCTTGACCATGCCGTGGACCAGGAGGCGGTGCTGCTCTGGATCGATGTCGGGGACACCGCTGTGGTGCCGCTCGAAATGCAGCCCGCTCGGGGTGATCGTCCCCTCCAGCATCTCCAACGGCGTCCGGGAGGCCCCACTGCCGGTCGTGCCGGGCTGGGAGCGAATGAGCGTGCGCATGACCTTGCTCTCGTACTTCGCCGGTCCGCCATACGTAGTGAACGGGGCGCCCGGGTACTGCATCCACGGCGGCGTCTCCGGGGGACCGGCCGCCCGAGCCGTGCCTGGAGCCCCTGCAGCGAGGCCGCCGATGGCGCCCAGCGCCGCGAGGCCGCCGCGCAGGAAGATCCGTCGATCGAGCAGAGCCGGCGAAGACCGCTTTGGCCGAGCCATACCCCCTCCTGTTCATGGCTTCCCGAGAAGTGCCTCGCCTTGGGAGCAACGAAGGTGGCGGCAATCTAGGCGCGGCTCGGAAGGTTGTCAAGCCTATGGCTTGTGCCCGTTGCGCTGCAGCGCAACGATCGTCAGGATTGACAGCGCATCGTTGTCGCACCTAACATCTGTGCCGTTCCTCCTTCTTCGACCGTCCCGATCTCATGGAGGCGGACGACCCGTGATGACCTGCACCCAGGAAGTGCGATTTCGGCAGCCGCGGCCCGCGGCCCATCTGGCGTGAACGATCTCTCGCAGAGGGAGGATTGCTCATGACACGCGCAGCTCGAGTTTTCAGTCTCACCATGGCCACCGTCGGAGTGGTCGCCGGTCTGTTGAGCTTGGCCTTCGCCCAACCCGCCACCAACGAGGTCCTGCAGTGGAACGAGATCACCATGAAGGCCATCGACGCGAACGGACAGAGCAATGTGGTGGCCACGCGGACCCTCGCCATGACGCAAGGGGCGGTGCACGACGCTCTGAACGCCATCAATCGCCGCTACGACGCCTACTACTTCGAGGGCTCCGCCGACGCCGGGGCCTCGCTGGATGCCACAGTGGCCGCGGCCACCCATACCGTGCTCGTCGGCGTGGTCAGCAGCTTCGGCACGCCGGCGCAGAAGGGCGCGGCGCTAGCCCTCGTCGAGCAGGCGTACAGCGCGTCGCTCGCCCGCGTCACCGACAGCCCAGCCCGGAACAAGGGGGTGGCGGTCGGCCGCGCGGCGGGAACGGCGATGCTCGCCCTCCGCAAGGATGACGGCGCCACTCGGGACGCCGCCTACACGCCCGGCATGGGCGCCGGCAAGTGGCGGCCGCATCCGAACCCCACGCCGCCGAATCCGCCTATCGCGAATCCGGATGTCGCTCGCGGATTCGGACCTTCGTCGGTTCCCAACTGGGGCAACATCACCCCGTTCACCTTGCTCTCTTCCTCGCAGTTCTGGCTCCCCGGACCCCCGGCTTTGACGAGCCCGATCTACGCGCGGGATTTCAATGAGGTCAAGGCGGTGGGCGGAAAGGTGAGTACCGTCCGTACGGCCGATCAGACCGAGATCGCGAGATTCTGGTTCGAGGGACCGGGGAACTGGAACACCATCGCCCGGGCGATGGCGACCACGCGCAAGCTCGACGCCGCGGACAGCGCCCGGCTCCTGGCCCTCATGAACCTGGCGATGGCCGACTCCTACATCGCCGGCTGGAAGATCCGCTACGTGTACGATTTCTGGCGGCCCATCACGGCCATCCGCGAGGGCGACAACGACGGTAACGACGCGACCGCGGGCGACCCGACCTGGGACAGCCATCAGAACACACCCGCCGTCTCTGACTATCCCTCGACGCAAAGCACCTTCAGTGCCGCCGCCGCGGTCGTCCTCGCCAGTGTGCTGGGCGGGGATCAGGCCACGTTCACGGTCACGAGCGGGAAGCCGTTCGAGGGACTCACGCGATCGTTCACGAGCTTCTCGCAGGCGGCGCGGGAGAGCGCCGATTCGCGAATCTATGCGGGCATTCATTTCCGAAGCGCCTGCGAGGACGGACTCGGACTGGGACGCAAGGTCGGGCAGCGGACCGTCGCGCTCTACTTGCAGCCCGTGCGCAAGTAACCGCAGTCGCGTTCAGCACGCAACCCGGGGGTAGACCATGGGGCGCTTTGCTCTAGCAGCGATCGCGATCCTGTTGATGTCCGCGACGCCGGTGCACGCCGATGTCATCAGCGACTGGAATCAGAACACGATCGAGGTGCTGACAGCCGCCAACGTGCTCGGCAATCCCTGGTCGCGCGCCATGGCGATGGTGCATGTCGCCATGTCTGACGCGGTAAATTCCGTGCAGCCGCGGTACACGCGCTATGTCGCGACCGCTCCCGTCGCGCCCAACGTGTCGCCGGAGGCGGCGGCCGTGTCTGCCGCGCGCCACATCCTGATCCAGGTCGCACCAGCCCAGAAGTCCAAGATCGATGAAATGTACGCGGACTCGTTGAGCAGGATCGCCGATGGCTCGGCGAAGACCGACGGCATCGCCCTCGGTGAACAGGTCGCCGCCCTCATCCGGTCAGATCGGGCCACCGACCTCACGAATGCGCCGGATACCTATCGGCCGATCACGGCCCCTGGGGTCTGGGTGCCGACGCAGCCGCCGCTGTTTCCCCAATACGCTCAGGCCAAGCCGTGGGGGATGAAGAGCGCGGACCAGTTCCGTCCAGGTCCGCCGCCGCAATTGACCAGCGCAGTCTACGCGCGCGACTACAACGAAACCAAGGAGCTCGGCGGGACGAAGAGCACCAAGCGCTCACCGCAACAGACCGACGCGGTACGTTTCTGGACGCAGCTCAACTTCGGTCCCTCCTGGAACGAGGCCGCGCGCCAACTCTCCGCCCGGAAGGGATTGAACGTGGCTGAGAACGCTCGAGTGTTCGCGCTGCTCAATATGGGGATCGCCAACACCTTCATCACCGACTGGGACGCGAAGTTTCACTACAACTTCTGGCGGCCGGTCACCGCGATCCGCAATGGCGACATGGACGGCAATGACGCGACCGAGCGAGATGCCGGCTGGACGCCGTTCAACGCGACGCCGATGCACCCGGAATATCCCTCGCAGGCGGCCATCCAAGCCGGCGCCGCTCTCGGCGTGCTCGAGAGTGTGTTTGGCCCCGGCCCCGTTCCGGCATTCATGGCGACGGATACCGGCGATCCGCGCCTGCAGCGGCAGTTCACCAGCCTCGCACAAATGGCCGAAGAGCAACGCTTGGTGCGCGTGTGGGGCGGCATCCACTTCCGCAACACG
>Ga0257156_1000140_pt1 | contig 10557 bp, 11 predicted proteins | sample NI49A_FD_185989 | JGI IMG/M metagenome (GOLD analysis project Ga0257156, IMG submission 185989) | Soil microbial communities from H.J. Andrews Experimental Forest, Oregon, United States - NI-49-A | ecosystem: Environmental > Terrestrial > Soil > Temperate forest > Bulk soil | place: USA: Oregon... | reverse complement strand
TCGCGCGGTAGATTCCCCCGCAACGCCCTCACCTCAATCCTCTCAGCGCTCCGCCCAGTCGCCATCCGATTGGGAGGCGGACGCAGGTATGTGCTTAGCGCCGAAGGTGCAGCATTCACCGTAAGGCTGGGGCAGCGCCCCAGCATTTTTAAAGCTTGAAACACCAGCGCTGAAAGCGCGATTCAGGTTCCATGCGGGTTGGTTCGCGCTTTTCAGCGCTTGAATTGATGGAATCAGATTCCTAGGGCGATGCCCCAGGCTGCACGTGATCTTGCACCTTTGGCGTAAGATACCAGAGTCGGCGACATTGAGAAGCGGAGCAGCCTTCGCTCGACTTCTACTTCGCGAACACGTAAGCGCGAAGTGACGGTTGAATGTTCGGCATAACCATTAAAGTTTTACTCTGCCATGGGAAACATGAGAGTTATTCAATCGTTGGCGTTTTTCGGCGTGATGGCCACTTTGGCTGTGTGCGCGTCGGATCAAGAGCCAGCCGAAGTTTCGGGGGATGAGCAATCCGCCGCAGTCGAGTCCAAATGGGGGTATTTCGATGGCGACCCAGTGACGAAGTGGAATCCGGATGGGCGAACAATGACGCTGTTGACCGAATTGCGTTATACCGATCCGCAGGGCTTTGTGTGGGTCGCACCGATCGGATCGGTCGTCGATGGCGCGTCCATTCCGCGCTATCTGTGGTCGATCATGGGCGGACCGTTTGAGGGAAAATATCGGAACGCTTCGGTATTGCATGACGTCGCTTATGGCGAACACAACCGGCCGTGGCAGGATTGCGATCGCATGTTTTATTACGCAATGCGTTGCAGCGGAGTCAGCGGCGCTGAAGCAAAAACCATGTTTTACGCGCTCTACAGATTTGGGCATCATTGGAAATTCCCGATCAAACGCGCCAAACCAGTGAAGTATGAGGGCGGGCTCGTGGCGAGAGGGGAAGAAATTCCGCGAGCGATTCCAGTGAACGCGGCTCAAATCGACGATGCCCGCGATTGGATCAGCGACACTGACCCGAGTCTCGACCAGATTGAGCAACGAGCGAACGAGGAAAATCGTTAAGGTTAGTTCGTGGATCCTTAAAAGCTTTCTTGCTACGCTCTGCGGAACTGAGTTTAACAAGTTCGAGAGAAAAAACTCAACAGGAGGGACAGTTATGCTAGGCGATAAGATTGGTGAGATGTCAGGCAAGATTAATTCGCAGCGGGTATTGCCGAACCTGGGCGGAAATCCAAAAATGGAAACCTCGTTCCAGGCGAGCGGATCAATACTGGGGACAAACGTAAAGGAGACGGGCACCTATTGCACTGTTGTTCGTCCGGACGGCACACTGTACGGCGGAGGGCAAGGAGTAACCATGACCAAGGACGGGAAAATCGCGACCTGGACAGGTCACGGTGTTGGCACGACGAAGAAAGATGGCACCGCGAGTTATCGCGGCGCTCTTTATTATCAAACTACGCCCACGCGTTTGTCCCGGCTGAACAAGGTCGCGCTGTTATTCGAATACGAGGTCGACGCAGAGGGCAACACACGTTCCGAATACTGGGAATGGAAGTAGCTGCAACAGGGCGTTCGTGAACCTTAATCCAGCGGACTCTTTACACCCATACCCGGCCTGTTCAAGACGTGCGTATAAATCATCGTCGTTGAGACATCCTTGTGACCAAGGAGTTCCTGCACCGTGCGGATATCGTAGCCTTTAGTCAGTAGATGCGTTGCGAATGAATGCCGCAGACTGTGGCAGTTCGCACGCTTCACAAGTCCGGACGCGTCCACTGCTTTTTTGATCGCGCTTTGCAAAATTCCTTCGGCCACGTGATGTCGCTGTCTCTTGCCGCTGCGCGGATCGACAGCAATGCGCGAGGAAGGGAAAACATATTGCCACGCCCATTCGCGCGCCGCGTTCGGAGATTTTCGACTTAAAGCAAATGGCAGATGCACGGTACCGAATCCGTCTTCGAGATCCTCCTCGTGCTGCGCCTTCATGCGCAAAAGATGGCGTCGCAATGATTCAGATAAATTGAGCGGCAACATCGTAACGCGATCTTTGCCACCCTTCGCGTCACGCACTGTGATTTGTGCGAGCGCGAAGTCGATATCCTTGACCCGTAGGCGAACACATTCCATCAACCGCAACCCGCTTCCGTAAAGCAAACCGGCCATAAGCTTGGGTGTGCCATGCAGGTGGGCGAAAATCTCTTTCACCTCCGAGCGGGTGAGAACCACGGGCAGTTTTGCCGGCTTTCTCGCGCGCTCGACTTTCTCCAGCCAACCGATCTCCTGCTCCCACGACTGCGAAGAACGGCAGCGTGATTCCGACTTTCGATCAAAGCACAGCAGTCAACCTTGGCGGCAATATCGTTTTCGGCGAGCCGATTAATCCGGAAGGATTAGTCGGTCAGGTCTTTGTGGCCGTGGATCGTTCCGGCACGAGTACAAACAACAACGTTTACATGCTCGCAAGCGTTCAACCCACCGGCTTCACTAACGGCAGCGACGTAATGTTCGTGCGCAGCACCGATGGAGGCCGAACATTCAGCGCGCCGCGCCGGATCAATGACGACCCTGTAAATCATGCGAAATGGCACTGGTTCGGCGCACTTTCGGTGGCGCCCAATGGACGACTCGATGTGGCCTGGTTCGATACGCGCAACGCTGCGAACAATACGACTTCACAGCTGTTTTATTCCTACAGCGCAGATGGCGGCCACACCTGGTCGCGCAATGTCGCGATCAGCAATTCGTTTAACCCGTTCGCTGGTTATCCGAATCAGCAAAAAATCGGCGATTACATCACAACTGTTTCAGATAATGTCAGCGCCAATGTCGCGTATGCAGCCACATTCAACGGCGAAGAAGACATCTACTATGTCCGGATTCCTCCTGTAGTGCCGGTCACAGATTTCAACAGTGACGCCAGGCCAGATTTTCTCCTTAGCAATCCGATCACGCGTCAAACAGCTGTTTGGTATCTCAATAACAACATTTTTATCGGGTCCGCGGGCCGGCCCCACTCTTCCCAGCGGCTGGCAGGTTGGGGCGGTTGCGGATTTTAATCGCGACGGTCATCCGGACTATCTGTTGTTCAATCCTTCCACACGCCGGACGGTGATCTGGCATTTGTCGGGAGTCACGCTTCTTGATGCGGATCAGGGCCCGACGTTGCCCAGTGGTTGGGATTTGGTAGCGACTGGTGATTTCAATGGAGACGGCTACCCGGACCTTGTGTTTTACAATCCGAACACGCGTCAGACAGTAGTTTGGTTCATGCGCAACGCCGTGCATGTCAGCGGTTCCTCTGGGCCGACTCTTCCGGCGGGATGGACTCTGGCAGGAGTTGCGGACTTCAACGGGGACGGCGATCCCGATTATTTGCTGTTCAATCCGAGCACGAACGGAACCGTGATTTGGTACATGCCTAGAGTCACACATACCAATAGCAGACCCGGACCAGCCATCGCTGTGGGGTATGACTTAGTGGGAACGGCTGATTTCGACGGTAACGGCAGGCCCGACTATCTACTTTACAATTCGAGCACACGCCAAACAGCGATTTGGTACATGAACGACAATGTTCGCGTTGGCAGTGCTGCCGGTCCCACTCTACCTGGTGGCTGGAATCCTGTCGCGCCGTGAGGCATCGTAGCGTTGTTGCGGCAAGCCGAATGCTGGCGCCTACTGATCATTAGGTGGAACGCATTGTCCTCAACGCGTTGTCAGATCTAGGCCGCTTCGCTGCGATTATTTTCCATCGTCTTCGGAGAAACCGATCCACCTGCCTCCTGTTTTGTTGCGCCGTCCTTCTCTAGCGCGACATCCAGCACTTCGTCCACGTTTTCGACCGGGACGAATTTGAGTTTTTGTTTTGCTTCCTCGGGGACATCGACAAGATCTTTTTCGTTGAGCTTGGGGATAATGACCGTAGAAATCCCGGCGCGCATTGCTGCCAGACTTTTTTCCTTTAACCCGCCGATCGGCAGAACCAGCCCGCGCAAAGTAATTTCGCCGGTCATGGCCACGTCGGGACGGACCGGCCGGTTGCTAAAAAGTGAGGCGAGCGCGGTAAACATCGCGATGCCGGCAGAGGGGCCATCTTTCGGCACGGCGCCAGCGGGCACGTGCACGTGAATGTCCATCTTGCGAAAATCTTCTGAATTCACGCCCAGTTGTCCGTCGCGGCTGCGAAGGAGACTGAGCGCAGCCTGCACCGATTCCTTCATTACTTCACCAATGTGCCCGGTGAGCGTGATATTCCCTTTGCCGGGATAACGTGTCGCTTCGATGTGCAAGACCTCACCGCCTTGCGGCGTGTAAGCCAGACCTGTAACCACACCTGGTTTGCTGGTCTTGAGCTTGGTTTCGCGAACGTACTTCGGAGGACCGAGCATCTCCGCCACCAGTTCCGGCGTAACCGTTGCACGCTCGATTTTTCCGCGCGCAACCTGCGCCGCAATACCCCGGCAGACGGCTGCGATCTGGCGCTCCAGTTCGCGCACGCCGGCTTCATGCGTGTAATCGTTAATGATGCGACGAAGCGCTTCCTCCTGGAATTCGCACTGCCCAGCCTTGAGTCCGTTTTCCTCCAATTGGCGCCTGACGAGATAGCGCTTCGCAATTTCGACTTTCTCGCGCTCGGTGTAACCGGGTATTGAGATGACTTCGATCCGGTCGCGCAACGGTTCGGGCACGCCCTCGATGTAATTCGCGGTGCCAATGAAAATTACCTGCGAAAGATCGAACGGCACATCGAGGTAACGATCGACAAACGCGTTGTTTTGCCGCGGGTCCAGCACTTCGAGCAACGCGCTGGCCGGGTCGCCACGAAAATCCGCGCCGATCTTATCGATCTCATCGAGCATGAAAACCGGATTACGCGTGCCGGCGCGCCGCAATTCCTGAATGATTCGGCCTGGCATCGACCCGATGTACGTGCGGCGATGACCACGGATTTCCGCCTCGTCGCGCATACCGCCGAGACTGATCCGCACAAATTTACGGCCCAACGCATCGGCAATCGATTGGCCGAGGCTGGTTTTGCCCACACCCGGCGGCCCGAGGAAACAGAGGATTGCGCCCTGGCCTTGCGGATTGAGTTTGCGCACAGCCAAATATTCGATCAGCCGCTTCTTAACTTTTTCCAAATCGTAATGGTCGCGATCCAAGATTTGTTGGGCTTGATCGAGATCAAGATTGTCTTTGCTCAGCTTATTCCACGGAAGATCGGCGATGATTTCGATGTAACTTACAATGACCGAAAATTCGGGACTCGCCGATGGAATGAAATCGAGCCGCTTCAATTCGCGCTCGGCCTGTTTCATCACCGCCTCTGGCGGGTTAGCTTCCTCGAGCCGCTTGCGCAATTGCTGCGCCTGTTCATCGCCGCCGGTCTCGGCCTCGCCTAATTCGCGCTGGATCGCCTTAATCTGCGAGCGCAGATAGGCGCGCCGCTGCGCATCGGAAAATTGTGACGCCACATCCTTTTGCAGTCGCTGTTGAATCTCAGCGATCTCGAGCTGCGCTGAGACATGCTTTTGCACGGCACGAACGCGCTTTTCGACATCCAGCTCTTCGAGAATCGCCTGTTTCTCCGCAACATCGATGTTCAAGTTCTGCGCCAGAAAATCAGCCAGCTGCTCGGCGTTATCGATGTTCAAGATCATCAAACGCACCTGCTCTGGCGTATCGCGCGTCAGTTCGAAGAGTTTTACAGCTGAGTCCCGCAGATTGCGGAAGGTCGCTTCCCATTCCTTGGTTTGTGGCGGCAAAATCGAGTTCGGTAGATCGACTTCCGCGCGCAGGAATGGAGAAGTCGCGATGATCTTGCGAAGAGAAAAACGGCGCAGTCCTTGCACGAGGACTATTACATGTTCGTCCGACTGCCGCAGAAGCTTGAGCACAAGCGCGGCTGTGCCGATCGAATAGAGGTCTTGCGGTTCCGGGTCCTCCTTTGTCTCATCGCGCTGCGTCAGCAACCCGATCACCTTTGTTCGCGGCAAGGTGTCATCGAGCAGTTTGAGCGACGCCACACGCTGAACGTTGAGTGGAACCACTGTGCCCGGAAAAACGATGAACCCACGCACCGGCAAGATCGATAACTCCTCCGGGATATGCGGCATTTGGCTTTGGTCCGTGGGTACTGCGATGGTGCTCTGCGGTCCCGGCTCGAGTTCGGGGCCTGGCTGCAACGCACTGATTTCTTTGGTGCTCATAGCTCTTTTAACGGCAACGAAATCCAGAGCAGACCGTTACGTTGCTCTGCGTGCGCCTGGTCGATTTCTACTTCGGTCGGCAATGGCACTTCCCGGATGAACGGGCCATAATCAATTTCCATTGCCAACAATTGCACGGTATGTCCCTCGGCGTGGGTCGGCTCTGGCAGCTCGCGCGTGCCGCGAATCACCACGCGACGCGGTTCAACGGTGAGATCGATGACGGAGCGATCAACTCCCGCCAGATCGACGCAGATCCGAATGCATGTCTTGCAGCGGTACGCATTGATGGCTGGCTCCCAGGCATGTGCAAATCTGGAAAACTGCGAACGCGACGGTTCGTAGGTAACATCGTGCAATGCACCATGGAACCAGCGCAACTTTATGTTCCTGATTGGGTCCATCGAAAACTAAACTTCTACCTCGTCACCTCTATTTTCAATTACGCAGGCGCGAGACAGTCTGACGAAACGCTTTCCCTTTGGAGTGCGCGGACATGTCCGCGCTTTTAAAGCGGCGACGTGTCGCCGCACTCCAAAAAAGGTCACTCGCCTTGCTCGCTTTAAGTTACAGGGATTTTCTTCCGGCGCGATGGCGCCCCTGGGTGCTTGGGCAGCGTTAATCGTAACACGCCTTTCTTGAACTCCGCTTTTGCTTTCGATTCGTCCACTTCCGCAGGCAATTCGATAGCGCGCTCAAACGAGCCATAGCTGCGCTCCATTCGATACTGCCCCTTCTCCTTTTCTTCGCGCTCGTATTTCTTCTCGCCCTTGATAATCAGCATGCCGTCCTCGACGCTCACATCGATCTCTTTGGGTTCAACACCCGGAATATCCGCAGAAACTTTGATCTCCTTATCCGTTTCCGTGACGTCCACCTGCGGCCAAAAACCAGCGGCCATTTCACGCCGAGGTGTTAACCACGACTCACCAAAAAAATCGTCGAACACTCTGTTGATTTGATTGCGCAAATGACTCAGCGGATCGCCGCCGTGCTGTGCCAGCGAGCGTTCTTCATTTTTTCTCGATGGAACAATTGCCATACACAAAACTCCTTTCCTTCTAGGAAGATACGCCCCAAACGGCGCCTTTGCGCGTCTCTCTTTCGAGGGAAGTGCGCAACCCGCTCTTCGCGCTGCTGTTTTCTGCAGCCGTTATCTGTAGCCGTCGCCCTGTGGGCGACGTGGATTTGACGCTAAATCCTGCGTTGCGCTTCCCACAGGGAAGCGGCTACAACACTCGCGTGCGCGAATATCCAAGAGTTCCGCCGCGTTTACATTGGATTTTCTCGCGCAACCCTGTGTTCTTTGTCTGCTGTACGTATCGTCGGAAGAATTTGCTCGCATCGAAGGCGGTGCACACCGCATTCGTGACGTTCGCGACACGATCGTATTCGCACGATAACGTCGCCGTAGGCCGATACGTCATCATGCCCAATCACGTACATCTTTTCGTCAGTGGACCGGATGATTTCAAGCTGGGACGCTGGATCGGAGCGCTAAAACAATATCTCGGCAAGCGAGTCGAAGTGGGGGTATCGACGTCGCCAATGTGGCAGCGCGGCTTTTTCGATCATCTTCTGCGCAGCGATGAGAGTTACGCCCAAAAATGGAATTACGTTCGCGAGAATCCTGTTCGCGCGGGATTGGTGAATAACGCAGACGACTGGCCCTATTCTGGAGAAATTGTCATAATCGATCGCGCGTAACGACCACGCTGTAGCCGTCGCACTGTGGGCGACGTGACCGGCTGCTCCTCAACACGTTTGCGCCGCGCTTCCCACAGGGAAGCGGCTACAGATCTTATTGCACGTGGTCAGCACGTTTTCTCATTTCGTTTTCCCCGGGCCCCACAAGGCTCGGCCGGGTTTCGCACCGGTGTGCTCGCCATCTTTGATGACTTGCACGCCGTTGACAAAGACCTGCTTCACCCCAACCGCGTATTGATGCGGTTTCTCGAATGTCGCGCGGTCCGAGATGGTCGCCGGATCGAACACAACCACGTCGGCAAACATTCTCTCCTTGAGGAATCCGCGGTGGTCGAGACCGAGATTGGTTGCGGGCAAACCACTGAGCCTATGAATCGCTTCCTTCATCGGAACGATTTTTTCGTCGCGAACATATTTGCCGAGCACGCGCGCGAAATTCCCATACGCGCGCGGGTGCGGATTCGATTTCGTGAACGGCGGTTCGGGCGCTTGTGACGCTTCATCCGAGCCAAACGAAATCCATGGCTTCGGCAATTCCTTCTTCACGTTCTCTTCAGACATCAAATAATAAACCGTGCCGATCCGTGATTCGTCTTCCGCGATCAAATCCATGATCGTGTCGATCGGATCTTTGCCGCGCATTTTCGCAACTTGAGCCAACGTTTTACCAGTAAGCGGCTTGAGTTTGTCCGACTTAAAACCAACCAACAGAATTTTCTCCGGTGAACCGCCGGCGAGGTACAGATTTTCCCATTTGTCGCTGTCGATCTTAACCTCGCCTTTGATCTTCTCGCGCGTTGCCGGATCGCGCAGACGTTTGAACAACGCGGGGTAACCGCCGTCTTCCGTCCAGGGCGGCAGACAGGCGTCAAGCCCAGTGCCTGCAGCAGTGTACGTGTACATGTCGGCCGTGATTTTCAGTCCTTCCCTCTGCGCGCGTTCGATTCGCGCGAGCAGTTCGTCCTCTTTCGACCAATTTTTCTGGCCGGCGGCTTTGATGTGGTAAACCTCGGCCGGAATGTTCGCTTCGCGCGCGATCCGGAGCAGTTCGTCGAGCGCTTCGAACAATTGGTTTCCTTCGCTGCGCATGTGCGAGATGTATTTGCCCTGATATTTCGCGGCCACCTTGCACAGCTCGATCAGCTCTTCCGTTTTCGCGTAAAACGCGGGCGGATAGATCAGAGAAGTGCCAATTCCGAGTGCGCCTGCTTCCATTTCCTTTCGTACTAAATCCCGCATTTGTTCGAGCTGTTCCGGCGTGGGCGGCTTGTCTTCAAAGCCGATCACATATTCGCGAACGGTGGTCGCGCCGAGGAACGAAGCCACGTTGCACGAGATCCCGCGTTTTTCGAGGTACTGCAGATACTCGGCCAGCGTGTTCCATTTGATATCGTATTTAATGTCTGTCTGTGCGCGCAGCATGTGTTCGCGCACGCGATCGTTCACCGGCCCCATCGATTCGCCTTCGCCCATGATCTCTGTCGTGACGCCCTGCCGGATTTCGCTTTGCGATCGGCCATCCTGAATCAGTGACTCCGTTGACCAGGAAAGCATATTGATAAAGCCGGGCGCGACCGCGAGTCCCTTCGCGTCGATAACTGTTTTCGCTTTTGCTGACTTGAAATCGCCAACGCCCGCAACGCGATCGCCCCGAATTGCAACGTCAGCCTGCCGCGGCTCGGCACTGGTGCCGTCGTAAACCATGCCGCCTTTAATAATGACGTCGAACTCCGCCGTTCCTGGCGGCTGCGACTGCTCCTGTGCGAACATTGCGAATACGATTGCCAGCAATGAGCCGACCCAAAAGAAATTTCGCTTCATCGCGATTGACGGTATCACACCCATGTTGGCGCAAAAGCCGAAGCACGGTTTGGAGTGCGCGGACACGTCCGCGTTTTCAAAAGCGGCGACATGTCGCCGCACTCCAAAGCAGATCCCGCGGTCGTAGTGTCCGCTGTCTCAGCGGATTTCATATGTCGCCGTTGATCGCTGTGCCTAGGCCAGCGCACACTACAGCACCGCGCGGAGTCTAGCAGCACGCCTGCGGGGCCAGACAGCAGGGCGGCAGGGGCGACCAATGCGGACACTTGATGCGAATCATATTTGAAGGTTTGCTGGTAACACCGTCATGCTGACGGGGACAAGCAGGCCGCGCGGAGTCGCATCCGCGACTTCGCAAAAGAGAAAGGGAAATTCAGAATTCAAGAAAGGGGATATCTGATGAAAACACCAATGAAATCCAAGCGAGCATTGCTGCTGTCGATCCTTTGCGCAGGCGTCGTTGCAACTTTTCTAGGCGGATGTGCAGAGGGACCTTACGTGACTGCGTATGACACCGGTTATTATCCGACCGCGTATTATACGCCGGACACGTACAGTTATTATCGGACATACTCGTACTATGAGCCGACGTATGACCGAACAATCGTGCGCTCCGGGGTCCGCTACAACGATGCTTACGGTCCGCGCTATTACGGCAGCTCCATTTACGGCGATTGGTAATTGATTTGCGAGCCGCGCTTGGTCGACGCATCGGTGCTGTCCGCCGATGGCGGATGCGCCGATGCGCTCAAGTCGCCTTGCTTGACATGGGTTTCGCGATCCCACTTCAGCGGGAACCCACTCAAAA
>Ga0257156_1000139_pt1 | contig 10590 bp, 10 predicted proteins | sample NI49A_FD_185989 | JGI IMG/M metagenome (GOLD analysis project Ga0257156, IMG submission 185989) | Soil microbial communities from H.J. Andrews Experimental Forest, Oregon, United States - NI-49-A | ecosystem: Environmental > Terrestrial > Soil > Temperate forest > Bulk soil | place: USA: Oregon... | reverse complement strand
CAGATCTCGAAGGCGGCGTCCAGCTCCTCGTCGAGGAGGAACGACTGGGTGTGGCGATCCCACGCCGGCCCCATGATGCCGCCGGTCAGGTTCAGCTTGATGTGGTCGACCCCGTTCTTGATCTGCTCGCGGATCGCCCGCACGAAGCCGTAGGGCCCGTCACACTCCCGCGCGTGACCCGAGGTGAGGAAGTGCCCACCGGTCGTGGTCAGGAAGTGGCCGGCCGCGAAGACCCGCGGGCCCACGTACTGCCCTGCGTCGAAGGCGCGCTTCCACGCCACGTCCATGAAGTGGGCCGCGCCCGCGCACCGCACCCCGACCACCCCGCTCTCGGTCAGGGCCTCCATGAGCCGATGGCCGAAGATGGCGGTCTGCTCGGCCACCGAGGCGCCGGTTGAGGCCAGGTAGTCGGGGTGGATGTGGACGTCCCACAGCCCCGGCAGCAGGTAGGCGCCGCCGAGATCGACGACGTCGGCGCTCCGCGTGTCCGGCGATCGACTCCCGTCGAGCACCTCCACGATGCGGCCGCGGTCGATGACGACGCTGGCGCCGGGAATCGGCCGAGGGGTGACGCAGTCGATCACCGTGGCATTGGTCAGGACGTGTCGCATCGTCACGGTCGCTCCCGCTCGTCAGAGGCGGGGGCGCTGCTCCACCAGCTTCCAGTAGGTGTCCTTGTTCAGGATCTCGTCGCCGCGGAACTCGTAGATGTCGCATCCCTGGTAGTCGAGCCGCTCGCCGTCCGCGCCGGTGCCGGTCACCGTCCAGATCGAGACCGCCCGGTTGCCGGTCACGAAGTGGTCGATGTGGTCCCAGCGCATGTCGCGGATGACCTTGAACCGGTCGGCCAGCACCTGGCCGATGGCCGCCTTGCCCCGCACGCGCCGGCCGCACGGCTCGGGCCCGCGCGCCATCAGGAAGGTAGCGTCTTCGGCGAAGAATGCCATGATCCGGTTCACGTCGCGGCTGTTGAAGGCCGCGTTGATCTGGAGCAGCAGGTCGATGCTCGGTCCCATGGTCAGGCTCCGTGAGCGGGCCCGGTCTGCCGGCCGACGAACTCCAGCACGTCCGCGACGCACTTGTCGGTGGCCGGGCTCGCCTGCTGGGCGAAGCCGTGACGGGACTCGGGAAAGTGCACGCGCTCGAGATGGCCGCCCGCCTTCCGGTACGCGTCGACGAAGGCCTCCGTGATCGCCGCCGGCACGTTGTCGTCGAGGTCGGGCTGTGCCACCCAGACCGGTGGCCGCACGGTGGCGAGGCCCTCCGCGACGAGCCGGGTGACGCTCGCGCCCGCCATCGCGGCCTCGTCCGCGAAGAAGGCCCGGTGCGAGGCGATCAGCCGCTTGGCGTCGAACCCGGACGGCGGGGGCGGCTCGTGCTCGCGCGAGAGCGCGTAGCGGTAGCGGGCCAGCGGATCGGCGACCGGGTAGAGCGCCACCACGAAGGCCACCGCCGCGTCGCGCGGGCTCGCGTCGAGGGGGCCGTCCGGTGTCACCACCGGCGTGCCCGCTCCCTCCGGGGCCCCGGGCTGCACCGCGTGCAGCAGGGCTAGGTGGCCGCCGCTCGAGCTGCCAAGCAGGCCGACGCGCGCGGGATCGACCCCGAGCCTCCGCGCGTGGGCGCGGGCGTAGCGGACGCCGGCCGCCACGTCGGCGCTCGCGGCCGGGAAGCGATGGTCGGGCGCCTGGCGGAAATCGAGCGCGACCACCACGCGACCGGACGCGGCGAGCGCCTCGCACAGGATCGCGTCGGCGGTACGGTCCAGGCGCGCCCAGGCCCCGCCGTGGATGTAGACCAGCGCCGCGCGCGGCGCGGGCGCGTCGCCCCGCGGACGGTAGACGCGGGCCAGCAGCTCGAGCCCGCCCGGGCGCGCGTACGGGGTGTCGATCACGTCTACTTCGTGAAGTCCGGGCATGGGCTCCGTCTCCGTGCTCAGTCGACCAGCGCCTGCTGCACCAGCTCCTTGAAGAGCTGGCGGTAGTAGGTCCGCGAGGGGCCGGGGGCCTGGGTCATCAAGATGGCGATGAGCTGCTCCTTGGGATCGATCCAGAAGTAGGTGCCGCCCGCGCCGGCCCAGCCGAATTCGCCGATCGAGCCGGACTGGCCGTCGAGCCCCACGTCCTTGCGTACCTGGAAGCCGAGCCCGAACGTGTAGCCTGGGCGGCGCATGGTGCCGCTGATCGCCCCGAGGTGGTCGGACGCCATGAAGGCGACGGTGGTGCGGCTCAGGATGCGGGCCGGGCCGAGGTGGCCGCCGTCGAGCAACATCTGCGCGAAGCGCACGTAGTCGTCGGTGGTGGAGACTCCACCGCCGCCTCCGGATTCGTAGCGCGGCTCTACGGTCACGTCGATCAGCGAGATCTTCTCGCCGGTGGCCGGATCGATCGGGAGCGCCTGCGCCAGCCGGCCGAGCTGCGCCTTCGGGACGAAGAAGCCGGAGTCCTTCATGGCGAGCGGGCGGAAGATGCGGTCCGCGAAGAACGCGCCGAGAGACTTGCCGGAGATCACCTCCACCACGCGCCCCAGCACGTCGACCGAGCGGCTGTACTCCCACGCGGCGCCGGGCTGGTGGGCGAGGGGCACGGTGGCGAGCCGGTCGACCAGCTCCGCGTTGCTCAGGTCGCGCGAGTCCACGCCGGCCCGGGCGTAGGCCTCCTTCACCGCGGCGTTGGTGGTCCGCGCGCCGTAGGTGAAGCCGGAGGTGTGGCGTAGCAGGTCCTGGATCGTGATCTCGCGCTGGGCGGGCACGAGCTCGACGGTGGTCTGGCCGGTGCTCGGGTCCTTCTTTTCAACCGCCACCTGCAGGCGCGCGAGCTGGGGCAGGAACTTCGAGACCGGATCGGTGAGGACGAGCCGGCCCTGCTCCTGCAGCATCATGATCGCCACCGAGGTGATCGGCTTGGTCATCGAGTAGATGCGGAAGATGGAGTCGCGGGTCATCGGGGCGCGGGTCTCGGGGTCGCGGACCCCGAAGGTCTCGTAGTACGCGATGCGGCCCTTGCGGGCGACCAGGGCGATCGCGCCGGGGAACTTCCCCTTCTCGATCTCCTCGCGCAGCGCCCGGCCCACCTGGGCGAGACGCTCGGAGGAGAGGCCCACCTGCTCGGGCCGGGCCTGGGGGAGCGGCTGGGCCAGGGCCGGCCCGGCGAGCAGCGTGAGCGTGGTGCACACGGCGAGCAGTGCGGCTTTCATCGCGGTCGTCCTCCTGGGTCGGGGTCCGGTCCGCCGAGCATAGTAGCACCGAGGCTTGCGCCGCGTCGCGGGGCTGTGCGAGATTTGCCGCCATGCGCCGGGCGGCCGACTACGTGGCGGGGCTCCGCGACGGCCGCGCCGTCTTCCTCGACGGCGAGCGCGTCCCGGACGTGACGAGCCATCCCGCGTTTGCGGAGGCCATCCGGCGCATCGCGGAGCGCTACGACGCGGCGCGCGAGGCTCCCGAGCGCACCACCTGCGTCGATCCGGCGAGCGGTCGGCGCATCGGGTCGATGTGGCTGATCCCGCGCTCGGCCGAGGATCTCGGCCGCCGCCGGGCGGTGCACCGCTTCTGGGCGGAGGGCTCCTACGGGCTGATGGGCCGCACGCCCGACCACGTGGCCTCGGTGCTCACCGGCTTCGCGGGCTGGCGGCAGCTCTTCGACCGCGGCGGCGCGCAGTTCGGCGACAACGTGGTGCGCTTCCACGCCAGGGCGCGCGACGAGGATCTCTACGTGGCCTACGCGATCGTCCCGCCCCAGATCGACCGGGGCACGCCGGCCCACCGCCACCCCGAGCCGTTTCTCCACCCGGGGGTGGTGCGGGAGACCGACGCGGGCATCGTGATCCGCGGGGCCCACTCGATCGCCACGTCGGTGACCATGGCCGACTGGCTCTTCGTGAGCTACATCACCCCGCTCGTCCCGGGCGACGAGGACTACGCGATCTCGCTGGTGGTGCCGGTGGGCGCGGCCGGGCTCCGCCTGCTCCCGCGCCGGCCCTACGCGACGCTCGCCACCAGCGTCTACGACTACCCGCTCTCCTCGCGCTTCGACGAGATCGACACCACGGTGGTCTTCGACGACGTGCTGGTGCCGTGGGAGCACGTGTTCGTCTACCGGAGCGTGGAGCGGGTGACCGCCCAGTTCCACGAATCGCCCGCCCACGTCACCGCGAACTTCCAGTCGCTGGTGCGGTTCGGGGTGAAGCTCGAGCTGCTCGCCGGGCTCGCGGTGAAGCTGGTCGAGGTCGGCCGCGGGGAAGGCGATCCGGTCACCCAGGCGACCCTCGGGGGCGACATCGCCACCTTCTGCGCGACCTTCGACGCGCTGGTGGCCGCCGCGGAGCGCTACCCGCTCGTGAGCGAGGGCTACGCGCGCCCGCACCCGCAGTACGTCTACGCCGGGATGAGCCTGCAGCGGCGGCTGATCGGCGACCTCTACAAGACGGTGCGCGAGCTGGCCGGGGGCGCCTTCCAGCACCTGCCCTCGTCGGAGCGGAGCTTCGAGTCGCCGGAGACGCGCGCGGCCACCGAGCGCTACTACCAGTCGATCGGCACGCCCGCGCGGGATCGGGTCAAGCTGCTCAAGCTGATCTGGGACTTCATCGGCACGGAGTACGGAGGGCGCCAGCTCCAGTACGAGATGTTCTACTCCGCGGCCCAGCCGGTGGTGAACCGCCGCATGTTCCGCGCCTACGACTGGGGCGCGGCCCGCGCGATGGTCGACCGCCTCCTCTCGGAGTACTGAGCCGGCATCGAGGGCCTCCTGGAGAACCAGGAGAAGCTGGTGATCGAGGTGGTTGTGAGACCGAAGAGGCGACGGCGGGGTGACGCCGAGGGCGCGCCACTCCGCCGCCCGTGGTCCCCTACTTGAGGGTCAGCTTGATCCCCGAGGCCGCCAGCTTCAGGCTGGCCCCCTGGGTGGTGCTTGTCAGACGGATCTCGACCCCGTTCTGGTTCTTCATGATCGTCGCGCTGACGCCACCCCCCACGGTGGCTCCGGCGCCCGCGGCAGTGTAGTTGCCGGAGAAGTCCTCGAGCTTCTTGAGATCAAAGACTTCACCGCGTGCGGTGGCCCGGGTGATGCCGACCTCGCCGACCGAGAGCCCCTCGACCTTGACCTTGTGCTTCTTGCCCTGGTACGTGAGCGTTCCGCCGCCCCAGTTGTAGCCGATCCCAGCCGCCACCCGCCCTTCCGAGAGCTCGATCGTGGCGTCGGGCTTCTTGTCCTGCGCTCGGCCAGATCCGCCGATCAGGGTCAGCAGGCCCGCTACTACCACCACCATGGTGATCGCACGACGCATGTTCATCCTCCTTCTAGGGTTTCCGATATGCCGTCATCCCCTTCGTGGTCTCATCTGGGATTTCCGAGATGAAAGCGATTTCCGCCCCGTGGCGGCGTCCATCGAGCGGACCATTCGGTCGTTCAGCTCGTTCATCCTGTCCGGTCACGTTAACCGACGCCATTCGCGCGGCGCCGAGCGTCCGCGGCCCCGGACTCGTGAGGGTGGTCACGTCGACCTGCTTCGACCCCTGCAACTCATCGGCCCCGCTCCCGCTGTGGGGCAATCACGTGGGATGCCGCGCGAATCGCTCGATGCGCGTAACGATCTGCCCGAAGAGAGGCTTTGTCAAGTAGCTTTCGGAGCGCAACGCTGGTCTCTGGGCGCTCGCGCGAAGCGAGCATCCGAAACGTTGAGACGCGAGCCGGCTAGCGGCGCGCGACGAGCCTCCGGAAGACCCCGCCGTACTCGAAGCCGTAGCCCGCGGCCAGCTCGGCCGCGTTCTTCTTCACGCGCTCGCCGATGGTCACGCCCTCCGGCACGTTGAAGCCGGGCATCTGGCTCTGGTGGCGGACGAGCGCCGCGATCTGGCGCTCGATCCCGGCGGTGACGTCCACGATGATGTCCGGCTCGTCGGCGCCCCAGTACCACAGCTCGCGCACCTTGTGGGGCTCGAGGCCGTCCCGGGTGATATGCTCGGGGAAGTGCAGGTGGTCGCGCGCGTAGGGGTACACCGCGTCGGTGGTCACGATGCCCGCCTTGCGGTGGTCGCGATGCTGGAAGCCCTTCATGCGGTACGGGTCGTGGACGAACACGGTGTGCGGGCGGTGGCGGCGGATGGCCCGGACCACGTCCCCCAGAAACTCCCGAGTGTCCTCGAGAAAGCCGTCGGGGTACCCGAGCATCTCCACGTGCCGCACCCCCATGAAGTCGGCGGCGGCCCGCTGCTCGTGCGCCCGATTCTGGGCGAGCTCGACCGGGGCCAGGTTGCGGTCGGCGGTGCCGGCGTCGCCGTTGGTGCACAGCACGTAGGTCACGTCGCAGCCGGCGGCTACCCAGCGCGCGATGACCCCGCCCGAGCCGATCTCGGCGTCGTCGGGATGGGCGAACACCACCATGGCGGATTCGGGGACCTCGGTGACGATCTCGAGCTTGCGGTCGGTGTGGTCGGGCATGGCCCGATCTTAACCGGTCCGGGCTCCGCGCGGCAGCAGGTCACTCGGCCGGCTCGTGCAGGGCGGCCAGCGCGGGCGGCAGGGCCGCCAGCACCTCCCGGAGGCACTCCCGGACGCGCGCGATGTTGCGCTCCGCCTTCTCGGGGACGCCCCCGCGAGAGACCAGGGCGATGAACTCCTCCCGGCTGGTCGTCATCAGGAGAGACGCGTTGATCTCGAGCTGGATCGCGTGGACGCGCCGGGTGTCGGGCCGGCCGAAGGTGGCCACGATGTTGCCGCCGGTGTAGCCGCTCACGTTGTCGTGCACCTCGAAGCCGTGGCCGGTGAAGATCGCGGCCACCGTCGCGGCGAGCCCCGGCGCGCAGGTGGCGCCGTGGCGGGTGCCGATGATGACCTGGTGGTGCTTCATGCGGCGCGGGCTGCCGGTGTGGGCGTCCAGCAGCAGCGCGTAGCCGTAGGCGTCGCGGAGGTGGCCGAGGAGAGCCTCGCACGCGGTGTAGTAGGGATCGTAGAGCGCCCGCAGGCGCTCTTCCAGATCCGCCGGGGCGAGGGGGCGGGCGAAGATCGGCACCTCGCGCATGGTGTGCGTGCGCACCACCCCGCGGCGGGAGCGCACCTCGCCGTCGTGATGCTCGAAGTCGTCGCGCCGGCGGTTCACGTCCACGAACATGCGGGAGAACGGGGTGGCCAGCAGGGTGGCCCCGTGCTCGTGCAGGTCGTGGTAGAGATCGCTCGCGAAGGTGTCGGCGAAGCCGTAGGCGAAGGTCTCGAACCAGGGCTCCGAGTAGTCGTCGCGGGTGATGTGGGGCAGCGGCTGGGTGCCGTAGTGCGGCACGCTCACCAGGACCGGGATGCGGGCTCCCGCGGCCGGATGCCGGACGATCGGGAAGGGCGGCTCCCGCATGGCCGGATCGTCCCAGAACCGCCGGGAAATCGCAAGGCGCGGGGAGGGGGTGTACCGTGCCCGGTATGCGTCGCCTGCCGCGCGCGGTTCTCGCCGTCAGCGTCGGCCTGGCCCTCTCCGGGCTCGCCGCCTGTGCGACGCCGTCCGCCCCGGTACCGCCGCTCTACACGCCGGCCGAGGAGCGGGCGCAGTGCGAGCGGCACGGCGGGTGGTGGCATCTGGACGACCTGCGCGGCGACTACTGCGAGCCGAACAGCCAGATGTAGAGCGCGACCGCCCCGCCGGCGCCCGGCTAGGCGGCCCGCGTCCGGATGAAGCGGCCGATGCCGTCGACCGCGGTCTCCGCCTCGTCGAGCATCGGCAGGAACCAGTGCCAGACGTGGATCATGCGATCCCACACCTCGAGCGTCGCGTCCACGCCCGCGGCCCGCGCCCGGTCGGCCAGCTGGGTCGAGTCGTCCAGCAGCACCTCGTCGCTGCCCACGTGGATGAGCAGCGGCGGCAGGCCGCGCAGGTCGGCGAAGAGCGGGGAGGCCAGCGGCGTCCGCGGCGCGGCAGCGCCGAGGTAGGCGCGCGCCATCTCCTCGACCGCGGCCTGCTGCACGATGGGATCGGCTTCGGCCTTCGTCCGGTAGCTGGCGCCGCTGCAGGTGAGGTCCACCCACGGCGAGATGCAGACGCCGCCCGCCGGCTGGGGCAGGCGCGCGTCGCGGAGGGCCAGCAGGGTGGCCACCGTGAGCCCGCCGCCCGCGGAGTCGCCCGCGATCACGATCTGGCCCGGCGCGATGCCCTGGTCGAGCAGCCAGCGGTAGGCGGCGGCGGCGTCGTCGACCGCCGCCGGGTACGGGTGCTCCGGCGCCAGGCGGTAGTCGAGGAGCAGCGCGGCGGCCTGGCCGGCCGTGGCGATGGCCGCGGCCAGGTGGCGATGCGAGCGTGGCGAGCCGATCACGTAGCCGCCCCCGTGGAGGTACAGGACCACGCGCCCGGCCATCGCGCCCGGGGGCCGCAGCCACTCCGCGGGCGCGACCGGGGCGCTCACGCGCTCCACCTTGACCTCGGCCGGGGTCGGGAAGGCCTTCTCGGCGCGCTCGTACTGGGCGCGGCGCTCGGCCACCGTGAGCGAGTCGGACGGGGGAAGCTTTGCCAGGTGCGCACGCACGACGTCGATGCCGCGGTCGGCCATGTCGATCCTCCTGGACGCCGAGCTTAGTCGCGACCGATCTGCGATACAAGACCGGCAAGCGGTGGCCGTGGCAGAATGGCGCGATGTCACCGAACCCGGCCCCGTCCGCGCCCGCCCTTCTCTACGGGACCGCCTGGAAGGAGGACCGCACCCCGGCCCTGGTCGAGCTCGCCCTGCGGACGGGCTTCCGCGGCATCGACACCGCGAACCAGCGGCGGCACTACTTCGAGGCCGGCGTCGGGCAGGGGCTCGCCGCGGCCTACCGCGCGGCGGTGGTCACGCGGGACGACCTGTTCCTCCAGACCAAGTTCACCTACCAGCCGGGGCAGGACCACCGGCTGCCCTATAACCCGGCCGCCGAGCTCTCCACCCAGGTTGCCCAGTCGATGGCCAGCTCCCTCGAGCACCTGGCCACCGACCACGTGGACAGCTTCGTCCTGCACGGCCCCGCCTCGGGGTACGGCTGGAGCGACTACGACGTCGAGGTGTGGGGCGCCATGCTGGCCGAGCGCGACGCGGGACGCGCCCGCCTCGTGGGCCTGAGCAACGTATCGCTGCTCCATCTGCGACAGCTTGCGGCCAGCGGCGCGCCGATGCCGGCCTTCGTGCAGAACCGCTGCTTCGCCCGCCGCGGCTGGGACCGCGACGTGCGCTCGTTCTGCACGGAGCGCCGCATCGTCTACCAGGGCTTCTCGCTGCTGACCGCCAACCCGGAGGTGGTCGGCCATCCCCTGATCGCGCGCATCGCGGCCCGGGAGCGGGCCACCCCGGCGCAGGTGGTCTTCCGCTTCGCCCTCGCGGTGGGGATGCTACCCCTCACCGGGACCTCCGACCGCGAGCACATGGCGCAGGACCTGGCGAGCGCGGCACTGACGCTCTCCCCCGACGAGGTGGAGACGATCGAGTCGATGGTCGGCTGACCCGAGCGGAGGACCGACAATGCGATACCGCAGGCGAGCGATGATCGTGGCCCCGCAGCCGGAGGCGGCCGAGGCCGGCGCCGACATCCTGAGGTCGGGCGGCAATGCGGTGGACGCCGCGATGGCTTGCGCGCTGGTGCAGGGGGTGGTGGATCCGATGATGTGCGGCCTGGCCGGCTTCGGCAGCTGCGGCATCGTGATGCCCGGCGCCGGCTTTCACGGCTACATCGATTTCCACGCCCCCGCGCCGCTCGCGGTCCGGCCCGACATGTGGGCCGACCGCATCGAGTCGGAGGCGCGTGACGGCTACGGCTTCATCCTGCGCGGGCGCGTCAACGACATCGGCTACCAGTCGATCTGCGTGCCGGCCAGCCTGCGGGCCTACCGGGACGCGCACCGGGAGCACGGCCGGCTGCCGTGGGAGCAGATCGTGGAGCCCGCCGTCGGCTGGGCCGAGGGCGGCTGGACGGTGCGCCCGCACGTGGGCTCGTGGTGGGCGGAGGACGGGCAGATGGGCCGGGCCGGCAATCACGAGCGGCTCGGATTCACCGCGGCCTCGCGCGCGCTCTACTGCCGGCCCGACGGCACGCCCAAGCGGGTGGGCGATCGCGTGGTCAACCGCGACCTCGGCCAGACCCTGCGCCTGATCGCCAAGCACGGCGACCAGGTCTTCTACGAGGGCGAGATCGCGCACGCCATCGTGGAGGACATGCGCGGGCACGGAGGCCTGCTCGCGGCGGCGGATCTCGCCGGGTGGCGCACCGTCCGCAACGCGCCGCTCTGGGGCACCTACCGCGGCTACCGGGTGTCGAGCAACCAGCCGCCCGGAGGCGGAGTGATGCTGATCGAGATGCTGAACATCCTGGAGCGCTTCGCCCTGGGCCAGCTCGAGCACAACTCGGCCGAGTACGTGCGGATCGTGGCGGAGACGATGAAGCGCGCGACCACCGACAAGGACCGGCACGTCGGCGATCCGCGCTTCGTGGACGTGCCGGTGGAGCGGCTCACCGGCAAGGAGTACGCGGCGGGGCTCGCGGAGGACATCCGCGCCGGCAAGAAGGCGCAGGTGCCGCGCTTCAACGCGGGCGCGCCGCGGCCCGATACCACCCACGTTTCGGTGGTCGACGCAGACGGCGGTTGCGTGACCATGAC
>Ga0257156_1000136_pt1 | contig 10628 bp, 7 predicted proteins | sample NI49A_FD_185989 | JGI IMG/M metagenome (GOLD analysis project Ga0257156, IMG submission 185989) | Soil microbial communities from H.J. Andrews Experimental Forest, Oregon, United States - NI-49-A | ecosystem: Environmental > Terrestrial > Soil > Temperate forest > Bulk soil | place: USA: Oregon... | reverse complement strand
TGCATCGAGCAGGCCGTCGTATTGAGTGACCATGATACGATCGATGTTGATGTGCTGCCGCTGGGAGAGCCGGCGGGCAGGCGCGCGGGGGACACAGCCAAGCCGGGCCTACCGGCGGGGCTGACCCTGCGGGAGCTGGAGCAGCAGTACATACTCCAGACGCTGGACGGGGTGGGGGGCAACCGCACGCAGGCGGCGCGGCTGCTCGGCATCAGTCTCCGCTGCCTCCAGTACAAGCTGAAAGCATATCGGCAGGGCGGGCTCGATCAGCTGGCCCAATTCAATGGGGCGCCAGAAAGCCAGCACCCACTAGGAGTCTAGCTACCATGACGAGAACGGCTCGGTTGTCTTCTCTGCTATCCCTGCTTTTCGCGATAGCGTTGCTCGCGCCCTCGGCGGTCATGGCGCAGGTGCCACGCCCGATCCAGCAGGACAAGGACTACATCATCGGTCCCGAGGACATCCTCGAGATCCAGGTCTGGGGTAACAAGGATCTCAACCAGGTGGTGTTCGTGCGGCCCGACGGCCGCACCTCCCTCCCGCTGGTCGGGGAGATCGGCGTCGCCGGCCAGTCGGTGCAGCAGCTCCAGGACCACCTCACCAACGTCTACGAGAAGACCGTCAAGGGCGCGGTGGTCACGGTCATGGTCAAGGAGATCAAGAGCCGGCCCGTTTACTTCATCGGAGGTTTTGGCAAACCGGGCGTGATGCAGCTCACGCGAGAGCTCACGCTGCTGCAGGCGATCTCCGTCGTGGGAGGCGTCGTCCCGAACGCGGACGCCGAGAAGGGCTTTCTCCTCCGTGGGGACAAGCGGATCCCGATCGACTTCAACCGTCTCGTCCAGCGGGGGGATCTGAGCCAGAATCCCAAGCTCGAGCCGGGCGATTCGATCGTCGTACCGCTGGCTGATGCGGTCTACGTGAACGGTGAGGTGAAGGCCCCAGGATCGGTTAAGTATACGCAAGATTTGACAATTTTGAAGGCCCTGACCCAGGTCGGTGGACTGACTCCCCTGGCCTCCGCCGGGCGGGTGGACGTACTTCGCGGCAACGCAGAAAAGAAGGAACGGATTCGGGTCGATGTTGATAAGATGATGCGGTCGCCGGACGAGAATCCTGATATCCGGCTACAACCGAACGACATCATCTTTGTCCCACAACGACTGTTCTAACGGCGAAGTCAGTGGGCTCGGGGGGCCGCGCGGCAGGAGCGTCGCGCGGCACTCCCGGGTAATCGCTCTCTCCCTCGCTCTGCTCGGAACCGGCGTCGCGGCCGCATTCGCGCAGACTCCGAGCACCCCTTCTACCGATCCGGCGCAGCAGCAGGCGCCGCAGCCGGGACAGACCCAGGAGCAGAGCCAACAGCAACCCGCGCCGAGTCCGGCGCCGCCCGCGGAACAGCCGACGCTTCCGCTGTACCAGCAGTATCCGATCCAGCAGCCGGGCCGGCCGCCGATCACACCGGGCACACCGCCGAGCACCACCCTACCGCCGTGGACTCCGCCTCTACCGCCCGCGCCGTCACAGACGAATATTCCGGCGCCCCTGCCGATTCCGGTTCTCGGAGCGCCGGGCTTGCCCGGCACGCCCGGATACGTGGGAATCCCCAACCTGACGCTCCCTGGGGCCTTCGCGCCGACGATCACGACGGTCCGGGGAGCCACCCTGGAGTTCCACCCGACGGCGCGGGTCTCGGAGGAGTACAGCGACAACTTCTTCCAGACGTCTAGCCACGCGGAAGACAACTTCCGGTCGACGCTCGGACCCGGATTCCTCATCCTGCTCAACGGGGCGCGGACATTCGGCTCGCTCATCACGACCGTCGACCTGGTGCACGACACCGCCAAGAACAGCGGGGACGACATCAAGGTGTTTCCGAGCATCAACGCGGCCGTTCGCTACCTGTTTACGCCGCGGCTCAGCCTGACCTTGACCGATACCTTCGTTCGGAACGACTCTCCAAACGCGGTCGATCAGTTCGGCCTGCGGCGTGGACGTCAGACCTACAACACGAACGCCCTCGGGGCGACCGTCGACTGGCTGCTCGATCGTATCGCGACGCAGGCCTACTACCGCAACGTGCTCTTCTTCAACGAGAGTGGCAGCGGGAGCGGCACGGGCAACGGCTCGGTGGGCAGCAACACGAACCAGAGCGATCAGGTCACGAACATCCTGGGCGTGAATGCCTCGACCCGCATCGCGGTCGACTATCTGGTCCGCCTCGGCTACGAGTTCTCTCGCACCGACGCATTGAACGGGAATAGCAATGGGAACGGGAATGGCAATGCCAGCCAGGACAACACGAGCCATACCGTCTTCGCGGCAGCCTCCCGGCAGTTCGGACTTTATACCACGGGAGGTATCTCGACCTCCGCGCAGTTCCAGACCAACGAAGACACGAAGGTGTACAACGTGTCACTCTTCGGGGCCTACGGGCTGCCTACCGGGTTGTCCCTATCTGCAGCCGTGGGGTACAGCATTCTGGAGAGCGACACCCACAGCACCGAGGGCAGCGTCACGGCGAATGTGAGCGCGGGCTACCGCTTCAATCGAGCATTTTTCTCGGTGGGGGTTTTCCAGGACTTTCGGCAGACCGCCCAGCAAGGTCAGAACTTCGGGACTGTGCTGACGCGGTCGTATTTCGGTAGCTTCCTCTATCAGTGGACGCCGTTCATCAACACAACGGTGAACGTGACGTACAGCGAGAACGAGCCTACCGGGACAGGGAACCAGAAGAGCAGTGCCAGCCAGAACACGCTCACCTACGGGGCGGGCCTGAACTGGCAGATCCTTCGCTGGCTGACCGCGCGCCTTCAGTACACCTACACGCACCAAACCGGAACTGCCACCTTTGGCAACAACCAGGGACTGTTTGGAGGCGGTGACTTTGCCGAGAATCGAGCCTCGCTGAACCTTTTCGCGACCTTCTAGCTCCCTCGCAGTTCGTTCAGCGGCCTTCCGCAGTCGGACCCACGCGCACCCGAGTTCGTTCCAGTTGATTTCGCTTCTCGCGATCGCGGGAGTCGCTTCACCGCTCGTTTGCTATCGCATCCCGAAGGTGTGAGGCCGATTAGGCGCGCTCCCCTACTCAGCCCTTCACCCACACCTCAGCTCCCTCCATGCAAAGGTTGCAGCACGTGAACCTGTGCTAAGTCCCTGCTTTAACTGGTTCATTGTGATACAGGGTGCCTCGTACTGGAGCCCATCGCGCAGATTTGCGGCCTCGAAGTAGTTGATTGCCCAATCAGAGGAGCGAACTTCTCCGTTTCTCGTGGAGAAGTTCTCCAAAAAGACAACGACTTAGGGCTTGTGGCATTGCGATGCGACTGGCACCGGCCTTGCTCCCTCCACGGCCCGGAGTCGCCATGCTACGGATCTTCAGGCACTACATATCGGGCTTGGGTGTCGTCCTGTTTCTGGGCGACCTCCTGGTCATCCTCGGGGTCTTCGTCCTCACCGAGGTGTCGGCGATCTGGGTCGGCTCAGCGCCTTTCCTCGTTCGCTTTCTGGAGGTCGGTGCGCTCACCGCGTTCATGCTTCACCTGGGCGACCTCTATGCCGCCCGGCTGGCTGTAAGTCCGCGCGAACTTCTCGCGCGCCTCCTCATCTGCCAGAGCGTTTCCGGATTGATGATCGCGGCGATCGGTTTCGCAGCGCCTTCTCTTCGGCTCGGCCGCTCAGCCTTCCTGCAGATCACCATCCTGACCACCCTTGGTCTCATGGGGTGGCGGATGGCAGTCCTGATGGCGTGGCCGAAGCATCAGATGGCCGTCCGGGTGCTCGTGTTGGGAACTGGCCAGGTAGGCCGCATGATCGCCGAGTTGGAGGCCACCAGCGCCCGCGCCTACCGGATCATTGGATTTCTGGATGACAGCCCGGCCGCCACCGACACGATTCCGGAGGGCTATGCACTCCTGGGCAAGATTCAGGATCTCGACGTATTGGTCGAGGAGACTCGGCCGGACATCGTTGTGATCGCCCAGGTCGATCGACGGGGCTGCTTCCCCGCCAAAGCCCTGCTGGGGTGTCGGCTTCGGGGGATCCGCGTAGAGGATTGGCCGACCTTCTATGAGAAGGCAACCGGTAAGATTCTTGTGACCGCTGTCAGGCCGAGCTGGCTGATCTTCTCAGACGGCTTCGTGAAGACGCCTCGGACGGAGATCATCAAGCGTCTGTGCGACGTGACCGTCTCGCTCGTCGGGTTGGCCCTGGCGCTCCCCGCCATGATAGTCGTGGCCATCGCGGTCAAGCTGGAGTCCTCGGGACCGATCCTGTACCGCCAACCCCGACTGGGGCGCAACGGCTGCGTCTTCATCCTGAACAAGTTTCGCTCCATGCGCCAGGATGCCGAGAAGGAGACCGGTCCGGTGTGGGCCCGCGCCAGGGATCCTCGGGTCACCCGGGTCGGGGCACTGCTGCGCCGGACGCGGTTGGACGAGCTCCCGCAGCTCCTCAACGTGCTGGTCGGGCACATGAGCTTCATCGGCCCTCGCCCCGAGCGTCCTGAATTCGTCGAGGAGCTCCAGAAGCAGATTCCATACTACATGGAGCGGCTTGCCGTGAAGCCTGGAATCACCGGCTGGGCGCAGGTCAGCTACCGATACGGCTCGTCCGTGGAAGACGCGGTCGAGAAGCTGCAATACGATCTGTACTACATCAAGAACCTATCTCTGTTCCTGGACCTGCTGATCCTGCTCAACACGGTCCAGGTGGTTCTCTTCGCGCGAGGTCGTTGAACATGACAGCGCGCCACTCTTTCGCCACCAAGGAGACAACTCGCTGATGGACACCCGGACGCTGCTCGTTCAACTCGCACGTTCCCTATTCGCCAGACGCAAGAAATGGATCGTGCTCACGACGCTCGCGTCGCTTACGCTCCTGGTTCCAGCGGCCTATCTCCTGTCCAAGGAGCCCCCTCGCTACCAGACGGTGGCAACAGTACTGATCGAGAACAAGGCCGATCGCGCGCCGGTTTTCCAGGAATTCTCCCCGTACCGGCCGCTGCCGGTGCAGCTCGCGATTCTGCAGAGCCGGCTGCTGGCGGCCTCGGTGGTGGAGGCGCTCCCTCGCGCCGTCGTCGACGATCTCACTCACAACCCTTACGGCCGCGACTACTGGGGTGAATTCCAGGAGTGGATTCGCCGCCTCCGGAGCAAGGAGTCCCCGGTTTCCAGCCCGCAGCGCCGGGCGGTAGCCGAGCTGCAGCGCGACCGGGTCCGCTTTGTGCCGCAGCCCGGCAACTCCGGCATCGTGGAGATCCTGGCCGAGGCCTCTCAGCCCCAGCTCGCTCTCGACATCGCGAATACCTATATCGAGGTGCTACTGGCCCGGACGCGCTCCTTTAACGTCGACGACGCCAAAAGTACCCGCGAGTACCTGTCTCAGCAGACCGCCCAGGTCTCTGATGCCCTCGGTCGGAGCGAAGCGGCCCTGCGTCAGTTCACGATGTCGCGCGGTGGCGTTCAGATCCCGACCAAGAGCACCGAGACCGCGCAGCGGGTATCCCAGCTCGAGACGACCTTGGTGGAAGTGCAGGCGAACAAGAGCATCAGCCAGACCCGTCTCGGAGCGATGAAGCAGAAGGTCGAGGCGATGCCGGTGGTCCAGGCTCCGGCCGCCCCGTTGAAGCCGGTGGCGCCTATGCCCAACCCGGCCAACACGGGTCGCCTCCGGGCCAAGCTGTCCAGTCTCGAAGCGCAGATGGTGGAGGCGAAGAGCCGCTATCCCGAAGAGCACGTCCGGGTTCGATCGCTCGCCCAGCAGATCGTGGACGTGCAGCGAGAGCTGGGAGACGCCGTCAAGGACTCCACCGCGGCCAGCCCCTCGACCAGCAGCATTCCTTCCGAGGACCGAGCCGCGTTCGCCGAGATGGTAGCAGCCCTCGAGACCTCCGTCGTCTCACTGACGGCCCAAGAGAACGCCATGAAGGAGCAGCTCGCGGCCGCGCGCCGTGAGCTCTCCGGTCTGTCGAAAGACGAGCTCGAGTACCGCCGCCTAGCCTCTGAAGTGGAGACCAATCGCAAGCTGAGCATTCTGCTGTCGGACAAGCTGGGCGCGGCCCGCATCCGTGAGCAGGGCGAGATGAACGTGGTGAAGGTGATCGATCCACCCGGCTTCCCCACCACCGCGCCCAATCAGCGGCGCATGACGTTCCTCGGCCTGGCCCTCGCTCTGTCCTTCGTGATAGGCCTCGGAGCGCCCGCGACGGCGGAGTACTTCAACCGGCCGATAATGAGTGAGACCGATGTCCGCCACCTCACCGATCTGCCAATCCTGACTGCGATCCCGGATGTACAGACCCCAGGGGTGATCCTCGGGTCCAACGGGAACCAGAACCAGACGAACCAAGAGGACTACCATCTCTTCGTCGACGCGTTCCGACGCCTCCGGGTGGAGCTGCAGATGCTCGGAGATGAGCCTCCCCTGCGACGGATTCTCGTGGCCAGCGCGCTTCCGTTCGAGGGGAAGTCCACCGTAACGTTCAATCTCGGCCTCGCCTTCGGCGAGGTCGGCAAGCGCGTGATCATCGCTGATGCGGACTTCCATCGTCCGACACTTCATCGACTCGCCAACAGCACGCCACGCAAGGGATTCACGGACCTGCTGGCGGGTACCAGCAATCTCGGGGAAACCATCATGCCCATCACCGAGAACGTGCATCTCGCACCCCGCGGCGGGTCCATGACCGCTCCCGCGCGTAGCGGCTTGGGTAACCGTCTGACTCAGATCCTCTCAGACATGTCAGACGATGCCGACTACGTCCTCATGGACTCGTCTCCGATCTTGTTGATCCCGGACAACCTCTACATCGCCGCGGCGGCTGACGGGATCATTCTGGTTGTCAGCGTCGGGACGACTCGCCCTCGCGACCTCCTGCGGACGAAGGAGATCCTGGAGCGTGCCGGGACCCCCATTGTAGGAGTGGTCCTGAACCGTACGCCCATCAAGCAACTGAATTCTTACTACAAGCAGTACAGCGGCTACTACAGCGCCTAGATCGAAACCTCAAACTACTGGACATTAGGGAGCGCATACGACCGTGTGGATACAAACCCTTCAAGAGAAGCTCGAGACGCGCACCGCGCGCGTCAGCGTAATCGGTCTCGGGTACGTTGGCCTCAACCTGGCTGTCGAGCTCGCCAGGGCAGGTCTGACCGTTCGGGGTGTTGACCTGGACCTCGAGCGGGTGAATCTGCTTAACCGTGGTGAGTCGTATCTGGTGGACGTGCCCGCAGAAGTGCTGAGGCCACTCGTGGCCAGCGGCCGGTTGAAGGGCTCGACTGCTTTCGACGAGGCCGGCAGCGCCGATGTCCTGATAATCTGCGTACCGACCCCGCTACGGAAGAGCAAGGAGCCGGACATCTCCTTCATTCTCTCCGCACTGGAGAGTCTGCTCCCGCATCTCCGGGCCGGACAGCTGATGGTTCTGGAGAGCACGACGTTTCCGGGCACCACGGAGGAAGTGCTTCAACCGAAGATCGAGGGGACCGGGCTGGTGATCGGCCGGGATTTCTTTTTGGCCTTCTCGCCCGAGCGAGTGGACCCCGGCAACAGGACTTATACGACCGCCACGATACCGAAGGTGGTGGGTGGCGTGACCCCAGCCTGCACGAAGCTGGCCGCCAGCCTGTACCGGCAAGTGACCCAGACTGTGTTCGAAGCGTCAAATCCTCGGGTGGCCGAGACGGCGAAGCTCCTCGAGAACACATTCCGCAGTGTGAATATTGCGCTCGCCAACGAGCTGGCCTTCGCGTGCCGGAAGATCGGCGTGGATCCTTGGGAAGTCATCGAGGCGGCTGCCACCAAGCCCTTCGGGTTCATGGCCTTCTATCCCGGTCCGGGCATCGGCGGCCACTGCATCCCGGTGGATCCGCTCTATCTCTCCTGGAAGGTTCGACTCACTGGCTACGAGGCACAGTTCATCGCTCTCGCGGATCAGATCAACCGGGCTATGCCGGAGCACGTGGTGAACCTAGTGACGGAGGCGCTCAACGATCGGGCACGCCCCGTCAAGGGCAGCTCGGTGCTAATTCTCGGGGTGACATACAAGGCCGATGTGAACGATGTGCGCGAGTCGCCGGCCTTTGAGGTCATCGAGATGCTGGTCCACAAGGGGGCCCAGGTATCGTACGCGGACCCTTTCACGCCGCAGCTCAATAGCGAGGGCGGCAGGAAGCTGGCTGCGGTCGAACTTACACCAGAAGGGCTGGAGGCGGCGGACTGCGTCCTGATCCTCACGAGCCATTCGGCGTTTGACTATGCGATGATCAGCGACCGCGCCCGCCTGGTGGTGGACACGCGGAATGCCTTGAAGGCGCACCGGCATTCACGAGCCACGATCGTGACTCTCTGAGAGAACCCTATGCGGACAATTCTCGTTACGGGGGGAGCGGGCTTCGTCGGCTCGCATTTGGTCGATCAGCTTCTCGAGGACGGTGCGTCGGTGCGTGTTTTCGATAACCTGTCCACGGGGTCGCTACAAAACCTCCAAGCTGCGGCACAACGCCATTCGCGGGTGTCCGCCGGCTCCGGCAACACCTCGAACGGGAGCCGGTTGGAGGTGATCATCGGGGACATCCGAGATCGAGAAATGCTACGGACGGCGCTCCGTGACGTGAAATACGTGTTTCACTTGGCTGCGCTGCCGGCGAGTGCGGCCTCGGTCAAGAATCCGGGCGAGATCCACGCGGTCAATGTCGAGGGTACGCTTAATGTGCTTCAGGGCGCCTTAACCGAAGGAGTGTGGCGGTTAGTGATCGGGTCTTCATCGTCGGTCTACGGAATACCGCTTCGAGTCCCGGTCTCAGAGGACACGCCGCTCGCTCCAGCCACGCTGTTCGCGGCGTCGAAGGTGGCGGCCGAGACATACGCGCGCGCCTTCTATGTGCGGCATCAGCTCGACACGGTGACCTTGCGCTACTTCAGCATTTACGGCCCGCGGCAGAAGGCGACGGGGGAAGGCGCCGTGATCGCGGGCCTGCTAGAGGCAGTTCGGGAGCGGCGCCCATTCGTGGGCCAGGACGATCGGACGGCGGAGGACTTCGCCTACGTGGACGACGCGGTGGCGGCGACGCTGGCCGCCGTACAGGCGCCGCGGGCGGCCGGTCACGTCATCAACGTGGGATCCGGAGGAATGGCGAGCATCAGCGACGTGCGAGGGATCCTAGCCGATCTGCTCCGGACAGTACCGGTGACCGTCTTGCCGCGGGACCCGGCCGCCGAGCCTCGACAGGTGTGCGCGCAGATGAGTCTCGCGGCGGAGTTGCTTGAGTTCAGGCCACGCGTGTCCCTCATCGCCGGTCTTGCGCGGACGATCCAGGCTTTTAATGAGGTCGAGTACGGCGAGTTGCCGGCTTTGGCGCGAGTCATTCCGGAATGATGAATGCTTTAACGTTTGACGTGGAGGAATACTTCCACGCTGAGGTATTCGCGGGCGTGGTTCGTCGAGAGGAGTGGGCGGGCCTCGAGAGCCGCGTTGTGCGTGCGACGCAGCGCATTCTTGACGTCCTCGAGGAAGGCCGAAGCACGGCGGCGACGTTTTTCGTCCTCGGCTGGGTTGCCGCTCGGCACCCCGAACTGGTACGGATGATCCATGCTCGTGGTCACGAGGTGGCCTGTCACGGATACAGTCACGAGATGATTACCCGACAGAGCTCTACGCAGTTCGCCGAGGACGTGGTGCGGTCGAAGAAGACGCTTGGACACGATCGGGGCGGCGGTAATTGGCTATCGGGCCCCGACGTTCTCGGTTGTTCGGGAGACGCTCTGGAGCCTCGAGGTTCTGGTCGAGGCGGGCTTTCGATACGACTCGAGCATTTTCCCGATCGTTCACGATCGGTATGGGATTCCAACTGCTGCGCGCTCCCCACACCGGTTGAAGTTGGCTTCCGGGACAGAGATCGCCGAGTTTCCGCTTTCGACGGTAACGGTTCTGGGGTGGCGCATCCCGGTGGCGGGTGGCGGGTATTTCCGGCTGTTTCCGTACCGCTTCACGCGATGGGCGATCCGACGGATCAACGAGCGTGAGGAGCAGCCTGCGGTGGTCTACTTGCATCCGTGGGAGATGGATCCCGGCCAACCGCGTCTTCCCGTGGGACGCGTCGACCGTTTCCGGCATTCGGTGAACGGCGGGGCGACCATGGGTCGGCTTCGGCGCCTAATTCGTGACTTTCGGTTCGCGCCGGCTCGTAGCGTGCTGGCCTCCTCGGGGATACTGGAGGCGGGAGGGATCGCGTGAAGATCGTCGCGGTAGTCGGAGCGCGGCCGAATTTCGTGAAGATCGCGCCGATCCTGGCCGAGCTGCGCGAGTACCCGTATTTCGCCACGACACTCGTACACACTGGCCAGCACTACGACGCGAAGATGTCGGATGCATTCTTCGCGAATCTGGACATTCCGAGGCCCGACGTGAACCTCAACGTCCAGGCATCCGGCGCGGTCGCCCAGATGGCCGAGATCATGACGCGGTTAGAGGCCGTGCTGAGCAGCCGGCGACCGGACATTGTCCTCGTGGTGGGAGACGTGACCTCCACGGTGGCCGCGGCCATCACCGCGGTGAAGATGGGCTGCGCGGTAGCACACGTAGAGGCGGGGCTCCGGAGCTTCGACCGCAGCATGCCCGAGGAAGT
>Ga0257156_1000129_pt1 | contig 10885 bp, 10 predicted proteins | sample NI49A_FD_185989 | JGI IMG/M metagenome (GOLD analysis project Ga0257156, IMG submission 185989) | Soil microbial communities from H.J. Andrews Experimental Forest, Oregon, United States - NI-49-A | ecosystem: Environmental > Terrestrial > Soil > Temperate forest > Bulk soil | place: USA: Oregon... | reverse complement strand
CATGCGCGCCTTCGCATTTTCCCTGATTGCTTTGTTGTCGATTCTCGACCCTGCCTGGTCCCAGGTAATCACGCCATCCGGTCAGGCGGATGCGCTGCCGATGTACCGGCCGATTTTGCTCGGGAAGGGTCCAAACTCTTTAATCGATCGCCTCGACACCCAGGACTTGATAAAGAAAGGCCAAAAGGATGCATTGATCATGTTCAATTGTGCGGTGCGAAAGGACGGTGGCGTGGAGTGGAGCGCGACGTATCGCGGCACGCCTGGTTCGGATTTTCTCAAACAGGAACTACAGAAGAGACTCTCGCCTGCGTCTGATCCCAGATTTATTCCGGCTGTTTATAATCATCGACTGGTCGACGCGATTTATTACGGCACCGTCACTTTTGCAGTCGTCGACGGAAAACCGCGGTTGCGCATTTTTTCCAATCAAGAAGCCGAGGAACTAAAAAGCGAACACGACTTTATTGGGCCGCAGCCTTTTTTTGGGCCGGAATCGAAGTTTACGGGATTCCATTATCCACCACCGGAGGCAGCGCAGGTTCAGGTGGATGGTAATGTCGAGCTCAAGATAAAAATGGATGTTAACGGCAATTTGCAGGAGCTGAACGTCGTTTCCGAAAACCCGCCTCTTCTCGGGTTTGCTGATGCTGCGCTGTCCGATTTTCGAAACGCGAAATTTATTCCGGCGTTTCGTGACGGCAAACCGGTGGCATGCGAGGTGACATTGCCGGCCTTTTACAAGGCCGGAGGTTTTTAGCATCGTCATTGCCTGGACATCCGCATTTCGAAAAGCGGCGCCAATCTCATGAGAAGACAAATGATTGGCCGGGCATTCTTTCGACGCGACCCGCTCAGATGTGCCCGCGAACTGGTCGGCGCGGAGCTTGTCTGGGGAGATTGCACGGGAATTATCGTCGAGGTTGAAGCTTACGCGGCGGTTAACGATGAAGCCGCGCACACTTTTACGCGCCCGAGCGCACGCGCGTTCATCGAACGTAACAAACCAGGCACAGCGTATGTCTATTTCAACTATGGCGTGCACTGGATGTTGAATGTGCTCGTGAAAGGGGAAGCAAATGGTTTCGTTTTGATCCGTGCGCTCGAACCGCGGCGTGGAATCGCGCTGATGAGGAAGCGCCGAGGCGTGGACGATATTCACAAACTCTGTTCTGGCCCTGGCAAACTTACCCAGGCACTCGACATTACTGGACGCGACCATGAAATGAATCTGTGCGCCGATCCGCGTCATGGGTTCAAGGAGCGCGCGACCAAAGGTCTCGATGTTGTGGCCGATGGGCGTATCGGGATTACGCGCTCTGCGCATCATCCATGGCGGTTCACTTTGCGCGGAAGTGAGTTTGTGAGTGTGCCCGTCCGACTGTCGCGGCGGTCTATAACTGCCTAATCTCCGTCGCTACCGATGCCGTTTCGGCGTTCACTGAGCGCCGCTACAGTTCATTGACTCGCATTGCGATTGATCGAAGTTCTTGGCTCACATGAATCGAGACAAGCAGCGCGTTCTTCTCGGTATGAGCGGTGGAGTCGATTCTAGCGTAGCCGGATATTTATTATGCGAGCAAGGCTACGAGGTCGTCGGCGTGACCATGAAAGTCTGGCCGCAGGATTGCATCTCGCGCGCGGAGGACAAGTGCTGCGGCCCGCAAGCGGTGGCCGATGCCCGCTCGGTCGCCCACTCGTTAGGCATTCCGCATTACGTGGTCGATGAAGCGGATCAATTTGAACGACTCGTGATCGATTATTTCTCGAGTGAGTATCAAGCTGGCCGGACGCCAAATCCATGCGTGATCTGCAATGAAAAGCTCAAGTTCGGAAATCTCTGGAGCAAAGCGGTCGCTCTGGACTGCGATTATATCGCGACGGGGCATTACGCGATCATCGAGCATCATGCGGGCCGCGCTGTTCTGCGAAAAGGCGTCGATCCACGAAAAGATCAGTCGTATTTTCTGTTTAGCTTGCGGCAGCCGCAGCTTCGACGGGCGCTGACGCCCCTCGGCAAAATGTCGAAACCGCAAATTCGCAAAATTGCGCACTCGTTAGGCTTAAAGGTCGCGGACAAGGTCGACAGCCAGGAAATCTGTTTTGTGCCTGGAAACGATTACAAGGCGTTCCTGCGTTCTCGTCTTGGCGAAAACGAGTTTCACCGCGGGGAGATTTACGATGTCGATGGAAATTTTGTCGCCGAACACGAGGGAATCGAGCTCTTCACCATAGGTCAACGCAAAGGATTGCCAGGCGGTTCAGCGCGGCCGCGCTACGTTATCGATCTCGATCCGCAAAACAATCGTGTTATCGTCGGAGACGCGAATGATTTGATTGCAGACGAGTTCGAAATCGATCGGGTGAATTGGATCGATCCGGATGCTTCGACTGATATTGTCGATGTAACAGTCAAGATTCGATACAGCCATCCGGGAACGCCAGGGGCACTCACGCCACTTGAGAATGGACGCGTGCACTTTCGGTTGCACGAACCGCAAAGAGCTGTGACCCCTGGGCAAGCTGCTGTTTTTTACGATGGCGACCTCGTGTTGGGTGGCGGTTGGATTTGCCGGCGGGCCACGCCCGTGTTCGCCTAACTAATGGCCGGACAGGTTCTACTTGCGCTCAGCGCTTTTCCAGACGCGGAGACCGCGAATCAGATCGCGCACACGTTAGTTGCCGAAAAGTTCGTGGCATGTGCTAACATCATTCCGGCTGTTCACTCGATCTATCGCTGGAAGGAGAAGATCGAAACCGCCGGCGAAGTGATCGTCTTTTTCAAGACCACGCAAGATCGACAAAAGGCATTTCAGGATAAACTGCGCTCGCTTCATCCATACGAGCTCCCTGAGATCATCTACGTCAAGATCGGCAAGGGCTTGCCCGAATATTTGCGTTGGGTCGCTGAGGGCTGCGCTAGCTAATTTGCACGTGCGGCTTTTCGCCCTGCGCTGAAAATGGCAGCGCCTACGGCATTAGCAATCACCGTCACGCTGATGATTTTGGCCGCGAAAACCAGCCGACTCGGGACATCGATGATTGGATAGACGGTGAAGAAGATCGCCAGTAAAGAGACAGCGAAGCCGCAGATCGCGGCGATTCGCAACCAAAGGCGTGCTCCTTGTCGCACAGCGCTCGCGCCGGCAATCGGGATAGCGAACAGAACGAGATAAACGATTCCATAGAAAACATTGGCGGCGTTGTCTACGAGTTGAAATGCCTCCTGGATTCCAGCGCCGATTTGGCTCGCTATCGCAATTGTGAGCGTGATGGTCCCCACGAAGAAAATCGAATTGATCGGCGTTTTGTAGCGGGGATGTAAGCGTGAGAACCAATCCGGCAAAAGCCGGTCCCAGCCAGCAACCATCGGCAGTCGCGAGCTGCCTGTGAGATGAACGCTTGTCGCTGAAATCGATCGAACCGTCATCATCAAAATCCCCACTGAAGCGATGGCGCCGGCGATCGGAAAAGAACGGAAGCCCAGTCGCAAAGCCTGGGGCACTGGGCCGATGAGATCGATTTGATTGTTTCCGACGAGAGCTAAGACGGAGCTGGTGCCAAAAATGAACATTAGTGCGATCAATGGCGAGGCGATCATGACTGAGCGGCCGATATTGCGAGCGGGGGCGCGCGCTTCCCCTGCGAGGATCGCGACGTACTCAAATCCGCTCAGCCCGCCAACGGCAAGTTTGCTGAAGATGTTGAAACAATAAAAGATCGAGATCGCCGGCGCGGCGATCTGCAGTGGATGATATTGCTTTAGCTCACCGCGCGCGAGACTGACGAACGGCAAAACGATGAGAGCGCCGTAGGCCAGGAATATGGCAAATCCGCCGGTATTGTGCACCCATTTCCCTAAAGACAAGCCACGAATCCCGGTCCAACCAAGGCCGGCGACGAGTGCGCAGCTGATGAACGACACGCACAGCTTGCTGTTTGGCATCCAAGTCGCACCGATAGCGTAGGAGAGATTCGTCGTTACGAACATTCCGCCCAGAGCAATCACAGTGACGGAGAGAAGCCAGAGATTCCACGCCACCATGAATCCGGCAAACTCGTTGAAGCCGAGTTTTGCCCATTGGTAAAGACCACCCTCGAGCGGCATGAGACGGTTCAAATAGATGACGACCGCGGCTTGCGGAATGTAAAACAGCAAAATCGCGAGCAACCAGAAAAAGAGATGCGACGTTCCAAGCTTGGCCGCTGTGCCGACCCAGGTCGAGCCGACCACAAAGACAATCTGGGTCAGAACGAGGTCGAACAAGCCGAGCGGCTTTCTTAATGCAGTGCTGCGGTCTTCGACCCTGCGTTCAGCGCGATCCAGGTCAGTTGTCACGGGCCACCCATCGGCGAAGTTATTGTCGATCTAACGTTGCTCTTCGGTAGTCGATTTTTTTGGCGGCGGCTCATTGCGAAATTCGCGGTGGCGAATTTTTCCGCCCGCCTGTGCAATATAGGCGCCCGTTCCAATCACGACGCTACCGAGCACGATCACCGCGAGCGTGAGCGCCATGGAAGATTTCGGCCATTTCATCGGCACGACGATTGCCGTCGCGCTCAACAGAGCGAGAGCGTAAAAAAAATAGATCAGCTTCTGGGCGCGATCTTGATGCTCGTCGAGCCAGGCTTGCCCATCAGTATCGGCCATCGACAGAACACGATCGTAGGATTGCTGGCCGAGTTCGTAAACCGGCCAGGCAGAGGCGGCACTGATGAAGACGAGTGCCAGGGTCGCGATTTGAGCGCGGCGGCTCTTTAAAAAAAACGCCATGACCAGTCCGATCCAACCCATTGCCAATCCGTAGGTGGGCAACGGATTGATCAAAACGTGGATGTATTCCGGTTGACGCAAATCCCGCAGGAGCGTCTCAATCATGGCGTAGTGATTGGCGCACTATTCCGGGAGAATAACCTGTCATTTTGTTGTAATTCCTGTGGTACCTGTTTTGCCTCGATTGCCGGCACGTACTTTTTCCAATTGGAAATGATAAAGTGCCACCATTCTGTGTGCAGACCGTAGAATCCGCTGTGTCCCATCGCCTTCTGCAGGAGAGTCAGGTGTGATCTGGTGATGGGATCCGTTCCTTGGTAATGAAGCATCGCCGCCGGAGTGAGCTCGTCGAAATCGGTAGGCATCCGGACAAAGTGATTGCAAGCATCAGTCAGAGTCGCATCGACTGCGATACCCCAAGTGTGCATCGAACCGAGCCCGGTTTCCGGGTCCGCGACATAATCATTATTGCTGGCCACTTGCCAAAGCTCCGCTTGCACGGATTTCGGCCGATATGCATCCCAGATTTTTAGTCGGTACAGGTAACGCCCTAGAAATGCCTGTGCTCTGACTAAACGCGACGCCACTTCGGGACGCACCAAAGCCGGAGTGCCACGCGAATATAACGCGCGCCCGGCGAGATTATTTGAACCACTGTAGCGCAACTCGATTGCGATTGTCGGGTCAACCGATTTAATATCGACTAGAGGGACGGTAGCCTGTGCAGCCGCTGATTCGAGTGCCAGTATGTTCAACACAATTGCGATGAAGCGATCGCGGAACGATTTCATTTGTCGGAGCAATCAGTGCGCAGTTGCAACTGCCGGAGCGTCTGTCTTTGCAATGCGTTCGATCAAAAGTCGAGCACTATTCTCAGGAACGGTGAAACGCAATTCCACGTTCGAAGTGCCCTGCCTTTGAATCTGCGGGGGTTGCGAGTAGAGCAACAATTCGGAATCTGCCAAACGCAACCAGCGCTGCGGAGCGTCGTGCAAATTACGGGCGAAATCCGCCGCACTTTTGGACGAATTTAATTTCAAGAGCAATTTGGCTTTTACTGGATTTTGCAACGTCACCGCGAGCCCGAGCAATTGTGAAGCATCGAGCAGTTCGCGTGCGAAGATTGGACGAAAGACGCGTGAGAGATCGGGCGGGTCGCGCGAAATGAGTCGCAGCGCGCTCTCCTGGTCGAGCGCCTGGAAACGACCAAAGAGCTGATCGGTGATTTTCAGGTCCGGCTTCATCCCGAGCCGCACACGGACCAGTTCGTCCACCTCATCACGCTTTCCAACGGCGAGCGTCGCAGGACCGACCCGCGCAACGGTGAATCCCGGTGGCCGCTCCCAAACCGGTAAACCGCTGATGGTGCGCTTTTGGAAAGTCTTGTCCTCGCTGATTCTGCGAATGGCGCGGGAAACATCTCGGCGCGCCTCGATCAGGACGAACTCTCGTGTCTTTTCCAACTGGTCGGTCGCGACCGCCCGAGTGATGCGCACGGCGTCGCGGGGCAAGTTCAATCCCGGAGTTAGCGCAGCAGCCCCGATCAGGCCCGACCAGATTTTTGGCCAGGTTTCCGTTTGATCCTTGCCCCAGCGTTTCGCGAGGTCGGCGCGTTGAAACTGGTCGGTGTTGATTGATAAAATCGCATCCGTCTCTTGCGGCAACCATTCGCGTTTGTGTGGAGATTGGAAAGCAACGGGTAGAATGATCGCGAGCAGGACGAGGACGGAGATGACACTGAAATAGAATTTCCGCAGCTCCTGTTTGTCGATTTGGCTGGAGAGCAACGCCAGTTCGGCGCGGTGCTGCAAATGCCGATTCACGGCCTCATGGCGGCGATGCGTCTCGGTGAGCAGATGCGGCGCGTTTGGCGGTGCAATTCCCTGCGCGGCCAGATGACGGCCGATATTCAAATATGCGGGATTTTTCCGTTCCTCAACTGTTTGGTGATGTGCCCGCGCTTCTCGAACTGCTTCCTGCTGTACGCGGATGTTCTCGTTCAGTGTCCGATCGCGCGCTTCAAATTCGGTCCGGACCCGCTCGATATTTTTTTCGACAACTGAAAGTTCAGCTTCGGCGACGATCAGTTTTTCTCTGGCAAGCCGAGCAGCATCGGCGCTGCCGAGCCGAGCCCGGACAAGTTCCGCTCGCTCTTCCGGAAGGCGGGCACGACGCGCGTCAATATTCGTTGATTGCGCTTCGAGATCAGTGGGCGGAGGATTCAATGCCTGCAGATCAGACAGTTGTTTTAACAGGCCACGATCAGCAGCGTCGCTCTCCTGGATCCGGCGCTCGACAGCAGCCAATTCGCGTTCGCAGAGGTCGACTGTGTTCTTTGCTTGATTGCGATGCTGGAGGAGCGGCCTCTTCTCTGCTTCCAACTTCGCAATAGCAGCATTTTGTTCGCGCGCATTTTCTTGCCGATCCGTCTCGATCTTCTTAATCCCCTCTTCAATCTGGGCGATTCGAAGCGCGACCTCTTTTTGCTCCTGCTCCAGCTTTTTCAGTGCGACGATCTCACTGCGCAGCTCAGGAAAATTCGCCGCCTGCGTGGTGCCTTCGCGGCCGAGATTTATTTCGCTTTTTTGCAGCAGACGTTTTTCGTGACGCAGCGCCAGGCGCGTTCTCTGGCGCCTGACTTTCAACGCGATCTCACGAAACCCTGTGCGGATGAAACTCACGGGAAGATGCTACCCGAATCCGCGCTCACACAAACGCAAAATCTTTATCCGAACCAGGGACGACGCTCGCCGCATTGGTTCACTCTTCGGATTCGCTTAGTCTTGCCAGCACGCTGAAGTCTTCGAGGGTTGTCGTATCGCCAGTCACATTTTTTCCGCTTGCGATTTCTTTGAGGAGGCGTCGCATGATTTTGCCGCTGCGAGTTTTTGGTAGCGCTTCGGCGAATCGAACCTCGTCTGGCTTTGCAATCGCTCCGATGTGCCTGCCGACATGGTCGCGCAATTCGGCCTTCAATCCGCTGTTGGCCTCGGCATCGGTCTTCAGCGTCACGAAGGCGACAAGGGCCTGGCCTTTCAACTCGTCTGGTCTTCCGACCACCGCCGCCTCGGCGACCTGCGCGTGACTCACAAGCGCGCTTTCGATTTCCGAAGTGCCAAGCCTGTGCCCGGCAACGTTCAAGACATCGTCGATCCGGCCGACGATCCAGAAATAGCCGTCCTCATCGCGACGCGCGCCGTCGCCCGTGAGATAATTTCCTGGGAACTCGCTCCAATATTGCTTTTTGTAGCGCTCCTTATCGCCGTAAATCGTGCGCAACATCGCCGGCCATGGCCGGCGAATAATTAATTTACCGCCAACATTGGGCCCAACTTCGCGCCCTTGCTCATCGACAATCGCCGCATCGATACCAAAGAAAGGCAAAGTCGCGCTACCGGGTTTCGTTGCAATCGCGCCGGGAAGCGGCGTAATCATGATTGCCCCGGTCTCGGTTTGCCACCACGTATCGACAATTGGACAACGGCCGCCGCCGATTTTCTGCTGATACCAAATCCACGCTTCCGGATTGATCGGTTCGCCCACAGTGCCGAGCAAGCGTAGCGAAGAAAGATCGTGTTTCGCCACCCAGTGGTCGCCCCAGCGAATGAAGGCGCGAATAGCTGTCGGCGCCGTATAAAGGATGTTGACCCGATAATCCTCGATGATTTTCCAGAAGCGATCCGGCTCCGGCCAGTTCGGCGCGCCTTCATACATCAGGGTAGTGGCGCCATTGGCCAATGGACCGTAAACGATATAGCTATGCCCCGTGACCCAGCCAACATCTGCCGTGCACCAAAAAATATCTTCGTCCCGTATATCGAAGATATATTTAGTCGTCGAATAGACGCCGACGAGGTAGCCACCGGTGGTGTGCAAGATTCCCTTCGGTTTCCCTGTCGAGCCGCTTGTATAGAGAATGTAAAGAGGATGTTCGCTGTCGAGCGCCGTCGGCGGACAATTTGCATCGACATATTCCAGCTCGCGATGCCACCACACATCGCGACCCTCCTCCATGTGGATCTCGTTACCCGCGCGGCGAAAAACGATCACGCGCCGAATGGACGTGCCCCCAACCAGCGCGTCATCGACATTTTTCTTCAGTGGAACAATCCCGCCGCGCCGGTATCCGCCGTCGGCAGTGATGAGGGCGATGGCGCCGCTGTCGGCGATTCGATCGCGAATACTGTCCGGGCTAAACCCGCCGAACACCACCGAATGCACCGCGCCGGTGCGAGCGCAGGCCAGCATCGCGATGGCGGCTTCGGGAATGGCCGGGAGGTAAATGATGACTCGATCGCCTTTGCCGATCTTGTTACGCTTCAGAACATTCGCGAAACGGCAGACTTCGTGATGAAGTTGTTGGTAGGTGAGCGTTCGCTTGTCGCCTGGTTCCCCCTCCCAGATAATCGCGGCTTTATTTCGGCGCGGGCCGGCTAGATGTCGATCAAGACAGTTTTCCGAAATATTGGTTTTGCCGCCGACAAACCACTTCGCGAAGGGCGTTTTCCACTCGAGGACTTTTCTCCATCGCGCGTGCCAGACCAGCTCGCCCGCCTCGCGCGCCCAAAATTTAGCCGGCTGCTTAATCGATTCCCGGTACATCCGCCGGTACTGCACGAGACTCTTGATCCTTGCCTTGTTCGCGAAATTCTGCGGCGGTTTGAAAACGCGCTTCTCAATCAAATGCGACTCGATATTGTCGTGCATGAGCAGTCCCTAATATGCCGAAGAAATTTGTAGGGCAAGCGCTCCGTTTTGCCAATGAGCGACGTCGGTGTGCGACGTCCGATTAGAAAGCGCCCGCCGTAGGAGTGCAAGAGTGGCGGAACCAGCCGTAGGCCGGTTGCTACAGGAATCGCCTTTTTGATTTCGAATTTCCGATGTTAGCGGCCGAGTGCGCGACGCAGCGGCGCGGCGCCCGGTGGCGGAGGCGTGAGTCCACTCAGAATCTCATCAGCCCTGACTGGCCGGCCGTAATAGCGGAAATTGGAATCCCTTTGCGTTGCAAGCACTGCGCCCTCCAGGGACACGCCCGCAAAGAGACCCTTGCTTCTGCTATAAGTATAAACGGCAGCTGTCGGCGCGACTGCGCCTGCCGCAGTGCGACCCACTGGGCCGGCAGCGGCGCTTACATCGGCGCCGATGGTGACGTTTCCTCCACGGGAAAATGCCCGGACGGCCCTGTCATTGTTGAGAACGATCACGAAATCGGTCACTTGCGCACCGATCTGAAGCCCCCAACCCGCCCCGCCTGTGCCGATAAATGATGGGCCGGACCAGCCGCGTCCCGTACGAGCGACCACAACGCCTTGTCCGCCTTTGCCGCTAAAGATAAATGCGGCTTTGACGACGGTCATGATCGCGAGGCCTTTGGCATGTCGCAGCACACCTCGCGGAATTCCTCTTTCTGGCATCTGGCGGAAATCGCGAATGATCGCAGCGCAGTGATCGACGGTGCCCTGCTCGGTGGCGCTGGCCGTGACGACCGTCAGAGAAAGTATGGCAAGAATTGAGAATAATTTTGTCATCGGAGTACAATTACTTCGCCAGCATAACCGAGTGCGGATGTATTTTGGCTGGAAAGAATCGACCCAACAAGTTCGTTGGGCGTTAGGCCGCGTAAGTTTTTATCGAATGAATTTTTACGAGGATTGCGAAAGCGATGAATTTTTTATGCGCGCTGCGTTACGATTGGCGGCAAAAGCGTACCAGGCCGATGAAGTGCCGGTCGGCGCGGTAGTTGTTCGAGCGGGAAACATTATCGGCCGCGCGTATAACCAGGTGGAGCTCTTGAAAGACGCCACCGCCCATGCGGAGATGCTCGCGTTAACGCAAGCCGAGGCGGCTGTCGGAGACTGGCGTTTGACCGACTGCGATCTCTACGTCACCAAGGAACCGTGCGTAATGTGCGCGGGCGCACTTGTCCACGTGCGAATCCGTCGCTTGATTTTTGGCTGCGCCGATCCGCGCGCTGGAGCAGCAGGAAGCATTCTCAATCTGCTCCAAATTCCAACACTCAATCACCGATGCGAAATTACATCCGGGGTTCTACAAGGAGAGTGTGGGCGTCTTCTCCAGGATTTCTTTCGGACGAAAAGACTGCCGCAGTAG
>Ga0257156_1000126_pt1 | contig 11025 bp, 7 predicted proteins | sample NI49A_FD_185989 | JGI IMG/M metagenome (GOLD analysis project Ga0257156, IMG submission 185989) | Soil microbial communities from H.J. Andrews Experimental Forest, Oregon, United States - NI-49-A | ecosystem: Environmental > Terrestrial > Soil > Temperate forest > Bulk soil | place: USA: Oregon... | reverse complement strand
CAGCAACGTCGCCAGATGCATCGTTCCGGTGTCGTTCGTTAAGAGGGCGCGGCACCCGCGCAATTCTTCGATCAATTCGTCCAACGTCGTTTGGCCGATTCGATTCGAGCAATTGTCGCCCAGCGCCGCAGCTATTGTTTCGCCGATCGCTCTGTCTTTCTTCGTTCCGAACAAAATCCATTTGGTTTTGGCTTGCGCCGAAATCGCGGCTGCTGCTTCCGCAAAACGCTCGGGCAACCATCGCTTGGCTGGTCCGTAGTCCGCTCCGGGACAAAGGCCGAGCGTTGCGCGTCGATCTTGTGGAGGGACATGCTTCTGCATGTCCAAGACGCGCGGAAGCGCGTCCCTCCGAGCAAGATCGACATCTCCCCCGCAATCGTCCGCGATTCGCAGGAAACGAGTCGCGTGATGTTCCGGTGGACCTGGCTGACGCGGTTCGCGGACGATTTGATTTAGCAGCCAGCTCCGGGCGTGTCCGCGATAGCCGACTTTTCTCGGAATTCGCCACGCTTCCAGCGCTACCCGCAGCGAATTCGGAAACAAGACTGCCGCGTCAAATCTTGCTTGTCGCGCGATCAAGCGAGCGGCGCTGAAAAGAGATTTGTTAGGTAAGGACAAAATTTCGTCCACTTCCAAAATCAGTTTCCACATCGGCGCGATTTTTTCTGGCGCAAGAATCGTAACGCGCGCGTCCGGTCGACCTTTTTTTATTGCGCGCACCGCCGGCACGCTCATGACCGCGTCGCCCAGCCAATTGCTGCTCCGAATGAGAATCCGGAACGGCTTCAATTGTTGCGACGGCAAATCTTTCGGGAGAAAGACGCCGCGCTTGTAGCACGCGAGAAGGAAATTCGGGCGCGGCGTTTTCCAACGATTGTGCAGCCAAAAGCCGTCTTCCGGTGCGCGTCGGGTTTGGGTTGCGATCAGATCGTTCGCTTTGGCGGTGAGCGCTTCGACCGAATCGCCCGAAGTATCGATTCGATCGGTAAACGACATTCGCCAGCGGCCCGGCGCGTCGGTGTAAATGGCGGTGCCAAGCACCGCGGCGCCGGTGCGTTTTGCCAGTAGCGCCGGCAAGGATGTGGTTGATGCGAGTTTTCCAAAAAATGGGACCCACAGACCCTGATCGCCCGCGTGTTGATCGCTCAGAATTCCGATGGCGCCGCCGCCACGCAACAGTTCAATCGCTTTCTGAAAACCTTCGTTGCGATCGAAAAGTTCGACGCCAGCGCGGCCGCGTAACGTGCGAACGTGTTTGTCGATGTAACGATTTTTCAGCGGCTGATAAATTGTGCTGTTTCGCACGTAGCCGATCGCAGCCGGAAACATTTGTGCTTGCAGCTCCCAGTTTCCGATGTGGCTCAAAATAAAAACAATCGGCCGCCCACTGCGTAACTCGCGATCGGCGGCATCCGCATTTTCGATTCGAACATGCGCGCGCACTTTGTCGAGCGGCATCGCCGCCAGTTTCAATCCAGAAAGAAGATTTGCGCCCAGTCGCTGAAAATGATGGCGCACGAGACGGCGCATTTCGCGGGGCGATTTTTCCGCGCCGAAGGCGATCTCGACGTTTTGAAATCCGAGACGCCGATATTTCCCAAGAACGAGCCAGGCGCAGAAGCCCAACGCGTTTCCAAGTGCAAACGCAGCCCGTAATGGCAAAAGACCAATCAGGGCAAAACCTGCGCGGTAAATAAGATAAACGAAATACTCGAGCATCGATCTCGGCCAGCGCGCTCTCCGAAGGCGTCCAGCGTAAATTTGCCTGGGCGTCGCTGCAATGAATATAATGTCGCGATTGGCCCGGAGCTTCGTTAGGTATGTAAGCGGCTCTGCCAAACAACGATGAACAAGAAAGATTTGTGGGTCGGCCTGAATGAGCGCGCAAGAAAAGGGCTCACACCGCGCAACTACAAAAGCGGCACCCTCGGCCAACGAATCGCTGAATCAGGTGTCGATGCGGGCGAGCTGACCGCCAGTCGCAGCAAAACAGAGTTGAAAAAAGTTTGGATTCCAGGTGTTGAAATTTTTTCCAGGGAGACTCATCCGCAACGCCATCGCGGCAGTTTTGGCGAGCTGGCGCGCCAGTCGGAGGGAATCCTCGGCAAGATCAAGCTTTGGCCACGGCAATGGTCAGCTGCGCGGATGTTCGCCAACAGCGCCAAAGGATTTCATATCCATCCGCCGAGCATTCCGGCGGATACGACGGCGGAAAAATGGTTGCGACGTCTGTTTGTCGCTCAACCGCAAAACTATTCGTTGCGACCGTACGACCGCGAGCAATGGGACATCATGTTTTTTCTACAGGGCTGCGCGGAAGTTTTCCTGCGTGATGTGCGCGCAGGTCTTCCCGCGCGCAGCATGCGTTTTTTTGCGGACGGCGACAATCATCGGAGCAGGAACAACGTCGGCGTCGTGATTCCTCCAGGAGTGGCGCATGCGATTCGGACCGAAGGTTCGGAAGACGTGGTTATGGTTTATGGCACGAGCACGACGTTCCAGCCAGAATTCGAGGGCCGCATCGCCAGCGAAATTGAAACCGCCGAGTTGCCGGAATCCTGGCGGAAATTTCTTTCTTCGTAGCGGCGCTCTGTGAGTGTCGAACGAATTAATGCGACCGTCGCGGAACGCCGCTACAGTTTCGCTCAATGAAGCGGCGCTTTAATCCGGCCGAGCTTGAGTTGATGGATCGGCCTCAGCCGGTCTCAGCCGAGCTGGAGCGCGATCTCGAAAACATTCGCCGACTCAATCGCTGGTTCGGCAGTTACGCCCTGATCTCGATCTTTCTAAGCCGTTGGATCAAACCGGGTGCCCGCTTGCGAATTGTCGATCTTGCAACCGGCTCGGGCGATATTCCTCGGCTGATCGCGGAATACGGACGCAAGGTTGGCGGCGAATTACGAATTGACGCGCTGGATCGACAATCCGCGACTCTTGAGATCGCGAAGAAGCTAAGCGTGCATTATCCGGAAATTAGTTTTATCGAAACTGATGTGTTCAGTTGGCAACCCAGCACGACTTATGATGTCGTTTTCTGCACTTTGGCGCTTCATCACTTTAGCGACGGCGACGCGGTGCGCCTCCTCCAACGTTGCCGACAGTTATCGCCCAAGTTCGTGCTCGTGTCCGATCTGCGCCGCGGCTGGTTGGCCACAATAGGCGTGTATCTTTTGACCACGACCATGTTTCGCGAGCCAATGACCAAACACGACGCTCGCCTTTCGATCGCGCGGGCATTTTCATTTTCTGAAATGAATCAATTAGCGCAGCGAGCTTGCTGGACAAATTTTGGTCACAAAACTTTTCCCTTCGCCCGACAGGCGATCTGGCTGGAACCAGCGTGACGCTGCAGCCATTTGTCATTCCGAGCCAAGTCGAGGAATCTCTCGATATTCGATTCGGTTAACACACGATGAAGGTTGTGACGACAATCGCCGAAGCGCAGAATCACGCGAAGAAAGGACGGCGTGTCCTGTTTCCGACTATGGGGGCGTTGCATAAGGCGCACGGTGAATTGATTCGGGTTGCGCGCGCGAAGGGGGGCAAAGATGGCGAAGTGGTTGTCAGTATTTTCGTCAATCCACTCCAGTTCGAACCAGGAAGCGATTACGAACGATATCCGCGACCCGAGAAAGAAGACGAAGAATTCTGCCGAAAGTCGGATGTCGATCTTCTGTTCAGGCCAAATGCAGCTGAGATGTATGCCGATGGTCGTTCCGTATTCGTCGATGAAAATTCACTGTCGAATGTGCTCGAGGGCAAATCGCGACTGGGGCATTTCCGAGGCGTTTGCACGGTCGTCGCGAAGCTCTTCAACATTTTGAAACCGGACGCGGCGGTGTTTGGTGAGAAAGATTTCCAGCAACTTGCAATCATTCGCCGAATGGTGCGCGATTTGAATTACAAGATCGACATCGTGGCGGTGCCGACGGTGCGCGAAGCAGATGGACTGGCATACAGCTCACGGAACGCGTATTTGAATGCCGAGGAACGCAAGCAGGCTGCGGTGTTGCGCAAGGCCTTGCTGGCCGCGAAAGATTCGGAAAAAAAAACCGTGAATGAGATTCTCGGCTTTACGCAGAAGATGATTGGCGCAGCGCCGCTTGCGCGGATTGATTATGTTGAGCTTGTTGATGCGGAAACTTTGCAGCCGATCGAATTCGTTCAGCCAAATTCGCTCCTTGCGCTCGCGGTTTACTTCGGCAAAACGCGTTTGATCGACAATATTCTGTTGGAATGAAGGAATACGATTTCGTCGTGATCGGGAGCGGGATCGCCGGACTGAGCTTTGCGCTGAAAGCGGCGAAGCACGGGTCGGTGGCGGTCATCACCAAGCGCAAAGGACCGGACACGAACACGGCGTGGGCGCAGGGCGGGATCGCTTGTGTGACGAGCGATGAAGATTCGTTCGAGCTTCACGTGCGCGACACGCTCGAAGCGGGTGCGGGATTATGCGACGAAAACGTGGTCCGCACGATTGTAACCGAAGCTCCGGCGCGAATTCAGGATTTAGTCGAGCTCGGCGTGCAGTTTGATGAACGTGAAGTTTCCGGTCATCGCGAATTCGACCTTGGGCGCGAAGGCGGGCATTCCAAGCGGCGAGTCCTTCATGTGCAAGATGTGACGGGGAGAGAAATCGAGAACGCATTGCTGCGCGAACTCGGCCGACAATCGCATGTCGATCTTTTGGAAAACCACATGGCTGTCGATTTAATCACGGCCGCCAAGATCGGTTACGCGGCGGAGGACCGTTGCCTCGGCATTTACATCCTTGATGAAAATAGCGGCCAGGTGGAGACAGTCCGTTCGGACCGAATCGTGCTCGCGACCGGTGGTTGCGGAAAAGTTTATCTCTACACAACGAATCCAGATATCGCGACCGGTGACGGCGTGGCGATAGCCTGGCGCGCCGGAGTGACGATTGCGAACATGGAGTTTGTTCAATTTCATCCGACCTGTTTGTTTAATCCCAAAGCGAAATCGTTTTTGATTTCGGAAGCGGTGAGAGGCGAAGGCGGCAGCTTGCGGAACAATCGCGGCGAAGACTTCATGAAACGCTACGATCTGCGTGGTTCGCTGGCGCCGCGGGACATTGTTGCCCGTGCGATTGACGCTGAGATCAAACGCTCCGGCGCGCAATATGTGTTTCTCGACATCACCGACAAGCCGGTGGAATTTTTGCGCGAGCGGTTCCCAAATATTTACGAGACCTGTTTGCATTTTGGGATCGACATGACAAAGCAGCCGATTCCAGTGGTGCCGGCAGCGCATTATCAATGCGGCGGGATTAAGACCGACGTCGACGGCGCGACCAGTCTGCGCGGTTTGTATGCAATTGGCGAAGTTGGTTGCACCCGATTGCATGGCGCGAATCGTTTGGCGAGCAATTCGCTGCTCGAAGGTTTAGTCGTGGCGCACCGCGCCTGCGAAGCGATGATGCGGGAACGCCGGCCACCGCGTGCGACGCCGCCAATCTCACTGCCGGAGTGGCAATCGGGCGACGTGCAAGACGTCGATGAACTCGTCGTGATCTATCATAATTGGGACGAAATCCGGCGGCTGATGTGGGATTACGTCGGCATTGTGCGGACGGACAAGCGGCTGCAGCGCGCAAGCGCGCGTTTGCGCAATCTTCAGCGTGAGATCCGGGAATTTTATTGGAACTTCAAAGTGTCAGTGGACCTTTTGGAATTGCGCAATCTGGCCACAGTGGCGGCGTTGATCGTTGATTCGGCCCTGAGTCGCAAAGAGAGCCGCGGTTTGCACTACACACTGAACTATCCGCAGACGGAAGATCGACAATTCAGACACGACACGCTGCTGAGCCGTGGCTAAGGATGGAATGGATAGTACTTTACGAATTGCAACCGCCACCGGCGTTGGTTTTTCCATAATGAAAAAGCCTTGCGTGAGGCGGGAAAATCGAATACAAACAGGCCACCTTTCGGCGATGAGACGAACCCTTGCCCTCTTAGTCCTGACCGGCGCCATTGGTGCGCTGCGGGCTGAGGAGCAATCGAGTTCGCCCTATGCGACCGCGGCCGACTTTGCCAAATACGCGATGAAGCTGCGCGAGCAGGCGCTGCTTAAAGTCGAACCGCAGGTGTTTGTTCCAACGAGTTCTCGCCCGGCGGTCCAGCGTTACGCATGGAAAACGAACATCGTGACGACGGTATTCTGGGTTGGCGAACAGGCTGGAGGGAACAATCCGGTGCCGAATTTTCGTAGCTCGTGGGATTTAAATTGGCAGGCGAATTATGGTGGATTCGATAACCCGGAGAAATCGGACCGGCGAAATTACATCCCGATCTCCTTCGTTCCCCGGCAGAACCCGTTTTATTGCGCGTTGCCGTACAACGACGTAACGCACGGCCAATTTAAACCGGAAGCGCCGCTGGTGATTCCGTGGTTCAAACAGGCCTACATGGGACAGGGGCAATCAGTTTGCTGGCATCGTTGGATCGCTATCCGCAAAGGCAATCGCACCTGCTACGCGCAATGGGAAGATTGCGGTCCGTTTCGCACTGATCACTTTCAGTACGTCTTTGGCAACGAGCGACCGAAGCCGAACCTCAATCATGGCGCTGGCCTGGATGTTTCGCCCGCCGTGCGCGATTACCTTGGGCTGCAACCGACCGACGTGACCGATTGGCAATTTGTTAACACGCAGGATGTACTGCCCGGACCGTGGCGCAGTTACGGCGAGAACAACAATTTTGTCCTCGCCCGGCGCCAAATGGAACAAAAACTGGTGCAACAAGGCAGTTCCGGAAACGCGAAGAAATAACGACGGCTTCCGCCCGCCTGATCTCAGCCGAGCCGCGATTTCAACTCCGCAAACTTCGGTTCCAAATCGTCTGCGCGTCGCGACCACGGCTGGTAGCGTCGCAGTCGTGTCTGGCAAATTTCGCCCAGGCTGCGGAACTTTTTAGCCATTTCGGCGCAGAACGAGTCAATCGCTTTGGCGAATTGTTTCTCGAGCGTTTGAGTAAACTCGGTGCGTTTTGGAGACAATTGCCGTTCGTAGTCGCGCAGGACTTTTCGACGATGATTGAAGGCCAAGAAAATCGCAGTGATACCGCCAATTCCTGCGATGACGAGCGCCGACGCGGCCACCACGCTTTGCGTTTTGGTGAAAACAGCAACCGTTCCCGCAATTATGATTATGGCGACAATAATCCGCAATGAAATTGAAGTCTGCGAGTAAGATCGAGCCAGTCGTTCCTGAAGCGCTTTGCCCGCAAGAATGTCGATGAACGCGGTTTGAATCGATTCGGAAAACTCGCGTCGTTGGCCAGCGAAATCCGGCACGCTTTGCCGGGCTTCCTTTTGCAGATCGGCGGACAATTGATTTTCGAGAAGATCTTGCATTTGCGGCCAGAGACCGCGCAAATCCGCTTCCAGCGTTCTAATCGATTTTTCCATTTGCGGTTGCATTAACTGTCGCAGTTGCGCCTCGAGTTTTGAGTGCAACTCCTGCTGCCCGGCAGTCCGGCGCCAGATCAAGCTAAAGCTGCGCCACCAACTTTGGCTCTGCTGAAGAAGTTGCGCACGTTCCTTGGTCGTCTCGTCATAGGCGCGCTCAACTTCGCGCACGAGAGTTGTCGTTTGCCGAAGCATTTGCTCACGGCGGGTCGCGAGTATTCCATCGAGGCGATCCAGGACGGCCGTGTCCGCTGAAATTTTGTCCAGGAATCCGCGAATTTCCCGATTCAAATCGTCCAGAGCGACCCGCGCAGTCTGAAACGTTGAGCGCAGTTTCAACATTCGCGGGCTTGATTGAGTGACGATGAAATCGATCTGTTCTTCCAATGGCGCGAACGCGCTCTCCTCCCAGAGTTTCTCCTTGTCCAGGCCACTTGTCCGCGCGAGCAAAGCTTTGCGCGCCGACACAGCAAAGATCGGCGGGACGAAGCCGAGTCGGCGCATCGCCGTGTCCTGAAGGTGGCGGTGGATGACATCGATTTCCGTTGGCTCGCGCAAGTCGATTTGCTGGAGCACGAAGATGAGATTCTTGAGCCAGGTTTTTTGCAGGAAGTCTAAAAATTCCCAGTTGGATTGTGTCCATGGATTAGCCACGGAGAAAACAAAAAGAACAATGTCGGCGCGGGGCATAAAATCTTCCGCTGCCATTTGGTGCTCTTTCACCATCGTGTTCGTGCCGGGTGTATCGACGACATTGAAATCGCGCAGGAACGGAATTGGGAGATAACGCTCGGTTAGTTTCGATGAGACCGCGGTCGATTTCTCTTCCGATGCGTAACGAAAAATGTAAACGCGATCGGTCGCCGGCAATACGTCGACTTTGGCAAACTCATCGCCGAAAAGAGCATTCAGCAGCGAAGACTTTCCGGATTTCACCTCGCCGGCCACGACAAAGAGCAATGGTTCGCTAATATCGCGCAGAAGCGCTTGTAGCGTATCAAGCTGTTCAGCCGGCCGCTGCATCTCCGAGCCGAGCTTGATTAATCCGGCGAGTCCGCTTTCGAGCTCGCCCTTGAGCTGCAAATATCGGTCGGCGATCATGCCGGCAAAATCAGTTAGGTGGTGTTGGGGAGGGAGATGTCGATCTTGCGGCGTTCGACTTCGGCGATGGCGAAGGTTTGGGCGGAAGGGGCGTTTCCATCGCGATCAGCTCAGAGACGGTCACGAACTTGAATCCTTTTGCTTCAAGTTGGTTCAGCACGCATGGCATCGCCTCGATTGTGCCCGGATGAATGTCGTGCGCCAAAACGATGGACCCGGCGCGCGTATTTTTGACGATGCGATTACAGACGACATTCGGTCCTGGCCTTTTCCAGTCCAATGGATCGACATCCCACATCACGATTTTGTAACCAAACTCCCGGTTGATCCATTTTTTTTGACGGGCGCTAATTGAACCGTAAGGCGGGCGCAGCAAAGTGGGCCGATTGCCAATTGCGCTCCGAATTGCATCCTCAGTTTTGCGCAGCTGACCGCGAATCCCGTCGTCCGACATCTTAGCGAGGTTCGGATGCGACCAAGTGTGATTCCCGATTTCATGTCCTTCGCGCACCTCTCGCGCCACGATTTCAGGGTGCTCGGCCACGTTTTCACCGATCAGGAAAAATGTGGCTTTGATGTGATGGGCCGCGAGCAAATCAAGTAGCTTCGGCGTCAATTTCGCGCTCGGGCCGTCATCAAACGTCATCGCGATGTACGGGCCGTCAACGTGGACCCAATCGAAAGTGATTCCGGCCTCGGCCGTCGGTGCAGGCTTTGGTTTTTCGCCGGTCTGCGGCACGACTGCGTCATTGGCATAAACGGCGGCAACTCCGACCAAACTAAGGAGGTAAAAAATAAGAAAACGAAAGATGAGCATGAATTTTGCGGCTGCGCGAAACTTTTGCTGTATCTAGCAGAGGCCGAATGTAACGCAAGGCGCTGCTCGATTGCTGGACGATGTCGATCTCATCTAGGGAAAAAACTGATTATCATTCTTTCGGGTAATAACGGTATTCCTTGGCAGCCATCCTGCTCCGACATTCTTCAGGAACCGGGCATGCTCGCGCGTGACCTGGTCGCGTGGGTTTTGGGGACTTTCGTAATTCCAGAAATGAGAATATTGCTCGTTGAAGATCATCCGGAAGGTCGCCGGACTTTGCAGCGGTTGATCGAAGGCCGCGGCCACGAAGTTGTTGCGGTCGGTAGTGCCGAAGAAGCCGAAGTTGAGCTGAAAAAGCAACGGTTTTCATTTTTGATTTTGGATTGGATGTTACCCGGTAAAAGCGGAGTCGAGTTGTGCCAGGAATTGCGGGCGGCGCCGAATGGCGATGAGTTTTTCATTCTTCTGGTCACCGCCCGCAACGAGACGCAGGACTTGGAGCAGGCGCTTGAAGCCGGCGCAAATGATTACCTGATCAAGCCACTCGACCCGGCGCAATTAAATGTTCGGCTCTCGGTCGCGGAGCGGCGCATCCGTGCGCTAATCGAGCGCATTCAGGCGCGGGCAGAATTGCAGGAGACGGTCAGAAAGATGACCGACATTCTGGAAAACACGAGTGACGGATTCTTCGCCATGGACCAGGATTGGAAATTCACGCTCGTTAATCGCCAGGCGGAAAAACTACTCGACCGGCGCCGCCAGGACCTGATCGACAAGGATTTCTGGATGGAGTTTCCAGAGTTCACCCGCAACGCCTCTGAAGACAATTATCGGCGCGCCATGTCCGAACAAGTGGCGGTCGAATTCGAAGCGAGTCACAGGAGCGGCCAAGTCTGGTTTGAATTACTTGCCTATCCGAGCGGCGGTGGTGTTGCGGTTTTCTTGAGAGATGTGACCGATCGCAAGCGCGTTGAACAAGAGCGGTTGACCACGAGCAAATTGGACTCGCTCGGGACACTCGCGGGAGGAATCGCCCACGATCTAAATAACATCCTGACTGTTATTTCCGGTAACATCGGTCTGGCCCAAATCGAAGCCCCGGGCGATTCTGCGAATCTGCTCTCGGTCCTGTGTCGCGCAGGCGAGGCCGCACAACACGCCGCGCAGCTTTCGAATCAATTGCTGACGTTCTCCAAAGGCGGTGCGCCCCTGAAACGGGTCGCATCTATATTCGATCTGGTTATACAGGCGACCGAATTTTCGCTTCATGGGTCTAATCTGCGCGCGGAGCTGGACGTCCCACCAGATCTTTGGAGATCAGCTGTCGATCCGGGGCAGATCGAGCAAGTGATTAATGCGCTGATCATCAATGCGCGTGAGGCAATGCCGCACGGCGGCACGGTTCGAGTTTCGGCAAACAATATCGAGATTGATGCAAATTCCGGCCTTCCGATTCGGGGCGGTTGCTATGTCAAAGTGCAAGTCGCAGACACCGGCGGCGGCATCGACGCGAGATCAGTGACGAAGATTTCGATCCTTACTTTACAACGAAGCCATCGCCGAGCGGACTTGGGCTATCAATCAGTTATTCTGTTGTGAAGAAACACGGGGGCTTCCTGCAGCTCGGAAACACTTCACCGGATGGATCGACTTTCGCCTTTTATTTGCCCGCCACCGAT
>Ga0257156_1000124_pt1 | contig 11078 bp, 8 predicted proteins | sample NI49A_FD_185989 | JGI IMG/M metagenome (GOLD analysis project Ga0257156, IMG submission 185989) | Soil microbial communities from H.J. Andrews Experimental Forest, Oregon, United States - NI-49-A | ecosystem: Environmental > Terrestrial > Soil > Temperate forest > Bulk soil | place: USA: Oregon... | reverse complement strand
GGTCTTCGACATGCTCGCGGAGGACATCGATCTCTACCGCGCGCCGTTCCTCTGGATCCCGGACCTGTCGCGCCCGGACGCGCTCGCCGCGCTGCCCGCGTGCGTACCCTTCTTCGGCTGCGCGCTCAACCTGCTGCCGTTCCTGATGAGCGGCGTCTCGCTCGCGACGACTCTGCGGTTCCGCTCCCCGGTGCTCACCCCGGCGCTCGTGCACCGGCAGCGCCGGAACCTCGCGTCCATGACCGGGCTCTTCTTCCTGCTCTTCTACACGTTTCCCGCCGGCATGGTCCTCTACTGGACCTCCACCAACGCCTTCCAGCTCGTGAGCCAGGAGATCGGGCGGTGGCGGCGCGGGCGGCGAGCGTCGAGCTAGCGCGCAGGACCTGAAAGGGCCTGGTCGACGTCTGCGACCAGGCGGATCAGGCCGCGGATGTCGAAGGTCGCCCAGTCCTGCGAGCGGCCCAGCCGGACCACCACGAGGTGGTGCGCGGGGGCGACGACGATGCGCTGGCCCTGGGTGCCCGAGGCGAAGAACGAGTCGGCGGGCATGCCGCCCCGCACGCGGAGCCGGCCGAACTCGCTCTCGCCGCGGTTGGTGAAGAAGCCGGCGGCGTACCCGTCGCGCGAGCCCGGGGTGGGCGAGGCGGAATACGCGACCCAGCCCTCGGGGAGGATCCGGCGCCCGTCCGCGACGCCGTCGTTGGCGTAGAGCAGGCCGAAGCGCGCCCAGTCCCGGGCCGTCGCGTACATGTAGGTCGAGCCGACCTGGGTGCCGGTCGCGTCGAACTCGAGGGTCACCCCGCGCATGCCGAGTGGGGCGAACAGCTCGCGCTCCGCGAAGCGTCGGACGTGCTCCGCGCGACCCCCGACCGCGTCCCGGATGACCCGGGAGAGGATCAGCGTGCTCGGGCTGCTGTAGTGGTAGCGCGTGCCGGGCGGCGCGGCGAGCGCGGCCGCCTCCGCGAAGCCCGCCATGTCCGGCTCGGTGAACAGCATCCGCGAGGCCGGGTCGAAGCCGCTGTTGGTCTCGTCGAGCGCGAGCCCGCTCGTCATCCGCATCAGCTGCTCGACGGTGATCGGGTGGCGCGGGTCGGACGGATCACGCCAGGCCGGGACCGGCGCGGGCGCTCCGACCGCGAGCCGCCCCTGGCGCACCAGGATGCCGACGAGCGCGTTCACCACCGACTTGTTCATCGACCAGGAGAGCATCGGCGTGTCGAGGGCGTAGCCCGGCGCGTAGCGCTCCGCCACGACACGACCGTCGTGCACCACCACCACCGCCTTGGTCCCGCGCACCGGGCCGCCCGCGGGCTCCGCGAACACGCGGTCGAGCGCGGCCCGCAGCGGCCCGCTCGCGGGCTCGACGACGGCCGGGCCCGCGATGTCTCGGCCGGCGCCCGGCGCGCCCGCCGCGTTCATGGACGCCGCGGTCGAGGGCGCGGGCAGGGGAGTCGCGGCACTGACCGACGCCGGATGGACGACCGTACACCCCACCCCGTCGTGATAGACCGCCCGCATCTCGAAGCGGCCCCCGAGCGTGGTGCTGACGTCCCGGGCCGCCCGGTCGACGCGGTAGTGGAGCCACGGAACGAGGCGGCGGATGCCCGGCATGGTGCTCACCGTCTCGGCGAAGGTCTGGTCGGGATCGAGCCCGGCGACGAAAGTCTCCGAGCACAGGGTATGGCTCACCAGGCCGGTGGCCACCCGCACCGCCTGGCCGGGCCGAAACACGACCACCGCGGTCACCATGCCCGCGGCCCCGAGGAGCAGGACCGCCAGGGTTACCCTGCGCATCGGTGGAGCGCCGCGTGCCTCGGCCGTGGCCGCTAGCCGCGCGCCGGTGCCGCGCCCTTCTGCAGCAGGTCGTCGTAGAAGCCGGCCAGCGATTCGAGCACCGGCGCCGCCGCACCGGAGAAGGACGAGCCGTGCATCACCCCCAGGGTGCGCGGCGCGAGCCCGGCCAGCCGCCGGATGGTGGCGCCGGTCGCCGGGGTGACCGCGGTGAAGCCGAACTGCTTCTCGGCTGTCGTCGCGGGCCCCACGATGTCGCCGCCGATCACCGCCGCGGAGTCGCCGCCGTGGGTGAAGAGATCGCTGGTGAACAGCGTGCCGGTGGTCTCCTCGTACAGCAGGCCCGCGTCCCAGCAGTGCGGCACGTGCGGGGTGTCGAGGCGGCGCACGCGGCGGCCGCCCAGGTCCAGGACCTCGTCGTTGGCGAGCACGCGCGGGGGCCGCGGCGACTGATCGTTGAGCCAGATCGCGCAGCCGATGGCTCCGTGGGCGACGGTGGCCGACGGCGCCGCGTCGAGCCACTCCGCGAGGGCGCCACACTCGTCGGCCTCGACGTGGCTGAAGGTGATCCAGCGCAGCCGCCGCAGGTCCATGACGCGCGCCGCCGCGCTCGAGACGGCCGGGTAGAGGGCGCGCTGACCGCAGTGGAAGAGCAGGGGCTCGTCCGCGTCGACCAGGAACTGATTGAAGGTGAGGCCCTTCGGACCCACCGCGGGCAGAAAAGTCGAGAGGCGGTAGATCCGCTCGGCGATCTCGTCGACACGTGTCTCCATCGGATATCCTCCGACTCGCATACTGCTCGGGGCTCGCGGAGGTGTCAAGGAGCGCTATAATCTCGGGACCATGCGATTCGGAACCTTCTTCTTCTTCCAGGCCGCGCCCGGCCTCACCCACGCCGAGGTGGTCCATCGCGAGCTCGAGCAGATGGAGTGGACGGAAGAGCTCGGCTTCGACCAGATCTGGCTGACCGAGCACCACTTCATCGACTACGGCCTGGCGGTGGATCCGGCGAGCCTCGCCGCCACCGCGGCCGCGCGCACGCGCCGGGTCCGCATCGGGCTCGCCGCCGCGATCCTGCCCTTCCACCACCCGCTGCGGCTGGCCGAGCAGATGGCGCTCATCGACATCATCTCGAAGGGCCGCCTCGACGTGGGCGTCGGGCGGGGCAATCGCCCAGCCGAGTTCCGCGGCTACCACGTGCCCCAGCAGGAGAACCGCGAGCGCTTCGATGAGGCGGTCGACATCATCCTGAAGGCCTGGACGGAAGAGCGGTTCGCGCACGAGGGCCGCTTCTACACGATCGGCGAGGCGCGGGTGATCCCCAAGCCCTGGCAGCGGCCGCACCCGCCCATCTACCAGGTGTGCGGCAGCGACGACGGCATCGAGTCCTCCGCCGCGCGCGGCTGGCCCATGCTCAACTCGCTCCTCACCGGGCCGGTGGATCAGCTGATCAAGCGTCGCGACAGTTACCTGACCGCGCTCCGCAAGCACGGCCGCACCGAGCCCGAGATCGCCACCCTCATGAAGGACTGGGGCGTGTCGCGCCAGATCTACGTGGCGGACACCGACGCCCAGGCCTTAGCCGAAGCCAAGGACGCCGAGATGTGGTACCAGGACTCGCTGCGCCGCTTCCAGGTGCCCGAGCGCATCGAGGACGCGCACCCGAGTCTCCAGCCCGGCTTCCGCGCGGCGGCCGAACGCTTCAAGAAGGTCACCTGGGAGGGGCTGGTGGCCGAGACGGTGGCCTTCGGCTCGCCGGACACGGTGGCGCGCCACATCCAGACCATGCGCGACATGGGCGTCGGCCACGTGCTCTGCTGGATGAACTTCGGCGGGCTGCCCCAGGACCGGATCCGGCGCTCCATGGAGCTGTTCTCCCGCGAGGTCATGCCGCGCTTCCGCGGCTGACCGCCCGCGGGGCTATACTGGCCGGAGAGATGGCCTACAACGCGTGGTTCCAGTGCATCAACGGCTGCCCGGGGGAGTTCGACCTCCGTGAGGTCATCTACCGCTGTCCGACCTGCGGGGATCTGCTCGAGGTCCAGCACGACATGGACGCCCTGCGGTCGCGCTCCGCGGCCGCGTGGATCCAGCTCTTCGACGACCGGTACCGCCGCAACATCTACCCCTACGGCTCCGGGGTCTGGGGCAAGAAGGAGTGGGTGGTGCCCTTCATCGACAACCAGAACATCGTGTCGATGTACGAGGGCAACTCGAACCTCCTGTGGGCCGACCGCTACGGCAAGCAGCTCCGCGTCGAGGACCTGTGGATCAAGCAGTGCGGCAACTCGCACAGCGGCTCCTTCAAGGACCTCGGGATGACGGTGCTGGTCTCGGTGGTCAAGGAGATGATGGCGGGCGGCTCGCCGATCGACGCGGTCGCGTGCGCCTCCACCGGTGACACCTCCGCCGCGCTGGGCGCCTACTGCGCGGCGGCGGGCATCCCGGCGGTGGTGCTCCTGCCCAAGGACAAGGTCTCGATCGCCCAGCTCGTGCAGCCGCTCGCCAACGGGGCGCTGGTCCTCTCGCTCGACACCGACTTCGACGGGTGCATGGCGATCGTCCAGGAGATCACCAAGGAGAAGCGGATCTACCTGGCCAACTCGATGAACAGCCTGCGCATCGAGGGGCAGAAGACGGTGGCCATCGAGATCGTCCAGCAGTTCGACTGGGAGGTGCCGGACTGGATCGTGATCCCGGGCGGCAACCTCGGCAACGTGCACGCGCTGGGGCAGGGTTTCCTCATGATGCAGGAGCTGGGGCTGGTCAACCGGCTGCCGCGCATCTGCCTGGCCCAGGCCGAGCGGGCCAACCCGCTCTACCGCTCGTTCCTCGAGGACTTCAAGAAGTTCGAGCCGATCACCGCCCAGCCCACCCTGGCGACCGCGATCCAGATCGGCAACCCGGTGTCCGTCAAGCGCGCGATCCGGACCCTTCAGCGCTTCAACGGGGTGGTCGAGCAGGCCACCGAGCAGGAGCTGGCCGACGAGGCGGCCCGCGCCGACCGCACCGGGATGTTCAACTGCCCCCACACCGGCGTGGCCCTCGCCGCGCTGCGGAAGCTGGTGGACCGCAAGGTCATCCGCTCCGGGGAGCGCGTGGTGGTCCTCTCGACCGCGAACGGGCTCAAGTTCGCCGACCAGAAGGCGGCCTATCACATGGGCACACTCGAGGGCATCAAGCCGTCCTACCGCAACAAGCCGGTCGAGCTGCCCGCCGACGCCAAGCGCGTCGCCCGGACCATCGCGCGCCACGTCGAGAAGGCGCGCGCCCTGGTGTCCTGATGGCCGACCGTCCGGAGCCGGGACCGGTGGACCCGTCGCGGAAGCCGGTCGGCCCCAGCACCCTGTCGGTGCACGGGGGCGAGCCGCGGCCGAAGCCGGCGCACGCGCTCGCGACCCCGATCGTGCAGACCGCGACCTACACGTTCACGAGCACCCAGGAGCTGAAGGACCACTTCGACGGCAAGATCGAGCGCGTCGAGTACGGGCGCTACGGCAACCCCACTCAGCGCATCGCGGAGGCCAAGCTGGCCGCGCTGGAGGGCGCGGGGGACTGCCTGCTCTTCGGCAGCGGCATGGCCGCGATGACCACCGCGCTCTTCGCGATGCTCTCGCGCGGCACCCACGTGGTGGTGACCGACGACAGCTACCGGCGCACCCGCCAGTTCCTGAACCAGACTCTTTCGCGCTACGGGATCGAGGTCTCCACGGTGCCGGCGGGGGACTACGAGGCGCTCGAGGACGCGATCAAGCCCACCACCCGCGTGCTGGTGAGCGAGTCGCCGACGAACCCGTACAACCGCATCCTCGATCTCGAGCGGTTCGCCACCATCGGGCGGAGCCATCGCGTGAAGACCGTCATCGACGCCACCTTCGCGACGCCGTACAACCAGCGCCCGCTCGAGTGGGGGGTCGACGTGGTGGTCCACTCCGCCACCAAGTACCTGGGCGGCCACAACGACCTGCTGGCCGGCGCGGTGCTGGGCTCGGCCGAGCTGGTGGGGGCGGTCCGGGGGCTGCAGGGCATCACCGGCGCGGTGCTCGATCCCTTCGCGGCCTACCTGCTCGTGCGCGGGCTCAAGACCTTCGCGCTGCGCATGGAGCGCCAGAACGCGAACGCGCAGGCGGTGGCCGAGTTCCTCGCCGGCCACCCGCGCATCGCGGCGGTGCACTACGCGGGTCTCTCGACCCACCCCGAGCACGCGATCGCGCGCAAGCAGATGCGCGGCTTCGGTGGGGTGGTCTCCTTCGAGGTCGCGGGCGATCTCGACGCGGCGACCCGGGTGGTGGACGCGTGCACGATCCCGTTCATCGCGGCCTCGCTGGGCGGGGTGGAGAGCTTGATCGAGCAGCCCGCGATCATGAGCTTCTACGAGCTCACCAGCGAGGAGCGCCTCCAGATCGGCATCAAGGACAACCTGATCCGCTTCGCGGTCGGCATCGAGGACGCCGACGACCTGATCGCCGACCTCGCCCAGGCCCTCGACCGCGCCTTCGCCTGACCCGCTCCGGATCGGGGCCCGGCGCCGCGCGCGTGGGTCCCACCCGGCCGGGGCATTGTCCAGAGCCGCCCACCCGTGGTATACCTCCGCAACCCTGTAGGTCGCCGCCGCCCTCTTCTTACACCTCGACCCCCGGTGCCCGATCCCGGTGAACTGAGGAGGAGACGCTCATGAAGCGATCCATCGTGCCGGCCGTCGCGCTCGCGCTCCTGGCGCTCGTCGGGCCGGCCCCGGCCTTCGCCCAGGCCAAGGACACCCTGACCGTCGCGCTCGTCTCCCATGCCCCGACCCTCGATCCCCACATGCACTTCGAGCGGGTCGGCATCCTCGTGAACATCAACATGTTCGACTCGCTGCTTCACCGCAGCACGAAGCTCCAGTTCGAGCCGTCGCTCGCGACGTCCTGGAAGGCCGTGACCGACACCCAGTGGGAGTTCAAGATTCGCAAGGGGGTCCGCTTCCACAACGGGGACGTCCTGACCCCGGCGGACGTGAAGTACTCGTTCGACCGGGTGCTCGACCAGACCAAGAAGTCGCCCCAGTACGGCAACATCCGCGCGATCAAGGAGGTCAAGGTCGTCGACGCGGAGACCGTCCACATCATCACCGACAAGCCGTTCCCGCTGCTCCTGGAGCGGCTCGTCTTCTTCCCGATCGTGAACAAGAAGCACGTCGAGACGGTGGGCGACCAGGCCTTCGGGACCACGTCTCCGGTGGGCACCGGGCCCTGGAAGTTCGTCGAGTGGAAGCGGGACCAGCTCATTCGCCTGGAGGCGTTCGATCAGCACTGGCGCGGGAAGCCCCCGTTCAAGCACCTGATCTTCCGCGCGATCCCCGAGACCGCCACCCAGGTGGCCGAGGTCAAGACGGGTGGGGTGGACATCATCCGCGACGTCTCCGCCGACCTGGTCCCGGACCTCAAGAGCCACCCGCAGGCCTACATCTCCTCGACCCCCATCCTGCGCGTCCACTACGTCAACCTGGACATGCGCGTCGCCCCGTTCGACAAGAAGGGGGTGCGCCAGGCCGCGAACTACGCGATCGACAAGTCCGCGATCATCCAGAAGATGATGGCCGGGCTCGGCACCCAGGTGGCCACCACCGTGCAGCCGCTGGCCTTCGGCTTCGACCCCGAGGTGAAACCCTATCCCTTCGACCCGAAGAAGGCCAAGGAGCTCCTCGCCCAGGCCGGCTACCCGAACGGGGTGGACATCACGCTCCACAGCTCGTCGGTCGCGTACCGCCCGGTGTTCGAGGCCATGGCCGAGATGTTGACCGAGGTCGGCATTCGCGCGACCCCGCGCATGTGGGACCCGGGCCCGGCCTGGAACAAGTTTCTCCAGGCCGAGGGCAAGGCCACCCAGGGGATGTACGGTACCTGGGGAAACTACTCGGTCTTTGACGCCGACGCGGTGCTGCACCCGCTCTACCACAACGAGCCGGGCGGCTGGATCGGCCGGTGGTACGCGCGCGTGGAGGGGCTCGACAAACTCATCGACGAGGCGCGCTCGACGGTGGATCAGCCCAAGCGCAAGCGCCTCTACTCCCAGATCCAGCAGATGATCCGCGAGGAGGCGCCGAGCATCTTCCTGTGGACGCAGTACGACACCCTCGGCATCTCGAAGAAGGTGCAGTACGCGGCCCGGCCCGACGAGTGGCTCTGGCTGTACGATGCCAAGCCGGCGGCGCGGTAGCCCGGAAGGAGCCGTGCGCCTGAATTGGTGAGGTCCCGACGATGCTGAGCATCGTTACGCGTCGGGTCATCCGTCTGGTAGTCGTGCTCGCCGGCGTGTCCCTCGTCACGTTCGCGATTCTCCAGGTGAGCGGGGACCCGATCTCGCTCATGATGCCGGAGGCGCCGGAGGCCGACCGGGCGGTCCTCCGGCAGTCGATGGGGTTCAACGACCCGCTGCCGGTGCAATTCGCCCGTTTCCTGGGGAACATCGTCCGGGGCGACTTCGGCCAGTCGTTCTTCCACCGCGAGCCCGCGCTGCCGATCGTGCTGGCCCGCATGCCGACCACCCTGCTGCTGACCCTGCTCGCGATGGGCCTGTCCCTCGTCATCGCGCTGCCGGTCGGCATCGTGAGCGCGGTCCGCCGTAACTCTGCCTTCGATCACACCGCCACGCTGGTCGTCTTCCTCGGGACCTCGATGCCCGTCTTCTGGACGGGGATCATGCTGATCCTGCTCTTCGCGGTGCAGCTCCGCGTCCTGCCGGTCTCGGGCTGGGAGAGCTGGGCCGCCCTCGTCCTCCCCGGGTTCACGCTGGCCACCTTCTCCACCCCGCTGCTGCTGCGCATCGTCCGGTCGAGCATGCTCGAGGTCATCAACCTCGACTACGTGCGGACCGCGCGGGCCAAGGGCGTGTCGGAGTGGTTCGTCGTGTGCCGCCACGCGCTCACCAACGCGGCCCTGCCGCTGGTCACGGTGGCGGGCCTGCAGTTCGGCCTGCTCCTGGGCGGGGCGATCATCACCGAGACCGTGTTCGCGGTGCCCGGGCTGGGCCGCCTCATCGTGGGCGCGATCCGGCAGCTCGACTTCCCGATCGTGCAGGCGGGGGTCTTCGTGCTGGCCCTGATCGTGGTGCTGGTGAACTTCGCGGTGGACATGCTGTACCTCTACCTGAACCCGCAGATCCGGGTGCACTGAGCGCGATGGCCATCGGCACCCTCGCGCCGCCGATGGACGCCCGGGCCGGCTCCGGGCACGCGGCGGAGCGGTCACGGGTCTGGCGCAAGTTCGTGCGCAACCCCGCCGCGATCGGCGGCGCGCTCGTGCTGCTGACCGTCATCGGCGCCGCCCTCTTCGCGCCCTACGTGGCGCCGCACGAGCCCGCTCGCCAGAGCCTGATCCGCCGCTTCACCCCGCCCATCTGGACGCAGGGGGGCAAGGCGACCTACGTGTTCGGCACGGACCAGGTGGGCCGCGACATCCTGAGCCGCATGATCCACGGCGCCCGCGTCTCGCTGCTCGTCGGGGTCGCCGCGGTCCTGGTCAGCTTGACGGTGGGGGTCACCCTGGGGCTGATGAGCGGCTTCCTGCAGGGGCGGGTGGACACCGTGATCATGACGGTGGTGGACGTGACCCTGTCGTTCCCGCAGCTCCTCCTGGCGCTGGCCTTCGTGGCGGCGCTCGGTCCGAGCCTGCTCACGATCATCGTGGTGCTCGGGCTCACCGGGTGGGAGCGCTACACCCGCGTGGTGCGTGCGGAGGTGCTCGCGCTGCGCGAGAAGGACTTCGTGGAGGCCGCGCGGGCCATCGGGGCCAGCTCCACGCGCACGCTGCTACGGCATCTGCTGCCGAATACCTTCTCGTCCATCATCGTGATGTCCACGCTGCAGGTCGCGCAGGCCATCCTGCAGGAGGCGGCGCTGTCCTTCCTCGGGGTGGGGACGGGGAGCGCCTACCCGACCTGGGGCCAGATGATCTCGCTGGGGCGCGACTTCGTGACGGTGGCCTGGTGGCTGCCCACCTTCCCGGGCCTGGCCATCCTCCTCACCGTGCTCGCCATCAACCTGGTCGGCGACCGGCTCCGGGACGCCCTGGATCCCCGCGTCGGCTGAGGAATTCAGTTGCAAACGGATCGGGTTCGGGAGCACACTCCCGCAACGTTCCGAATCCCGAGCCGCGTCCCGGCGGACCACGGGGGGCGTACCTGACGTGAACCGGCATCACCCAGACCGAAGGAGTCCCGATCCCATGTAACGACCCATCCTGGTAGAGCGGCGACGTCCCGTCGCCGGAAGGAGTCTGCCGATGAACCGTCGACCCTTCCCGTTCGCCCTGATCGCTCTCCTGGTCTCGCTCGTGGTCCTGTCCAGCGCGGCGCTGGCCCAGACGCCGAAGCGCGGAGGCACGCTCCGCGTCAGCTACGGCAACGAGATCGCCCACCTCGATTTCCACACCGCCCCCGGCTACGAAATGATGTGGGTCGCCATGAACGTTGGCTGCGGCCTCGTCAACATCACGCCCGACGGGAAGTTCGTGGGCGACGCGGCCGACTCCTGGCAGACCTCGTCCGACGGGCTCCTCTACACCTTCAAGCTCCGGAAGAACGTGCTCTTCCACGACGGCACCCCGGTGGACGCCGACGCGGTCAAGTTCAACATCGAACGCTTGAGGGACCCGGCCACCAAGTCCGGGATGCGGCCCTTCTACGAGCCGGTCCACAGCCTCGAGGTCCTGGACCCCCAGACCCTGCAGATCCGCCTCAAGCACCCCTACGCCTTCTTCCTGCACATGCTCGCGGCCTACCGCACCGGGCTGACGCTCCTCTCGCCGAACTCCATCCAGAAGTTCACGGTCGACGACCGCAAGCAGGGCAAGCCGGGGGCGATCATCGGCTGCGGGCCGTTCAAGTTCGTCGAGTGGGTGAAGGGCAGCCACCTGCTGATGGAGCGCTTCGACAAGTACTTCCAGCCTGGTTTGCCCCATCTCGACAAGGTGATCATCCGGGTGATCAAGGACCCGGTCACCGAGATGGCCGCGTTCAAGGCGGGCGAGATCGACTTCATCGCCTCGTTCTCCCCGGACCACGTCGACACGATGCGGGCCCAGAACCCGAAAGCCCAGATCATGACCGGCAAGGAAACGACCCCGATGCTGGCCGCGATGAAGGTCACCGTGCCCAGGGACGGCAAGCCGATGTCTCCGGACCGCGCGCCCCACCCGATCTTCGGCGACCTCCGGGTCCGCAAGGCCATCGGCTGCTTCGGCATCGACCGGCAGGAGGTCGTCAAGATCGCGTTCAAGGGCCAGGCCACGCCGTGGGTGGGCATGGCC
>Ga0257156_1000121_pt1 | contig 11203 bp, 10 predicted proteins | sample NI49A_FD_185989 | JGI IMG/M metagenome (GOLD analysis project Ga0257156, IMG submission 185989) | Soil microbial communities from H.J. Andrews Experimental Forest, Oregon, United States - NI-49-A | ecosystem: Environmental > Terrestrial > Soil > Temperate forest > Bulk soil | place: USA: Oregon... | reverse complement strand
CGTCGTGGGCGACCCGGACGAGGACTACCAGTCGGCGATGCGGAAGATGGATCAGGCCAACATCCGGCACCTGCTGGTGGTGAAGGGCCCGCAGATGCTCTCCATGATCTCGATTCGCGACCTGATCCGGGTGGATGCGCAGGACAAGGGCGAGGAGATCCGCTACCTGCGGGAATACCTCTATCAGGTGCCGCCGGAGCCGGTGCGGCCGGGCGCGAGCTAGTGAGCACGCGCCCGGCCGAGGTCGGGGCCCTGAAGCCGCGTCAGGCGCCGGCGGCGGAGGGGGTGTTCTGCTCGACCCACTCGAGCGAGCGGCTCACCTCGAACTTCTCGGCTTCGTCCTCGGTGGCGAAGCGCGCGTCCGAGACCGGCAGGTCGATGTGACGCTCGCCCGACGGGGTGGAGTGGTGGATGGTCGCGACGGCCGACCACTTGCCGTCCCGCATGCGCTCGGTTGCCACGTCGATGGTGTAGCCGGCCGGAGCGGGGAAGCGCTTTCTCTGCACCATGAGGGTCACCTCGCGTTGAGCCGGCCGGCCGGGCGCCCGCCGGCGGGGTTAGCGGCCAGCGGTGCGCGCGAAGGCCTGTTCCGGCCAGAGCCCGGGGACCACGGTCTGGCAGGTGTACCGGCAGCGCGCGCACTGGAGGAGGGCCACGCTGGGATGCCCGTACTGGGTCACGGTGTGGATTGCCTTGAGCAGGCGCCCACAACGTGGGCACGGTCCTTCGATGGAACTCTCTCCGAGAAGTCCGTGCTCCCGTGGGTCCATGGCCGTGCCTCCTGTCGGTATCTTCTTGGAGCCTGTTTCCTGGCAACAGGCATGCCGCGACGACAAGTCCAGATCGGCGCGAGGATACGAGGCGGGGGCGCGAGTGGGCCGGTAACAAGGTCGTGTAGTTTCTACAAGGGCACGTAGGGGACCGCGCGGACGCGACACAGTGCGTCTAGCGAACGGGAGCCGATCCGGCTACGATGCCCCCACGGAGGTAGCCCCGATGAGGAAGCTGGCTGCTGCGGTCCTGGTCGTCGTGCTGTTGCTCTCGGTGACCGCCGTGCCGAGCGAGGCCTGGGGCCGTCATGGCGGCCACGGGTGCTGCTGGGGTGGGTGGTGGCTCCCCGGCGCGATCTTCGGGGGCCTGGCGCTCGGCGCCGTCGCGGCCGCCACGTTCCCGCCGTACTACGCGTACGCGGCCCCGCCGCCGTACTACGCGGCGCCGCCGGCCGTCGTCTACGAGACGGCGCCCGCCTACACGCCGCCGGCGCCTCCCGCCGTCCAGCGCGAGGTCGTATACCCTCACGGCCGGTACGTGCTGTACGGCGACGGTGTCCGCCAGGCGTGGCAGTGGGTCTGGGTGCCGGCCGCGCCGGCGGCGCCTCCCCCGCCGCCGCAGCGCTAGCCTCGCGTCGGGGGCTACGAGCCCTCGACGCCTTCGTCGTCCTCCTCGGTCCAATGCGGGCCCGGGGCCGCGGTGGCGAAGCGCCCGGCCACTTCCATCAGGCTGTCGGGACACGGATCGCCGAGCGTGGTGAAGAGGTCCTGCGCTTCCGCCAGCGTCAGCACCCAGGTGTCGGGTCGATGCGCGTGCATCAGGCGCGATTGCATCGGCGATGAGACCAGCCAGAGGAGCCCTTCCGGTAGATAGCTGAGACGGACGGCCAGCACCTCGCCGTACGTCAGCAGTGCCTCGCAGAATGCGCGGCTGTCCGCCGACAACCCCGTCTGGGCGTTCAGGATCTGCTCCAGCGTGTACACGGCTGACATTGGCCTTTCCCCCTTCCATCCTCCGCCAGCAAGAGAGCAACCGACGTGCCACGCCTCACCGAGATCCCGGGTGAGGTGGAAGTCACGAGAAAGCCGGGCGCCGAGGCCCGCGCGGCCGGTCTTCCGGCTACCACCGCTCCGCAGCGGGCCGAGGCGGCGTGACCGGGTAATCCCTTCCGCCACTCGCGGCGGATCGAGCGACGGGTCGACCGGCGACGAGGCAAACTCGCGTGAATTCGCGCCTTGGTCGCCCGGCACCTCGCTTGCTTTGCATGGAAGCGGGAGGCCGCTCCATGCGTGAGCCCAGACGGTGTCCGAGGTGCCGGGAGTGAAGCGCGCCACCGCCGCGGTCGCCCGCCCCGCCGGGAAGCGTCCGACGCCGGCGATCAACGACCTCTGGTACAAGAACGCGGTCATCTACTGCCTGTCGGTCGGCACCTTCATGGACGCCAACGGCGACGGCATCGGCGACTTCGCCGGGCTGATGCGCCGCCTCGACTACCTGCACGGGCTCGGTATCACCGCGATCTGGCTGATGCCGTTCCAGAGCTCGCCCGGGCGCGACGACGGCTACGACATCTCCGACTACTACGGGGTGAACCCGGCGCACGGGACGCTGGGGGACTTCGTCGAGTTCACCCACGCGGCGAAGCAGCGCGGCATCCGGGTGATCATCGACCTGGTCGTCAACCACACCTCGGATCAGCACCACTGGTTCCAGGAGGCCCGCCGGGACCCGAAGTCACGCTACCGCGACTGGTACGTCTGGTCGGACAAGAAGCCGGCCAGCGCGAACACCGGCATGGTGTTCCCGGGCGTGCAGAAGTCGACCTGGTCCTACGACAAGGAAGCGCGCGCGTGGTACTTCCACCGCTTCTACGACTTCCAGCCGGACCTCAACACGTCGAACCCGAACGTCCAGGCCGAGATCCTCAAGATCATGGGGTTCTGGATCCAGCTCGGCGTGTCGGGGTTCCGGATGGACGCGGTGCCGTTCGTGATCGCCACCAAGGGCCCGCGGGTCCGCAAGCCGGTCGAGCAGTACGAGATGCTGCGCTCGCTGCGCGCATTCCTCCAGTGGCGGGTGGGCGACTCCATCATCCTGGCCGAGGCCAACGTCCTGCCCGAGACGGACATGGAGTACTTCGGCAAGGACGGCGACCGGATGCACATGATGTTCAACTTCCAGGTCAACCAGAACCTGTTCTACGCGCTGGCCTCGTCGGACTCGCGGCCGCTCGCCCGCGCGCTCAAGGCCACCATGGACCGGCCGGAGACCGCGCAGTGGGGCCTCTTCCTGCGCAACCACGACGAGCTGGATCTCGGCCGCCTGTCCGAGGAGCAGCGCCGCGAGGTCTTCAAGTGCTTCGGCCCCGAGCAGAGCATGCAGCTCTACGAGCGCGGCATCCGGCGGCGGCTCGCCCCGATGCTGAGCGGCGACCGGAGGCTCATCGAGCTGGCCTACAGCCTGATGTTCACCCTGCCCGGCACGCCGGTGCTCCGCTACGGCGACGAGATCGGCATGGGCGACGACCTCGACCTTCCCGAGCGCAACTGCGCGCGCACCCCGATGCAGTGGTCGACGGAGCCGCACGGCGGGTTCACGAAGGCGGACAAGCCGGTGGTGCCGGTGATCAGCGAGGGGCCCTACGGCTACCCGCACGTCAACGCAGCCGAGCAGCGGCGCGAGCCCAACTCCCTGCTCAACTGGACCGAGCGCATCGTTCGCATGCGCAAGGAGGTCCCCGAGGTCGGCTGGGGCGACTTCGAGGTGCTGCCGGTGCGCGATCCCGCGATCCTCGTGATGCGCTACGACTGGCGCAACAACTCGGTGCTGTTCGTGCACAACCTCTCGGACACGCCGCGCGAGGTCGACTTCTCCACCGGCCTGGAAGGGCCGGAGGGCCGGCGGCTGGTGAACCTGCTCAGCGAGAACCACAGCCGCGCGGGGGAGGACGGCAAGCACACCCTGGTGCTCGAGCCGTACGCGTATCGCTGGTTCCGGGTCGGGGGCCTCGACTATCTGCTGAAGCGCAGCGACATCGAGACGCCGCCGCGCGACTGAGCGTCCGGCCATGGATCGCCGGGCGTGGTGGCAGACCGCGGTGATGTACCAGATCTACCCGCGCTCGTTCCAGGACGACAATGGGGACGGCATCGGCGACCTGCGGGGGATCCGCCGCCGACTGCCGTACCTGTGTGACCTGGGTATCGACGCGGTCTGGATCTCGCCGATCTTTCCCTCGCCAATGGCCGATTTCGGCTACGACGTCTCCGACTACACCGGGATCGATCCCCTCTTCGGCACGCTCCGGGAGCTCGACGCGCTCCTGGCCGCCGCCCATGCGGACGAGCTCAAGATCTTGCTCGACCTGGTGCCGAATCACACCTCCGACCGGCATCCGTGGTTCCAGGAGAGCCGCGCCTCCCGCCAGAGCGCGCGGCGCGACTGGTACATCTGGCGCGACCCGGCGCCGGATGGGGGGCCGCCCAACAACTGGCGCTCCGCGTTCGGGGGCAGCGCGTGGGAGCTGGACCCGCGCACCGGCCAGTACTACTACCACGCCTTCCTGGCCGCGCAGCCCGACCTCAACTGGCGCAACCCGGCAGTGCGGGCGGCGATGCACGAGGTCATGCGCTTCTGGCTGAAGCGGGGGGTGGACGGCTTCCGGGTGGACGTGATCTGGCACCTGCTCAAGGACGACCAGTTCCGCGACAATCCCCCGAACCCGGCCTTCCGGCCGGGTCAGCCGCCGGACCACGCGGTGATCCCGGTCCACACGACCGACCAGCCCGAAGTGCACGAAGTGATCGCGGGGCTCCGGCGGGTGGTGGACGAGTTCCCGGACCGGGTGCTGATCGGCGAGATCTATCTGCCGATCGACCGGCTGGTGACCTACTACGGCCGCGATCTGGAGGGCGCGCACCTACCGTTCAACTTCGCGCTGCTCGACACGCCGTGGGAGGCGCGCGGCATCGCCAAGCTCATCGACGAGTACGAGGCGGCGCTGCCGCCGGGCGGGTGGCCGAACTGGGTGCTCGGCAATCACGATCGGCCCCGCATCGCCGGCCGCGTCGGCCCGGCGCAGGCGCGCATCGCGGCGATGCTGCTGCTCACGCTGCGCGGCACGCCCACCATCTACTACGGGGACGAGATCGGCATGCCGCAGGTGCCCATCCCGACCGACCGCGTGTGCGATCCGTTCGAGCGCAACGTGCCCGGGATCGGCTGCGGCCGGGACGGGGCTCGCACCCCCATGCAGTGGGATGCGACGGCAAACGCAGGCTTCTCCACGAGGGAGCCGTGGCTGCCGGTGGCGGCCGGCTACGCGCGCGACAACGTCGAGCGCGAGCGGCGCGACCCGGCGTCGATGCTCGACCTGTATCGGCGGCTGATCGCGGCACGCCGGCGCTCGCCGTCGCTGCGGCTCGGGCACTACCGGCCGATCGCGGCGAGCGGGGACCTGTTGCTGTACGTCCGCGAGTGCCCGGGCGAGCGCACCCTGGTGGGGTTGAACCTGGGCGGGCACACGGTCCCGGTCACGTTTCCCGGCGGGCAGCTGCGCGGGGAGGTCCTGGTATCGAGCGGGGCGGATCGCGATGGCGCGATCAGCCAGGGCGGGATCACGCTCCGCGGAAACGAAGGGTTGGTCATGGCGCTCGCGCCGGACGCGGTGGTCCCGGCGTCCGTCGTCTGATCTACTGGTGGTCTACTCGAATGGGAGGGAGGTACGAGAGCGATGCGTAAGCGTGTGATCAAGCCGGCGGCCGTCGAGGTCCCGGCCACAGATCAGGAGTGGCTGGACGTGGAGGAGCTCGCGCAGGTCGAGGTCACGTCGGAGGACGCCGCCCATCCCATCGAGTCGGCCCTGGTGCCGGGCGACGGGACGGGCTGGCGGGCGGCCCAGCCGGGCGAGCAGACCGTGCGCCTCGTCTTCGATCGGCCGCAGCGCCTGAGCCGGATCTGGCTGCTGTTCATCGAGCCCGACACCGTGCGCACGCAGGAGTTCCTGCTGCGCTGGTCACCGGACGGGGGCAAGTCGTTCCGCGAGATCGTCCGCCAGCAGTGGAACTTCGGCCCCCCGGAGACGATCCGCGAGGCCGAGGACTATCGCGTGGAGCTGTCCGGCGTGACCGTGCTCGAGCTGGCGATCACGCCCGACAAGAATCGGGGAGACGCGCGGGCGTCGATCGCGCAGTGGCGCCTGGCCGGCTAGCTGCGCGTCGACGCCCGCGGTTGTCTACCTGGTCGGGCTACTTGGTCGGCGCCGGTAGCGGCATGCCCGGAGTCGCCGGGTTGCACATGGAGCTGCCCGGCCGCCGCGCCTGACCCGGCGGGCACTGGACGCCCGGGGTCGGGTCCGGCATCCCCGGGGTGGAGCTGCCGGGGAGGCCGGGGGTCGTGGTGCCGGGCATGCGCGGCGTCGGGGCGCCGGGCGTGCTCGGGGACGGCATGCCACCGGGGGCCGGAGTGCCGCCCGGCGCCGGGGTCTGCGCCATCGCCGGTCCGGCCAGGATCAAGGTCGTTGCCGCTATCGTGAGGGATGTCTTCCAGGTCATGAGATTGCTCTCCTTCCGGAACGGGAAGGGAGCAAGGCGTGTGCCGCGCGGATCCTGGGGGATTCGGACCGCGGCGGGGGCGATGGACGGCGGGGCCAGCTGCGGTGGGAAGAGAGTGCTCGGTGGGGGTTACCGAGGTGAGGGGCTCAGTCGGAAGCCAGGCGCTTGGGGGCGCGGGCGGTGTAGCCGCGCTTGCCGAGGCATTCGGCGACGAGGCCGGCGAGGGCGCCGTCGCGAAGACGCTCGCCGCGGCGCAGCACCTTGACGTTGACCCAGTCGACCGCCTCCGCCAGCTCCAGCGGCCGGGCCCCGGCGACGGCGCCCGCGTCGGTGGCGCAGGTCTGCAGGTCGAGGAGCACCTGGCTCTGCGCCTGCTGGGCCTGCGCCTGCTTGCCCTTGCTCGCGGCCAGCACGTTCAGCTCGGCCAGGTTCCAGTAGGTGGCCACCGTGACGTAGGTGCGATAGCCGCGCGAGATCATGCACGCCATGTAGTCGGCGCGGCGCTCGAACTCGGCGCGGCCGGTGGCGGCCTGCTCGCACGCCTGCGTGTCCACCTCGAGCTGGCTCGCGGTGGGATAGGCGGGGATGTCGCCGGCCAGCGGCGCCGCGCATCCCGCCGCGACCCCGGCACCCAGCGCGACGACGACCAGCCACCGCTTCGACTGCACGAGACCTCGCCTCATCGATGGACCTCCGTGTGCGTCTAGAGCATCTGGCGGATGATCCGGCGGAGCGCCCGGATCGTGAAGGGCTTCGGCAGCACGTGGGCGCGGATTACCTTGAGGAAGCCGTCGTAGTCGGACGTGCCGCCGAGCCCGGCCAGGAACAGCAGGGGAGGCGGCTGAGCGGGCCACCGCTGGGTCACCGCCGTGTAGAGGCTCGGGCCGTCCAGCTCCGGCATACGGAGATTGGACACGATCAGGTCGTACCACTCGCGGCCCAGCAGGCGCAGGGCCTCGATCCCGTCGCTGCTCACGTCCACGTCGTGGCCGTCGGCGCGCAGGCTCGAGACGATGAGGTCGCGGGCGCCCGCGTCGTCGTCGACGACGAGGATGCGCCCGGAGGTGGTGCTGACGTTCGATAGGAGGCTCATGGTTGCTGACGACGACGGCGTCGCGCTCGGTATGCATTCGGTGCATCGGGGGTGCCATGGGTTCTTGCCTGTCTTGACGCGGGGTTACAGAGCGTAGCCTCGGGGCGGGTGTCTTTGGCGTGACGGCGTGTGGGGTAGGAATTACATGAGGCCCCCTACTGGTGAGGGCGGTACCCCCTCACCCCGGCCCTCTCCCCAGGGGGGAGAGGGGGTGGGGTAGACTGCGGCGATGGAAGGCCCCGCCGCCACCCCCGTCGTCCGCCGGGAGAGAGCCCGCCGCGCCGTCGACCTGGCGGAGACGCTGCTACGGGAGGCGCGGGCCGGGCAGACCCACGACGAGCGCGGGCGAGCGGAGCGCCTGGCGCGGCTGATGGAGGATCCGGCCGGCAAGGAGCTGACCATCGCGCTCACCGACCAGGCCTTCCGCAGCCGGCAGCCGGAGCGCATCGCCAATCAGCTCCACTACCTGCTCGAGCGCTACGGCGCGCCTCGCTTCATGGAGTGGTGGGAGCGCATCGGCCTCACGGTGGGCGCGCTCATGGGCCAGTACCTGCCGAGCCTGGTCGTCCCGCCGATCGTGGCCCGCCTGCGTCACGAGACCGAGTCGCTGATCCTCCCCGGCGAGGACGCGGACCTGCGGCGCTACCTGGCCGAGCGGCGAGCCGACGGCATCCGGCTCAACCTGAACCAGCTCGGCGAGGCCATCCTGGGCGAGGCCGAGGCCGCGCGCCGTCTGGACGCCTACCTGGCGCTACTGGCTCGCGACGACGTCGAGTACATCTCGGTCAAGGTCTCCTCGGTGTCGAGCCAGATCGATCTCACCGCGTTCCGCCACACCGTGGAGGTCGTGAAGGAGCGGCTTCGCACGCTCTATCGCCAGGCGCAGCGCCATCACTACCAGCACCCGGACGGGCGGGTCACGCCCAAGTTCGTGAACCTCGACATGGAGGAGTACCGCGATCTCGACCTGACCGTCGCCGCGTTCCGCGAGGTGCTGGACGAGGACGAGTTCCGCGCGCTCCCCGCCGGCATCGTGCTGCAGGCCTACCTGCCGGAGTCGCACCGCGTCCAGCGGGCGCTGGCGGCCTGGGCGATGGCGCGCGTCGAGCACGGGGGTGCGCCGATCAAGCTGCGCATCGTCAAGGGCGCCAACCTCGCCATGGAGCGGATCGAGGCCGATCTGCACGGCTGGGCCCAGGCACCCTACGCGGCGAAGCTCGAGGTCGACGCCAACTTCAAGCGCATGGTCGAGTACGGCAGCCGCCCGGAGCGCGCGCGCGCCGTGCACCTCGGGGTGGCGAGCCACAACCTCTTCGACGTGGCCTACGTGCTCCTGCTCCGGGCCGACGAGGGTATCGAACGGTGGGTGGAGTTCGAGATGCTGGAAGGCATGGCCAACCACCAGGCCCGCGTGGTGCAGGCGCGCGCGGGGGGCCTGCTGCTCTATGCGCCGGTGGTGCGGGCGGAGGACTTCCACAGCGCGATCGCCTACCTGGTGCGTCGGCTCGACGAGAACACCGCGCCGGACAATTTTCTCCGCCACGTCTTCGGGCTCGAGCCCGGCTCACCCGACTGGGACCTCGAGCGCGACCGCTTCCTCCAGGCCTTCGAGCGCCTCGACGATCTGTCGGACGCGCCGCGGCGCAAGCAGGATCGAGCCGCCGAGACCGGCACGGCGGCGCCCGACCTTTCGGCTCCCTTCGTGAACGAGCCGGACACCGACTGGGCGTTGCCCGCCAACCGCGAGTGGATCGAGCGCGTCAGGGAGGCCTGGCGCGAGCGCCCGCCGGAGACGGTGCCGCTCCAGATCGCGGGTGAGCTCATCGAAGGGACCCGGCAGGCGGAGGGACGCGATCGCTCGCGCCCGAGCCGCGTCGCCTACCGCCACGGGCTCGCCGACCGCGCGCAGCTCGATCGCGCGCTCGACGCGGCCGGCGTCGCGCAGGCGGCATGGACTGCGCGTCCCCCGGAGGAGCGGCGCGCGCTCCTCGACGGCGCCGCGGCGGTGCTCGCCCGGCGGCGCGGCGACCTGATCGGCGCCATGATCGTCGACGGCGCCAAGACGGTGGCCGAGGCGGATCCGGAGGTGTCCGAGGCGATCGACTTCGCCCGCTACTACGCGCGCGCCCTCGGCGCGGGCGATGAGGTGGACGGCGCCCGCATGGAGCCGCTCGGCGTCGTCGTGGTGGCGCCGCCGTGGAACTTCCCGCTGTCGATCCCCGCGGGCGGAGTGCTCGCCGCGCTGGCCGCCGGCAACGCGGTGCTGCTCAAGCCCGCGCCGGAGGCGGTGCTGGTCGGCTGGCACCTGACCCGCGCACTGTGGGCCGCGGGCATCCCGCGCGACGTCCTCCAGTTCGTCCCGCTCCGCGACGACGAGGTCGGGCGCGACCTCATCACGGATCCGCGAGTGGACGGCGTCATCCTCACCGGCTCGGTGGAGACCGCGCGGCGGTTCCTCGGCTGGCGGCCCGATCTCCATCTCTTCGCGGAGACGAGCGGCAAGAACGCGATCATCGTCACCGCGCTCTCGGACCGCGACCAGGCCATCCGCGACCTGGTGCGCTCGGCCTTCGGCCACGACGGCCAGAAGTGCTCGGCGGCCAGCCTCGCCATCTGCCTAGCCGAGGTCTACGACGACCCGGCCTTCCGCCGCCAGCTCCGCGACGCGACGGAGAGCCTCACGGTCGGCCGCGCGTGGGATGAGGCGAGCCGCATCACGCCGCTCACCCAGCCGCCCGGCGAGGCGCTGCGCCGGGCGCTGACCACGCTCGACCCGGGCGAGGAGTGGCTGCTCGAGCCGCGAGCCCTGAGCGAGGCGCCGCCGCTCTGGGCGCCCGGCATCAAGCTGGGCGTCCGCCCCGGCTCCTTCTTCCACCTGACCGAGTGCTTCGGGCCGGTGCTCGGCCTCATGCGCGCGGCGGATCTCGACGAGGCCATCGCCCTCGTCAACGCGATCCCGTTCGGGCTCACGAGCGGCATCCAGTCGCTCGACGACCGCGAGATCGCGCGCTGGCTCGACCGCGTCGAGGCCGGCAACCTCTACGTCAACCGCCACATCACCGGAGCGATCGTGGCGCGGCAGTCCTTCGGCGGCTGGAAGGCCTCGTCGGTGGGGCCGGGGGCCAAGGCCGGCGGGCCGAACTACGTGGCCCAGCTCGGCCGCTGGCACCAGGTCGCGCTGCCGGCCGCCGGTGCGCCGCTGCCGCCCGCCATGGCCGAGCTGCTGGAGCGCTGCCTCGAGGCGGTGCCGCCCGGAGAGCCGGCGGCGGTGCTGCGGGCCAGCGCGGCGAGCTACGCGCACGCCTGGCAGGAGCACTTCGGTCGGGAGCACGAGCCGGTCCGGCTCCTGGGCGAGCGCAACGTCTTCCGCTACCGCCGGTGCCGGCGAGTGCTCGTCCGCGCGGAGGCGGCGACGCCGGCCGGTCGGCTCGCCCTCGCCCAGGTCCTTCTCGCCGCGTGCGCGTGCGGGGTGCCCGTCGAGGTCAGCCTGGCGGAGGGCGTGCCCGGGCCCTGGCGGGCCGCCCCGGCCGACGTCGCGGCGGCGGTCGAGCCCGAGCCCGCGCTGGCCGCGCGGCTCGGGGCGGATGGAGGCGAGCGCCTGCGCGCGCTGGTGCCGCTCTCGCGCGAGGTGCGGGCGGCGGCCCACGCCGCCGGCGTGGTCGTCCTCGACGCGCCGGCGCTCGGGGCCGGGCGCCTCGAGCTGCGCGCCTACCTGCGCGAGCAGGCGGTCTCGCGCACCGTCCACCGCTATGGCAATGTCATGCAGGAAAAGGAGAGCTCATGCGCA
>Ga0257156_1000115_pt1 | contig 11346 bp, 13 predicted proteins | sample NI49A_FD_185989 | JGI IMG/M metagenome (GOLD analysis project Ga0257156, IMG submission 185989) | Soil microbial communities from H.J. Andrews Experimental Forest, Oregon, United States - NI-49-A | ecosystem: Environmental > Terrestrial > Soil > Temperate forest > Bulk soil | place: USA: Oregon... | reverse complement strand
CGGCCAGCTCATCGAGGCCGCGCGCGCAGAGATCGAGCGCCAGCGGCCGGGCAGCTCACTGCGGCGGCTCTTCCGCTGGGTGAACTTCTCGCTGCTGCTGCCGAGCCCCCGCCTCCTGCGGCTGGCTGCGGCGGGCCTGCGCTTCTATCAGGCGAGCGGCCTGCGCCGCCTGCTGCGTGGATCGGGGCTGCTCGCGCTCCTGCCCGCGTCGCTCCGGCACTGGGAGCCGCTGCTGCCCGAGCTGCCGCCCGCGGCGGACCGGGCGCCGCTGCCCGAGGTGACCGCGGCCCAGGGCGCCCGGAGAGGCCGCGTGGGTCTCCTCACCGGCTGCATCCAGCAGGCCGTCTTCGGCCCGCACAACCGCGCGACCGCGCGCGTCCTGGCGCGCAACGGCCTCGAGGTCGTGGCCCCGCGCGCGCAGGCCTGCTGCGGGGCCCTGCACGCGCACGCGGGGGAGCACGCCACCGCGCTCACGCTCGCCCGGCGCACCATCGAGGCCTTCGAGCAGGCCCGGGTCGAGCAGATCGTCGTCAACACGTCGGGCTGCGGCGCGCACATGAAGGCCTACGGCACGCTGCTGGCCGACGACCCCGCCTGGCGCGAGCGCGCGGCCCGCTTCGCGGCGCGCGTGCGCGACGTCTCCGAGATCCTGGCCGAGCAGCCCCTGCGCGGCCCGCTCCGGCCGGTCGCGCGCAGCGTCACGTATCACGATCCCTGTCACGTCGTGCACGGGCAGAAGATCCGCACCGAGCCGCGCGCGCTGCTGGCCCAGATCCCCGGGCTGCGCGTCGTGGAGCTCAAGGAGGCCGACTGGTGCTGCGGCTCGGCCGGCACGTACAACCTGACCCAGCCCGAGATGGCCACCCGCCTGCAGGAGCGCAAGGTCGCCCACGTGCAGGCCACCGGCGCGGACGCGGTGGTGACCGCGAATCCCGGCTGCATCATCCAGATCGCGCAGGGTCTCGCGGCCAAGGGCGCGCCCATCCAGGTGCTCCACATCGTGGAGCTGCTCGACCAGGCCTACGGCGGTCCCTCACGGTGAGGGGAGAGCAATGCCTAGCGTGAAGGTACTCGACGTGGCGGACCTGTCACCCGGCAAGCCCGCGCTGGTAACTCTTGATGACCGCGATGTGGCGGTGATTCGCCGCGGCGACGAGATCCTGGCCATCGGCAACGAGTGCCCGCACCAGGGCGGCAGCCTCTGCGACGGCTGGGTGGAAGGCGACATCGTGATCTGCCCGCTGCACGGCTGGGAGTTCGATCTGCGCTCCGGCGCCTGCATGACGGTGCCCGGCGAGAGCGTCCCGCGCTACACCGCGACGGTGGAGGACGGCGCGATCTACCTGGAGGAGGCCGAGTGAGCAGTCCGGAGCGCCCGGACCGCGTTCCGCAGGAGCACAAGGCCACCGCGCCACGCGCCATCGGCTGCTTCGTCCTGACCATCTCCGACTCGAAGACGCCAGAGACCGACACCAGCGGCGCGCTCATCCGCGAGCACCTCACCGCGGCGGGGCACCGCGTGGTCGGCCACGCGATCGTGCGGGACGAGCCGACCCAGGTGACCACGGTGATTGGGAAGGGCTGCGCGGATCCCGCCGTCGAGGCCTTCATCCTCACCGGCGGCACCGGGGTCACCTCGCGCGACTCGACGTTCGAGGCGGTGGAGGCGCTGCTGGACAAGCGGCTCACCGGCTTCGGCGAGCTGTTCCGCATGCTCTCCTACGCGGAGGTGGGCGCGGCCGCCATGCTCTCCCGCGCTCAGGGCGGCGTGGTGCAGGGGCGGGCGCTCTTCTCGCTGCCCGGCTCGCCCAATGCCTGCCGGCTCGCGCTGGAGAAGCTGATCCTGCCCGAGTTGGGGCACGTGCTGCGCGAGGTCAGGCGGTGATGGGCTCCGGCTCGCCGCTGCGCGCCATCGCGGTATAATCGATCAGTCCTCGAGCACCACACCCCCAGGAGGCTTGCAGATGCGTCGTCCCCCGCTCCCCCTCGCGCTCGTCCTGTCGCTCGTCGTGGCCTCAGCGGCCGTCGCTCCGGCCCGAGCCGCGGATCTGTTGTGGCGGGACAGCCCGGGAGTCGCCGCGCCCCCGGACATCGTCCGGCTCAACGACTTCATGCACGACCTCTCGGAGCGCATGAAGCCGCCGCTCGTCCAGGTGCGGGTGCGCCGGGCCGCGGAGCCGCAGGCCGAGGGACAGGAGCAGCCGGGGACGCCCGAGGAGCGCCGCAGCGCGGGCTCGGGCTTCATCATCCGCGAGGACGGCTACCTGGTGACCAACGCCCACGTGGTGGGCGACGCCGATCGCATCCAGGTCCGGCTCTCCGACGGCCGCCGCTTCGACGGCCGGCTGATCGGGCTCGACGAGCGCGTGGACCTGGCCCTGCTCAAGATCGAGGCAAGCGGCCTGCCGGTCGCGCTGCTCGGCGACTCCAACCGCACGCGCGTCGGCGAGTTCGTGCTGGCGCTCGGCCACCCCTTCGGGCTCGAGCAGACCGTGTCCTTCGGCATCGTGAGCCGCAAGGGCGCGCCCATCCAGGTGGCGGCCCCCGGCTTCGAGTTCATCCAGACCGACGCGGCGGTGAACCCAGGCAACTCGGGCGGGCCGCTCGTCAACATGGCGGGCGAGGTCGTCGGGATCAACAGCATGGCGGCGGTCAATGGCTCGATCGGCTTCGCGATCCCGGTGAACCTGGTGAAGGCGCTCCTCCCGCAGCTCGCCGAGAAGGGCAAGGTCGAGTGGGGCTGGCTCGGCGTCAGCATCGCGGAGGTGCCCGACGAGGACGCCGCCAAGTTCGGGCTCAAGGAGCCGAAGGGCGTGCTGATCCGCCAGGTGGTGGTCGGCCAGCCCGCCGATCAGGGCGGGATCAAGGCCAACGACGTGGTGGTCTCGGTGGACGGCGCCAGCGTCGAAGGACCGCGCGATCTGCAGCGGATCATCTCGAGCACGCCGGTCGGCCAGATCGTGAAGATCTCACTCATGCGGGAGGGCAAGGAGCAGGAGGTCGCGGTCACCGTGGGCGCCTACCAGGCCGCCCCGACCCGCACGCCTCGCCGTCCCGGGCCCGTGCCGGCGCCCCGGCAGCCGCAACCGCAGCCGTCGCCTCAGCAGCCTCGCTGAGGCCGGTGCTTCGCTCGGCCCGCCGCCCGGCCGCCCCCTTCATCCTCGGGCTGTCACTGGCGGCGGCGGTCGCCTGGGCGCCGGCGGCCCCGGCGGCCGCGGCCCAGGTCGAGTCGCTCCTCCCGTCCGACCGGCTGACCGTGCCGGATCCCGGCCAGGCGACCGGCCGCCGCATCGCCTTGCCGGCACCCGACTGCGGCGCCGACGCCGCCGGCTGCGACGAGGTGCGACTCCTCAACGAGCTGGACGGCTGGAGCGTCAACCCGCGGGTCACCATCCGATTCTCCGGGCCGGTGGCGCTCGACAGCGTCACGCGGGCCACCGCGTTCATCGTGCCGCTCTGGGCGGAGCCGCTGCCCTCGCCGGTGGGCCTCACCCAGCTCGTGTGGGACGCGGAGCACAACACGCTCTACGCCCGCCCGGAGCGCTCGCTCCTGCAGGCGCGGCGCTACGCGCTGGTGCTGACCGCGAAGATCCTCGACGAGGCTGGCCAGCCGCTGGTGCCCCTCGCCGGCCGCGGGCTGGTGAGCGAGGCGGCGCAGGGCGTCTCCGCGCAGGGCATGGTCTTCCACCAGCTCAAGACGCTCGGGGTGGCGCGGCGCGATCTCGCCGCGGCGGCGGTCTTCACGACCCAGAGCGTGACCGCGGGCCTCGAGCAGATGCGCGCCGCGGTCGAGCTCGGCTCCGCGCCGGTCATTCACTTCACGCTCGGCCCCGGCGGCGCCCGCTCGGTCTACGCGCGCGCCGAGCTCGACGGGATCGAGCTGCGCCGCCAGGTCGCGTCCGACCCGGCCGCGGCGCTCGAAGAGCCGGAGAAGCTGCCGCTGGGCCTGGTGCCGCCGACCGACGTCCGCGCGATCGCGTTCGGCCGCTTCAGCGCGCGATCGTTCCTCACCGCCGATCGCCACGTGCCCGCCACCGCCACCCGCAGCGAGGCGCCGGCGCCGCAGGGGACCGAAGACGTCGACGTCACCGTCTTCATGCCGGCCGGCACGATGCCGCGGGACGGCTGGCCGGTCGCGATCTTCGGCCACGGCTTCGGCAACGATCGCCATGCGGTGCCGATTGTGGTGGCCGGCACCATGGCGCGCGCCGGCTTCGCCACCGTCGCGATCAACGTGGTGGGCCACGGCGGTGGGCCCGCCGGCACGCTCACCGTGTCACGCGCCGGCCGGGAGCCGGTGACGCTGCCCGCGGGTGGGCGCGGTCTGGACCTGAACGGCGACGGGCGCATCGGCATGACCGAGGGCGTCGCGACCCGCGCCGCCTCGCCGCTCGCGCTGATCAGCATGCGCGACGGCCTCCGGCAGACCACCGCCGACCTCATGCAGCTCGTCCGCGCCATCCACCGCGGTGTCGACGTGGACGGCGACGGCCGCATCGACCTGGACCGGGAGCGCATCCAGTACTTCGGCCAGTCGTTCGGCGGCATCTACGGAACCCTCCTGATGGCGGTGGACCCACTGGTGCGCATGGGCGTGCTCAACGTGGCGGGTGGGCCCATCGTGGAGATCGCGCGGCAGTCGCCGGTCTTCCGCGGGCTGGCCCTGAACCAGCTCCGCCAGCGGCAGCCCCCCCTGGCCAACGGAGAGAACGACTTCACCGAGTCCCTGCCGCTGCCCGGCGAGGCCCCGGTGCGCGACCCGGCGCCGGGCGCGCTCGCCATCCAGGCCTACCTCGCCCGCGCGGAGTGGCTGTCCCAGAGCGCCAACCCGGTCGCCTTCGCGCCGTACCTGCGTCAGGCGCCGCTGCCCGGGGTGCCGGCGCGCCCCGTCCTGTTCCAGTGGGCGGTGGGCGATCAGACCGTGCCCAACCCGACCACGCGGGCGCTGCTCGAGGCGGGCTTGCTCTGGCCGGTCTCTTCGCTCTATCGTCACGACGTGCTCGGGCCCGGCCTCCCGGATCGCTTCCGCGACCCGCACGCCTTCTTCACCTGGACCGGCTGGATTGCGTTCCCCGAGGTGTACGCCATCGGGCGCGCGGCGCAGGAGCAGGCGGCGCGCTTCTTCCTCTCCGGCGGCCGGCAGATCGAGGCGGTGATCCCGCAGTTCGAGACCGCGGGCCGCCTGCCCGCCGCGAGGCCCTGACGTGAAGGCGGTCCTGCTCGGCACCGGCTCGCCGCCACCCAACCCCCAGCGGCGCGGCCCGTCGACGCTGCTCTCGCTGGGCGCGGAGCGCTTCCTGGTGGACGCGGGCTCGGGGGTGGGCGTCCAGCTCGTGCAGGCGGGGGTGCGCCCCTACGAGTGGCCGCGCGTCTTCATCACCCACCATCACTCCGATCACGTGATCGACCTGGGCCACATGCTGATCACCCGATGGATCGTGGGCCAGAACGCGCCGCTCGAGATCTGGGGGCCAGCCGGCACGCGGCGGCAGGTCGACAAGCTGCTCGACTACCTGCACTGGGACATCGAGGTGCGCCGCTCGCACATGGTCGACCGCAAGCCGCCCGCGGTGACGGTCACCGAGATCGAGGAGGGGCGCGTCATGGAGGCGGGCGGCGTCACGGTCAGCGCGTTCCTGGTCGAGCACGACCCGGTGCGCCCCGCCTTCGGCTATCACTTCGAGGGCGGCGGGCGCCGCGTCGTGATCTCGGGCGACACGCGGCCCTGCGAGAACCTGATCCGCTGGAGCCAGGGCGTCGACGTGCTGATCCACGAGTGCTGCGAGATGGCCAAGACCGCGTGGTATCCGGGGTGCGGGTGGCCCAGTCTCGAGGAGAAGATCCGCGACCTGGCGTCCTACCACACCCAGCCCGACGACCTGGGCCGCGTGGCCGAGAGCGCCCGCGCGAGGAAGCTCGCGGTGACCCACCTGATGCCCGGCTCCGAGCCGCGCGCGCTCGAGCACGCGGCGCGCCGGCACTTCGCGGGACCGCTGGTGGTGGGCAGCGACCTCCTCGAGGTCTAGCCCTCCGCGCGCAGCGCGTCCAGCACGCCGCGCGCCCACGGCGCGTCGAGCGACGGCCGCGGGCGGTAGGTGATCCCGCTCGCGATCCGCGCGTCGCCCTCCGCCTCCGCGGGCCGGTCGTCGAGCACGTCCTCCACCGCGAGCGTGAAGCGCGCGAGGTCGCCCACGCGACGCGCGGCGCCCCGCGCGCGGCACTTCACGTAGACCGTTCGGGCCGGCTCGATCACCAGGAGGGTGCCGACCCGGCGGGCCTCCAGGTTGCGCGCGCTCCGGCTTCCGGCCGCGATCGCGAGACGGAGCGTCGTCGCGTCGACCGCGAGCCACTCGAGGTAGGAGCAGAGCATCGGGTGCGGCGTGCCGTCGGCGTCCTGGGTGACGAAGGGCATTGCGCGGCCGAGCTGGGACTCGAGATCGGCCTGGGAGAGCTGCGCGAGCAGGTCCGCGGGGAGCGTAGGACCGAGCGAGCGGCTCACCGCTCAGTATCCGCGGGCGAGATCCACCGTCTCCCGGAGGGGCTGGCCCGCGAGGAAGCGCTCGACGTTGTCCACGAAGAGCTTGGCCACGATGTGATCGCGCCCCGGGTGGAGCCCGCCGATGTGGGGTAGCACCAGGATGCCTTCCGTGCCCCAGAACGGGTGCTCGGCGGGCAGGGGCTCGGTGGTGAAGACGTCCAGCACCGCGCCCTTGATGGTGCCCGCCTTCACCGCCTCGACGAGGTCGGCGTCCACGACCAGCTCGCCCCGCCCGAAGTTGAGCAGGTAGGCGGAGGGTTTCATGCGCTTGAGCCGGGCCGCGCTCATGAAGCCGCGCGTCTCGGGCGTCACCGGCAGGAGCAGCAGCACCCAGTCGGACACGGCCAGCACCTCGTCGGTGCCTTCGGGTCCGTAGACCCGGTCGACGTGCGGGATGGGCGCCGGACTCCGCCGCGTGCCGATCACGCGCATCTCGAGCGCCGCGGCCTTCCGCGCCAGCTCCTGACCGATCACCCCCAGGCCGAGGATGCCGAGCGTGGTGCCGGCCAGCGTCTCCGACACGCGGCGCCGCCAGCGATGCTCTCTCTGGTCGAGCGCGATGCCGGCATAGGGCTTGGTCAGGTGGAAGAGTGCGCCCAGGATGTTCTCGGGCATCTGCACGCGATGCGTGCCGCGGGCGGACGTGAGGATGAGACGCTCCGGCAGATCGGGCAGCGCGAGCCAGCCTTCCATGCCGGCGGTCAGTGCCTGGATCCAGCGGAGCGCGGGCATGCGCGGGAGGACGCCCGGCCCCGAGCGGTAGGCGAGCATGGCCTGCGCGCGCGCGAGCAGCTCGGGCGCGGGCGTCTCGGTCGGCGGCACGTGGACCAGCTCCACGCGCCGGTCGAGCCCGGCGCGCTCCATCGCCTGGCGATAGGGTCCGGCTTCGGGGATCCAGAGCAGCACCAGCGGGCGATCGGCAGCCATCGATGTGGGTTCCTCCCCGCGGGATGGTAGCCTAGAATTCATGCGCGCGCTGGTGATCGGCGGCTCGGGACAGGTGGGCGCGGCACTCGTGCGCGTGCTGCGCGCGCGCGGCCACGACGCGGTCGGCACCTGGGCGCATCACGCCTATCCGGGGCTCGTGGCGCTCGACCTGGCCGACGGCGCCGCGCTCGAGCGCCTGCTCGCCGACCATCGTCCCGACTGGGTGCTCTGCCCCGCCGCGCTGAGCCACGTGGACTACTGCGAGGACCACCCCGACGAGGCGTTCGCGGTGAACCTGCACGCCCCGCTCGCCGCGGCCCGGGCGGCGGCCCGGGCCGGCGCGGGCTTCGTCTACTACTCGTCGGACTACGTCTTCGACGGTGTCGGCGGCCCCTACACCGAGCAAGCGCCCCCGCGGCCGCTCGGCGTCTACGGGCGCAGCAAGGCGGAGGGCGAGCAGGCGGTGCTGGGCGCGCTCGACCGCGTCCTGGTGATCCGCACCAGCGTGGTCTACGGCCCGGAGCGCCAGGAGAAGAACTTCGTCTACCAGCTCATCCGCGCCTGCCGCGGCGGCCAGGGCTTCCGCCCCGCGGTGGACCAGCGCGCGAGCCCCTCCTACAACGTGGACGTGGCCACCGCGACCGTCGAGTGCTGTGAGCGGGAGGAGCGGGGCATCTGGCACCTGGCGGGCGCCGACACGCTCGACCGCATGGCCTTCTCGCGCCTGGTCTGCCGGGTCTTCGACCTGGACGGCTCGCGCCTCACGCCCGCGACCACCGCCGAGCTCGGGCAGAAGGCGGGCCGCCCGCTCGACGGCGGGCTCGACGTCGGCAAGGCCCGCCGGCTCCTGAAGACGCCGCTGCGAGGCGCGGAGGAAGGGCTGCGTGCGATGCGGACGGCGCTGGACGCGGGCCCGGTGACGGACGGAGCGGCCGTTGACCCGCCCGGAAACATACGGTAGAGTCACAACTTGGCTGTCGTCCCGGGACGGTGACCGTAGCTCAATTGGTTAGAGCACTGGACTGTGGCTCCAGGGGTTGAGGGTTCGATTCCCTTCGGTCACCCCACTCCTGAAAGCCGAGGCAGATTTGGGCGCCCATAGCTCAGCTGGATAGAGCGTTAGCCTCCGGAGCTAAAGGTCAGAGGTTCGAATCCTCTTGGGCGCACCATTTCTGATATTGCTACTGCTGTAGTCGTACCCGCTACGTCGCGGGCCGTTAGCTCAGTTGGTAGAGCAGCTGACTCTTAATCAGCGGGTCCAAGGTTCGAGTCCTTGACGGCCCACCAAACACGTCGGCCACTTGCAGAGCATCGCAGGTGGCCGATGCTGCTTATGTGTGATCGCTTGAGTGATTCCCGGCGTGCAGCGAGTTTCACCGCGTGGCGTCAGCCTCCCGGAGGCCGTTGCCGCCTAGTCCAGATCGGCCGCCTTTACCTTCGCCGCGCTGATTTTCTATCGTAAGAGACGTTGGTGCGGCATAGGCGGAGCTTCATTCCGAGCCGGCCGCTGGCCCGGTTAATCGTAGTTGAGGGGGGAAGCGAGGCAGAGGGAGTCCCGACAGTCTCTAGCACGACAAACGTCAGGAATCCGACGCCTCTCAGCAACTCTCAAACTGAACAATCCTCGGGTCGTCTCTCCTAACTAACCATGCCCATTGGCGTTGTGCTCTGGGCACGTGAGTTGCTCGCTGTTAGCTGCGAGGGGGCGGACGAGGACTTGCTGCGGTCGGCGCTGCTGGCGTTTGAGAACTAGGGCGTAGGGCGCTTGCCCTCAAACCTTCCCTCGGAGCTCGCTCGCTGGTTCGAAAACATGCAGCGCCTGCTCGACCGGTTGGCGCAGACCTCAGAGCAGCAGAAAAAGCTCCACGAGATGGTCGAGAGGCTAGTCCGCGAGAACGAGGAGCTTCGCGAGGAAATCAATAACCTCCGGAATATCGTCACCCATCTCACGGGCCAGCGCGCGGAGACGGCACAGGCCCTCCGCGGCCTGGCAGCCAACGTGACCGCGGTCAAAGACCGAGTGCTGAGGCAATCCAGAGAGGGGAGCTCCTCGGAATAGGTGACCGGGAAGCTTGCGGCGCCACTGAGGGCGGCCACGCACGTCTAGCCATTCACGAGGCGAAACCCCTGCCCACACTTCTCGCAGGCCCACAGCGCGCGGGACACCCTGGGTTGCCCTTCTCTGCGCCGCCGTCCAGCTCGCAGCAGCGGCGGTGCTCCTGCAGGAAGGCGTCGAGGGCGGCGAGAAGTTCGGGCATGGCCGGGAGACTACCATGGGGCAGCCCCCTCGAGACGGCTCGTCCCCTTCGGGCGAGTGCCGGGCGTGCCGGCTACCGTTCGGCTACTGGTTTATGTCCGGGTAGTCCTTCTTGATCTTCTTGATGATGGCCCGAAAGGTTGCGGTCGCCTCGAACTGAGGAACATACAGACTAGCGTGATGCCACTTCTCCCCATTCGGCTTGGTTACCCTGACCTCAAGCACAGCCTTTCCTTCTACTGATGCCGTCGCCATTGCTGGTCCCCCTTGCCCGCTACCGTATCGGACCTTTGTCGGGTCCGTCTAGTCCTCGTCACTTCCCCTTCGGCCCACGCGGGTCGTCGGTGTCGGGCAGGCACTGCCCGCGAATGTCTTGGTCAGCACCGGTTGCCAGGAACGACCCAGCGGCCGCGTCTTCGGTGACCTTGAGCCCCAGCTTCTCGACTGCCTGAGCTTGCTGGTGCACCGCCTCCATGCACCGCTCCCGCGCGGAGAAGGTACCAACGGAATCCCAGGGCGACGAGGCGCCCATCATCCACAGCGTCCAAGCGCCCTCGGCCGAGACCGACGTGGCAAGGGCGAGCAGGCAGCAGAGCGTGGCGACCGAGATGAATCGGGAGCGGTTGGTCATTGGCGATCTCTCTGGTACACGCTAGAATCGCTTACTCTATCACCTGATCCGCCCGCTGCAGGAGTGACGGCGGGATCGTCAGGCCGAGGGCCTTCGCGGTCTTGAGGTTGATGACCAGCTCGATCTTCGCGGCAAACGTACCGGCCACTCTCCCGACACGCGCAGGCGCACCCATCATCGCACCCCGTTGGCGAACTCGCGTTCTTGGATGAAGCGCCAGCCTGCGCGCTCCGCCGCGCCCCGATCGTCGCTCGCACCGGAGACGCCGAGGATGTTGCCGACCATCACATATTCATCCGCCGGAATGTACTGCCGCAGCTGGCACAAGAAATCGTCCTTCTCGATGCCGCATGGCCCGACGAACGAGCAGATGTGGTGCCAGTCCGGGCAGTGCCGTGTCACCATCGCCCAATTCCCACAGAGGCCGACGATGTGGCCGCACTCGCGCAGCTTGACGAGATCAAATAACTGCACCGGACCGTTGCTGACCTCCAGTGTCTCATCCACGTCGAACGCGTACACTACCATCGCGGTTCCCTCCAGCCCAGCGTGTACAGCGATTCTGTGCCGGCGCGCCCGTTTGTGTGCCGGCGACCGCCGAGATGCTTTCATGGCCAAGCGCTACAATCATCGCCCGGTTATCTCCTGGGTTCGGTTGAGCTCTTGGCACTCTCTCCTTCCGCATCGCGCTGTCGCGCGTGTCTGATGTCCGCCAGATAGAGCTTGATCAGTGGGGACATCTCGAGGGGCTGCCAAGCCGTCTTCTTGGGCTCCTCCGGCCAGGTGAAGGGAAGGTGCCAGATCTCTCCGCGTGTTTGGGGTCTTCCAGCACCTCAAGGGTCTTCAGGAGCACGTGTCGCTGCCCCTCGCGGTCATGAACCTGCCCGACTGGCCGTCCGAAGGGGTATTCAATCGCAGCGCTTCTAGGGATTCCGATGGCGCGATGAAATTCCGGTATACGGGGTCAGAATCACGGTCGAAAAACCCCGCCTC
>Ga0257156_1000113_pt1 | contig 11490 bp, 10 predicted proteins | sample NI49A_FD_185989 | JGI IMG/M metagenome (GOLD analysis project Ga0257156, IMG submission 185989) | Soil microbial communities from H.J. Andrews Experimental Forest, Oregon, United States - NI-49-A | ecosystem: Environmental > Terrestrial > Soil > Temperate forest > Bulk soil | place: USA: Oregon... | reverse complement strand
GAGGACGGCCGCGAGACTCGCGTGGCGTGCACGCCGCGCTTTACCACCAACAGCGCCGACGCCGCGATCCAGTATGCCGAGCAGGGCGGCGGCCTGACGCGGGTGCTGGCCTATCAGGCGGCCGACGCCATCAAAGGCGGCCGGCTCAAGCTGGTGCTGGCGCAATTCGAGCAGCCGCCGCTGCCGATCCACATCGTGTATCCGACATCGCGGCTGCTCTCGGCCAAGGTGCGCACCTTCATCGACCTCGTGACCGACATCAGCGACTGGCACTTCGGCGACTGAGGTTGGAGCAGGAAAGCCGAACTGTCGTCATGGCCGGGCATAGCGGTCCGAAGGACGGCGTCGCTTCCGCTCGCCTATGTCCCGGCCATCCACGTCTTCCGGGCCGCGCGGTAAGAAGGACGTGGATGCCCGGGACAAGCCCGGGCATGACGGCAGAAAATCACACATCGACTTAGAGTGAGCACCTATCCCTTCTTCGGCACCACCCGGAACGTCGCATTGGCGCGCGCAATGACGACGTCATCGGCTTTTGCAAAACATTGCGCGAAGCAGATCGTGCTGCCGGTCTTGATCACGTCGGTCTCGACCGTGAGCCACTGCCCGATCTGGGCGCTGCTGACGAAATCGATCGACATGCTGACCGTCACCAGCGAGTTGGCGCCGCGCATTTTGTGGCCGCAGCTGTGCCCCATGGCCTTGTCTGTCAGCGCTGCAATCAAGCCGCCATGGACGAACCCGCGCGCGTTGGTGTGCGGCGTGGCCAGCCGAAGCCCGAGGATGATCGCGTCAGGTGTTTGCTTGGAATAGATCGGCTCCCACGGATCGGTGAGGGGGCTGCGCCGGGACTGGCGTTCGAAACCTTCGGGAATATCGGTGGCGGTCATGGACGGCTCGCATGATGGCGGAACATCGCGCCAATAAACGCGATTACTGTGACGAACTCACCGCCTACAAAGTTTAAAACGGGATTTCGGCGTTTGTTTAAAACGGCGCGCTCGCAGGGCGACTGGACTATCTAGACCAGTCTATATAGAATTGAGCCGGTCGGGCAAGATGGGAATGTGCGCTATGTCCACACCGCCAAGGCATCGCGGCGCCATCGTGCGGGCGGCGGCGACGCTGTTCCGCCGCAACGGCTTTGCGGCGACCGGCATCAATGAGATCGCCGAAGTCAGTGGCGCCCCGAAGGGTTCGCTCTACCACTATTTTCCCAGGGGCAAGGACCAGATCGCCGAGGCCGCGGTGCGTTTCGCCGGCGCCGGCGTGGTGGCGACGCTGGAGAAGCTCGAGAAGGAACATGACAGCGCGGCGTCCATGATCCGGGCCTATTGCAGGCTGCTGGCCGGCTGGATGGCCAAGTCCGGCTTCCGCGATGGCTGTCCGATCGCGACCACCCTGCTTGAGTCCGCGCCGCAATCCGCCGACATGGCCACCGCCGGCCGCGAGGCGTTTGCCGGCTGGTGCGCGGTGATCGCCCGCGCGCTTGTCCGCGATGGTTTCGGCAAGGCTGAGGCAAGGCGGCTTTCGACCCTGACGGTGTCGGCGATCGAAGGCGCGCTGATCCTGGCGCGGGTCGAAGGCAGTTCGCAGCCGATCGAGGATGTCGCGAAGTCGCTCGCCGCGGCGCTGCAAATCAAGGCACCGGCGCGAAAGCGCGTCGTTGCCTGAGAATGGAATCCACTGGAGGGATGCCATGGACGATGCGCAAGAACAGCTCGATCCAGCCGAGATTGAATCGTTTCTCACGACGCTGGCGTTTGTGCGGGAATATGGGATCAACGTGATCTCGGCCACGCCGGGCCGGGTCGCGATCGAGTTGCCGTTCGATGAGCGGTTCTCCGGACCGCCGGGCCAATTCCCGGCGTCCATGGTCGGCACGGCGGGCGATGTGGCGGCGGTGTCGTCCTGCCTGTCGCTGTTGCCGAGGGGATGGGCGCTGGCAACGCTCGACTTCACCATCAAAATGACCGGCGTCGCCAAAGGTGAAAAATTAAGAGCTCGGGGGCGGGTGATGCAGGCCGGCCGCACCAATTCGGTCGGCGCTGCCGATGTCTATATCGTGTCGGCAGAGCAGGAAACGCTGTGCGGGACGGTGCTGGCCACGACCCGCAATTTTCAGATCAGGCCACCGTCGTGAGCCTTTGGCGGAGCGGCAGCCATCCTCAGCCGTCATCACCCGCGAAAGCGGGTGATCCAGTATTCCAGAGCGCTTGTGATGGAATCGAGAAGCCGCGGCGTACTGGATACCCCGCTTTCGCGGGGTATGACGGCCTTGAATGTGGTGGTGGCGGAGCCAAATCGACCCGCGTTCACGCCGGCAGTTCATATCCAACCGCGGTTTCGATCTCGATCGTACGTCGTACCGCGGCGCGGGCCATCATGCGCGCGTAATGCGCGGTGAGATTGGGAAAGGTTTCGGGCGCGGGCTTGAGCGAATTGGCGAACCGCCAATAGAGCCGGAAAAGATGGATGTCGGCGATCGAATAGCGGCCCAGCGCCCAGCCGTTTCCCAAACGCCGGTCGGCAATTCTCCAGACCTCCCTGGCATGATCCAGCCCGTGCCGGCGCGCGGGATGCAGCGTGGCAGCGGCAAAGGACATCCACGACAGCGCCTGCGCGTCGGCCTCGATATCGTCGCGCGGCAACAGCTCCGTATCGGGAAAACGCTTGGCGAGATAAAACAGGATCGCGGCGACCTCGGTAAGCGGGCGCCCGTCGATGACAAGCGTGGGGACCTTGCCTTCCGGATTGAGCGCCAGGTAGCCCGGCGAGCCCATGTCGTTATTCTTGAAAGACATCGGCCGCCCGTCGAAAGCAACGCCGATCTCGTGCAGCGCAATGTGCACTGCCATCGAACTCGAGCCTGGGGCGAAATACAGAGTGAGCATGCGAGGCCGCCAACCTACCAACAGACACCGTCCTCATCCTGAGGAGCGCGCGGTCGCGCGCGTCTCGAAGGATGGGCCACGGACCTCATGGTTCGAGACGCGCGAAGACGCGCTCCTCACCATGAGGGATTTCTCCGGGCTGCGAAAGGTCTGGGCCCATCGCGCGAACACCTAATACGGCAACCCGACATAATTTTCCGACAGCGACGCCGACGCTGCTTTCGAACTCACGAGATAATCCAGCTCGGCCAGCTGGATCCGTGCGTTAAAACCTTCGGTGTCGGGAAACCGGTGCAACATCGCGGTCATCCACCAGGAGAAGCGCACCGCCTTCCAGACCCGCGCCAGCGCCTTCTCGGAATAGCCATCGATCCCGGCGGAAGATTTCTCGTCGTAATATTCGCGCAAAGCCTGCGAGAGATAATGCACGTCGCTGGCGGCGAGGTTGAGTCCCTTGGCGCCGGTCGGCGGCACGATATGGGCGGCGTCGCCGGCGAGAAACATCCGCCCGAACCGCATCGGCTCGGCGACAAAGCTGCGCAGCGGCGCGATGCTCTTTTCGATGGAAGGCCCGGTGACGAGGTTGTCGACCGCCTCTCGATCGAGTCGCCGCTTCAACTCATCCCAGAACTTTTCGTCCGGCCATTGATCGACGTGATCGTCGAGGCTGCATTGCACATAATAGCGGCTGCGGTGCATCGACCGCATGGAGCAGAGCGCGAACCCCCTGGCGTGGTTGTTGTAGATCAATTCGTTCGAGACCGGCGGTGTCTCCGACAGGATCCCGAGCCAGCCGAATGGATAGATCCGCTCGAATGTGTCGATCGCCGAAGGCTTCACGCTCGCGCGGCTGACGCCATGGAAGCCGTCGCAACCGGCAATGAAGTCGCAAGCGATGTCGTGGCCGACGCCGTCCTTGACATAGGAAACGCGGGGATGATCGGTGTCGAAATCGTGCGGCGTGACGCCGGCGGCTTGATAGATCGTGGTGAGACCGGCAGCGGTGCGCGCGTTCATCAGGTCGAGCGTGACTTCGGTCTGGCCGTAGATCGTCACCGTCTTGCCGGTGGCAGCCGTCATATCGATGCGGTGGCGCGCGCCGCCGAAGGCCAGTTCGACACCATGGTGGACCAGGCCGTCGCGGTGTGCGCGCGCGCCGGCGCCCACTTGGTCGAGCAGTGCAACCGTTCCCTCTTCAAGCAGGCCGGCGCGGATGCGGCCGAGCACATAGTCCGGGGTCTGGCGTTCCAGAATGACGTTGTCGATTCCATAGGTGTGCAGCAGCTGCCCCAGCAGCAATCCCGCCGGCCCCGCGCCAATGATTGCTACTTTTGTCCGCAATACTTGCCCCCCTGGTTATTATAGGCTTGAACGATGACGGTACGGACGTAGCCGCTCGTACTTGCAATGATAATTATATCATATAACAATATCCGCAAAGGGCCATTGAAGCCCTGATGTCACGAGGAGACGATCTCGATGAGGAAAACGTTCTTGGCGTTGCTGCTGGCCGCCAGTGTGACACCCGCGCTTGCGCAGGAAAAGACCTTCGAGCTGAAACTGTCGCACTGGGTGCCGGCCTCGCATCCGCTGCAAAAGGCGCTGGAAGACTGGGGCGCTGCCGTGGAAAAGGAATCCGGGGGCACGATCAAGTATAAGGTTTATCCGGCGCAGCAGCTTGGCAAGGCCTTTGATCATTACGACATGGCGCGCGACGGCATCGCCGATGTCACCTACATCAACCCGGGCTATCAGCCCGGCCGTTTCCCGATCATTAGCGCCGGAGAACTTCCGTTCCTGATGTCGGATGCCAAGGGCGGCTCGATGGCGCTCGATGCCTGGTACCGGAAATATGCCGAGAAGGAGATGAAGGACGTCAAGTTCTGCCTGGCCTTCATCCATTCGCCCTCGTCGTTCCACTCGCGAACCAAGAAGATCGTGGTTCCGGATGATGTCAAGGGCATGAAGATCCGCCCCGCCCACGCCACCATGGCCAACTTTGTGACGCAGCTCGGCGGCACCAACGTGCAGTCCTCGGCGCCGGAAGTCCGCGACATCATCGAGCGCGGCGTTGCTGACGCCGTTACCTTCCCGTGGGGATCGCTGGTACTGTTCGGCATCGACAAGGTAACGAAATATCACATGGACGCGCCGCTCTACGTCACGACATTTGCCTTCGTGATCAACAAGGACAAATACAACCAGATGTCCGATCGGCAGAAAAAGGCGGTCGACGACAACTGCAACACCGAGGCTGCCGGCCGCGTCGGCGAGCCATGGGGCAAGTTCGAAGACGCCGGTGTCGACAAGATCAAGGCGCTGCCCGATCACGAAGTCTACAAGCTGGCGCCGGAGCAGCTGGTGCTGTGGAAGAAAGCGTCCGACCCGCTGGTCAAGACCTGGGCCGAAGCCGTCAAGAAAACCGGCGTCGATCCGGACGCGGCAATGACCGAGCTGCGCACCGCGCTTGCCAAATACAACGCCTTGACGCAGTAAAAACTTATTGCACCTCGGGTAAGGCGGCGGGATCCTCCTGCCGCCTTGTTTTTCCTGCAATCGCCGGCCGCGTGGGAGCGAACATGAATCGCGCGTCTATGGATCGCTTCATCGATACCATCGAATGGATCGCGGCTGGATTTGTCGGCATTGTCGCCGCCAACATTTTCATCGCGGTTCTGTTGCGCAATATGTTCAACTATTCGATCCCGGATTCGTTCGACATCGGGCGCTTGCTGCTGGGCATTTTGATCTTCTGGGGCATCGCCGCCACCAGCTATCGCGGCGGACACATCACCGTCGATCTGGTCTGGGCCAATGTCGGCCCGAAATACCAGCGCATGATCGACGTGTTTGCGACGCTGGTGCTGCTGTTCGTGGTGACGGTGCAGACCTGGACGTTGTTCGACAAGGTGCGCGGCACCTACAACGACAATGTCCTCACCTTCGACATGCACATGCCGACCTGGCCGTTTTTCGCGGTGGCGTGGGCCGGCGACGTCTCCGCGGTGCTGCTGATCGCGATCCGTACCTACCGGCTGATTTTCAATCCGGACCTGATGCACGATCCCAAGATCAAGGCGACCGAGTAGACCGGCATGAGTACCGACACCGTCGCTATCCTGGGATTCGTCGCGCTGTTTGCGCTGATGCTGCTGCGCGTGCCGGTGGGCATGGCGATGGGCCTCGTCGGTGTCACCGGCTTCGGTTACCTGGTCGGCTTCTCGCCGGCGCTCAAGCTGGTCGGCCAGACCTCGATGCGGACGGTGACCGATTACACCTTCGGCGTCATCCCCATGTTCCTGCTGATGGGGACATTCGTCAGCAATTCCGGCATGAGCCGCGAACTGTTTCGCGCCGCCAACGGATTCGTCGGGCATTTGCGCGGCGGATTGGGGATTGCCACGGTCGCGGCGTGCGGCGGCTTTGCCGCCATCTGCGGCTCGTCGGTGGCGACCGCCGCGACGTTTTCGGCCGTGGCCTATCCGGAAATGCGGCGGTTCGGTTATCCGCAATCCTTCGCCACCGGCGTGATCGCGGCCGGCGGCACGCTGGGCGCCATGCTGCCGCCGTCGACCGTGCTTGCGGTATACGGCATCATCACCGAACAGGACATCGGCAAGCTGTTCATCGCCGGCATCATTCCCGGCATCCTCGCCATGACCATGTACATGATCACCATCGCCCTGATCGGCTATTTGCGACCGGGCTTCCTGCCGACCGGTCCGCAGACCTCATGGCGCGAGCGGTTTGCGGGCCTCAGGAATATCTGGGCGCCGGCGCTGTTGTTCGTGTTCGTCATCGGCGGGCTTTACGGGCTGCCATTCCTGCCGCGCTTCACCCCGACGGAGGCGGGCGGCGTTGGCGCGACCGGCGCGTTCCTGATCGGCGTGCTCACCGGACGACTGGACAAGGACAAGATCCTCACCTCGCTGCTGCAAGCGACCCGCACCGCCGCTGCGGTGTTCACCGTGCTGATCGGCGCCTTGATCTTCGGATATTTCCTCACGGTGACGCAAACCCCGCAAAAGGTCACGGAACTTCTCACCGGCCTCGGTCTCGGCCGCTACGGCATCCTCGCCCTCATCATGGTGATGTATCTGGTGCTCGGCTGCCTGATGGATGCGATGGCCATGATCATTCTGACGGTGCCGATCATCTTTCCGGTGATCACCCATCTCGGCTTCGACCCGATCTGGTTCGGCGTGATCATCGTGATGACGGTGGAACTTGGCCTCATCCATCCGCCGGTCGGAATGAACGTCTTTGTGATCAAGAGTGTCGTCAAGGACGTGTCGTTCGCCACGATTTTCAGGGGTGTGATCCCGTTCGTGGTGACCGACCTCATTCGGCTGGTGATCTTGATTCTATTTCCATTGCTGGCGACCTGGCTGCCGCAACGCATGATGGGATGAGCATGATCCGGAAAAGTGGGCACCGGTTTTCCGACAAGATCATGCTCCAATAAAAGGCTTCTCATGACGACGCCTCGGCTGTCGACCAAATATGTTTTCACCGTCACCGCCAATATCGGCAGCGTGACATCCGCCGGCGATATCGGTCACGGCGTCCGCCGCATCATCCCGATTACCGGTGGCGAGGTGCGTGGCGATGCCATCAACGGCAAGGTCTGCGCGTTCGGCGCGGACTTCCAGATCATCCGGCCCAACGAGCTGATCGAACTGGAAGCAAAATATGCGTTTGAGACCGACGACGGCGCGGTGGTCTATGTCGAGAACAAGGGCATCCGTTTTGGACCGGTCGAACTGCTGCAGCGTTTGAAGCGTGGCGAGCCGGTCGATCCCAAGCTGATCTATTTCCGCACGGTGCCGAAGTTTGAGACGGGTGCCGAAAAATACCGCTGGCTGATGGAATACCTGTTCATCGGATCGGCGGTGCGTCATGCCGACCGCGTCGTGATCGACGTGCACCAGGTGTTATAGCGCTCGAGTCGTCCCCGCGTAGGCCGGTATTGTAGCCCGCGGGTCGTCCCGGCGAAGGCCGGGACCCATACGCTGTATACTCTCGGTTTGGCCGGTGGAGGTTGAGACCTTCTGCAACAATCAAAGCCGGTGGCTATGGGTCCCGGGCCTTCGCCGGGACGACGATGAGCTAATGGATTGACTCCCCCTCAATTCGTTATAAAACATAACTATTCTGGACAGGACGCAATAAGCCGATGGCAAACGCCGCTACCGCCGCGACTGCGGGTCTATCAGCGCTGCTCAAGCTCGAGATATCAGGCGAGGTGCTGACCGTGGGCCTCAACCGCCCGGCCAAGCGCAACGCGCTGAATGACGGCATCATGCTTGCGATCCAGGACTGCTTCTCGAATCTGCCGGATGGCATCGGCGCCGTGGTGATCCACGGCATCGGCGAGCATTTCTCATCCGGTCTGGATCTGTCGGAACTGACGGACCACGATGCCACCGACGGCTTGCGGCATTCGCAGATGTGGCACCGGGTATTCGACCGTATTCAATACAGCCGCGTGCCTGTCGTCGCGGCGCTGCGGGGCGCTGTGATCGGCGGCGGGCTGGAGCTTGCCTGTGCGGCGCATATTCGCGTCGCCGAACCCTCGGCCTATTTCGCGCTGCCTGAAGGCCAGCGCGGCATTTTCGTCGGCGGCGGCGGATCGGTGCGGCTGCCGCGGCTGATCGGCGTTGCCCGGATGACCGATATGATGCTGACCGGACGGGTTTATTCCGCGACCGAGGGTGCATCCTACGGCTTTGCGCAATATCTCACCGAAGAGGGCGGCGCCTTCGCCAAGGCCATGGAACTGGCCGGGCGCGTGGCGGCGAACGCGCCGCTGACCAATTTCGCGGTGCTGCAGGCGCTGCCGATGATCGCGGAAGCCAATCCGCAGACCGGTCTCTTGATGGAGTCGCTTATGGCGACGGTGGCGCAGAGCGACAAGGAAGCAAAACTTCGGATCCGCGCGTTCCTCGACCGCAAGACCGCAAAGGTGAAGCCCTCCTGACATGAGCGCCAAACCCCACATGTCTGTTCCGGACCGCAGCGAGGCGCCGCCGCGCGCCGACGACGCACATCCGCTGCGCGCGATCTCATTTGGCAATCCCGCGGTGTCGATCGATCGCCGCGACGACGGCACCATCTATCTGCGGCCGAAGATTCCACTCGGCGAATATCCAGCTCGATTGACCGACCGTCTGCACCATTGGGCCAAGGCAGAGCCAAATCGCGTTTTCATGGCGGAGCGCGGCGCCGACCCCGGATGGCGGCAAATCACCTATGCGCAACTGCTGGACATGAGCCGGTGCATTGCCTCGGCCTTGCTTTCGCGCGATCTCTCCGCCGAAAAGCCGATCGTCATTCTCTCCGGCAATTCCATCGACCACGCGCTGCTTGCGTTCGGCGCGCTGTATGCGGGGATTCCGTTCTGTCCGGTGTCGCCGGCCTATTCGCTGATCTCCAGAGACTACGGCAAGCTCGCGTTTCTGATGAAGCTGCTGACGCCCGGTCTGGTGTTCGCCGACGATGCCGGCAAATTCGCCGACGCGCTCTCCGCCAATGTTCCGGCCGGAACCGAGATCGTCGCCTCGCGTGGCGACGTATCCGGCCGCAAGGTAACGATGTTGAGCGAGTTGCTGTCGACACCGGAGCATCCCGGCCTCGATGCCGCGCATGACGCCATCGGACCGGACACCATTGCAAAGTTCCTGCTGACGTCGGGCTCGACCGGCAATCCGAAGGCGGTCATCAACACCCAGCGGATGATCTGCGCCAATCAGATGATGCTGCGCGAGACGCTGGCCTTCCTCAAGGACGAGCCGCCCGTCATCGTCGACTGGCTGCCGTGGAATCACACGTTTGGCGGCAATCACAATATCGGGCTGACGCTGTTCAACGGCGGCTCGATGTATCTCGACGCCGGCAAGCCGATGCCCGGCGGCATCGAGGAAACCGTGCGCAATCTCCGGGAGATTTCGCCGACGGTCTATTTCAACGTGCCCAAGGGGTATGAATCGCTGCTGCCGTACCTGCGCGACGATTCCGCATTGCGCGCGAAATTCTTCCATCGGCTGCACGCGATGTTCTTCTCCGGCGCGGCGCTGTCGCCTTTCATCTGGAACAGTCTCGACGAGCTCGCGGTGCAGGAAACCGGCTTTCGCGTGCCGATGCTGACCGGCCTCGGCGCCACCGAAACCGCGCCGTTCTTCATGTCGGTACGGCCCGACACCAGCCGCTCCGGCCATGTCGGGCTTCCCGTGTCCGGCAACGATGCGAAGTTGATCCCGAATAACGGCAAACTGGAGGTTCGCGCCAAAGGGCCGAACGTCACGCCGGGATATTGGCGTCAGCCGGAGCTGACCGCCGCGGCTTTTGACGACGAGGGTTTCTACAAATTCGGCGATGCGATCAAGCCGGTCGTTGCAGACGATTTCAGCGCCGGCTTCGATTTCGATGGCCGCATTGCCGAGGATTTCAAGCTCGCCAGCGGCACCTGGGTCAGCGTCGGCCCGCTCCGCGCCCGGTTTGTCGCGGCCTGCGCGCCGCTGGTGCGCGATGTTGTGATCGCCGGCATCAACCGCGACGAAGTGTCGGCGCTTGTCATTCTCGACCTCGACGGCTGCCGTCTGATCAATCCGACGCTTGCGTTCGATGACCTCCCGGCGACGGCGGCCGATCCCCTGATCCGCGACGCGTTTCGCGAACGGTTTTTCAATTTTTTAGCGACAGCGACGGGGTCGTCGACGCGGATTACGCGCGCGATCCTGATCGATACGCCGCTGTCGATCGATCGTGGCGAAGTCACCGACAAGGGCTCGATCAACCAGCGCGCGGTGCTGGATCATCGTGGCCTCCTGATCGACGAGCTCTACTCGCCAACGCCGGCAGCCCATGTGATCACGCTTAGCTAACGAATAACAATTTCGCCAGGGAGGAAGCCATGCAGTTGAAGGATCAGGCCGCCATCGTCACCGGTGGCGCATCGGGATTGGGCGCCGCGACCGCGCGCCGGCTTGCAGCGCAGGGCGCCAGGGTTGCCGTGTGCGACCTCAACGCCACGCTTGCGGAAAGCGTCGCCGCCGAAATCGGGGGTGTCGCGGTTGTCTGCGACGTCGCTGACGCAGGTTCCGCCGAGGCCGCCATCGTCACGGCTTCCAAGGCCCATGGTCCAGCGCGGATATTGGTGAATTGCGCGGGCATCGGAGTGGCAAAACGGGTGATCGGCCGCGACGGCCCGATGCCGCTCGCCGATTTCGACAGGGTGATCCGGGTCAACCTGATCGGCTCCTTCAACATGCTGCGGCTCGCGACTGCGGAAATGTCGAAACTGGAGCCGCTTGAAACCGGCGAGCGCGGCGTCGTAATCTCGACCGCGTCGGTCGCGGCTTACGACGGTCAGATCGGTCAGTCGGCCTATTCGGCCTCAAAGGGCGGCATCGTCGCGATGACGCTGCCGATCGCGCGCGAGCTGGCGCAGTTCGGCATTCGCGTGCTCACCATCGCGCCGGGGCTGTTCCTGACGCCGCTATTGGCCAATTTGCCGCAGGAGGCGCAGGACAGCCTCGCCGCGTCGATACCGTTCCCGCGCCGGCTCGGGCACGCCGACGAGTTCGCCTCGCTGGCG
>Ga0257156_1000107_pt1 | contig 11824 bp, 11 predicted proteins | sample NI49A_FD_185989 | JGI IMG/M metagenome (GOLD analysis project Ga0257156, IMG submission 185989) | Soil microbial communities from H.J. Andrews Experimental Forest, Oregon, United States - NI-49-A | ecosystem: Environmental > Terrestrial > Soil > Temperate forest > Bulk soil | place: USA: Oregon... | reverse complement strand
CTGCGCGAACACCATCTCTACCGTCCGGAGGCGTGATGGCCATACTGTCCGCGGAAGCCGTCGTCCGTGCCGCCGCTCACGCGGCGCTGGAGAAGAAGGCGATCGACCTGGCGGTGCTCGACCTGCAGGGACTGTCGAGCGTCGCGGACTTCTTCCTGGTGTGCAGCGCGCGCTCCACCCCGCAGGCCGACACCATCGCGGAAGCGATCCGCGCCGCCCTGCGCGCGAAGGGGGTGCGCCCGCGCCACAACGAGGGGAGCGCGGAGAGCGGCTGGCTCCTGCTCGACTATGGCGACGTGGTGATGCACGTCTTCCTCGAGGAGACCCGCGGATTCTACGCGCTCGATCGCCTCTGGGGCGACGCTCCGCTCGTGTCGGTGGAGGGCTGAGGCTTCCCGGATTGCTTTGCTCTGGACCCCGTGGTAGCCTGCGCGACTAGCGGCGAAGCCGCGGGCAGCCAGGAGGGCGCGATGAAGAAAGATCGCTTGGTCCACTACCGCAAGAAGCTGGAGGAGAAGCACGGCCAGCTCGTGGAAGAAGTGGGTAGGAACGTGCTCTACGGGAAGGGTCCCGAGGACGACTCCATCAAGGACCTGGGCGACCAGGCCTCCTCTGCCTACAATCGCGAGTTTCTCTTCGAGCTGGGCAACGGTGACCGGCGGCTCCTGAAAGAGGTCGTGCTGGCCCTGCAGAAGATCAGCGAGGGCGGCTTCGGCGACTGCGAGCGCTGCGGCGAGCCGATCTCCGAGAAGCGCCTGGAGGCGCTGCCGTTCGCGCGCTACTGCATCGAGTGCCAGCGCGCCGTCGAAGAGGAAGAGCGCACCGCCGCCCGCTAGCGCCCCCGTTCCCTCCGTGTCGATCCGTCTCGGCCTCGTCGTCGGTCTGCTCTTCGCCATCCTGGTCACCTATCTCGCCTCGCTCAATCCCGGCCGCGCGCACCTCGCGCTCGGCGGCGACTGGGCGGTCGACGTGCCGCTCATGGGTCTGGTGGTGGGGGTCTTCGGGGCGGGCGCCGTGCTCGCGCTGGTGCTCGGATGGCTGCGGGACCTCACGCGCTCCTACGCCCGCGGTCCGGTGGCGGTCGCGGCGCCGCGGGCCTCGGTCCGCCCGGACACAGCGCCGCTCCGCGCCGCCGAGCCGGCGCCCGCTCCGGCCCGCGTCGCACGCGACGCCCTGATCGAGCGCGGGCGCTTCGCGGAGGCTCTCGTGGCCCAGACCCAGATCCTGGCCGGGGTGCCGCGCGAGGAGCGGGCCGCCGAGGAGGTGACCCTGGCCGGGCTGCACTACGAGGTCGGGCGGGAGCGCCTCGAGCGGGGCGACCTCGCGGGCGCGGTGTCGCACTTCAAGGACGCCCTCCGCATGCAGCCGGACTTCGTGCCCGCGGCCCTCCTGCTCGGCGAGGCCCATCTGAAGGCGGGTGAGCCGCGCGACGCGCTCCGGGTGTGGGAGCGGGCCGCGGAGGCGCCGCAGCCCGCGCTGCCGGTGCTGGCCCGCATCGAGCAGCGGCACCGCGAGGAGGGCCGGCCCACCCGCATGATCTCGCTCTACCGGAACGCGCTCGACCGGCATCCCGACAACCTCGCGCTGGCGTTCGGGCTCGGCCGCGTCTACTTCGAACTGGCGATGCTGGACGAGGCCGCGGAGCAGTTCCAGAAGATGGAGGTGCGGGCGGCCGACCTCCCGCTCATCCACGCCTACCTGGGCGCGATCCTCGAGCGTCGCGGCCAGTTCCGCGACGCGATGGAAGAGTACCGGCGCGCGCTTCGCCTGAGCGACAGCGTCCAGTGGCCGCATCACTGCGCGACGTGCGGAGCCCTCCACCCGCGCTGGGTGGATCGTTGTCCGTCGTGCCGTCGCTGGAACACGTCCCGACCCTAGACGGTCCTCGCCCGGACGCCGCGCGCTGGCCGCGGTGGGCGGGTGCCCTGCTGGACCTCGTCTTCCCGCCGTTCTGCCCAGTGTGCCGCGCCCGCCTCGAGGAAGGCCGGCGCGATCCGCTCTGCGGGGCCTGCTGGGCCGGGCTTCCGCGCATCGGGCCTCCGTGGTGCCGCGTCTGCGGTCAGCCGATGGCGGGCTTCCCGGTGGCGGCCGGGCCGACCACGGCCGCTCCGACGCTCGCGGAGGGCGGTGCGCTCTGCGCGGCCTGCCGACGACGACCGCCCTCCTTCGCCTACGCGCGCGCGGCCCTCCGCTACGAGGACGTGGCCCGCGAGGCCCTGCACGCTTTCAAGTTCGGCGGCCATCGCGCTCTCGCCGGCCCCCTCGGCGACGCGCTGGTCGAGGCGGTCGAGGGGCGACTGCCCGGCGGAGCGCCCGATCTGCTGGTGCCGGTCCCGCTGCACCCGCGACGGGAGCGCGAGCGCGGCTTCAATCAGTCGCGTCTGCTCGCGCGGCGGCTCGGCCGGGCGTGGGGCTGCCCGGTGCGCGACGACGTCCTGGTGCGCGCGGTGGCGACGCCGTCCCAGACCTCGCTCGACGGAGCCGCCCGGCGCGCGAACGTGAGGCGCGCGTTCCGGCTGCGCCGGCCCGAGCTCGTCGCGGGTCGCCACGTGGTCCTGGTGGACGACATCCTGACGACCGGCGCCACGCTCTCCGAGTGCGCCCGCTGCCTCGAGGTGGCCGCGCCCCGCATCGTGGGCGTCCTCGCGGTCGCACGGGTCGTCTAGGGCGCCTTTGGAGGTCCCGCCCGGACCCGATCCGGGCCGCGGGACGCGGCCTTGCGCCTCACGCCCCGGGCTCGCTATAATCGGAAGCCTCTGTGGACCGGAAGTATTCGACAAACTGAGCCAAACAGGAAGGGGAGCGCCCATGGCAGTGCGCGTCGGAGTGAACGGGTTCGGACGGATCGGCCGGGTGTTCTTTCGCGCGGCCCTGGAGTCGTCGGACATCGAAGTGGTGGCGGTCAACGATCTGGCCGACGCCAAGACCCTGGCCCATCTCCTGAAGCACGACTCCGTCCACGGCACGCTCGACGCCGAGGTGAAGGCCAAGGGCGAGGCGATCTTCGTCAACGGGCGGGAGATCCGCGTCTGCTCGGCCAAGGACCCGGCCACGCTGCCCTGGGGCGAGATGGGCGTGGGGATCGTGGTGGAGTCCACCGGGATCTTCCGCGACCGCGCCACCTCGTCCAAGCACCTGCAGGCCGGCGCCAAGAAGGTCGTCATCACCGCGCCCGCCAAGGATCCGGACATCACGGTGGTGCTCGGGGTCAACGAGCAGAAGTACGATCCGGTCAAGCACGAGCTCGTGTCCAACGCCTCCTGCACCACCAACTGCCTGGCCACCGTCGCCAAGGTCCTGCTCGACACCTTCGGCATCAAGCGCGGCTTCGCCTCCACCGTGCACTCCTACACCAACGACCAGCCGATCCACGACTTCCCCCACAAGGACCTGCGCCGCGCCCGCGCGGGCGCGGTGAGCATGATCCCCACGACCACCGGCGCGGCCACCGCGGTCGGCCTGGTGCTGCCCGAGCTGAAGGGCAAGCTCGACGGGATCGCGATCCGGGTGCCCACCGCCAACGTCTCGGTGGTCGACCTCACGGTGGAGCTCGGCAAGTCGGCCACGCCCGCCGCGGTGAACGACGCGTTCCGGGCCGCCGCGGCCGGGCCGCTCAAGGGTATCCTGGACGCCACCGACGAGGAGCTGGTCTCGGTCGACTTCAACGGCAATTCCCATTCGTCGATCGTGGACCTGCCGTCGACCGCGATGGTGGACGGCAACCTCGTGAAGGTGCTGGCCTGGTACGACAACGAGTGGGGGTACTCCTGCCGGGTGCGCGACCTGATCCGCTACATGGCCCGGTCGCTCTAGCCCGCGGCCGCTTCGGGCCGTCGCGTGGCGAAGCTCGTCGTCGATCAGGTGGACCTGGCCGGGAAGCGCGTCTTCCTCCGGGCGGACTTCAACGTCCCGCTGGAGGGTGCGCGGGTGACCGACGACACGCGGATCACCGCGGTGCTGCCGACCATGTCGTGCTGTCTCGATCGGGGGGCGTCGCTCGTGCTCGCCTCCCACCTCGGCCGCCCCAAGGGCAAGCCCGATCCGAAGTACTCGCTGGGGCCGGTCGCGGAGCGGCTCCAGACCCTGCTCGAGCGGCCGGTGACGCTCCTGCCCGACTGCGTGGGGCCCGAGGTGGAGGAGCGGGCGCGCGCCCTGCGGCCGGGCGAGGTCGTGCTGCTCGAGAACCTGCGCTACCACGCGGAGGAGGAAGCCAACGACGAGGAGTTCGCCCGCTCCCTCGCCGCGCTCGCGGACGTCTACGTCGACGACGCCTTCGCGGCGTCCCACCGGGCGCACGCTTCCATCGCGGCCATCACCCGCTTCCTGAAGCCGGCCGCCGCCGGCCTGCTGATGGCGCGGGAGCTGGACGCCCTGGCCCGCATCTTCGAGCGGCCCGACCGGCCGATCTGGGCCGTGCTGGGTGGGGCCAAGGTCTCGGACAAGCTGGGCCTGGTCGAGCACCTGCTGGGCCGGGTGGACGGGCTCGCGATCGGCGGGGGAATGGCCTTCACGTTCCTGAAGGCGCTCGGCCACGGCGTCGGCCGCTCGCTCCTCGAGCCGGATCGGGTGGAGGCGGCGCGCACGATCATGGAGGGGGCCCGCGCGGCCGGGATCCCGCTCCGCCTGCCGGTGGACGTGGTGGCCGCCGCGGGTCTCGACGCGACGAGCGGTCTCCGCACGGTAGGGATCCGCGAGATCCCCGACGACCTCATGGGACTCGACATCGGGTCGGCCACCGTGACCCAGTTCACCACCGCCCTCCGTGGCGCGAAGACCATCGTGTGGAACGGCCCCATGGGCGTGTTCGAGAAGCCCGCCTTCGCGGCCGGGACCCTCGGGGTCGCGCAGGCGGTCGCCGGCTCCGGCGCCTTCGCGGTGATCGGGGGCGGCGACACCATCGCGGCGGTGCAGCGGGCCGGCGTCATGGACAAGATCGGCTACGTGTCCACCGCGGGCGGCGCCTTCCTCGAGTTCCTCGAAGGACGCGTGCTGCCCGGCGTGGCGGCCCTGGACGACGCGGCCTGATGCGCACCCCGCTCGTGGTCGGCAACTGGAAGATGCACGGCACGCAGGACGCGGCCCGCGAGCTGGCCCTCGCGGTGCGCGACGGGCTCAAGCGCCCGCGCGGGGTCGAGGTCGTGGTGTGCCCGCCCTTCACCGCGCTGCCCGCGGTGGCCGAGGTGCTGAAGGGCGCCGCGGTTGCACTCGGCGCGCAGAACTGCCACTGGGAGGCCCAGGGGCCGTTCACCGGAGAGATCTCGCCCGCGATGCTCGCCGAGCTGGGCTGCCGCTGGGTCCTGCTCGGCCACTCGGAGCGCCGGCACGTGTTCCACGAGACCGACGAGGAGATCAACCGCAAGGTCGTGGCGGCCCTCCGTCACGGAATGCGGCCGGTGCTCTGCGTGGGCGAGACGGACGAGGAGCGGCGCCAGGGGCTCACCTTCACGGTGGTGGAAGGGCAGCTCCGCGCGGGCGTGTCGGGTCTCTCCCCCGAGGATCTCGCGCGCTGCGTTCTCGCCTACGAGCCGGTGTGGGCCATCGGCACCGGGGTCAATGCGACCCCCACCCAGGCCGGCGAGGTGCACGGCTACCTCCGTGGCCTCGTCTCCGAGGTCGCGTCCAAGGAGCTGGCCCAGTCGATGCGGATCCTCTACGGCGGCAGCGTCAAGCCCGACAACGCCCAGGCCCTCGCCCAGGAGCCGGACATCGACGGGGTCCTCGTGGGAGGAGCCAGTCTGCAGGCGCCCGGCTTCATCACCATCGCCAAGAAGTCGGCCGCCCGCAGCGGCGCTTCGAAGGAGTAGCGCTCCATGTTCATCCTGGTCGTGATCGTCCACGTCATCGTGTGCCTGGTCATCGTCGGCCTGGTGCTGCTGCAGGCCGGCAAGGGCGCCGACATCGGCTCCGCCTTCGGCGGCAGCGGCAGCCAGGCGGTGTTCGGGTCCATGGGCACGCCCACCGTTCTCGGCAAGGCCACCTCGGTGGTGGCGATCATGTTCATGGTCACCTCGTTCGCCCTGTCGATGATGGCCCACAAGCGGACGCTGAGCATCATGCCCGCGACGGGTCCCGCCGCGCCCGCGCCGGCTATGCCTGCGGCGCCGCCCGCCCCGGTCACGCCCGCGCCCCAGAAGTAGTCGTCCCCGGGGTATGCCGAGTCGTCGCGCGCTTCGCGCCCTGCTGGCCTGGACCGCCGGTGTCGGTCTCGCGGCGGCCTGCAACGGGCCGATCGAGAGCCGCCCCGACGAGGTCGTGGCGACCGGCCCGCCCGCCTACGGCGACACCTTCATCCAGGCCTCCATCGGCGACATCGGGGGGCTGATCCCGAGCCTCACCTCCGACCAGTCCTCGCACGAGGTGGGCGGGCTGATCTACGACGGGCTCGTGAAGCAGGACAAGGACCTGAACCTGGTCCCCGCGATGGCCGAGTCCTGGACGTACAGCCCGAACTGTCTCGAGCTGACCTTCAAGCTCCGCCGGGACGTGAAGTGGCACGACGACTACCCGTTCACGGCCGACGACGTGGTCTTCACCTACGAGACCATGATCAACCCGAAGACCCCCGCACCGTTCAAGGAGGGCTTCCTCCTGGTCAAGGAGGCGAAGGCCCTCGACAAATACACCGTCCGGATCCGCTACGACAAGCCGTACGCGCGGGCGGTGGAGACGTGGGGCACGACGATGCTGCCCAAGCACCTGCTGCAGTCGTTCGCGGACGCGGGCACCTTGCGCGAGTCGCCCCAGAACAGCCTGCCGGTCGGGACCGGCCCCTACCGCTTCCAGGAGTGGAAGCCCGGGGAGAAGGTGGTCCTGGTCGCCAACCCCGACTACTACGAGGGTCGACCGTACCTGAGCCGCATCGTGTACCGGGTGATCCCGAGCCAGGCCACGATTTTCCTCGAGCTGAAGGCCAACGGCGTCGACTACGTCAACACCCTCACCGGGATCCAGTACGCGCGGCAGACCGAGTACCCGGCGTTCCGCAAGGCCTATCGCAAGTTCCGCTATCCGGGCGACAACTACACCTTCCTCGGATTCAACCTCAAGGACCCCCGCTTCGCCGACAAGCGCGTGCGCCAGGCCTTCGCGCACGCGATCGACAAGCAGGAGCTGATCGACGGGGTGAGGCTCGGGCTGGCCCACGAAGCCAACGGGCCGATGCGTCCCGGCACGTGGGCCTACACCGAGGACGTGAAGCACTACGAGTACAGCCCCGAGAAGGCCAAGGCCCTGCTGGCCGAGGCGGGCTGGAAGGACCGTGACGGCGACGGGGTGGTGGAGGACCGCGACGGCAAGCCGTTCACCCTGACCATCCGGACCAACCAGGGCAACGACGAGCGGAAGAAGATCGCCGAGATCGTCCAGCAGCGACTGAAGGAGATCGGCATCCAGGCCGACATCCAGCTCATCGAGTGGGCCGCGTTCATCAAGGAGTTCATCAAGCCGCGGCGGTTCGAGCTGGTGGTCCTGGGCCTGGGCACCGGCTCCGATCCCGATCAGTACGTTGTCTGGCACTCCTCGCAGCGCGGCCCGGACCAGATGAACCGCACCGGCTACGCCAACGACGAGGTAGACCATTTGCTCGAAGCGGGGCGCGCGTCGTGCGTCCAGAAGGACCGCGTCCGCGCCTACCACCGGATCCAGGAGATCCTCGCCGAGGACCTGCCGATGATCTTCCTCTTCAACCGGGACTCGCTGCCGGTGGTGACCTCGCGCATCCGGGGGGTGAGCCCGTCCCCCTCCGGCATCCTGTACAACTTCAACGAATGGTACGTGCCGAAGACACAGCAGCGCTATACATCCGGCTAGATGGCGCTCTTCGCCCTCCGGCGGCTCCTCCTCTCGATCCCGCTCCTGATCGGCATCACCTTCGTCTCCTTCGTGGTCATCAGCCTGGCCCCCGGCGGTCCGCTCGACTTCCTGACCCCGGAGGACCCCAACGCCTCGCCGGAGGTCAAGGAGCGGCTGGTCAAGGAGTTCGGTCTCGACCGGCCCATCCACGTGCAGTACTGGCAGTGGCTCAAGCGCGCGGTCCGCCTCGACTTCGGGCGCTCCTTCCTGCCCGACGGGCGGCCGGTCCTCACCAAGATCGGTGAGCGCCTGCCGGTGACCCTGTTCCTCAACGTGATCGAGCTGGCCATCATCGTGGGCTTGGCAGTGCCCATCGGGGTGCTGTCGGCCACGCGCCAATACTCGCTCTACGACAAGATCACCACCGTCTTCGTCTTCGTGGGCTTCGCCACCCCGGACTTCTGGCTCGCGCTCCTGCTCATGATCCTCTTCGGGGTGCAGCTCGGCTGGCTGCCCATCTCCGGCCTGCGCTCGCTGAACTGGGAGTACCTTACGTTCTGGCAGCAGCAGTGGGACTTCTTCGCCCATCTCGTCCTGCCCATCGTGGTCGCCACCTTCGGGGGGCTCGCCGGCTTCTCGCGCTACATGCGCCAGAGCATGCTCGAGGTCGTCCGCCAGGACTACGTGCAGACCGCGCGGGCCAAGGGCCTCTCGGAGCGGGTGGTGATCAGCAAGCACGCTTTGCGCAACGCGCTGCTCCCGGTGATCACGATCCTGGCCCTGGCCCTGCCGGGCCTCATCGGGGGCAGCGTCATCATCGAGTCGATCTTCGCGATCCCCGGAATGGGCCAGCTCATGGTGCAGTCCGTCTTTTCGCGCGACTACCCGGTGGTGATGGGCAACCTGGTCATCGTGGCGAGCCTCACCCTGGTGGCCAACCTCGTCGCCGACATCACCTACGGGCTCGTGGATCCCCGCATCCGATTCGGTGGTCGGCGGGGGAGGCGCTAGTGGCGCCCGGGGGACCGCGGCGCGGCGAGATCCGCCAGTTCTGGCGCACGTTCTCCCGTAATCAGTTGGCAATGTGCGGGGGCGCCGTGGTCACGGTGCTGGTGTTCCTGGCCGTGCTCGCACCCGCGCTGGCACCCTGGGATCCGAACCGGCCGGACACCCGGAAGATCCTGGTCGCCCCGTCGAGCAGCCACTGGTTCGGCACCGATCCCCTCGGGCGGGACGTGCTCTCCCGGGTGCTCTACGGGTCGCGCATCTCGCTCTCGGTGGGCTTCGTCTCGGTCGGCATCGCGGCCGCCATCGGGATGCTGCTGGGGGCGGCGGCCGGCTACTACGGCGGGGTGGTCGACAACGTGGTGATGCGGCTGGTGGACCTGATGCTGGTCTTTCCCCGCTTCTTCCTCCTGCTGGCCGTGCTCGCGTTCCTCAAGCCGTCCATCTGGACCATCATGACCGTGATCGGCCTCACCGGCTGGATGGGGGTGGCCCGGCTCGTGCGCGCGGAGTTCCTGACCCTGCGCGAGCGCGAGTTCGTCATCTGGTCGGAGTCGGTGGGGGCAGGGGCGCTGCGTATCATCTTCCGCCACATCCTGCCCAACGCCATCGCGCCGATCCTGGTCGCCATGACGCTCGGCATCCCGGCCGCCATCCTCACCGAGGCGGGGCTCTCCTTCCTGGGACTGGGCGTCCAGCCGCCCTACGCCACGTGGGGGAACATTCTCAACGACGGGCGCGACTACATCGAGATCGCCTGGTGGCTGACCCTCTATCCGGGCCTGGCCATCCTGATCACGGTGCTCTCCTACAATCTGATGGGCGAGGGGATCCGCGACGCGCTCGACCCGCGCCTGCGCCAGTCCCGCGTCGGCCGCATCCTGCGCCTCGGCCGCTAGGTGAATTGACAAGGCTCGCGGGGGCGCGGCATACTGTGCCTTCGCCGGCGCCGAAGTGGCGGAATTGGCAGACGCGCACGTTTGAGGGGCGTGTGGGGCAACCCGTGGGGGTTCGAGTCCCCCCTTCGGCACCACTGATCTGTAAGACATCGACCGGCCAACTCTAACCGGAAACGTCCGTCCGCTCCGTCATCCGACTCAGCCGCGCCCTGCCGTGGCAGCGCGTGCGGTTCGGGATGTACCGGGCATACACGCTGAAGAGCCTCTCGGCGTTGGATACCGACCCGGTCTCGGAGCGCGTTCACGTTCAGCAGGTCCCCTGGCGCCCCTGTGAAGACGTAGTCCTGGCCGGACGCGGGCGCCCCCCGGCCGGCCTTCGGGCGCTCCGCCGCCGGCTGGGCCTTCTGATCTTGAGCGCGTCGATCAGCGGCGGCAACAGAAGAGCAGTGCGTCGTTCCACGACTTGCGGCCCGCGCCGCCCAGCAGGCCCTGCTCTTCGACCTGCTCTACACCGTGCTCGAGGCCTCGCCGTTCGACTTCTTGCTCAAACATCCCGCCTCGCGTGCAGGTACCCGCTTGTGATCATCCAACCACTGAGTGATCCCGACAGTCCACGCGGACGCCGCGAGTGCGGCCGCGTCGAGCACGACCGCGAGTGCGGACGGTCAGAATGCTCCTCGGCGTCGGCGGCAGTCAGTGGGGTGATGGCCCTGAGACCTGAGCACGGAGGAAGGCATGTCCCAACCAGAACGGGTTGACGCCGTGGTCCTTGGCAGTGGACAGGGTGGCAAGTTACTGGCCTGGCATCTGGCGCGATCGGGCCGACGGACTGCCGTCGTGGAGCGCCGGTGGATCGGCGGCTCCTGTCCCAACATCGCCTGCATGCCCAGCAAGAACGAGATCTGGAGCGCGAAGGTCGCGCATCTGGTGCACCACGCTGCGCAGTTCGGTACGATGACCGGTCACGTCGCGATCGACATGGCGACGGTTCGCCAGCGCAAGCGCGACATGGTCGACGCCCAGATTGCCAACCATCTGGAGAACTACAAGACGAGCGGCGCCGACTTGATCATGGGATCCGGGCGGTTCGTGGCCCCGAGCACGCTCCAGGTGCGCCTAAATGACGGCGGGACCCGCGTGCTGGCGGGCGACCAGGTGTTCATCAACGTCGGAACGCACGCGGTAGTTCCGAGCATCCCCGGCCTCGAGACGGCCCGACCGCTCACACATGTCGAGGCGCTTGAGCTGGACTACTTGCCAGCACATCTGATCGTGCTCGGGGGCGGCTATGTCGGTCTCGAATTGGCCCAGGCGTACCGTCGCTTCGGGAGCCGGGTGACGGTCATCGAGCATGGCCCTCAGCTCATGGGCCGCGAGGATCCCGACGTCTCGGATGCGGTGCAGCGGATCCTCGGTGAGGAAGGTATTCACTTCCTCCTGGCGGCCGAGACCCTCCAGGTGCGCGGTCGATCCGGAGAGGACGTCAGCGTGGTCGTGCGCACGCTCTCCGGCGAGCAACAGATCGAGGGCAGCGACATCCTGGTCGCGGCGGGGCGCACGCCGAACACCGCCGGGCTCGGGCTCGAGGAGGCCGGCGTTGAGTTGGACGGTCGGGGCTATATTCGCGTCAACGAGCGGCTGGAGACGAGTGCGCCCGACGTCTGGGCCATGGGGGAATGCGCCGGGAGCCCCCAGTTCACGCACGCATCCGTCGACGACTTCCGGATCATCAGGGACAATCTGGCCGGCACGACACGCAGCACGCGCGATCGGCTGGTTCCCTATTGCATGTTCACCGACCCGCCCCTCGCCCGGGTCGGACTGAGCGAAGGCGATGCGCAGCGCCACGGCGTCACCGCGCGCGTCGCGCGGCTGCCGATGAGCGCGGTGCTGCGAGCGCAGACGACCGACGAACGACAAGGTTTCATGAAGGCGCTGGTCGGCGAAAGTGACGACCGCATTCTCGGCTTCACGATGATCGGCGCCGAGGCCGGTGAGGTCGTGGCCGCGGTGCAAACGGCGATGCTGGCCGGCCTGCCATACCCGAAGCTCCGCGACGCCGTTCTCGCGCATCCGACGATGGCGGAGGGACTCGACCCGCTCTTCTCGAACGTGCCGCCACGGTGCCG
>Ga0257156_1000103_pt1 | contig 11923 bp, 14 predicted proteins | sample NI49A_FD_185989 | JGI IMG/M metagenome (GOLD analysis project Ga0257156, IMG submission 185989) | Soil microbial communities from H.J. Andrews Experimental Forest, Oregon, United States - NI-49-A | ecosystem: Environmental > Terrestrial > Soil > Temperate forest > Bulk soil | place: USA: Oregon... | reverse complement strand
CGCTATAGCGAGCGGGGGCACGCGTCAACGCCATCCGCGGCGGCCGGGCCGGGCGGGCTGCGCACCTCTGCCTCCCGGTATAGAATGGCCGCGCGGCAACCCCACGCGAGGAGACGACGGCAATGAGGCTAGCGGGCAAGGTGGCGGTGGTGACCGGCGGGGGCGCCGGGATCGGGCGCGGCATCGTGCTGTGCATGGCTCGGGAGGGCGCCGACATCGCGATCCCGGACATCCAGGACGCCAATGCCCAGGCGGTGGTCAAGGAAGTGCTGGCGATGGGGCGCAAGGCCATCTCGATGCGGTGCGACGTCACCAAGGGCGCCGAGGTGCAGGCGACGGTGGACCGCATCAAGAAGGAGATGGGCAAGGTCGACATCCTGGTGAACAACGCGGGCATGGCGTCGGCGCCGGGCATGCCGTTCACCAACAACTCGGAAGAGGACTGGGACAAGACCTACCAGGTCAACCTCAAGTCGGTCTTCCTCATGTGCAAGGCCATCGCGCCCTACTTCATCGAGCGCAAGGCCGGGCGCATCATCAATATTGCCTCAATCGCGGGGCCGCTTGCGGCGCTCACCATGCCGCCCTACTCGGTGGCCAAGGGCGGGGTCATCACCTTCACGCGGGTCATCGCCAAGGAGCTGGCGCCGCACGGGGTCACCGTGAACGCGATCTGCCCCGGCGTGCTGTGGACCGCGTTCTGGGAGAAGCTGGCCCAGTTCATCGCCGACACCAACCCCGCCTTCAAGGGCATGACCGCGCGGCAGGTGTTCGACAAGCGGGTGGGCGACGTCATCCCGATGAAGCGGGAGCAGACCCCGGAGGACATCGGTTACGCCGCGGTCTTCCTGGCCTCCGAGGAGGCGCGCAACATCACCGGCCAGGCGCTCAACGTCGACGGCGGCTCGGTCATGCACTAGCGGAACTCCCTCTCCTCTCTGGGGAGAGGGCAGGGTGAGGGGTCGAGAGGGTGAGGGGTCGAAGCCGTGGGTAAGCGTATCGCGTTCGGATTGGCCGGCGTGCTCACGCTATTCCTCTGCGCGGGTGTCGTTCTCGCGCAGACGGCCAGGCCCGATCCCAAGACCGCGGCGGTACCAGTGATGAAGCAGCTCGAGGCCTTCCGCCGCGACGACTTCGACACCGCCTTCACGTTCGCGTCGAGCACGATCCGGGCCCAGTTCGACCGTCCCAGCTTCGAGACGATGGTGCGTCGCGGCTACCCGGAGATCGCGCGGTCGTCGTTCGCGGCGGTGGTCAAGACCGAGCTGCCGTCGGAGAGCGTCGCCTACGTCACGGTGAAGATCCGCGGGGCCAACGGCCAGAGCATCGAGGCGCTGTACGAGCTCACGTGGGAGGACGACTGGAAGATCAGCGGCGTGGTGACGCGGCCGGATGCCGGGGTCATTTGACGACCACTGAGCACCACCACCACCCCTCACCCTGCCCTCTCCCCTGAGGGGAGAGGGAGAAGGGGACTAGGAGCCAGATGGATTTTGACTTCACGCCGGAGCAGGAGACCTTCCGCCAGGAGGCGCGCGCCTGGCTGGCCGAGAACGTGCCGGCCGATCTCAAGGGGCGCGGCTTCGCCTCCTCGCGCGCCGACGTCAAGGAGGTCGAGCGCCTGCGCGACTGGCAGCGCACACTCCACAAGGCGGGCTACGTGGGCATGGACTGGCCGGCCGAGTACGGCGGGCGCGGCGCCTCGATCATGGAATCGATCATCCTCTACGAGGAGATGTCGCGCGCGGGCAGCCCGCAGCCCCTGAACCGGAGCGGCCTCAGCATGCTGGGCCCCACGCTCATGAAGCACGGCACCCCGGCCCAGCAGGCGAGGCACCTCGACCGCATCCTGACCGCGGAGGACATCTGGTGCCAGGGCTTCTCCGAGCCCAACGCGGGCAGCGACCTGGCCAACCTCCAGACCCGCGCGGTGCTGGACGGCGACCACTACGTGCTGAACGGCCAGAAGGTGTGGACGAGCATGGCCCACGTCGCCGCGTGGGGCTTCTTCCTGGTGCGCACCGATCCGACCCTGGCCAAGCACAAGGGCATCACGTTCCTGCTGCTCGACATGAAGAGCCCCGGCCTCACCATCCGGCCGCTCCGCCAGATCACCGGGGAGGCGGAGTTCAACGAGGTCTTCCTCGAGAACGTGCGCGTGCCGGCCACCAACGTGGTCGGCAAGGTGAACGAGGGCTGGGGCGTGGCCCTCACCACCCTGGCCTACGAGCGCGACGTGCTCACCATGATCCGCCACATCAGCCTCCGCACCGCGCTCCACAAGCTGCTCGCGCTGGCGAAGCGCACCATGAAGAACGGGCGCCCCGCCTCGGAGGACCCGGTGGTGCGGCAGAAGATCGCCGCGCTCTCCATCGGCGAGCGGGTGCTGCAGCTCAACGGCTACCGCAGCCTCACCAAGATCCTGCGCGGCGGCGCGCCGGGGCCGGAGGGCTCGACCTCCAAGCTCTTCTGGAGCCTGCTGGACCAGGAGCTGGCCGAGCTGGCCACCGAGATCATCGGCCCCTACTCGCAGATCAAGGCGGGCAGCCCGCACGCGCCCGACGAGGGCGAGTGGGAGTTCTACTGCCTGCTCGCGCGCGGCAGCGGCATCCGCGCGGGCACCACCGAGATCCTGCGCAACATCCTGGGCGAGCGCGTGCTCGGCCTGCCGAAGGACTGACCCCGCACCCCGCATCCACCGGAGGACGCACCGTGGCCACCGACAGTGAGCTGCTCTACGAGGTGAAGGACCGCATCGCGACCATCACGCTCAACCGGCCCGACAAGATGAACGCCTTCACCGGGCCCATGATCGAGCGCTGGGCTGCCTCGCTGCACGAGGCCCAGCACGATCCGAACGTGAACGTGGTGGTGGTCACCGGCGCGGGCAAGGCCTTCTGCTCGGGCGGCGACGTGGGGCGCATGGGCACCGGCGATCCGACCCCGCTCGACAACAAGAACGGCCTCTGGGAGCACATCCACCGCATCCCAAAGACGCTCGAGGCGATGGACAAGCCGGTCATCGCCATGATCAACGGGGTGACGGTGGGCGCGGGGATGGGCATGTCGCTCATGTGCGACATGCGCATCGCCTCCGACGCGGCCCGCTTCTCCACCGGCTACGTGCGGGTGGGCCTGGTGCCGGGGGACGGCGACACCTACTTCCTGCCGCGCCTGATCGGCACCGCGAAGGCCCTCGAGCTCCTGTGGACCGCCGACTTCATCGAGGCGCCCAAGGCGCTTGAGCTCGGTATCGTCAACCGGGTGGTGCCGCACGACAAGCTCGCGGAGGAGACCTACGCCTTCGCGCGCCGCGTGGCCGACGGCCCGCAGATTCCTATCAGAATGATAAAGAGGCTCGTTTACCAGTCGATGCGCCTCGACCTGCGCACGCACCTCGACCTGGTGTCGTCCCACATGGCGGTGGTGCGCGAGACAGAGGACCACAAGGAAGGCGTGCAGGCCTTCAAGGACAAGCGCCCACCGAAGTTCAAGGGGCGCTAGCGCACGATGAGGGCGATCGACAGGGCGAGCAGCACGCCCATCGTGATGTTGAACGCGCGCAGCCGCCGGCGGGTGCCGAGCACGTGGTGGACGCTGGCCCCGAAGGCGAGCCAGACGAACCCGCTCGGCAGCGCGGCCAGCGCGAACAGGCCGCCGAGGGAGGCGGCCTGCGTCACCGAGCTGCCCGAGTCGGCGTGGAGGAACGTCCCGGCGGCGCTCGCGGTCACGAGCCACGCCTTCGGGTTGACCCACTGAAAGACGGCCGCGCCGACGTAGCCGACCGGATCGCCGGCCACCGTCGAGTCGAGGCTCGCGGACGTGGCGATCTTCCACGCTAGCCAGAGGAGAAAGGCGGCGCCGCCCCAGTTCAGCACCCGGAGCGCCAGCGGGTGGGCGAGGACGAGGCTACCCAGCCCGAGCGGCACCAGGAACATCATGAGCGCCATGCCGGTCGTGACCCCGAAGAGGCACGGCAGCCCCCGGAGGATGCCCGCGTTCGCGCCCGCCGCGGTCACCATCACGTTGCTCGGCCCCGGCGTCACCGCCGCCACCACCGCGAAGATCAGGAAGGCCACCGCCTGCTCGGTCGTCATGGCTCACCTCCATGCGCCCTGAGCAGACCAGATCAGGCGGCCAAGGTCTTGAACGATCGTGCCGGCGCGACGCGACCGCCTGGATCGCGAGCGAGGGGCCGGTCGGCGGGGTGGAGCTGTTTCGCGCCTGGTTCGCCGGCCCGGCCTACGCGAAGCATCGACACGACACCTACGCGATCGGCCTGACCGACCGGGGCGTCCAGGCCTTCGACTACCGAGGCGCCGGCCGGATCAGCATGCCGGGGCAGGTGGTCGTGCTTCACCCCGACGAGGTCCACGACGGGCGCGCCGGCACCGAGGCCGGCTTCGGCTACCGCATCGTCTACGTGGAGCCTGGGCACATGTCCGAGGCGCTCCGGTCGCTCTGCGGGCGGCCGTACCCGCTGCCGTTCGTCCGCGAGCCGGTGTCGCGCAACGGTCTCCTGGCCGGGGCCGTGCGGCGAGCCTTCGCCTCTCCGCTCGACCCGCTGGGCGCCGACGGCCTCATCGCCGATCTCGCCGAGGGATTGCTGGCCGGCGAAGGGCCGGGGGGCCGGCCGGTGCCGGCACGGCGCGTCGACGCCGCCGTCATCGAGCGCGCCCGGCAATTCCTCGACGCGGAGCGGACGCGCGTCGTCCATTCCTCCGAGCTGGAAGCGATCACCGGCCTCACGCGCTACGACCTGGCCCGCCAGTTCCGGCTCATGTTCGGCACGAGCCCGCACCGCTACCTGCTGATGCGGCGGCTGGACCTGGCGCGGCGGCTGATCCTCGAGGCGCGGCCGCTGGCCGACGTGGCCGGCGAGGCCGGATTCGCGGATCAGGCGCACTTCACGCGGGTGTTCAAGGCCGCGTTCGGCCTGACCCCGGCCCGCTACCGCGCGCTGAGGCGGGCGACGCCCGCGACGAGCTGGTCGGTGAGGTAGGCGTTCGTCGTGGCCGACCGGCGCACGCTCCTCGTCACCACGTCGATCCTGGCGGTGGGTCTCATCGCCGCGCTGGCGATCTACGTCGCCGCGGCGCGCGCGCCGGACGATTCCTCGGACGAGCTGACCGACTCCAAGCAGTACCTGCGGCAGATGGAGCTCTACGGCGGCAAGGCGAACGTGCTGGCCGCCGAGCTGCAGCACTGGTTCGGCAGCCTGTGGCACGGCCGGCGGCTCGCGCTCACGGTGGCCTGCGGCACGGTGCTGGTGGCCGCGGCATACTGGCTCGTGGCGGCTCCGCTGCCGTCCGATCTCGAGAAGGGTGGATAGATGCTCGAGCTCGTCGTGCGGATGGCGGACATCACCACGCTCGGCGTGGACGCGATCGTCAACGCGGCCAACGAGCGGCTCGCCCCCGGCGGCGGCGTCTGCGGCGCCATTCACGCCAAGGCGGGGCCCGAGCTGGCCGCGGCCTGCACCGCGCTCGGCGGCTGCCCCACCGGCGAGGCGCGCATCACCCCGGGCTTCCGGCTGCCGGCCCGGTTCGTCATCCACGCCGTCGGGCCGCTCTGGCGGGGCGGCGCGGCGGGAGAGCCCGAGCTGCTGGCCTCGGCGTACCGCTCCTCGATCCTGCTGGCCCAGGAGCACGATCTCCGCAGCGTGGCGTTCCCGGCGATCAGCACCGGGATCTTCGGCTACCCGCTGGACCCGGCGACGCGGGTCGCGGTGGAGGCGGTCCGGACCGCGACGGCCAAGCCGGGCAGCATCCGGCAGGTGATCTTCGCCTGCTTCGGCTCGGACGTCTTCATGGCCTACCGCGACGAGGGGATTCCCGGCCAGGTCTGACTGCCCCGCCGCGGGCCGCCTGTTTGTTCGGCAGCTCGCCCCGCGATGCTCGATGATTTGGCAGCCACGGCCTCGCCCTCACCCGAGCTGGATACTGTGAAATACGTAGTTCCGGCCGTTTGTCCTTGGAACGCGCGGTTGGTACGGCAGTTGCCCGCATGATCCCAGACACACGAAGATCGGCCCGGCCCTGGAAGCCGGGATCCGTAGGCGACGGCGCCTGTCCTGAACGGACGGCGCCGTTCGTGTTTCATCGCCGAGGAGCCCATGAACAAGATCGAGGAGCTGAAGGCGCGCAAGGACGGGCTCGACGTGGGCGCGGACATTCCGCGCTACGCGAGGCTCGGCCTGGAGTCGATCGAGGAGGGCGACCTCGACCGCCTGAAGTGGTGGGGCGTGTTCATCCGCAAGCAGACCCCGGGTCACTTCATGATGCGGCTGCGCATCCCGAACGGGGTCACCACCGCCGGTCAGCTCCGCGCCATCGGCGGCCTCGCCAGCCGCATGGGCCGGGGGCTGGTCGACATCACCACGCGCCAGCAGGTGCAGCTCCGCTGGATCCGCATCCAGGACGTCCCGGAGATCCTGGATCGGCTGCTCGACGTCGGGCTGGTCACGCTGCAGACCGGCATGGACAACATCCGGAACATCATCGGCTGCCCCGCGTTCGGCCTGACTCCGAACGAGGTGCTGGACGCCTCCCCGGTGGCCCGGGCCTTCACCGCCATGTTCGTGGGGAACAAGGCCTACACGAACCTGCCGCGTAAGTTCAACGTCGGCATCACCGGCTGCCGCGAGAACTGCACCCACTCCGAGACCCAGGACATCGCCCTGGTGCCGGCGGTGAAGACCTCCGGCCTCGACGAGGTCAAGGGCTTCAACGTGCTCGTCGGCGGCAAGAACGGCTCCGGCGGCTACCGGGTGGCCTCGTCGCTCGACGTGTTCGTGCGACCGGAGGAGGCGGCCGAGATCTGCAGCGCGATCGTGCTGGTGTTCCGCGACCACGGCTCCCGCGACGCGCGCAACAAGATCCGCCTGGCCTTCCTGCTCGACGAGTGGGGCGAGGCGCGGTTCCGCGAGGCGGTGGAGGCGCGGGTGGGGCGGCGGCTCGAGAAGGCCGGCGCGGACCAGCGTCTCGCCCAGTCCACCGATCACGTCGGGGTCTTCCGCCAGAAGCAGCCCGGGCTGAACTACGTGGGGCTGCTCGTTCCGGTAGGGCGCGTCACCGGCGATCAGCTCGTCGAGCTGGCCCGCCTCTCCGAGCAGTACGGGACCGGCGAGAGCCGTCTGACGGTGGACCAGAACGTCATCATCCCCAATGTTCCCGACGCCAGGCTCGGGCAGATGACCGCCGAGCCGCTGCTGAAGACGCTCCGCTACGATCCGCCCGGCGTGCTCCGGGGCCTGGTGAGCTGCACCGGGGTCGAGTTCTGCAACCTGGCCGTGATCGAGACCAAGGGCCGCGCCCTCGAGGTGGCCCGCGCGCTGGAGCGCAAGGTGCCGGCCACCAAGGCGGTGCGCATCCACTGGTCGGGCTGCCCGGCGGGCTGCGGCAACCACACGGTGGCGGACATCGGGCTCCTGGGCACCCGGACCAAGGTCGACGGCAAGGTGGTCGACGCGGTGGACGTCTTCATGGGCGGCGCCTCGGGTCCGCAGGCGAGCCAGGGCGTCAAGGTGCTCGAGAGCGTGCCCTGCGACGAGCTGCCGCGCGTGCTGGAGGGGTTGGTCCGCTTCGGCGAGTTCGACCGCGTGCGCCGGCAGATCCGCATGCTCCAGCCGACCAGCCCGGCCGCCCCGCCGCCCGAGCGCGCGAGCCCGCCGCCGGTCTCGACGATCCGCCCCGACGAGATCGCCGAGGGGAGCGGCAAGGCGATCACGGTGAGCGGGACCGAGATCGCGGTCTTCAAGTGCGAGGGGCAGCTCTATGCGACCCAGAACTGGTGTCCCCACGCCGGCTCCGCGCTGGCGGCCGGCGCCCTGGACGGAGGCGCCGTCGTCTGCCCGGCGCACGGCTACCGCTTCGACCTCCGGACCGGCGCCTGCGCCACCGACGCGCAGCTCCGGCTCAAGACCTACCGGCTCGTCCCGGACGGCGCGGGTTTCACGGTGCAGGAATAGCGTCGGCCGACGCGCGAAAGGAGCAACCCGGACATGTCCTACGTCAAACCCGACGCGGTGCTCGATCAGATGGTGCAGGCCGGAGCCACCAAGGCGCGGCTCGCCCCCCGCGATCTGCTCGTGCGCGGGTTCCTCTCCGGCGCGCTGCTGGGCTTCGCCACCACGCTCGCTTTCACCGCCACGCTGCAGACCCACGTGGGTCTCGTGGGCGGATTGGTCTTCCCGGTGGGCTTCGTGATGATCGTGCTGCTGGGGCTCGAGCTGGTGACCGGCAACTTCGCCCTGCTGCCGCTGGCGGTGCGAGACGGGCGCACCGGCCTGGGCGAGCTGCTGAGCAACTGGGGGCTGGTCTTCGCGGGCAACCTGGTCGGCAGCCTCTTCTACGCCTGGCTGTTCACGCTGACCGTCGCGCCCGACTCCGAGATGGCGCGCCAGCTCGTAGCCGTCGCTCAGGCCAAGACCCTCGCCTACGCGAAGCTCGGGGGGCACGGGGTGGTGATCGCGGTGGCCAAGGCCATCCTGTGCAACTGGATGGTCACGCTCGGCGTCGTGATGGCGATGACCTCGCAGTCGACCTCGGGGAAGATCGCCGCGATGTGGCTGCCGATCCTCACGTTCTTCGCCCAGGGCTTCGAGCACTCGGTCGTCAACATGTTCGCGATCCCGGCGGGCATGATGATGGGCGCGGAGGTGAGCGTCCGCGATTGGTGGCTCTGGAACCAGATCCCGGTGACGCTCGGCAACATCGTGGGGGGCATGCTCTTCACCGGGATGGCGCTTCAGCTGACGTATCGCAAGCGGGCGCCCGCGCCCGCGACCGCGGAGATTGCGTCGATTCCGGGGGAGATGGTCGCCGGCCGCTGATGGCGTACTACCCGGTCTGTCTCGAGATGGCCGGTCGCCGCTGCCTGGTGGTCGGCGCGGGGACGGTGGCCGAGCGCAAGGTGAACGGGCTCCTGGGGGCCGGGGCGCGGGTCACCGTGGTAAGCCCGTCGGCGACGGAGCGGTTGCTCGACTGGGCGCGCGCGGGCCGGATCGGCATGACGCTGCGCGAGTACGCGGCGGATGACCTCGCCGGCCACTCGATCGTCTTCGCGGCCACCGACGACGGGCTCGTCAATGCCGAGGTGGCGCGAGACGCGCGCGCGGCGGGAGTGCTGATCAATGCCGCCGACGATCCGGCGCACTGCGACTTCATCCTCCCCGCGGTGCTGACGCGCGGCGACCTGACGGTCGCGGTCTCCACCGGCGGCGCGAGCCCCGCGCTGGCCCGCGTGGTCCGCGACGAGCTCGGCGCCTTCCTCGACCGGGAGGACTACGCGGCGCTCGCCCGGGTCGCCGCGGACGCGCGGCGGACGCTGCGCGCTCGCGGCACCCCGGCGCCCTGGGAGCGGTGGCGGCGCGCGCTGGGTGGCGAAGTCCACTCGCTCGTCAGGGCCGATCGGCTCGACGCGGCGCGGGAGCGCCTGCTGGATGGACTGCGCGGCTAGCGGGCGCGTGGTGCTGGTGGGGGCGGGCCCCGGCGACCCCGAGCTGATCACGCGGCGGGGGCTTCGCTGGCTCCAGCGCGCGGAGGTCGTGGTCTACGATCAGCTGGTGAGCCCGGAGCTCCTCGACGAGGCTCCGCCGGACGCGCTCCAGATCTTCGCGGGCAAGTCCGCGGGCAACCACTGCATGCCGCAGGAGGCCATCAACGCGCTGCTCGTGCGCCACGCCCTGGCCGGGCGGCTGGTCGTCCGCCTGAAGGGTGGCGACTCCTTCGTGTTCGGTCGCGGCGGCGAGGAGGCGCGGGCGTGCCTCGCCGCCGGCGTGCCCTTCGACGTGGTGCCCGGGGTGACCTCGGCGGTGGCGGTGCCCGCCGCGGCCGGCATCCCGGTCACGCATCGCGGCGTCGCGTCCTCGTTCGCGGTGGTCACGGGGCACGAGGATCCGGGCAAGCCGGGCGGACGCGTGGACTGGGAGCGCCTCGCCGGCGCGGTGGACACCATCGTCATCCTGATGGGCACGGCGGCGCTGCCCGAGATCGCGCGGCGCCTGCTCGCCGCCGGCCGTGAGCCCGCGACGCCCGCCGCGGTGATCCGCCGGGGCACGACCGCCGCCGAGGAGGTCGTGACCGGCACCCTCGCCAACATCGCGCGCCGGGCCGCGCACCTCGCCCCGCCGTGCACGATCGTGATCGGCGAGGTGGTCCGGCTCCGCTGGGCGCGCCGGGGCGCCGACGTCGCGATGTCAATGAGGAGTGGAGTCGTGTAGACTTTCGCGCATGACGCCCGAGCATCGCGCCGTGATCGAGCGGATCCGCTCGTCGGCGCGGCTCGTGCGCCATGCGGTGGAGAGCGCGCCCCGCGCGCGGCTCGCGGTGGCGCCCAGCCCCGGCGAGTGGTCGGCCCTCGAGACGCTGACCCACCTGCGCGACGTGATCGTCCACGTCTACGGGCTGCGGGTGCGCCGGCTCTTCTACGAGGACGCGCCCCTCTTCGCCGACTTCGACGAGGAGGCGTATCGCCCGGCGAGTCTCGCCCGCGGCGAGGGCGTCGAGTACCTGCTGGACACCTTCGTGGGCGAGCAGGAGCAGCTCGCGCGCCTGCTCGAGGCGGTGCCCGACGAGGAGTGGGCGCGCGAGGGGACCCACCCGCAGTACGGCGTCATGTCCATCGAGTTCCTGGCGCGGCGCATGGGCGAGCATGCGGAGGAGCACGCGGCGCAGATCATCGCCGCGGTGCAGGGGTAGCCCACCACCCCTAACCCACCCCTCACCCTGCCCTCTCCCCTCCGGGGAGAGGGTGGGGGAGAGGGTGGAGGTCAGCGGGCGGAGGGGAAGCGCGGGGGGCGCTTCTCGCGGATGGCGGCCGCGCCCTCGCGCACGTCCTCGTCCATGAAGGTGAGCATCTCGAGCGCGATGGACTGATCAAAGATGGGCCCGGCCATGCGCAGCCAGTTGTTCAGCGAGCGCTTGGTCCAGCGGATGGCCTGCTGAGCCCCGGTCGCGAGCTTGTCGGCCACCTCGAAGGCCCTCGGCAGTACCTCCGCGGCCGGCACGCACAGGCTGACCAGCCCGATGCGCTCGGCCTCGCGGCCGTCGATGAAGTCGCTGGTCAGCAGGTAGTACTTGGCCTTGGCCATCCCGCAGAGCAGCGGCCACACGATCGCGGCGTGATCGCCCGCCACCACCCCCAGCTTCGTGTGGCCGTCGGTGAAGCGCGCGGTCTCCGAGATGATGCTGATGTCGGACAGGAGCGCCACCACCAGGCCCGCGCCCACCGCGACGCCGTTGATGGCCGAGATGACCGGCTTGTCGAGGTTGATCATGTTGTAGACGATGTCGGACGCCTCCCGCAGCGTGCGCCCCATGCGCTTCGGATCCCGGGCGTTGGCCTCCACCATGTCGAGGTCGCCGCCCGCCGAGAAGGCGCGGCCCGCGCCGGTCACCACCGCGACGCGCGCGCTGTCATCCGCGTCCAGGGTGAGCCAGACCTGGGTCAGCTCCCAGTGCAGCCGGTCGTTGGTGGCGTTCAGCACCTCCGGCCGGTTGAGCGTGATGAGCACCACCCCGTTCGGCCGGCGCTCGAAGACGAGGTGCTGGTAGTCGCGGTAGTCCATGGCCGATGGCCTCCTGTGAGTGAGATCGGCTGGAGGCTAGCACGGACGCGGGGCGCCCGGCCGCTTGCACATTCTTGCGAGAACCTTCGGCGTCGCCACCCCTCTCGCGGGCGACCGCGTCGCAACGACGGACCACCATGACTGGAATGGACAATGCCTGCCGACCGTGAAGGACCAGGAGAGTCCGCGCGGCCGCAGTTCGGCCCGGCCGGCACGCTGATCCGGCTCGCCCTGGTCGGCCTCATCCTAGCCGTGGTCCTGGGCACATACGCCTTCCTTGGTGGGTGGCTGACCCCGGGCGCGCTGACCCCCGCGCGGATCACCGACGCGTTCGAGCACGTGGCCGGTGTCCAC
>Ga0257156_1000097_pt1 | contig 12324 bp, 13 predicted proteins | sample NI49A_FD_185989 | JGI IMG/M metagenome (GOLD analysis project Ga0257156, IMG submission 185989) | Soil microbial communities from H.J. Andrews Experimental Forest, Oregon, United States - NI-49-A | ecosystem: Environmental > Terrestrial > Soil > Temperate forest > Bulk soil | place: USA: Oregon... | reverse complement strand
AGCGGTGAGGCGGCGCGGCGCGACTACGGCGCGGCCGCCGCGGCGGGGGCCTAGGGCGCTCGGTGGCACTCCGGGCGATCCGCTGCGGCACGCTGTTCGACTCTACCGGCGCCGCCCCGATCCGCCAGGCGGTGGTCGTGGTGGACGGCGGGCAGATCACCGCGGCCGGTCCGGCCGCTTCCACCCCTGTCCCCGCGGGCGCCGAGGTTCTCGACTGGAGCGACCGCTTCGTGATGCCGGGCTTCGTCGACGCCCACAGCCACATCTCGATCGTGCCGGGGGACGGAGATCAGATCGGCCAGCTGCGGCAGGATGTTGTCCCACAGGCCCTGCGGGCGACCTCGAACCTGCGTCGGGATCTGGCGTCCGGCACCACCACGCTGCGGGTGATGACCGAGGAGCGCTTCCTCGACGTCCAGGTGCGGGAGGCCATCGCGGCGGGGGTGATCCCGGGCCCGCGGCTCCTCTGCGGCACCCGCGGCATCACCGCGAGCAATGGGCACGGGCGCGCCCACTCCTCCTTCGACGGGGTCGACGCGATCCGCCGCGGGGTGCGCGAGAACTTCCAGGGCGGGGCCGACCACGTGAAGATCTTCGCCACCGGCGGGGTCAGCTCCCCCGGCACCACGCTCAACGCGAGCGTCTACTCGCGCGAGGAGATCCGGGCCGCGGTGGAGGAGGCGGAGCGGGCCGGCAAGTACGCGGCGGCCCACGCCCACGGGGGCCCGGGCCTGCGCCTGTGCGTGGAGGAAGGCGTCTCCACGATCGAGCACGCCGGCCTCGCCACCGACGACGACATCGCCCTGATGAAGGCCCACGGCGCCTGGCTCATCTGCACCTTCTCGATCTTCATGCACGAGCGCGGCATCGAAGGCGGCGACGGCCGCCACGTCGCGATCATGGACAAGCTCCGGGCGGCGCGGCGGGTGATGGCCGAGCGCTTCCCGGCCCATCTGGCCTCGGGGGTGCGCTTCGCCTCCGGGACCGACGGCGTGCACGGGTGCATGCCCTTCGAGCTCGAGTGCCTCGTGCAGTTCGGGGTCTCCCCGCGGGACGCGCTGCTCTCGGGCACGCGCTGGGGCGCCGAGGCCTGCCGGGTGGCCGACCACGTCGGCGCGGTGGCGCCGGGCAAGCGCGCGGACCTGCTCGCGGTGGAGGGTGACCCGCTCGCCGACATCCGGGCGCTGCGCCAGGTACGGGTCGTCATGAAGGATGGGGAAATCCAGGATGTCATGTCGCACATCCAGGGGAGGAACGGCCGATGAGGGATCGGGAGCGGACGGCGGGCGGGGACCGGAGCACGCGGCGGGAGTGGCTGTCGCGCATGGGCGGGCTCGCCGCGGGCGCCGGGCTCGCCTCGCTCGGCGGGGTCGCGGGCCGTCCCGCGTGGGGGCAGGGCCAGCCCAAGCGCGGGGGCGTCCTGAAGGTGGCCACCGTCGACAAGCCGGTCAACATGGACCCGGGCTACGCCCAGCTCTACTCGTCGCTGCAGGTCTACCAGAACGTCTACAACAAGCTGCTCTACGTGGACGAGTCCGGCCAGTTCATCCCCGGGCTCGCCAGATCCTGGAAGGCCGACGGGGACAAGACGTGGGTCTTCGACCTGGTGGACAACGCGGTCTTCCACAACGGCGAGCCCTTCACCGCCAAGGACGTGGCCTTCACGTTCAACCGCCTGCTCGACGCCAAGAACAAGCTGCCGATGCGCGTGTTCTTCTCTCCGGTGGAGGGGGTGGAGGCGATCGGCTCGCACCAGGTGCGCTTCAGCCTGAGCCGGCCGTTCGGGCCGCTCTTCGCGATGCTGTCGCAGGCCACCGAGATCGTCAACGAGAAGGCGCTCGCCGAGAAGGACCCGAAGCTCTTCCCGATCGGCACCGGGCCGTACAAGTTCGTCGAGTGGGTGAAGGACGACCACATCACGCTCGAGCGCTGGGACAAGTACTTCCGGCCCGGCCGGCCCTACCTCGACCGCATCGTCTTCCAGTCACCCGCGGACGACACGGTGCGGCTCACCGGGCTTCAGACCGGGCGCTACAACTGGATCCAGACCGTGCCGCCGCAGCGCATCCCGGAGCTCGAGCGGATGACGCGGGAGATGAAGTCCTCGCCCGGCCGGCCCTACTTCCCGTTCTACCTGATGCTGAACGCGAGTCGCCCGCCCTTCAACGACAAGCGCCTGCGGCAGGCCATCGCGTGGGCCATCGACCGGACCGAGATCGTGAAGCTGGTCTACTACGACAGCCACGTGGTGACCGCCGAGCCCACGCCGGAGCCGAGCCCGTGGGCCACCGGGGTGAACGCCCACAAGGGCGGCCCCGACCTGGCGCGGGCCAAGCAGCTCCTGGCCGACGCGGGCAAGGGCGGCGGCCTCAACCTGACCTACCTGGTGAAGTCGCAGGTGCCGGTGCTCGTGAAGACCGGCGAGATCCTGCGCGAGCAGCTCAAGAAGGTCGGCATCACGCTCGACGTCCGCCCGCTCGAGTCGGGGCAGTACTTCGAGGAGCTGGTCGGCAAGAAGTTCGACATCGCGGGCGGGTACTGGAGCGTCACCGTCGACCCCGACATGTTCTACTACCCGATGCAGCACTCCTCCTCGGCCTGGAACTTCTGCGGCTTCAAGTCGGAGGAAGCCGACAAGCGGCTCGACGCCTTCCGCTTCACCGCGAGCCCGGCCGCGCGCAAGAAGATGTACCCGGAGCTGGTGCGCTGGTTCCAGGAGGAGGGCTCGCTGGTCGTCTTCAGCAACGAGCTGCAGCGCTACTGGATGAAGCCCAACGTCCAGGGCTCGACGCCCCTGTCGTCGCTCGAGTTGCGGTTCGAGGACACCTGGCTGATTTGAGTGTTTGAACTGGGGGGGAGCGAGCGCCGCTCCTCCCCCAGGCCCCCCCACCGCTTTCGAGCGAGCGTGAGATGACCTCGTATGCGGCGCGGCGGATCCTCCTGGCGGTGCCGCTGCTGCTCGGCATGAGCGTGCTGATCTTCGGGCTCATGCGGCTGGTGCCCGGCGACCCCGCGGTGGCGGTGCTCGGCTACAAGGCCACTCCCGAGGGCATCGCCGCCCTCCGCGAGGCATTTCACCTCGACGAGCCGGTGCCCCGGCAATATCTGAGATGGCTCGGGGCGGCCGCGCGCGGGGATCTCGGCCACGACTTCCGTCAAAACGAGCCGATCGGCCGGATGATCCTCGACCGGCTGCCGGTCACCCTCGAGCTGACCGGCCTGGCCGCGATCTGCACCGCGCTGATCGGTGTCCCGCTCGGCCTCCTGGCCGGCGGCCGGCGTGGGGGCGGGACGGACCGGGCCGCGCTCGCGGTGGGGCTGATCGGCGTCTCCATCCCCGACTTCTGGCTCGGCATCATGCTGATCCTCGGGCTCTCGCTGGGCGCCGGGCTCCTGCCCTCGGGAGGTTGGGTGCCTTTCGCGGAGAGCCCAATCGACAACCTGATCCACCTGACGCTCCCCGCGCTGACCCTCGCGGTCAGCCGGGCCGCGGTGCTCGGCCGGCTCACCCGGGCCGCGGTGCTCGACACCATGCATCGCGGGTTCGTCCAGTACGCGCGCGCCAAGGGGCTGGGCGAGCGCGCCATCCTGTTCCGCCACGTGCTGCCCAACGCGGCCATCCCGATCGTCACCGTGCTCGGGCTGCAGGTGGGCTACATGCTGGGCGGGGCCATCGTGGTCGAGATGATCTTCACGCTGCCCGGGCTCGGCCGCATGACCCTCGACGCGGTGCTCGAGCGCAACTACCCGGTGGTGCAGAGCGCGGTGCTGGTGATCGGCGCGATGTTCATGCTGGTGAACCTGGCGACCGACGTGCTCTACGGGGCTATCGATCCGCGCATGCGGCAGCGCTGATGGAGGCGCGGCACCGCGGGGTCACGGTGGCCGGCCTGCTCGTGGTGGGCGCCCTCGCGCTCGCCGCCGCGCTCGCGTCGATCGTCGTGCCCGGTAGCCCGACCGAGATCGCCCGGGATCTCGCGCTGCGCCCGCCGACGTGGGCGCAGCCCTTCGGGATGGACGACCTCGGGCGCAGCATGCTGAGCCGGGTCGTGCACGCCTACCGGGTCTCGCTCGGGGTGGCGCTGGGCTCGGTCGGCCTGGCGCTGCTGGCCGGCGTTCCGCTCGGCCTGGTCGCGGGCTACGCGGAGGGCGCGCTCGACCAGCTCATCATGCGGCCGCTCGACGTGCTGATGTCCTTCCCGGCCATCCTGCTCGCCATCGCGCTGATGAGCGTCTTCGGCACCGGCGTGGTGCTGGTGGCGGTGTCCCTCGCGGTGGTCTACACCCCGATCGTGGCCCGGGTAGTGCGGGCCGCGGTCCTCGCGGTCAAGGTGGAGGTCTACGTCGACGGCGCCCGCGCGCTGGGGGCGCCGGTGCCCCGCCTGGTGCTGCAGCACATCCTGCCGAACGCGGCGACTCCGATCCTGGTGCAGGCCTCGGTCTTGATGGCCATCGCGATCCTGGTCGAGGCGTCGCTGTCGTTCCTGGGGGTCGGCGTGCGCCCGCCCACCCCGTCGCTCGGTCTCATGCTGGCCGACGGGCGCGGGTTCATGGTGCAGGCGCCCTGGATGGTGATCTTCCCCGGCCTCGCGATCATGGCCGCCGTCCTCGGCTTCAACATGGTCGCCGACGGCCTACGAGACTGGCTCGACCCCCACCAAGCCGCGGGCCGCTGATAAAGGCGCATCTGCGGGAGTGCGGCGCCCTCGGTCTGGGCGCTCAACGTACAGAGAGTACGCCTCGCGCCCGACCTTCGGGCGCCGCCTCGCAGCTGCACCTTTCTCAGCGCCCCGCTCGCTCTGTGGCCGCCGTGCGGTGCTGGCAAACCTACAGGTGGCGGGCGCCTACCCAGCGCTGGCGAAACCAGTCATCGTCGAGGCGGGCGATCTTGACGCCGCCTGGCGTCGTCGCGTGGACGAAGCGGCCGTTGCCCAGGTAGATGCCATTGTGGCGGAGGTGGTCGAAGAAGACGAGATCGCCGGGGATCAGCCGCTCGCGGGATACCGGCGTGCCGAAGCGATACTGCTGGGCCGCGTTGTGCGGGATGCTGATCCCGACGCGCCCGTAGACGTAGGAGACGAGGCCCGAGCAGTCGAAGCCGGACGGGCTCGAGCCGGACCAGACGTACGGCGCGCCCAGGTAACTGGTGGCGATGCGGGCGATCGTCGCGCCCTTCCCGCCGGGAGGTGTCTCGACCGGCATCGGGTAGTCCCGCGGGTCGAGCACCGTCTTCGAGCACGCGGTGCCCGCGAGCAGGACACCCAGCAGCGTGATCGCGCGCGCGAGTCTTTTCACGTCGGGCTCACGCTACCACGGCCGGCCGCGGCGGCCCAACCTTGGCGCTGCCCGCGGGTGGAGTGCCCGCTCCGGGCCGGGCGTCCTGCCCGATGGGCCGGGGGCGGTGCCGACGCGACGGCAACTTACGCCGCGCTGCGCGATGGCGCATCGATTGCTCTAGAGTCGTCGGCCGATCGGGCCGGTGGGCGTGGCCGGGACGCAGCGCGGCGGACGGCGAACGACAACGAGGTGGAGGCGGATCATGACCTGGCGGATCTGGTGCGTGGTGGCGGTCGTGGCGGCGGCGCTCCACTTGCCGTCGGTGGTGAGCGCCCAGACCGAGGTCGCCGCCACACTCAGCGTGCTGGCCGGCCCGGTCGAGCGGATCCCGGCGGGGGCGGGCGTCGCCGAGCCCGGGGTCAGCGGCATGAACCTGGTCGACGGGGATCGGATCAAGACCGGCGTGGGCGGCATCGCGCTGATCACGTTCCTGAACGGCAGCACGGTCACCGTGATGCCGGGCTCCGAGGTCACCGTGAAGCAGACCTCCAGCGAGCGCGCCACGAGCGGGATGCGGCTCTTCATTCACGCGGGCCGAGTGTGGGCGCGGGTGGTGCAGGCGGCGGGCAGCCGCTCGGTGCTCACGCTCGAGTCCAACGACTACAGCGCGACCGCCCGCGACGGGCTCATCGGGGCCGAGCGCAGCGCGGAGGGCTTCGTCTGCTGGACGCGCCGCGGCTTGATGATCATCACCAATCGCGGTGGGCAGAGCGAGGGCGTGCTGATGGCCGGTCAGCGCGTGTGGGCGCGGCAAGGCTGGCCCCTCACCCCGGAGCCGTTCGTGGCCGGGGCGAGCACGATCGAGATCGAGTCGTCCGGTCCGGTCGTGCCCCTGCTGCGGATGCCGGACGGCGTCGTCGCGGCCGGCTTCCTGGCCGAGAGCGTCGAGGTCAACCAGGTGTTCGGGTCCCTCAGCGCGAGCCGGGGCAAACAGCGCTGGACCGTCGAGATGCCGGCGGGCGCCGAGGGCGTCTACACGCTGATCCTCACCGGCGCTGGATCGGGCCCGTTCACCGCGCGCGTCTACGCTCGCTACGCGGGGTTCCGGATATACCGGCAGGAGCTGACCGGAGAGATCCGGCCCGGCGAGCGGCTCGTCACCCGGATCAACCAGCAGGTCAAGGGCGACGATCCGCGAACCGCGCGCGTGGTCGGGGGCAGCGTCGAGGGCCTGCGCGCCTGGGACGGCGACGAGCCGGCGGCGGTGGTCACGGCCCCGGGCTCCCGGCGAGTCCCCGGCGTGAACTGATCGCGCCGCGAACGGACCGAGCGAGTCTTGGACAGGCGGCCCGATCGGGCGTTCAATGAGCCCGGGGGGGACGAGACCATGGCGACCGATCGGTTCGTGATCGTCGGCGCGTCGCTGGCGGGGGGCAGCGCGGCGGCCGCGCTGCGTGATGGCGGCTTCGAGGGCGAGCTGACGCTGATCGGAGAGGAGGCGCGGCGGCCCTACAGCCGGCCGGCTCTCTCGAAGGGCTATCTCCGCGGGCAGGAGCGCTTCGAGGATCAGCTCGTCAACCCGGCGGATTACTACGACAAGCACCGCATCACGCTCCGGCTCGGCGCGCGCGCGACCCGCGTGGATCCGGCCCGGCGGGAGGTCGAGCTGGGCGGCGGCGAGACGGTGCCCTACGACCGGCTGCTGGTGACCACCGGCGGTCGCAATCGCACGCTCCGCACGCCCGGCGCGGACCTCCCCGGCATCTTTCAGCTCCGCACGGTGGAGGACTGCGACCGCATCCGGGGGGCGGCGCGCTCCGGTGCCCGCGCGGTCGTGGTCGGCATGGGCTTCATCGGCTCCGAGGTGACCGCGTCCCTTCGCCAGATGGGCGTGACGGTGTCCGCGATCGAAGGCCATCCGGTTCCGCTCGCGCGCGCCCTGGGGCCGGAGGTGGGCGCGGTGCTGGCCGCCATCCATCGGGACCACGGGGTCGAGCTGGTGCTCGGCGACTCGGTCGCCGCGTTCGAGGGCACCGGGCGGGTCGAGCGGGTGCGCACCGCCAAGGGGCGAGTGCTCGACTGCGACCTCGTCGTCGCCGGTATCGGGATCGAGCCCAACCAGGAGCTGCTGGCCGCGGCGGGCGCCCTCGTCGACAACGGCGTGCTCGTCGACCCACACTGCCGCACCTCGCTGCCGGAGGTGTACGCGGCGGGCGATGTGGCGAACCACCAGCACCCGCTCTTCGGCCGCCTTCGAGTGGAGCACTGGAACAACGGGCTCCAGCACGGCCGGGCCGCGGCCCGCGCGATGCTGGGCGGGAGCGAGCCCTACGACTACGTCCACTCGTTCTGGTCGGATCAGTACGAGCACCTGATCGAGTACGTGGGCTTCGCCGCGACGTGGGACCGTCTCGTGTTCCGGGGCAAGCCGGAGAGCCGGAAGTTCCTCGGCTTCTACCTGAAGGACGGCGTGCTGCGCGCGGCGGTCGGGCTCGACCGGGGCGGGGACCCCGAGGATCCGAAGTCCGAGAGCGAGCTCAAGGTCGTGGCCGGCCTGATCCGGAGCCGCGCCCACGCCGATCCGGCGGGCCTGGCCGACGAGGCGGTGGAGCTGTCGCGCCTGGCGCCGACCCCCGCCTGAGTCCCCGTCCGCTTGCCGCCTTGCGGTGGTAAACTCTCGACACCATGAGCTTCGACTACGGCAAGTACTTCGGCGAGATCAAGCTGACCCATGACCTCCTCTCGAAGAAGGAGGAGCGGACCTGGCTGCTCAAGCCGCCGCGGGACGGGGAGCGCCACGACGTGGTGCTCTACCTGGGCTGCAACGTGCTGCGCACCTCGCACCTGGTCGAGACGGTGGGCGCGGTGTTCGACCGCCTCGGGCTCGACTACGTGGCCGCGGGCGGGCCGACCTACTGCTGCGGCATCCAGCACCACCGGCGGGGGCAGGAGGCCTCGGGCGAGCGGTACGCCAACCACACCGTGGAGCTGCTCCAGTCCATGGCCCCGCGCGAGGTCGTCATGTGGTGCCCCTCGTGCATCCAGTTCTACGACGAGGTGCTGAAGGCGGACCTGCCGTTCCCGAAGCGCCACACCGCCGAGTTCCTCGCCGACTGTCTCGACCGCGGGCTCTTCACGTTCACCCAGCGGGTCGAGGCCACCGTGGCGCTCCACTACCACTACGCGACCGAGGCCCGGGCGCGCGAGGGAAGGGCCGCTCGGCGGCTGCTCGAGGCGGTGCCCGGGATCACGGTGGTCGACTTCGAGCCGGATCCCCGCTGGGGGCGGACCTGCACGCCGGCGCTCCAGGAGCAGCTTGGACCCGCGGTGTGGCGGCAGATGGCGCTCGACGACATCGACCGGGCGCGGGCGGCGGGCGCCACGCACCTGGCCGGCATCTATCACGGCTGCCATCGCGACCAGTGCCGCTTCGAGCGGGAGCGGCCGATCGTGGTCGAGCACTACCTGACCCTCTTCGCCCGCGCGCTCGGCATCGAGTTCGAGGACACCTACAAGAAGTACATGCACATGGGTGACGCCGACCGGATCCTGGAAGACGCGAGTCCCTGCATGGCCGCCAACGGGGTCGATCCCGAGAAGGCGCGCGGGCTCGTCATCAAGACCTTCTCGGCATGAGTGCCGGTTCGACCCCCGAGGCCGCGACCCCGCGGATCCAGTTCGCCCCGGAGGACGACGTGGCGATCCGGTACATGGATCGCACCCGTGAGTACTACCAGGCCCTCGGCTTCAGCCCGTATCGCTGGGCCCACTTCACCGACGCGCCGTTCACCCCGCTGCGCATCCCGCTCGCGAAGGCCCGCGTCGCGCTGATCACCACCGCCGCGCCGTTCCAGCCGGAGGCGGGCGACCAGGGCCCGCGCGCGCCGTACAATGCGGCGGCGAAGTTCTACCAGGTCTACTCGGCCCCGGTCGACAGCAAGCCCGACCTCCGGATCTCGCACGTGGGCTACGACCGGGCGAACACGGTGCCCGAGGACCTCGACGCCTACGTCCCGCTGGCCCGGCTGCAGGAAGCGGCCGCGGCGGGACGGATCGGCGGCGTGGGCCCGCGCTTTCACGGGGCCCCGACCAACCGGAGCCACCGGGTGACCGTGGAGACCGACGCGCCCGAGCTGCTGCGGCGTTGCCGCGAGGACGGCGCCGACGTGGCGGTCCTGGTTCCCAGCTGACCGGTCTGCCACCAGACCGTGGGTCTGGCCGCCCGGCATCTCGAGGCCAGCGGCATTCCGACCGTGATCATGGGCTGCGCCAAGGACATCGTCGAGCACTGCGGGGTCCCGCGCTTCGTGTGGAGCGACTTCCCGCTCGGCAACTCCGCGGGGCGGCCGTTCGACGTGGAGTCCCAGACGCGCACCCTCGAGCTGGCCCTGCGGCTGCTCGAGACCGCGGCCGCCCCGCGGACCACGGTGGCGTCGCCGCTCCGCTGGACCGCGGACGCGGCGTGGAAGCACAAGTACCTCGACGTGGGGAAGCTCTCGCCGGAGGACATCGCGGAGCGGCGGAAGGAGTTCGAGGTGGTCAAGGCGGTGGCGAAGGCCAAGCGCGAGGGCACGTGAGCAAGCCCTTCGCGGGGGTCCGCATCCTGGACTTCACCCGCTATCTGGCCGGCCCCTACGGGACCTACCAGCTCGCCCTCCTGGGGGCCGACGTCGTCAAGATCGAGTCGCACGAGGGCGACGAGACCCGCATCTCACCGGCCGATCCCAAGTGGGCGGAGCGGAAGATGGCCCCGTCGTTCCTCTCCATGAACGGCAACAAGCGGTCGATCACTCTGGACCTGCGACGGAAAGAGGCGATCGAGATCGTCAAGCGCCTGGTGGTCGGCGCCGACGTGGTGTGGGAGAACTTCCGGGGCGGGGTGATGGACCGGCTCGGGCTCGGGTACGAGGCGCTGTCCGCCGTCAACCCGCGGCTCATCTACTGCGGCGTCTCCGGCTTCGGCCGCACCGGGCCGGAGAAGGCCACCGCGGCCTTCGATGGCAAGCTCCAGGCGATGTCCGGGATCATGTCGATCACCGGCGAGCCGGCCTCCGGCCCGACCCGCGCCGGCTTCGCGCTCTGCGACACCATCGGCGGGATCACCGCGGCCCTGGCGGTGGCGAGCGCGCTCTACCAGCGGACCCACACCGGGCGCGGCCAGCTCGTGGACGTGGCGATGCTGGACGCGGCGCTGGCCTTCATCGCGGGGCCGGTGTCCGAGTACACGGTGGCCGGCGTCGAGCAGAAGCAGATCGGCAACGGCTCGGTGAGCCGCAAGCCCACCGCAAGCCGCTTCCGCTGCGGCGGTGGATACATCGTCCTGGCCGTCCTCACCGAGAAGCAGTTCGTCGGCCTGATGAAGGCGCTCGGTCGCGCCGACGCGCTTGCCGACCCGCGCTTCAAGGACTGGGCGGCGCGCACCGCGAACGAGCCGGCCCTTCGCGAGATCATCGAGACCGCCATGGCCGAGGGCGATCCCCGCGGCTGGGAAGCACGCCTCACCGCGGCCGACGTGCCGTGCGGCTCCATCTGGAAGGTCGACGAGATCGTCGGCCACCCGCAGCTCGAGCACCGGGACGTGCTCCAGACCATCGACTCGCGCTATGGGCCGATGCGGCTGGTGGGCGCGGGCTTCCGCCTGGAGCATGGGAGCCCCGGGATCGATCGCGAGCCGCCGACCCTCGGTGAGCACACCGAGGAGATCCTGACCGAAGCCGGGTACACCGCCGAGGAGATCGCGCAGCTCCGACGCGACGGCGTGGCCTGACCGCGGGCGCCCGATGAAGTCCGTGGTGACCGAGGGCCTCGTGAAGACGGATCGGCACACCACCGCCTTCCTCGAGGCGGGCGCTCCCGACGCTCCCCTGATCGTGTTCGTCCACGGGTGGCCCGAGCTCTCGCTCTCCTGGCGGCACCAGCTCCCGTGCTTCGCCGACCTCGGCTTCCGTGCGATCGCCCCCGACATGCGCGGCTACGGCCGCTCGAGCGTGTACCGCCGCCACGAGGACTACGCGCTCGAGCATTCGGTGCGGGACATGATCGAGCTGCTCGACGGGCTCGGCCGGGAGAAGGCGGTCTGGGTCGGCCACGACTGGGGCAGCCCGGTCGTGTGGAGCTTGGCGAGCCACCATCCGGAGCGTTGCTGGGGCGTGGCGAATCTCTGCGTGCCGTATCTCGCGGCGGGGTTCTCCCCGAGGAACCTCATCCCCCTGGTGAACCGCGCGATCTATCCGGAGGCCCTGTACCCGGCGGGGCAGTGGGACTACATGCTCTTCTACGAGGAGAGCTTCGAGAAGGCCTGCGCCGTTTTCGATGCCGATCCCCGCAACATGGTCAAGGCCCTGTTCCGGAAGGGGAGCCCCGGCGGCAAGGGCAAGCCGTCGCGTACCGCGCAGACCCGCAAGGACGGCGGCTGGTTCGGCGGCGCCGGGCGGGCCCCCGACGTGCCGATGGATGCCGACGTGGTGACCGCGGAGGAACTCGACACGTACGCGGCCGGCCTCGCGCGCAACGGCTTCTTCGGCCCGGACTCCTGGTACATGAACGCCGAGCGCAACCTGGCCTACGCGGCGCGGGCGAAGGACGGCGGCCGGCTCACCCTCCCGGTCCTGTTCCTGCACGGCGAGTACGACTACACGTGCGAGACCGTCGACTCCCGGCTGGCCGAGCCGATGCGGCGCGATTGCGGGAACCTCACCGAGGTCGTCGTGCCCTCGGGGCACTGGATGGCGCAGGAGAAGCCGCGGATCGTGAACGCGGCCCTGGCGAAGTGGATGGCGACCCAGCTTCCGGAGGCCTGGCCTGTCCCATGGGCGGCAACGCGGTGGACGCGGCCATCGGCGCGCTCTTCGCGCTGACGGTGGTGGAGCCGATGATGGCCTCGGCCTCGCGCGGCCGGGGAGCCGCTTCCGGCCCGAGGTGAGCCGGCGCTAGCCTTTCGTCCCCGCCGCGGCGCGGTCCATCAGGTCCTTCGCGCCGGCCTGGATCCACGGGAAGAAGCTGGTCATGATGCACCGCACGCCGAGCCGGGTGTAGCGCTCGACGTTG
>Ga0257156_1000095_pt1 | contig 12448 bp, 12 predicted proteins | sample NI49A_FD_185989 | JGI IMG/M metagenome (GOLD analysis project Ga0257156, IMG submission 185989) | Soil microbial communities from H.J. Andrews Experimental Forest, Oregon, United States - NI-49-A | ecosystem: Environmental > Terrestrial > Soil > Temperate forest > Bulk soil | place: USA: Oregon... | reverse complement strand
TCCTCGTTGTCATTACCCCCGAGTTCATTAGACTCTGCCGGGACGAGCTCGGTATGGCCTCGATGTTGCACTTGGCGCTCCGGGGCCCAGCGGAGAGTCTCATGTCCCAGAAGGCGATCGAGCTCATCCTGATGCGACAGCTTGCCAGCTCCCTGGCCATGCCGATCTTTCTGGTGGACCCGCTCGGAAGCCTGATCTTCTACAACGAGCCCGCCGAGCGGTTGCTCGGCCGTCGATATGACGAGACAGGTGAGATGTCGATGAAGGAGTGGCGTACCCTCTTCGCTCCGATCGCCGAGGACGGCTCCCCGGTACCGGGTGAAGCACTCCCGCTCAGCATTGCACTCCACAAGCATCGGGCCGCCCACCTGGCGTTCTGGCTCAAAGGTCCCGACGGCATCTCGAAGAAGATCGGGGCCACCGCGTTCCCTCTCGAAGGACAGGGAGCCCGCCTGCTCGGAGCCGTGGGGATCTTCTGGGAGGAGTCCTGACGTGAAAGTCACGCTCTGGGGGACTCGCGGGTCACTCGCCGCCCCGGGGCCGGAGACGATCCGCTATGGGGGTAACACGTCCTGTGTCGAGGTGCGAGGCCACGGGCGTGCACTCTTGGTCCTGGACGCGGGGACCGGGATTCAGCGGCTGGGAGCGACGGTGCGGGGCGGGGGAGGACGCATCGACCTCCTGCTGACGCATCTCCACATGGACCACATACAGGGGCTCGGCTTCTTCGAGCCGCTCTACGAGCCCGCCCGTGAGATTCACATCTGGGGTCCCCCATCGCCCACGCTCGACCTCCGCACGCGCCTGGCCCGCTACCTGTCCCCTCCATTGTTCCCCGTTCGGCTGCGGGATCTGCCGTGCGACCTGATGCTGCACAACGTTCCTCCCGAGCGCTTCGAGGTCGGCGGGTTCGAGGTCGAGGCCGAGCTTGTTTGCCATCCCGGTTCGACGGTCGGGTACCGGATCTCCGAAGGGAACCGCTCGCTCGCCTATCTGCCAGATCACGAACCCGCCCTGGGTGTGCGCGCTTTCCCCGCGAAGCCGGAGTGGACGTCGGGATTCGACCTGGCCGCGGATGCGGACTTGCTGATCCATGACGCACAGTACACCACCGAGGAGTACCAGCAGCGCATTGGATGGGGGCATAGTGCGATGCGAGACGCGCTCGCGTTCGCCACGCTGAGCGGGGCCAGGAGATTGGTTTCGTTCCACCACGATCCGACCCACGACGATGTCATGCTCGACCGCATAGACGCCGCGGCTCGGGCTGTGGGCGATGTGACTTTCGCGCTGATTGCGGGAACGGAAGGCGCGACCTTCGAGGTCTGAGCATGTGCTAGGATCAAGCCGAGTATACGGGGAGGCTAAAGATGGGCAGTTCGCCGAGAGGTCGATCGTTCCAGCTCATGATGGCATCCTTGGCCGGTGGTTTTCTCCTCGTGGCCGTGCCGGCTCCCGCGGCGGCCCAGCCGAGCGCGCCGAGCGCAGAGCTCAAGCGAGTCGTCGGGAGAGTGGAGATCCTGTCCAAGGGGCAGACCCAGTGGATCCCCGCGGTGGTCGGAGCCCGGATGGCGGAGGGTGACGACATCCGGGCCTACTCGGGGGCCACCGCCGAGCTGGCGCTGCCCGACACGAGCACCGTCGTCGTGGCCGAGAACAGTCGGCTTCTCCTGACGAAGATGGAATACGATGCGCAGAGCCAGAGTCGATTTGTGCTCCTGCATCTCGTAGTGGGAAAGGTGCGAGCGACTGTCGCGCAAGCCGCCATCACCTTGGCCCGGGTCCGCCAGTCGAACTTCGCGATTTCCACGCCGACCGCCGTGGCGGCAGCGAGGGGGACGATCCTCTGGGTCTTCACGGACGGCCAGAAGAGCATGATGGCCGTCGAGCCTGAGTTCGGCTTCACCGAGGGCAGCTCCCAGGGCGTTTGGAGACAGTAGACGACCGAGAGAGACGGGTGAGCCAGAAAGCCGCGGCGTGGTTGCGGCGAGCCGGGTGCGGCCCACTCGTCGTCGCGCTGATCGTTCTCCTCGCCGCTTGCACTACCGCGGCGAGGCCGCCGGGCCGGCCCTCGACCCTGTCTGATCTGCTGCTGGCGCTGGACTCGTCCGAGAAGATGGGCGGTGATCCGCGCTGTGGCAATCGCAACGTAAGCACTACCGAGGTGCTGATCCCGGTTGAGCTCGCCGCTCAAGGCGTGTCCGGCCGCTGGACCGAGCGCTGGACGGTGGATCGCTGCGGCGTGCTGGTGCCCTACGTGGTGAAGTTCGACCGGGCTCCGGACGGCGACCTCGACGTGAGCATGCAGCGCGAGGTCCCCGAGGCAGAGGCCACCACGGTACCTGGCCATACCCTGGCAGACCGCACGCTCCAGCGCGATACGCTCGCGTTTCTCGCCCAGCGGGACCTGTCCGAGGCCGGCCCGGAGGCGCGTTGTCGGGCCCGGAAGATCGTCGAGACCGAGGTTCTGGTGCCCTTGGAGGGCGGCCAGGTCGAAGGCGACCGGCCCGTAGCCGGGCAGTGGGTGGAGCGATGGACGCTCGACAGGTGCGGGGCGTCTGTCGGGTACGTGATTCGCTTCAACACCACCCGAAAGGGCACCACGTTCATCGCCGAGCCGCAGGGCCGTTGACCCACGGCATCGGTTCCGCTGTCGGCCGACGTCAGGCCGGCCTGATGGGGACTAGCGTTTCGGGGTCCTGACCGGAACCTCGTTCGGATCGAGCATCAGGGTGCCGATCTCGCGGCCGTATCGATCGTACTGCCAGCGGATGATGGCCACACCCAGGCGCCGGTCGGTCTTGAGGCGCTGATCGGTCCCTAGATAGCGCTCTTCGACGGTGTTCCGGTTGGCATCGTACTGCCATCGGACGATAGCGACCCCACGGTTCTTGTCCTCGCTCAGCCGGCCGTCGGATCCCAGGTAGCTTTCTTCGACCGTCTTGCCGTTCGACCCGTACTGCCAGCGGACGGCGGCGACCCCCCGCAGCCGATCCGAGGTCGGCCGGCCGTCGGCGCCGAGATAGCTTTCCTCCACGGTGTTGCCGTCGGGATCGTACTGCCAGCGGACAATGGCCACGCCCAGACGCCGGTCCGCTTTCAGCTGCTCGTTGGCCCCGAAGTGTTTCTCCTCGATCGGCTGGCCTTGCGGATCGTATCGCCAGCGGAAGATGGCCAGACCGGAATCCTTGGCTTCCTTCAACCGATCATCCGCACCGAGGTTCTTCCATTCGACCGGGTTGTTCTTGTCGTCGTACTTGAGCGCAACCGCGTACGCCCCGTCGTAATTGGCGGTCGGCCTCCCGCTGGCGTCCAGGAAGACTCGCTTCTCGACCCCGTCGGGATGCTCGATGTGGATCGTCGCCACGCCGGAGGTCGGATCCGGGCTCAGCCGCCCGCCGCGACGGTAGTCCACGCGCACCATGCGGCCGTCCTGATACACGAAGTGGTAACAATTGCTATCCGGGAGCCCGGCCGCGGATTCGCGGGACGTGCCCTGGATGGCGTATCGGGAGTCGAGAAAGATCTGGGGATAGCAGTCCGACTGGGTGGTGGCGGTCGTCGCGCATCCCGCCAGCATCCCTGCCGCCAGCGCCATGAGAAGACCGTGAGAGGTACTCAGTTTTGGCATTCGCTCTCCCCGCCGGTCCATCATACACGGCAGGCGGCCGCGCCCCCCATAGTCGCGAGGGGTCGTCGTGGAGAGCTGCGGTCAGTGGGTATCGGCGGACGACGGCGGGCCTGGTGCCAGCTCGACGATCAGTGCCGGCACGCCTGGATCGCCTCCGATGCCGCGGACCGGGCTACTGCCACCTCGCTGCCCGCGTCGGTCACCGCGCCGACGCTCTGGATCATGGGATTCAGCGCGCTCCCGTCGGTCGGCCAGCCGCCGGTCGACGAGTACCTCAACCTCGGAATTTCCCAGGAACTGGCGCTGCAGATCCGCATAGACCTCGGCGCGCCCACGGGCCACGATGAACAGATAGCGCGGCATTTTCCCGCTCTCCAAGCGGCCCGGTCGGGATCCAAGACGAGAATGCTGTAAGCCTGAGGCACTCTAAGGAGGCGGGAGGGCCTTGTCAAGACGATCCGTCGTGGCCGGGCTAGGGATGGAAGGCCCCCTCGGCCCGATGGCGCTCTTCATGAGCCAGGCAGGCCCCGTCCTCGTCCGAGCACACGATGATGTGCCGCACGGTGTGGCATCCGGCCACCCGACCGAGCTGCATCGTGCGGCCCTCGGCAGCGGCCCAGCGGCCCTCGGCGCGGGCGATGTCGCCTCCCAGCGAAGCGCAGAAATTCCGGCTCACGTCCCCGCTGCGCGCGAGCACATACAACGTATCACCGCTTGTCCGGAGCCGGACATCCTGTCCGGAGAAGCCGGCCGAACTGCATCCGGTGGCGGTCAGCAGGGTGAGGAGAACGGCCGAAAGCGCTCGGGTCATGATGGATCTCCTCCTGCGGGAGACCCCTCGACTCCGAGAGTTCGCGATACCCTTCCTTGGTAGCCCGGCTATCAGGATATTGGCCTGACCCGTGGCTTTGCGTCCCCATCTCGCGATGGGTTTGCCCTTGTCGGGAAGGAGTCTCGTCCGCTTCGACTGCACGACAGGATCGCAAGCTTGGTGCCACGCATCGGAATCATGAGAAAGCGGCCACTTACGCGGCGCTGTCAGGGGTTGCCCCCCGCCGGGCGCTCCCTCTGTGACACCCCCTCGGCCGAAAAGTGGCGAACGGTCCCCGTGATCAGGTGGATCGCCGGCAGCCTGCTGCAGTTGGCCCTGGCCGCTTCATGCGCCACGCCCATTTGCCATCCGCTGACCATCGTGGTGGCCGGGAAGGAGGAGCGGGCGCGGCTCGAGACGGTGCCACACGGTGTTCGGACGACCGAGACGGGCCGGCTCGAGGAGGATCGTCGCCCTGAGGTTGTCCGCGACTACTGGGTGCGCGCCGCGGAGGGAACGTGGTATCCGATCACGCTCGACCGGTATCGCGGAGTGGAAATCGGTCAACCGCTGAAGGTATGCCGATAGCTCGCGGCTTGGACAGAATGTCTGTGGTCTCCCGGACGCGGAACGGGCATCGCGCCAGGCCGCGTGCTCCAGGCTGACGCCAAGTCGCTGAAACATCTGCCTCAGTTCCGCTTGGCCGCGCTGGCATCAATTAGGCACATGCGCCCTGTCGGAGCCGAGGGTTTGCAGAAGCTTCGCGATACCATAGTGCGATTGCTCAGGGAGCCTGACGAGTCAGTCTGCGCCGAGTGCGTCGCAGCGGCGCTGGGACAGGCGGTAGGCGCCGTCATGATGACCATACTCGGGCTTCGCGACCGCGTTATCTCATTCGAGGGTGTGTGCTCCACCTGTCATCGGTACGCTCGCGTCATCAGGCGGGACGTTCGGGGATCATCGGCCGAAAGTGCACCCGAGACGCCTCGCGACAACTGACGGTTGCCCTACCGCGCTGCGCTCGAGGCGACCCGCAGCCCACTCAGGACAGTCGCGCGAGCCGAACGCCAGCCTTGTAGAATTTACACGGGCTGTCCTACCCGGCGGTCTGGACCCACTCCTCCTATACTCGCGCCACTTCGTCAGAAGCCTCCGCGGCACGGCGGTTGCTTGCTTCATGACGGGGGGTCGACAACGATGAAGAGGGGATGTACCTGCGGGAGCCCGTTTCTGCGCCTATTCGACGATCTCGGCTGCGTGGGATGTGGGCATCAATGCTGTCGGGGGTGCGCCGTTGTCATCGAATCGGCTGCGTATTGTGTCCAGTGCGCTGACGCGCTCGCCGCATCTCTCGAGCTGTTCGAGCCTCAACCCTCGAGTTGAGAGATCATCGCGTTGGCCTTCCGGAGGCGTCGGCTGAGCTCTCGGCTCAGGTTCGTGAGCAGCTTGATCGCGATCGACGGATGCTCACGGGTGAGGGCGCGGAAGCACGTATCGTCGAGCACGTAGCAAACGAGCTCCTCGTCGGCGGTCACGGTCGCCGACCGCGGCTCCTCGTCCAGCAGCGCCACCTCGCCGAACACCGCGCCGGGTGAGAACGAGGCCAGGCGCTTCTCCCGGGCCTGACCGGCGAGCGCGACCTTCACGCTCGCCGTGCCCTTGCTGATCATGAACAGGCTCCGGTCGGCGTCCCCCTCCTTGATGACGACATCCCCCTGCCGATAGACGCGGCGCTCCAGCGCGCGCCCGACGAGCTCTCGCTCCGCAGCGCCGAGGCCCGCGAGGACCGCGAGTCGATCAAGCGAGACCTCGTCGCCGAGCGCGGCGCCGCTCCGGGAACCGATGATCAGCTGGTCCTCCACCCACTCGAGCGCGGCGTCGGTGTCCACGAACAGCGCATCCTGGGCCAGAGCCGCCGCCACGCCCATGTCCTTCAGCACGCTCCAGAGCAGGGGGTTGTCCTGCGCGTGGCTGACCAGAAGCCGCTTGCCCTCACGCGCCAGCCTGTCGTGAAGCTGCTGGATGACCCGTGCGCCGGTGCTGTCGAGCTCGTTGACGCGCTTGAGGTCCAGGACGACGTAGGACGTCTCTTGCCGGAGCGCGGCCTCCACCCGAGATGCCAGATATTCTGCGGTACCGAAGAAGATCGGGCCCTCGAGCTCGAACGTGACGATCTTCCGGCCTTCCCCGGACAGGAGCTCCATGAGCCGCGGGTCCCGCGTGCGCCGTGACCGGACCACGTCACCCCGGTAGCACCGCCGGACGACGGACTTGCTCATCCTCAGGAGGAAGAAGAGCACGGCGACGGCCATGCCGACCGCCACGCCGGCGACCAGGTTGTAGACGATGGTCACCGTGGCCACGAGCACGACGACCAGAAGGTCGAGGGCCGCCGCCTTCCAGTAGACGAAATCCCGCGCGAGCAGTCTCCTGGCCGCCTGCACGCTCCATCGATCGAGCAGCTGAATGGAGACCACGACGAGCGTGGCCGCGATGACCACGCGCGGGACGAGCCCGATGACCGGACCGAGGAAGACCACGGTCATCAGCAGTAGCGCGACCGTGAGGGCGACGGACGCCCGCGTCCTGCCGCCCGCCCGGAAGTTCGTGAACGTGGAACCGAGGTTGATCCCGCCGGCGATGCCGCCGAAGCAAGCGGTCACCGTGTTCCCGACGCCGAGCAGCCAGAGGATGCGATTGCCGGGGATCCGCGCGCTCGTGACGCTCTCGGCGGTCTTGGCGCAGAGGAGGGCGTCGAGGGATGCGATGAGGGCCAGCGTGGCGGCCGCGAGCGCCACCGTCGGCAAGAACTGGCGGAGCTGGCCCGGAGCGAGGACAGAGACGAAACCCGTGAAGTAGGAGGGGGTCGGGAGCGCGGCCGGTATGGCGCCGATGATCGGGCCGAGACCTTCGCGCAGGCCGAGCGCGGCCAGGCCGTAGTAGGTGCCGGTCCCGACGACCAGGCCGAGAACGATCGGAGGGATTCTCGGGGCCACTCTCGGACCCAGCCAGATGACGAGGCAGGTCACGACGCCGACCAGGCCGGTCAGTGGCTGGGCCAGCCAGGGGTGGGCGACGACCTGGAGGATCGGCAGCTGCCGCGGAACGCCGAGGATCGGGGCGAGCTGAGAGAGGAAAATCAGCACCGCGACGGCATTCTGGAAGCCCGCCATGACGGGAGCGGGAATGTACCTGATCAGGTTGCCGAGACGCAGGATCCCGAAGAGCGCCTGGAAGATCCCAGCGAGAAAGGTGATGAGAAAGACCAGCACGAGCGTACGGGGACCCTGGGTCTGAGCCAGGTTTCCGGCGATGACGGAGGCCAGCAGGAAGGTCACCACGCTGCGCGGGGCGTACATCAAGGGGTGGCGATCGCCCAGGAGGAGGATGGTGAGCGGGATGAAGATGGCGCTGTAGAGGCCGGCGAGGATGCCGACCGTGATGTACTGGTCGCCGAGCGGCGCGAGCGCCAGCACTCCATAGCCCATGCTCACCGGGATGGTGAGAACGGCGGAGGTGACCCCGCCCGCGAGGTCGCCCTTCAGCCTTGTCAGATCGAGTCGCGTCGACACCGGTTGATGGCGCCCCGCCGGAGCCAGGCGCGAGCGGCCATCTTAACCCAGAGGCGTGAGCGAAAGTAGGTCGGCGCCGCGACGCCAATCAAGCACCCGGCGATTCAGATGTGGCGAGGGCGTTATGCAGAACCGCATAATGCGCGGGCCATGGTCCTGGAATCGATTGCGCTCGCGTGCCGCCTGCGCCATAATCCGGGCCCCACACGGGACCCGCGATTCACGCGGTGAGAGAAGTCGCAGGAGGTCGTCGTGCAGATACAACTGTCGACCAGCTTGCCTTTGGAGCGCTGCCCCCACTGCGCGATCGTTCAGCCGCAGCTCGCCCGCGTCACCGAGCGAGAGAACAACCGGCGCGGTATCCACCGGCGCTGGGGCGTGTACGAGTGCCTCGCCTGCGGGGGCCTCGTCATCGCGGCGACGCACGCCCGGGATCCCATGCACGTCATCGTCGAGTGCTATCCGGGCGCGCCGGACGAACTGTCCGACTCCATCCCGGCTCGTCCGCGGGAGTACCTGCGGCAGGCGCGCGATTTGATCGGGCAACCGACGGGATCGGTCACGCTCTCGGCCAGCGCGGTGGACGCTATGCTCAAGGAGAAGGGCCTGAAGGAGGGGCGGCTCTACGAGCGCATCCACGACGCTGTCGCGCAGCATCTGATCGGCGAAGACATGGCGCAGTGGGCGCATCAGGTGAGTCTCGACCCGAACGATTCTCGCTATGCGGACGAGCGGGCCTCGATGCCCACCACCGGACATGCGCAGCGATGCCTAAAGTTCGCGCTCACCCTCGCCGACATATTGTTCGTGCTGCCAGGCCGAGTGACCCAGGGAATCGCGGAGTCTGAGCCCCGGCCGTAGGTCATCGAGGCCGCGATGCGTTGGGTGGTGGCCCGCGGCTGCGCCACCTCCGCCCGGCCGCACGGCGATGCAGGTTAGACGGGGGGCGTTACCGATCGCGACGACGGGGAGACCTCACCGCCCTTCAACAACGCCAGGACCTCGTCGGCGGTCCGCACCCGGCCGAAGGGGCCCTGGAAGGAGAGCAGCGTGGCCTCGTGAATCTCCGGGGAGAAGGCGGCACATCCGTCGTCGAGCAGCACGATGTCGTATCCGCGGTCGGCCGCATCCCGGGCGGTGGTCTCCACGCAGACATTCGTCACCACCCCGCCCACGACCAGGGCGGTGATCCCCAGCGAGCGGAGGGCGTGGTCGAGTCCCGTCGAACTGAACGTGCCATAGGTCGTCTTGTTCACGACGAGCTCACCCGGTCGGGGCTCGAGCGCGGCGACGATGCGGGCCCAGGCGTCGTCTCGCGGGGGAATGGCGACATCCCCTACCGCTGCCCGGTTGGCCGCGTTTGCGCTGCTGGAAGATCGGCATCAGGTCGCGGCCATCGGGCAGCTCGGAGGCCACGGTGGTATAGACGACCCGCAGCCCGTGGGCGCGGAAGAAGTCCAGCAGCCGGCGGAGCGACGGTTCGACGACCCCGCGCCCGCGCTCCTGGAAATGTCCCAGCACACCGGGCACGAGACGCTCGCAGGCCCGCGAGAACGGTGAGGCAGGGTTCAGGAAGTACTCCTGCATATCGACGATCACGAGCGCCACGGTCCGAGGATCGAGCGCCAGCGGGGCCGCGTTGCGGTGGCGCTGCAGGGCAACGTACTTGTCGTGCGCGGTGCTCACCGGTCAGCCTCCTCTCGTGGCGGCCTGCGTGGCGTCGAGTCTACACCGATCGTCCTCCGGTTCACTCGTTCACGCGGATCGTCATGTGGACCGCGTCGGGCAGAGGGAAGCGCGCGGCCTCCAGCCGCCAGGAGCCGATGCGGGCGAGACCATCGGCGAACTCGTTGTAGCGGGATTGTGGCACGAGCACTTCGACCGCCGTGAACCGGACCCGGCGGCTCCGGCCGAGCTCCGTTCCACCCACATCGGCCAGCAAGGCGATGAAATCGCGCTGGACCGTACGCGGGTTGTTCGCCGACAGTTGGCCGACGACATGGGTCGCCGAGGGCTCGGCGAGCAGCCTCGGAGGGGAGGACGCCACCCCGGTGACCAGCTCGGACGCGGACACATCAGGCGGTGAGAGGGGGGCGGCTCGAGGCGGCGCCCCGGACGGAGATTGTCGTCGCTCGTCGGTCCGCGGTGGCGCGGCCGAGGCGGTCTTCTTCTCGACCGATGGTGCCGACTGGGATATCGCGAGCTGCGCGGGCTTCAACCTCGTGGGCTGCAATTGCGCGGATTCGAGCTGCGCCGGCTCGACCCGCGTGGGTCCGGGTCCGGGACGGGGAGGCGCCGCGGGCCCGGCGAGTTGCTCGGGTCCGTCGGTCCGCTGCGGCGCGGACAGCGTGAACGAAAGCGCCAGCACGACACCGACGGCTAGCACCGACGGCCTGAAGCGGATCGTTCGCTTGACGGAACGAGTGATGGTGAGGCGGACGGCCGCGAGCGCGTTGACCACGGCGGCCACGGATGACCGGAGCGAGATCGCCAGCGAGGCACGCAGGTGCGCGACTGCCGCGATGACGTGGGTGGAGCCGAGATCGAACGCCTGCAACCCGCCCGCGATGGTGCGCGCAGCGAGTTCGCGGACCGTCGCCCGCGATGCGTGGATCCGTGCCATCAGGTCGGCGGAGCGGCCGACGGCGAGGCCAACCGCCCGCATCACGCCGACGGCGGTGCGCGGAGTGAGATCGTGGGCGGCGGCCGTGAGGAGCGCGCGGCGACGCATGAGCCGTGCGGAACAGGTCACCCCAATTTGGGCGAGCTCCATTGCCTTGCGGAGCAATACCAGCATTGCGCGCGGCCGGGTGACCGGCTGACTGGCCATGGCCACCCGTCGCAGGTGCGCTTCGGCCTCCCGGCATTCCGCGCAGTGCTTCATATGCGCTTCAAGGAGAGCCCAGTCGGTCAGGCCGATCGGGCCGCCGAGGAGGGCGAGGAGCCCGTGACGGACGTCTTCGCAATTCATGGCAGTGGCCTGCGGCGCTTCGACAGCAACCCCAACTCTGATCATCGCCACTGCCGACGGGCCTGCCGAGGGGCGGCCGCGAGAACGGTCAACCACGTGGCGGCAGAGTAGTCCGCCACCTGGGAATCGTCAAGCGCCCGCGCCGCGCCCGGGACGTCGATTCGGCCGGCGGGCCGGAGTGCGCCTGCCGGTCGACCTGCCGATTATGCGGAATCGCATAACCTCGGATCCGTGCAAGTTGTTCGGATGTCTTCCCCGAGGTGGGAATGAGGCCCGTCCTTCCCTGTACCTGGGTAATCTGTTACCGCGCAGCGAACGGGCGGTCTCGTAACCCTTCGATAACCCTCGCGAACACCAGTCTGGAACACGGCTTGCTGCTCTTCGAGGCCAAGCAGTCGACAGCGTACGTGACGAAAAGGAGCTTGCGCACACATGTTCCGTACTCGTGCCTACACGATCGACAGTTGCTATGTGGGGTTTGCCGTCACCGGGCGCCATCCGTGGGTTCGTTCGTGGTGGCAGCGGCTAGTGGGCCGGTAGGGTGCTAGAGCCAATGCAGTACGACCGCTACGGAAGGCGCGGCTACATCCCGCGAGTGACGAGTGCCCCGCGCGCTGGACGGGCGGCCGGCTATGTCACGGGGCGGACCCCAACGCGGGCGGCGGGCGATGAAGGCCGCGCCCGCAGAGACAGGAGGCGGTGATGCGAGTCCTTGAGACATCGATCGTGGTACTTGTCGTCATGGTCACTTTCATGTGGGTGATCCTGGCACACACCACCCCGGAGGAGCAGGCCCGCCTGCACGACTCGATGGGAGAGAGCACGCACATCGCGTGGCGATAAGGGATGAGCCTGGGGAGGGACTTGCAGCGCCGGCGTGTCGCTCGTGCGGTGCGGATCGTTGACTGGGCGATCCTGGGGGCGTCGTTGACGTTGGTTGGCGGTCTCTTGTCGCTCTGGTGACCGCGCGAGCGCCGGGTGATTGTGGCCGGCGGTCTAGCGAGCCATGCGGCCGGCGAGGGGGCGCCCTGCAGGCGGCGCCGCCCGAGCTCGTGCGTCTGCCGCTCACGGTTGTTTCCCGTCGCTGCTCGGCGGCTGCGCCACGACACCGCCGCAGACCGGCCGGCCGTCCAGCCCTACGTGGTAAAGTTCGACCAACCCGGACGGCGACCTCGATGTAACCATGCAGCGAGAGGTGTCCGAGGGGGAGGCTACAACGGTTGCAGGCGATACCATCGACCGCATCCTCCGGCGCGACACGCTCGCGTTCCTTGCCCAGCGAGGCCTGTCCGAGGCCGGCCCGGAGCGCGCTACCGGACCCGGAGCGTGTTGCGTCCGTCGGCTACGTGATCCGGTTCACCATCACCCCGAGGGCACCACGTTCGTCGCCGAGCCGCAACCCTGATGCCCGGTGCCAACAGCCGCAACGGGTCCGCTGAGAAGCACACAGACGTGGTCCAGGA
>Ga0257156_1000089_pt1 | contig 12769 bp, 12 predicted proteins | sample NI49A_FD_185989 | JGI IMG/M metagenome (GOLD analysis project Ga0257156, IMG submission 185989) | Soil microbial communities from H.J. Andrews Experimental Forest, Oregon, United States - NI-49-A | ecosystem: Environmental > Terrestrial > Soil > Temperate forest > Bulk soil | place: USA: Oregon... | reverse complement strand
CCCGCCGCTGGCCGCCTTCGCGCTGCGCTTCGGGCCGCCGGAGTACTTCTCGCTCCTGCTGCTGGGCCTGCTGGTGCTGGCCTACATGAACTCGGGCTCGATGCTGAAGGGCCTGGCCATGGCCGCGCTGGGCCTGCTGCTCGGCATGATCGGCATCGACCAGATGAGCGGCTACTTTCGCTTCGCCTACGGGGTCGCCGAGCTGGGCGACGGCATCGGGGTAGTGCCGGTGGCGGTGGGGCTCTTCGGCCTGGCGGAGATTCTCCTGACCGCCGGGCAACCCAACCCGCCGGAGGTCATCCGTCCGCGGCTGCGCGATCTGCTGCCCTCGCGGCAGGAGTGGCGCGAGGCCAACATGCCGATCTGGCGCGGCACCGCGATCGGATTCCTGATCGGCATCATCCCGGGCTCCGCGCACGTCATCTCGACCTTCGTGTCGTACGCGGTCGAGCGCAAGGTCTCGAAGCACCCCGAGGAGTTCGGGCGCGGCGCGGTGGCGGGCGTGGCCGGGCCCGAGTCGGCCAACAACGCGGCGACGTCGGGCGCCTTCGTGCCGATGCTGGCGCTGGGCGTGCCGGGCGTGCCGGTGGCCGCGCTGCTGCTGGCCGCGATGATGGTGCACGGGGTCACGCCGGGGCCGCTCCTGATCCAGCAGGACCCGCGGCTCTTCTGGGGCTTCATCGCCTCGATGTACGTGGGCAACGTCATCCTGCTGATCCTCAACCTGCCCCTGGTCGGCCTGTTCGTGAACCTGCTGCGGGTGCCGTACCCGGTGATGTACCCGATCATCCTCGTGTGCTCGATCCTCGGGGTCTACGCGGTCAACAGCAGCGTGGTCGACGTGTGGATCATGCTCGGCACCGGCGTGCTCGGCTACGTGCTCCGCAAGCTCGACTTCGAGACCGCGCCCATCGTGCTGGGCCTGGTCCTCGCGCCCATGATGGAGCTGTCTCTTCGCCAGGCGCTGGCGATGTCCGCCGGGAACTACACGATCTTCGTCACCCGGCCCATCTCGCTCGCGCTCCTCACGGTCGGTGTGGTGCTCGTGGGGCTGGCCCTCCGCCCCCTCATCTCCCGGACCCTCGACTGGCGCTCCCGCCTCCCCTCTGAAACGTGATGGGGCGACGCGATGGCTGAGCACGCCGGGGTGGTGCGGCGGAGGGAGGACCCGCGGCTGATCACCGGGGCGGGGGAGTTCGTGGACGATCTGCGGGTGCCGGGGTGCCTGCACGCCGCGATGCTGCGGACGCCGCACGCGCACGCCCTCATCCGCTCGATCGACGCGGCGGCCGCGCGGTGCGCGCCCGGGGTGGTGGGGGTCTTCGTGGCGGGCGACCTGGGCGCGGTGGGCGACCCGATGCCGATCTACGCCCCGCATCCCGCGCTGCCGGTGCCCTGCAAGATCCGCCCGCTCGCGAGTGACCGGGTGCGCTTCGTGGGCGAGGCGGTGGCCGTGGTGATCGCAGACGACGTCTACCGCGCGTACGACGCCCTCGACCTGATCCGCGTCGAGTACGAGCCGCTGGGCGCGGTGGTCGACGTGGAGGCCGCGCTGGCCCCGGGCGCGCCGATCCTGCACGAGGAGATCGGCAGCAACGTGGTCGCGGAGTGGCGCCAGCGCGTGGGCGACGCGGAGGCCGCGCTCCGTACTGCGCCAGTGGTGGTGCGCACGCGCATCCGGCTGGCCCGCGGCGGCGCGCACCCGCTCGAGCCGCGCTCGCTCGTCGCCGAGTGGCGCGACGGCCGGCTGACGATCCGCGGCGCGGTGCAGATGGTCCACCGGCACCGCGGCGTGATCGCGGGCCAGCTCGGGCTACGCGAGGACCAGGTGCGCGTCATCGCGCCGCCCGACGTCGGCGGCGGCTTCGGCACCAAGGGCATGTACTACCCCGAGTACATCGTGGTGGCCGAGCTGGCCCGCCGCCTCGACCGGCCGATCAAGTGGGTCGAGACGCGCCGCGAGCACACCCTGGTGGCCTGCGTGGAGCGCGACCAGGTGCACGACGTGGAGATCGCGGCCACCCGCGAGGGCACCCTGCTCGCCCTCAAGGACGACTTCCTCCACGAGATGGGGGCCTACACGATCTCCGGCCTCAACCTGCCGCAGAACGCGATGATCCACTCGGTCGGTTCCTACGTGATCCCGACGCTCGACCTGCGCTTCCGCGGCGTGGTGACCACCACCACGCCGGTGGGCGCCTACCGCGGCGCCGGCCGGCCGTACGGCACCGGAGTGATCGAGCGGGCGATGGACGCCCTCGCGCGCGAGCTGCGCCTGGACCCGATCGAGCTGCGCCGCCGCAACCTGGTGACCGCCGACCGGCACCCGTACGCCACCGGGCTCACCACCGCCGGACGGGGGCCCGTCGACTACGACAGCGGCGACTACCCGCGCTGCATGGCCCTGGCGCTCGAGGCGCTGGACCTGCCCGCGGCGCGCCGCGAGCAGGCGGAGGCGCGCGCGCAGGGCCGTTACCTCGGCATCGGCCTCGTCAACTACGTGGAGGCCACCGCCACCGTTCCGAACGAGAGCGCGGTGGTGCGCGTGCACGCCGACGGCCGCGTCACCGTGGTGAGCGGGGCCGCGCCGCAGGGGCAGGGGCACGTGACCATGTTCTCGCGCCTGGTCGGCCGGCAGCTCGGCGTCGACGCCGACGCGATCGAGGTGCTGACCGGCGACACTGCGCTCGTCGAGACGGGCGGCGGCACCTACGGCAGCCGCACCGCGGCCATCGGCGGCAGCGCGGCGCTGCTGGCCTCGCGCGCGGTGCTCGACAAGGCGCGGCGGGTGGCTGCGCACCTGCTCGAGGCCGCTCCGGCCGACGTGGTCGTCGAGGCCGGCCGCTTCTCGGTGCGCGGGCTGCCGAGCCGCACCCTCGGCTGGTCCGACGTCGCGGCGGCAGCCCACGGCGGACACGTACCCGGCGAGGCGGCCGGGCTCGAGGACACGCAGGTCTTCGCGGTCTCCCAGTCGAGCTTCGCCAACGGCAGCCACGCGGTGGTGCTCGAGGTGGACCCGGAGACCGGCGCGGTGACGGTGCTTCGCTGGATCGTGGCCCACGACTGCGGCCACGTCCTCGAGCCGGGCATCGTGGACGGCCAGATTCACGGCGCGGTGGTGCAGGGGCTGCCCGACGCGCTCAACGTGCAGCTGGCCTACGACGAGGGCGGGCAGCGCCTCACCGCCACCCTGATGGACTACGTGCTGGCCACCGCGGCCGACGCCCCGCCCAGCTTCGAGCTGCGCCACCTGGAGTCGCCCACCCCGCTGAATCCGCTCGGGGCCAAGGGCGCGGGCGAGGGCGGCATCATGCCGGTACACCCGCTGATCGCGCAGGCCATCGAGGACGCGCTGGCCCCGTTCGGCTGCGGCCCGATCGAGCGCGTGCCGGTGACGCGCGCGGACATCCACGCGATGGTGGCTGCCGCGCTACGGAATCGAGACGCGTCCTGAGGTGGAGACCGACACGGTCACGGTCGAGCCGGTCGTGGAGTTCGTGATCGTGTACGTGGTCGCCGGGAGGGCGCGGCCCAGGTAGTCGAACACCGGGTTCGCGGAGGCGGTCAGCGTGTAGCCGGCTTCTAGATTCACGTTACCCGCCGCTTCGGTGATGGGGCCCGTCCAGGGCGTGCCGCTGCAGGTGCCGTTGAGATAGAAGGACATCTGCGTAGGACTCGGCACCTGGACGCACACGAACCCCTTCTGATTCATCGCGAGCTGGCGGGCCTGGTTGAGGAGGGTGCGGACGTACTGGGCTCCGGCGGTCACCTGGAGGCTCTGATGATACGTCACGAAGAGAGGAATGCTGACGCCGATCAGCACTCCGCAGGCGGCGATGACGATCAGGAGCTCGATGAGACTGAAGCCCCCCGTTTGTCCGCCGATCACCGGACGGTCGCGCGGCATGATCGACGACAGATGGGGCGGCGAGTCTTGCGAGAGTGTACTACCTCGCTTGAGCCTGCGACTCCGGGAATTCGTCCAGTGAGGCCGTGCTGTTGGCCGGGGTGAGCTCCAGCACCTTCACCTCGCTCGCCTTGAACTCGACCCGAAGGCGCCAGATGGGCTGACCGGCCACGCGGTCGGTGAGCTTGTAGGGCCCCGGGACGACATCCGGGAACTTGAAGTTGCCGCGCTCGTCGGTCCGCAGGTTGTAGCGCTCTCGCTGGGTCGGGCTGTTTGGCTGCCCCACCAGGAAGAGCTGCTGCCGTGGCATCGGCTGGGGCGTCTGCCCGCCCTCGGCGAATACGGCGCGCCCTTCGAGGCTCGCGTTGCCGGCCGCGCGCTCTTTCTCCGGGCCGGCCGGACTCGCGGTGTAGGCCGCAGGCGGAAGGGCTCCCGCCCGGATGAGCCATTGCCGGGATGCGTCGACCTCCGCAGCCTTCGGGGACCCGTACTGAAGGACCCACCTGAACTCCCGGATCGCGTCGTCCCGGCGATCCAGGTATGAGCTGGCCACGGCCAGCCCATAGTGGAGCTCCATCTTGCCAGAGGCCTCGCCGAGGGCCTCCCGGTACAGCAGCGCCGCGTCCGCGTAGCGACCGGCCGCGAGAGCCCGGGCGGCCAGCACCTCGGGAGTGTCGGATGACATGGACCGGGCTGGCGGCGACGGAGACTGGCACGCGGCCAGGATCACGAGAACGACGAGCGCTGCGCAAACCCTCGATCGGCTCATCTCAGTAATCCGCGACCTCTTTGTAGGTTCCCGGCTCGATCGTGTAGCCCTGGGGCATCTGGCCACCCGGGTTCCTCACGTAGCCACAGTTGTAGTTGATGGCGGCGTTGCCGCCCGTGTTTGTATCGATGGTCGTCGACGAGGTGTCCCGGATATTCCGGCTGAATACCGCCCCGTCGATCTCGCCGTTACCGGTGCCCGTGTACGTCAAATCGTTGACCACGTAGACCATGCCGTGCATGTGGAAGTTGCCGCTGATGGCCAGCGCACCCGCGACAACGATCATGCCGCTGAAGATCCCGCTCGCGTTGCCTTCCGCACCTCCATGGATGGCGACGCTCGCAAAGTCAGACGTCGGCGTGCATCCCGTTCCACCCAGCTGGCAATTCGTCCCCACGGGGGCGTTGGCATCGATGTTCTGGCCGCTCACGGTGTCGATGAAGATGATGCCGTTCGGCAGCTGGTTGCCCGAGTTGAAGTTGAGGTTCGTCACGCTGGAGCCCGAATAGTAGGTCCCGTTCGCTTTGGCCAAGGCCTTGAGGCTGTTTAGATCTGCATTCTTGAGCGTGTAGGGATCAAACGCGGAGGCGGGCACGCTTTGCCGAATGTCAGTGGGCGGGCTGCTCGAGGTCAAGCCTGAGACGGTCTGGTTGTTCGTGTTGTTGCCGTCGGCTCCGTAGACAGCCCCCGAACCTCCGTAGGCCGTCGCGCCCTGGCTCCACGTGCCGTCCTTTGCGCCGCAGCTGGTATCGGCACGGGAGTCGATGTTCGCGTTGCCACCGACGTTGATCTCGCCCGCGACCGTCAGGGAGGCCGGCGGGGGAGACCCCCTGAACAGGAACTGGGAGACGGTCGCCTGGATCTTCTGGTGCGCCGTGGGCGCGCTACCCGTGTTCGTCGGGACCCAGCCCACGGCGCTCACCGTGCGCTCGTTCGCGTTGAGCGTAGGGTCCTGGATCGGCCCCTTGACGGTTACGAATACCACGCCGATCTGCGTCCCGTTGAGCGAGATCGGAATCGCTGCGCTGCCGTCGTAGGGGGCGGGCACCGTCGCCAGCGATGTGGGCAGGCCGTTCGGGTCGGCGGGATTGTTGAGGGCCCAGATGGTGCGCTCCAGGCCAGACTCGGCCACCGCCCGCGCCTGAGCCACCATCTTCTGGTTGGTGGCGATGAGGGGCTCAGAGGTCGCCAGCAAGGCGAACGCGATCACGAGCGTCGAGAGAATGAGAAGCGCCAGCAGGGCCATCGGGAGGGCGATCCCTCGCTCGTCCCGTAGCAGGCGGAAGGCCGGGTGATGTATGCGCACACGCGTCTCCTTGTCGCTACGGAATATTTCGCAAGCGCACCAGAGTCTCCATGGTGGCGCTCTGATTGCCGGGCGAGCCTGAGCTCACCTGGTCCTCGGTCCCGGTGACCAGCTGGAGCCGGATCAGCTTGACCTGGGCGGGCGTCGTCGTGGTGGTCCCGGTATTGGTCGCCCCGTTCCAGTCCGAGTAGTAGGCCAGGGCCAGCGTCTGGACGCCTCCGATCAGCGGCGTGGTCGTGGTCGTGGCCGTGGCCGCCACCGTGACGGTGCGGTTCAGGATGGCACCCGAGATCTGGTACTGAATGGTGTTGCCATTCTCGTCCAGGAAGGTCAGATTCGTGGCGCTCGGGACCGCCGTGACGGATGTCGCCGATCGGAGCTCCCGGACCATCAGCTCCAGGGCCGCCCGGTTGTTCTGTTGCACCTCGACACGATGCGAACCGAAGATGTAGGCTTGCTGCCCCTGTTGCTGAACCAGCACGACGGCGGCCAGGATCATGCCGAGCACGGCCGCCACCACCAGCAGCTCGGTCAGCGTGAATCCCCGTTGATCCCTGAGCGTGGTCTGCATCTGGCTCATCGCTGGGCGATCTGCATAGTGACGCTGACCGACCGCGTCCCGGAGATCGCATTCGTTCCCGTGGCGCTGAGCGGCGTGTAGCTCACGGTTACGGTGACCTGCCGGATCCCGGTGCCGCTCATGTTTCCGGCCGCATCGCAGGTCGCAGCCGCAACCACCGAGTCAATGATGCGCACCTGGCGCGAGTACCCGCTGTAAGGCGCCGCGATTGAGCTCTCGTCGGCAAAGGTCACGGCAGGGCTCGGATCCTTCGGGGCTGCCGTGGTTGGGGCCGAGACGCCAACCCTGTCGTTGGTGGCGTCCACTATGGCGGGGCCGGCAATGACCACGCCGGAGCCGTCTACCTGGCACGTGGCCGTCCACCGCGCGTTCCGGACCTGCTCGAGCCGCTGATTCGCGAGGAAGGTGGCGGTCGAGGTCTGCCGACCCTCCTGGGTCGCGTAGGTGGAGAGCGGGATGGCCGAGAGCAGCGCCAGGAGGCCGATCGTGATGATCGGCAGCGCGACCAGCACCTCGGCCAGCGTCATGCCGCGTTGATCGGAGACGACTCGTCGCATCGGGCTTGCTCCTGTCACGGGCCGACCGTGACCCGGCCGGAGGCCGCCACGGATACCGTGAGAGTGGCGCCGGTCTGGGTATTGGTGAGCGTGAAGCCGCCCGCCTGGGTGGCGGCCGATCCGACGTAGTCGAAGATCGGGCTGGCGACGAGGACCGCCGCGGTGATGCTCGGCGGAAGATTGATGTTGCCGGCCGCGTCCGTGCCGGGCCCCACCCAGGCGGTGCCCGCACAGTTGATGCGCGTATACATCATCTGAGTGGGGCTCGACATCTTGACGCACAGCTTGCCGTTCTCCTTGATCGCCAGCTCCCGCGCCTGGTTTACGAGCGTCGCGAACTGCTGGGCGCCTGACTTCAGCGTGGCGGCCTGGTAGTAACGCAGGAACGAGGGGACCGCCATGACGGAAAGGATGCCGATCACCGCGATCAATATGACCAGCTCGGCGAGCGTGAAGCCTCGCTCCGCCTGCTGGGGCGAGAAGGGCCACGTCCGGTCCGCTTGCATGGTTTTCATGGAGGTCCACGGCTCGGTGGCTGCAAGGGAAGTGCCGCTGGAGCCCGGGGAGAGAAACGCCATATCCACCGGGCGTTAGGGGGCGCCCGTCATCGCGATGACGACCCCCCCGAGCCGCCGCGACGACAAACGGCGTCACTTGGCCGACAGGCCTTGTTGGCTCAGCCGGTCAGGACCACCACGCCGAGGACGATCATCACCGCGCCCACCACTAGCCGCCAGTGGAGGCGGGCCCCCTCGCGGGGCATGAAGTAGGTGATGAGCAGGACGAAGAGCGGCGCGGTGCCCGCGAGCGGGATCACCACGCTGACATCGCCGAATCCGAGTGCGAGCAGGATCAGGAACACGCCGGTGTTCTCCGCGATGCCGCCCGCGACGAACCAGCCGAGGCTCCGCCGGTCGCAGCGGAGCGAGGTGAGATGGCCGGAGGCGGCCACGAAGGTGGTGGACGCGACCAGCGCCGCGGTGACGTTGATCGCCGCGTCGAAGAGCGGGCCCGCGGTGCTGAGCCCGAGCTTGCGCACCACCGCGACGGTGCCGAAGCACGAGGCGGCGATAAAGGGGTAGGCGAGGTGGCGGACGCGGAAGCCCACGTAGCGGCCGCTCAGCGAGAGCAGGATCGTCCCGGCCACGATGACCAGGGTGCCGCCCAGGATCGGCAGCGTGACGTGCTCGCCCAGCAGCAGGATGGCGAGGCCGGTGGCCACGAGCGGGGCCAGGTTGTTGACCGCGGCCGCGACCGGCGCGCCGACCTTCTGGATGGCGAGCACCCGGAAGAGCCGGCCGCCCGCGGTGCCGACCACGCCGGAGAACACGAAGTAGGGGACCGCGCGCCAGGTGTAGGCGTGCCACGGCACGAGCAGGAGCGTCGCCGACCACGCGGCGACCGCGCCCACCACCACGTTGATCCAGGCCCCCGCGTAGAAGTTGGAGCGCTGCAGCCCGCGCTGGATGAGGAGGGTGGCGCACGCCGCGCAGAGCGCGCTCCCGAGCGCCATCAACTGCGGAAGCGGAGTCAATGCGGCTCAGCCCACCTCGGCGCGGATGCGATCGTGCAGCCGGTGGAGCTCGGCCGTCATCGCCTCGACGGAGCGCGCGCCGGACTGGAAGATCGCGGTGGCGTTGAGCGCGACCCAGCCGAAGCCCATCGCCTTGAGCGCGGCCACCCGGGCCACCACCTGGTCGTGGTTTCCGTAGAACGTCTTGCCCGCCGCGTCGCGCGGTGGGGGGGCCACCATGCTCTGGAGCCCGATGGCGCCCGGATCGCGGCCGGCCGCCTCCGCGTGCCGATGGATGGCCTCGATGGCCTGGCGCGCGCCGGCCGCGTCGGTGACGCGGCTCGCGAGCCAGCCGTCGCCCAGCCGGCCCACGCGGCGGAACGCGGCCTCCGAGAGACCGCCGATCCAGATCGGCAGGCGGCCGCCCTGCGGCGGCTTCGGCTCCATCGCCATCGACACCGTCGGGTAGTGCGCGCTCGCCATGCTGACCTCGGCGTCGGTCCAGTAGGCGCGCAGCAGCCGGATCGCCTCGTCCATTCGCGCCCCGCGGTCGCGGAAGCTCTCGCCGAGCGCCTCGTACTCCGACTCCTGCCAGCCCACTCCGACTCCGAGCCGCACCCGGCCGCCCGAGAGCGTGTCGAGCGTGCTCACCTGCTTGGCCACCAGGGTGGGCTGGCGCTGCGGCAGGACCAGCACCTCGGTGCCGAGCGTCACGCGTGTGGTGACCGCGGCCATGTAGGCGAGCGCCATCAGGGCCTCGAGGATCGGCATCTGGGGATTGTAGGGGCCGCGCTCCCGCCCCTCGATCGGCACCCCCATCACCACGTGGTCGAAGATGTCGATGTGGTCGTAGCCGATGCGCTCGATGGCGCGGGCGAGCGTGGCGACCGCGGCCGGGCCCTCCCGGTAGGACACGCTGGGGAACTCGACGGACAGCTTCATGCGGACGCCTTCATGACGGCCTCCTTTGGCCAGGCGCGGCTACGATATCACGAGGTGCTCGGAGGCTTCCGACCGGTGCTACGATGCGGGGTATGGGCGGGCGCGGGTTTCTGACGATGCTCCGGTCGCGGGCGGCGGCCGATCTCGTCGAGCCGGTTGCCGCGCGACCGACGCCGCGACTGCTGTCCCTCGACGTCTTCCGCGGGCTCACCATCGCGGCCATGCTCCTGGTCAACAACCCCGGCACCTGGAGCCACGTCTACCCGCCGCTCGAGCACGCGGAGTGGAACGGGTGGACGCCGACCGACCTGGTGTTCCCGTTCTTCCTCTTCATCGTCGGTGTCGCCACCGCGCTCTCGCTCGGCGGGCTGAGGGACGCCGGCACGGGACGGGCCAAGGTCTTCCGCAAGGCTTTCGTGCGCGCCGCGATCATCTTCGGGCTGGGCCTGCTGCTCCAGGGCTTTCCCCACTACAACCTCCCCCACCTCCGCATCCCCGGGGTGCTGCAGCGCATCGCGATCGCGTACCTGCTCACCGCGATCGTCGTCCTGCTCACCGGGGTGCGGGGTCAGGTCCTCACCCTGCTCGGCCTGCTGCTCGGGTACTGGACGCTCATGATGCTGGTGCCCGTCCCGGGAGTCGGGCGCGGCGTGCTCGAGCCCGAGAAGAACCTCTCGAACTGGCTCGACTTCCGTCTGCTCGGGGTCAACCACGTCTGGCAGGAGACGCGGACCTGGGACCCGGAGGGGTTGCTGAGCACGCTGGGTGCGGTCGCCTCCGTGCTCTGCGGGGTGCTGGCCGGCCACTGGGTCCGCTCCCGCCGTGGGACGGACGCGAAGGCCTTCGGGCTGTTCTACGCGGGGAGCATGACCCTGCTGCTCGGGTGGGTCTGGAGTCACATCTTCCCGATCAACAAGAGCCTGTGGACCAGCTCCTACGTGCTCCTCTCGGCGGGGCTGGCCTGCCTGGTGCTCTCCGCGATCCTCTGGCTGGTCGACATCGAGGGCTACCGCCGCTGGACGGTTCCGTTCCTGGTCTTCGGGACCAATGCGATCACCGCCTACTGGCTGTCGACCCTGTGCGGGATCGTGCTCGACTGGATCACGCTGGGGCCGGTGGAGGGGGAGCAGATGGTGCTGAAGACCTACCTCTACGAGACCTTCTTCGCCTCGTGGCTCGCGCCCGCGAACGCGTCGCTCGCCTACGCCGTCGCCTACGTCATGGTCTGGCTGGGGCTGCTGAGCTTCCTCTACCGGCGGCGCATCTTCATCCGGATCTGACCTGGGCGGATCTGACGACCTAGCGCGCCTCCCGGGACATCCGGTTGTAGTCGCGGTAGCTGATCAGGCGGATCCCTTCCTCGCTGATCGTCTTCTTGACCTGCTCGTCGGTCAGCGTCTGCAGCTCGACCTCCCGCTCGCGGTTGTAGATCGCGTCGGGACGCGCCTCGGCGTAGCCCGGATGACAGGAGATCTCGGTGACCCCGGGCTTCACCGCCCGGAGCATCGCGACCATGACCTCCACGCTGATCTTGGTCTGGTCGGTCTTGCCGAACTCGGGCTGGCCGTAGAACCGCCCCACGAATACCACGTCCGAGAAGCCGCGCACCGGGACGTTGTAGCGCCGGCCCGCGGCGAGGAAGAGGCGCGCCACGTTGAAGAGACGGTGCATGTGGTGGTGCGAGTCGATGTGATCCGGCGGGCTGCCCACCATCCGGATGAAGGCGGCGAGCTGCCGGTCGATCTGCTGCTGGACCGCGGGGAGATCCTGCATGTCGGTGAACAGCTTCCCCCGGTCGTCGAAGGAGACGTGGATGCCGATCCCGAGCTTTGGGCGCTGCCGCACCTGCTGGATCGCGGCCTCCGCGTTCGGGCCGTCCACCAGGAGGCTCGCGCTGGTCACGATGCCGGCGTCGTGGGCCTCGAAGAGGCCGCGGTCGACCTCGGGGGACAGACCGAGGTCGTCCGCATTGACGATGAGGAATCGGTCGGGGGCCGCGCCACCCGATCGGCGCGGGGCGACGAGGGCGCCGGCGGCGGCTCCGAGGCCGGAAGCGAGGAAGCCGCGTCTCGACAGGGTCGAGTCCATGGTTCTTTCAAGATAGCCCGACCGGGTAAAAAATGCCCTGGATAGTGTCGGTTGCCAGTCGTGCGATGATCTCCCGTATGAGGCTCGTCGTGGTCGCCCTGGCCCTCGTCCTGACCGTCGTTATGAGCCTCGGGGCGCCGGGCGTCCGGGCCCAGGCTCCGCGGGTCTACGAGCCCGAGCAGTCCCGCCCCTGGGCGGTCTACTTCTCGCCGGGCGGCGGCGCGGCCCAGGCGGTCGTGGAGGCGATCGGGCGGGCTGGCCACACCGTGCTCGTGCAGGCCTCCTCGCTCAGCTCGCCCCAGATCACCAAGTCGCTCGCGGACGCCCAGCAACGCGGCGTCAAGGTCGAGGTCATCCTGGACCGCAAGCACGCCAAGGGGCGGCCGTCATCGGCCGATGCGCTCATGCGGGACGGGGTCGTGGTGCTGATCGACCGGGCGCATCCCGCCAACAGCAACGTGATGGTGATCGACGCGGAGGTCGTGCTGACCGGGAGCTTCGGCTTCACGGTCGCGGCGGACCGGGAGAGCGCGGAGAACCTGTTGATCATCCACGCGCCCACGCTGGCCGCGCGCTACGGCGAGAACTGGCAGGCCCACGCGGCCCACTCCGTCCGTTACACGAGCACCACCCCCTGAACTGCCACGCGCCCGGCGGCGATCGCCACCGGGCGCGCAGTGGCTAGCGGCAGAACCTGGCCGCTACGCTTCGACCCACGGGGTCCAGAGCTGGAACCATTCCTCTGGCGGGTTGACGAAGCCCTTCACCTTCGGGCTCAGCACCACCAGGTTGAGGTCGTTGCAGATCGGGAAGAACGAGGCGTCCTCCTCCATGATGATCCGGTCGATCTGCTTGTAGACCGCGGCGCGCTTCTTCTCGTCGAGCTCGGCGCGGGCGGTGTCGAGGAGGCCGTCGACCTTGGGGTTCGCGTACCAGCCCACGTTGACGCCCTTGTCGGGCTGGCGCGTGGAGCGGGCCACGATGTCGATCCAGAAGTTGCTCGTCATGCCCCAGGAGAGCTGGTAGGCCCCGTGGCCCGGCCGTAGCCCCTGGAACATCTTCGAGAGATAGGTGATCCAGTCGAAGGTCTCGAGCTTGACCCGGATG
>Ga0257156_1000086_pt1 | contig 12885 bp, 17 predicted proteins | sample NI49A_FD_185989 | JGI IMG/M metagenome (GOLD analysis project Ga0257156, IMG submission 185989) | Soil microbial communities from H.J. Andrews Experimental Forest, Oregon, United States - NI-49-A | ecosystem: Environmental > Terrestrial > Soil > Temperate forest > Bulk soil | place: USA: Oregon... | reverse complement strand
TGAGATCATAAAAAAATTGCCGGCCGACCAATTACATGATCCCCACGCAGCCGTTTACGCCGCGTTGCTGTTGATTGACTCGAACCAAGCAGACGCAGCGAAGGAATACATCGATGCAGCTGGCGATGGGAAGATTTACGCTGAGGAAAAACAATTGCTCGACGAAGCCAGGGCTAAACTCGCCACTGCTTCGTCAACTCCATCGCCGCCGTTTTCCCCGACCCCTGCTGAACTGAGTCCGACGCCAACATCGACATCGACTCCATAATCGCCGTCGGCGCCGGAGCTGAACGCTCAGTCACTGACCGCCGCTACAGCAGATTAATCCTTGTACAGATCGACAATATCACGTCCCGCCATGGCGACACCGGGCGGACGCAAGGTATGCAAAACTCGAATGGCGTCCGCGTGGGCTGCAAGCACGTCGGGAAGGCGACGATATGCCTACCTAGCGAAGATTAACTATTCATCGAGAGACTTCGTCGCAATCACGCGCCAAGCTTCCACTCCAGCGCGATTACGCGTGGGCAAGGCGCAACGCACGGCTTTGATCGAGTCGAAACCGACTTTCGAAAACGGCAGCCTGATTGAGTGAGCTAATTCGCGCCGTGCGGTAAGTGACATCCTCCTGTAAAGCAAGCTCACGTGCGGATCGAGGTGATAAAGGGAGGAAGGCGGTGATCGTCGCCGAATCAGTTCGCTCAGCCGTTGCAATTTTCCGTTTGACGCAAGTTGTACGAAGAGGGTTTTCGTGAACTCGCCCGAGTGATGCACATCAAGCACTTCCAACTTGATTGGTTCGCAATCAATTGCGGTTTGCGAGACAATCTGGTCGGTTACTTCAGCTAGCTCTGATCCGACATAAAGTGTAACGTGTGGTTCAAAGACAGGGGCATGATACTGTCGCGATAGATCGACAATGAGTTTCTCAAGAAACCCGCGTGCCGGCTCAGCCGGGGTGAGCCAATAGGCGATTGCAGTTGACATCTTGGAGGGCAGCTTCAACACCTTGTTAACGTCAGAGCGCTTCAGATTCAACGATCTAACGATTCAACAAATCAAGGTTGTGCGATTTAACGATTGAGCGCCTTAACAGCTTAATGTTCGCATGCTAATTTTGGTCGATGCCCACGAATGTTCTCGGAACGGATTTGAAATGTTGTTGTCGCGATCCGATAACCGGATTTTTTCGCGACGGCTTTTGTCGCACTGGCCCTGAAGACGTTGGATTGCATACGGTTTGCGTCAAGGTCACGCGTGAATTTCTAGATTTTTCCGTGCTCGATGGAAACGATCTGGTCACGCCGCATCCGGAATGGGGATTTCCCGGACTAAAGCCGGGCGACAAATGGTGCGTCTGTGTGACGCGTTGGAAGAACGCGCTTGATCACAATCGTGCGGCCCCTGTCGATCTTGAAGCAACCCACGCTTCCGCGCTCGAATTCGTCACGCTGGAAGATTTAAAAGCTCACGCGCTGAAGTAACTGGTAGGGTGCAACCGCCGGACGGACCCGAGAGTCAAACTACAAACCGAGTCGAACAGCGTTTGAAAAGATTTTCGGACGGCTCGGCGAGCCGTCCTCTACCCACAGTTTGTCTGGAAAACCAGCGGATTTGCGGCCACGGTATCGCCGATTGAAACTGCCCTTTAGCGTTTTTCTGGCGCTGCGGTATTTGAAACCGAAGCGCACATTTCTTTCCATCATCACGTTGATCTCGGTGTTGGGCGTGATGCTCGGCGTGACGGTGCTGATACTGGTGATTTCGGTAATGACCGGTTTCGACCGCGAGCTGCGCCAGAAAGTGATCGATTTCGATGCGCATATTCTCGTGAGCACGGAAGACGTCTTGCGGGACTGGCGAACGCTTAAAACCAAAATCGATAATGCCCCAGGTGTGGTTGCGACCGCCCCTTACATTCAAGGGCCGGTGATCGTCGAATTTCAAAACCGGCGGCTCGCGCCGATGATTCGCGGTGTGGAGCCCGCGCAGGAGGAGAAAGTGGTTCCGCTGAGAAAATTCATCAAATACGGCAAGCTCGACCTGGATGGAGAATCGACCGTGCTCGGCATTGAGCTCGCACGGAAATTGCAAGTTCATGTCGGCGATAAACTTACGATTTATTCGCCGGGGAATCTCGGGCAGATTCTGGATGGTATTAAGAAGTTGGAGAACGCCAAGGGCGACCAAGAGAAAAAGGCGATCGACCAATTGCGCGATGTAATCCTGCCAAAAGAACTAACCGTCACCGGTATTTTCGAAACCGGTCATTACCTGCACGACTCTGAGTTTTTGCTCGTTCCAATTTATGTTGGACAAGAGTTATACGGTCTGGGGGACGCATTACACGGCATCACGATTAAAACGGATAACCCGTACAGCGCAGAGCGTGTAAAACAAGCGATTGAACAATTTCTCGAACCGCCCGAATTCGCGCAGACCTGGATCGACATGAACCGGCAGTATTTCGAGGCTGTGCGGCTCGAGCGCACCGTAATGTTTTTCCTTTTGTTCTTCATCGTGGTCGTCGCCGCATTCGGAATTATGAGCACGCTCATCACAGTGACCGTGCAAAAGCGGCGCGAGATCGGAATCATGAAGGCGCTTGGGGCAAACATCGCGCAAATCATCTGGGTCTTTCTCGGCCAGGGAACAATCGTCGGACTTTTCGGAACTCTTACGGGACTTGGACTCGGGATGACGTTGATCCGTTATCGGAACGAATTTAGCCGTTGGCTGGCATCGACATTGCACATCGAGATTTTCCCTCGCGAAGTCTATCAATTTTCGGCGATCCCGGCGGAGGTCATTCCGAGGGACGTCGCCATTATCTGCATCAGCGCGTTTCTCATCTGCTCGTTTGCAGCGTTGATTCCAGCCTACTTCGCCGCGCGCCTCGATCCGGTCAAAGCGCTAAGATACGAATGAAGATGCCGCGCGAAACTGTAGAGGCAGCCGTGTCGGCTGCGGATTTCGTTAAATGGCAGGTGGCACGCTTGCCACTACAGTGCAGCATCGAGAAGAAATAGATTGAGCGCGCCATAAGCGTAATCGTATCCGTCTGGCCATTCGCTTTGGCGCGGGCCGGCCACGTTAAGGATCTCGATCTTATCCGTGCGGACAAAATCCGTGATCAACCTCGCGGCATCTTCAATCGAAACCTTTGATGCGTAGATCAATTGATGCGGCTGCTCCAGCTCACGGCAGAAGCGGACCGTTTGCTCTGTGCCGCCACTCAACTTGCCGGAATAAATAATGACGGTTCCATCAGAGTCTTTCACGTTCTGCAAAGTACGCTCGGCGAATCCACCGCCTTCTAGCTCTTGGAGTGGATATTGACCGGGAATTCTGCCGAATTCGTCAAGGCGCCCGGCTGGACACCAACCGCCGCAATCGGTTCCGTTCTTGAGCGCAACATCGAGCGCTGCGCGGTCGACGCCTGTTTGGCCGCCGGAAATTATTTTCACCTGCCAATCGGCGCGTTTAGTCGCCAGTCGGAACGATGTCCGCGCGCTCGACCATCAAAATCACTGTTCCCTTAGGCGCGCGTGTGCGATGTCGCACCCCTTTGGGCACGACAAAGCCCTGCTTCGGTGCAAGATCTACAACGCGATCTTCGAGATCGATCAGAAAATTTCCATCGAGAACGAAAAAGAATTCATCGATGTCTTTGTGTTCGTGCCAGTGATATTCGCCCTGAATTACCGCCATCCTTACGACAGAATCGTTTACCTTGCAAAGCGTCTGGTTGTACCACTTGTCCGTGCAGGCATCGGCCAGTTTCTGCACATCGATTAGTTCAAGGGGTCCGTGCAGAATGTTGAGGTAAGTCTTGTACGGAAAATCGTGCGGTGATTTGTTGGAATCCATGATTTGAGCTTAAATGCAGAGCACGCGCTGGTCGCAAACAACTGCGGTGGCAGGCATATCGCTTGCAGTTCTTTGTATGCAGCCGATACGGGTGCCTCTACAGAAAAATCTATTCTTCGGCGTCGAAATAATCGGTCTCTTCCCCTTTCACAACGACGCGATCCGCCGCTGATGACTTGTTGACTTTCCACTTCCCGCTGTCCGGGTAGTAAGCCGATTCGCCGATTGGATTATCCGCGATCACGTAAAAGACGAAATCTTCCTGACCAGAGTTGATCAGTTGATGCGGTTCGTCAGGCCCAAAAATGAATGCGTCGCCGGAAATGACTTCCATTGTGCCATCCTTGTGACGCACGGTGCCCTTGCCGCTCACGATGAGATAAAGCTCCCATTGTGCCGAGTGCGCATGGTAAGGGAAATTTCGTTTGCCGGGAGGCACGCGATTCCGTTCCAGATCGAATGGATGACGCTTGGACAAATCCAGCGAGCCGGGGTCGCGGCCCAGCGCTTCCGAAATCCCCTTAAAGGACACGGCATACTTCCCGCTTGGGGATTGCCACGCCTCTTCTTTGATCTCGTTTAGATTTGCTTTGCGCATATGGAAAACTGTAGCGGCGGTCTGTGACCGCCGCTACATGGTCCAGCGTCTGACACAGACGCCCTACAATTCGGATTTATTCTTCGCCATCGAAATAATCAGTCTCCGTCCCTTTCACAATCACTTCATCCGGTCCCTCTTTTGCGACCGCCCATTTGCGGCTGTCGGGATAATAACAGGAATCGCCGGTTGCTCCGCCGCTTCGCGGATTATCTGCGATTACATAGTAAACGAAATCTTCATCACCAGCGTTGGTGAGCTGGTGCGCGTCGCCTGGCTGGAAGAAAAACGCGTCACCCGGTTCGACTTCAGTTATCCCATCTTTATCGCGAATGCTGCCGCGGCCGGAAACGACGAGGTAAAACTCCGTTTCAGCCGAGTGCGCATGGTATGGACAAAGTGATTTGCCTTTTGGAATTCGCACAAGCGCGAGATCAAACGGATGTCGTTTCGCCAAATCGAGCGACTCCGGTTCACGCCCGAGGGCAATAGAAATATTCTTAGATGCTCGGCCAAACTTTCCTTTCGGCGATTTTCGCTCCTGCTCCGGGATATCCTTCAAATTCACTTTACGCATATGAAATAATTGCTGATCACGGTCGCAACAACCTAACGAGACGAAACTCGCTTTCTTGCTGCCATTGAAAAGACAGCTATTCCTATCCAAATCATGTTCACGAAAGAAGAAGGATAAGCTCTGTAAAAGACCGTGTTTATAGCCAAGAGAAGGCTGCCGATGATATTAAGGTATTGGTAGGCATTTGAGTCTCCTTCCAATTTCTTGGAGGAAACCATCGCATAAGCGACAAGGAGAGCGGCGGCTCCCGCCCATCCGATCGCATCAAACCATACGTGACTGTTCATGCCCTATAATCTTTGCCACCTTAAGTACATCATAGCTTCCACTTTTTCGGCACCTTTTGTTTGAGTTTTTCGACCGACGCAAAGAGATCCCCCAACTTTTCGACGCGGGCGATGGTCTTGTTGGAGCGGAATTTTAAGAGGTCAGCGTTTTTCCTTTTCAAACAGTTCTCAACTTCATCCCAAGTGACCGGCGTTGAAACGGTCGGGCCTTCTCTGGCGCGGAGCGAATAGACGCAGATAGTGGTCTTGTGCTCGTCGTTCTGGCTCCAATCGACGAAGACTTTCCCTTTGCGAACCGCTTTCGACATGTTTGAGGTGACAAGATCGCCATGCTCGCGTTCCAAATGCTGAGCAAGAGCGCGCGATAAGTCCTTGGTCTGGTCGTAGGTCACCGCCGTATTCAGCGGCACGTAAACTTGAAGCCCTTTTGACCCGCTTGTCTTGGCAAACGATTTTAATTTCATTTTCGCAAGCAGATCGCGTAGCCAAAGACCGACCTGGCAGCATCGGACGATGTCGGCGGGCACACCGGGGTCGAGATCGAACACCATCATCGTTGGGCGCGCGACATCGCGTTTGCGCGCGAGCGATGTGTGCAATTCGAGATCAGCGAGGTTCGCAGCCCAGACGAGCGTCGGCAAATCCTGAACTAGACAGTAATTCATCATGCGCTCGTTGCTTTCGCTCCAAACCTGGGCGGTTTGCACCCATTTCGGCCGGTGCTCTGGGCAATTCTTTTCATAGAAAAACTCGCCTTCCACGCCATCGGGATAGCGCTTCATGGTGAGCGGCCGATCCTTCAAATGCGGCAAAATGACCGGCGCTACGCGAATGTAGTAATCGATCACCTGCCCCTTGGTGAATCCAACCTTCGGATAAAGCACCTTGTCGAGATTCGAAATCTGAATCCTGCGATTTTCGACGACTAGTTCGGCTTTCTCGGACATAACGGTATGAGATTCCTCGACTTCGGTCGGAATGACAAATCACGCAAAGAACCGTTCCGGTGAGAGCATGGGCTGAGGTTTGCAAATGCGTGCGACGCAATGTTCCCAGCTTTCGTGGCCGCTCAGGATCTCGATCTCGACACGCAAGAAATAAATCGGCACTTTCACTTCGGCTTCTGGCAAGCGGGGCATGCGCACAGCGTCCTTCTCCGTCGTCACGATCATCGCCAAATCGCGCCGGATGCAACGTCCGATAAAGCTCCGCAACTCCGCTTCGGTATAGTAGTGATGGTCGATGTATTGTTTCGCAAGATCGACATGTGCGCCCAACGCTTTGAGCCCGCCCTCAAAACTTTCCGGCACTGCGATTCCGCAGATTGAGCCGATGAAAGTGCCGCGCAGGCGTTCGAGTGGCAATCGCTCGCCGGTATAAACATTCTGAAGATAGAGCGGGTTATGCGCACATTCGATGATCTCGGCGGTGCGATTGTAACGTCGGATGCGTTGAATGAGCGCGTCATTAGGTTCGCCCGTATTTTTGGTGATGAAGATGTAGCTCGCGCGTCGCAGATTGCGAGGCGACTCGCGCAAGGTGCCGCGAGGGAGCAGGAATTCGTTACCGAATGGCGCCTGTCGATCCACCAGGACCATGTCGAGCCGATGTTTAAGATGCAGATATTGCAAGCCATCATCGAGCAACAATGTATCGATGTCCCATTTATCGATTGCGAAGCGGCCGCTTTTTACGCGGTCTTTGTCTACGAGGACGATCACGTCTCTCAAGTTATGCGCCAGCATGTACGGTTCATCGCCGGCAGTTAATGAATCGAGCAGTAACGATTTTCCATCCGAGACGATACGCGGCGGATCGACATCTTTCTTCTTGATTCGATCGAGCCAACTGCGCTTCCGCGGAACACTTTTGTAACCACGGCTCAGGATCGCGACCCGACGACCACCGGATTGGAGCGCCCGCGCGAATTTTTCGACTATCGGGGTCTTTCCTGTGCCGCCGACCGTCAGGTTCCCGATGCTGATAACCAGACAACCTAGAGCGCGCTCGCGGAAAACGCGTTTGCGGTAGAGATAAAGCCGGAGTTGAACGAGACGTTCGTAAATAAAAGAGAGGGAATAGAGAATCCCGCGCAAGGTACGGGCGCGAAAGCCGTGTCGCCGCTCGAGGACGACGTCGATCCCGAACTGTTCTAGATTCTCAAGGCGGCGACCCATGATGGAAATGGTGATTAGTGGCTGCTGACCGGTGATTGGACGAGACGGGCGCCGCGGTTATCAGCGGAGACGATGACGCTTCGGGCGGTGTGCTTCTCAATCTTGCGATGCATCGCTTCCGCGATCTTGTCCGGATTCGTCAATGTGACGGCGGCGATAGTCGATCCGCTGCCGCTAAGGAAAGCGCCGAGGGCGCCAGCTTTCTCGGCGGCGGCGATGACATGCGGCAGGAATGGAATCAGTTTTTTTCGATACGGCTGATGCAGGTGATCGCGAAAAGCGCCCCCCAGATTCTGATAGTTGCCCGACGCAAACGCGGCCGTGATCGCGGATGCATTTGCAGAATTTTTGATCGCAGCGGCCCGCGCAATTTGCGCCGGTAGAATCTTTCGCGCCGCGGATGTTTCAACTTCGAAATTGGGAATCAAAAGAACGAAAGATAATGCCCTTGAAACGTGGAAACGTTGAACATTTTCCTCTCGGACAACCGTGAATCCGCCGAAAACTGCCGGGGCGGCGTTATCAGGATGGCCTTCCAACTGCGCGCATAATTGAAAGATCGACGATCGATCGAGACGATTGCCACTCAAAAAATTCATCGCAAGAAGAACGCCAAGACGGACCGTGACGCTGCCACCCAAACCACGTGAAGATGGAACGTCGCCTTTAATCGAAATGGAAAATGAAAATGGCGCACAGCACGTTCGTTGAAAAAACAAATCCGCTGCCGCGCGGGCGATAGCGGGTAGTTGAGATTTCGCGCCGCGTGTCACGATTACGTCGTTATAAATACGCAACGCCACACCGAGACAGTCAAAGCCGGGGCCGAGATTAGAAGTGCTCGCCGGAACGCGAACCGTAACTTGTTGCATAGGTTAGCAGTCGAGTCGTGCACTCGACGACGCTCTACGATGCGGGAGTGTAGCGCGCCCGGACTGGGCGGCAACCGATCCGTTGCGCACTGTCGCATTCGCAAGTATGCGGTTAAAAGGCACTCCGGCCGATGAAAACAAGAACTGAATGGATTGATGCGAGCTTACTTCGCGATTTCGAAGCGGAGGGAACCGATGCGTATCGGCTCTGCACGATTGAAGATGGCTGGGTGGAACGCTTCGGCCGCGACGTCCTCATCTCGTTCAAACGAGTTCTGGCTCGCGAGCGTTTGATGCAGGAACTACACATGTGGGCGACGGCTGTGCGCTTTGAGTTGGGACGTATTTTCGCCCGATTCGTGCCACGCAAGAACGAAGAGCGCGAACCGCCGCATCTCATTTTTGGTGATGCAAGTGAGAATTTACAAGCGATCGCGACGGAGCGGCATCTGAGATTTGGAATCGACTTCGGGGCCGGTTACTCCGTGGGGTTATTTGTCGATCAAAGAGAAAATCGGCGCTATGTGCGTCACGTCGCGCCGAAGCGGCTTTTGAATTGTTTTGCCTATACCTGCTCGTTCTCGGTTAGCGCCGCGCGTGTCGGAGCAAGGACGGTCAATATTGACCTTTCCAAGAAATCGCTCGAGCGGGGTCGAGAGAATTTTGGACTCAATGGTCTGGCGACGATCGATCATCGCTTTATCGCGGACGATCTGCTAGCGGTACTGCCGCGGCTAGCGCGCAAGGGCGAGAAATTTGCTATGATCATCCTCGATCCTCCGACATTTTCCCGCGCACCCGGAGGAAAGACGTTTCATGTCGAAAACGATTTTGAGAAATTGCTCCTTAACTCGATCGAACTGGCAGAGCGAGACAGTCGCATCCTCCTTTCGACAAATTGCTCCGTTTTACACGAACATGCACTCGAAGTAATGGCTCGCTACTGCCTCAGGGCAGGGCGCCGGGCTGCAACGTTTCATCGACAACCTCCTTTGCCCGATTTCCCCCCGGGCGCGGGCGCGAGTTCGATTTGGCTCCTATTGCGGTGAGCAAATCGATGCGCGCAAGGAATCATCAGAATGCGAATTATTAAGGGATATGGACCAATCATCTGCAGAAAGACTCGAAGAGTTCCCAGAACGCGCATTGCCGTGGGCCAAAGAGCAGTTCGAGGCGGTCCTCAGTCAAACTGAGGATTATGTCCGGGAGAAACCGGCGCAATCGCTCTTATGCGCATTTATAGCTGGATATATTCTAAATCGCCTGCCGACAGGTCGAATTCTTGGCGGCCTATTTCGGCTTCTCATAGTCGCTTTGAGACCAGCCGTCTTGATTTACGGCGCCACGAAGTTGTATCAGGCGGCTCAAGAAGAAGATTAGGGTCGGATCGATTACTCCCCCGATCGATATTGTAATTAGGATTAAGCGGTTAATCCACTAGCGCCGGAACCTGCGATCTAGCTTAAGGCTCAAGTGTAAAACCGATCTTCAGCGTCACCTGCCAATGACCGACTTTGCCGTCGTCGATATACCCGCGGGTTTCGGCCACCTCAAACCAGCGCATGTTACGGACTGTTTTCTCGGCACGTGCCAGCGCATTTTTGACCGCTTCCTCAAATCCGTTCGGCGAAGAGCCAACGAGCTCGATTTTCTTGTAAATATGATCAGACATGCGTCAATCATTTCGCGGTGAATCGTGAAAAACAACAAAAAGTCGACCTTGTGCTGATTTAGGGGACGTCGCTTCGCTTGCTGATTGCTGGAGAGCTCGACCCAAATATCTACAATTTGCTTTACAAAATGGGTTTGGTTTCGGCAGCCTCGGCGATGTGGGAAAAATAGTTACGACTTCCTTATTGCTCCTGGCTGCTTTCTCTTTTGCCCACGCTCAGGATCAAGAAAGCAAACTCGTCGAACGCCTCCTCAGGCCAGACATGAGTCTGCAAAGTACGGCACAGACCAAAAAATTCATCGCCGACGGCGTATCTATAAATAAACGGGCGACCGTAGGAGCATTTTACATCCAGAGAAAATCCAGCTCGAAGAGCTTCTCTGAGACGCGGGACTTTTCGACACGGCAAGCCAATTCTCAATCGTTCCATGGCACTCGCACCGCATCCGATACTTCGTCGCGGCAGCCAATCGGAGTTTCGCAGTCGGCCTATTCAACTCGAACTGCGCGCGGTGTCCGCGATGCGCCTCAAGCTGACAAAGCAGCAGGCGGCCGTGCTTTCGCCGGAAACCGGCCCTTCCTCGATCAGGGGAAAAGTCAAAAGGCGCTTAACCGTAAAAATGGTCCGCTTACGATTGAGCAGGTGCGCGAGTTGCTGAATAAAAACAAGTAGCGCGCTGAACTGGTGCACTATTCTGTGGTGGAATCATGCAACCGGATGAAGCTCTCGCGTTTCTAAAACAAGGCGCTGCGCAGATCATCAGCGAGAACGAACTGCGCAAAAAACTTGCGCTCGACCGGCCGCTCCGGGTAAAGCTCGGGGTCGATCCTACCAGCTCTGATATTCATCTAGGCCATACGGTCATCTTTCGAAAACTTCGGCAGTTTCAAGATCTGGGTCACCAAGCGGTTCTCATCATCGGTGATTTCACGGGGATGATTGGCGACCCGAGCGGTCGTTCGGCCACGCGGCCGCAATTAACCCATCAAGAAGTAATGGCAAATGCTGCGACCTACCGTGAGCAGGCATTCAAGATTCTTGATCCGGCCCGCACTGAAACCGTCTGCAATGGCGACTGGTTTCGAACGATGTCGTTCGAAGACGTCATTCGCCTGAATAGCCGAGTGACGCTGCAACAGATGTTGCAACGAGAAGATTTCCGGGCCCGGATCGATAATCAGGAATCGATTCGTGCCCATGAAATTCAGTACCCGATTATGCAAGGCTGGGACTCGGTTATGGTGAAGGCGGATGTCGAGCTTGGTGGGACTGATCAGCTTTTCAATATCCTGGTGGGGCGCGAGTTTCAAAAGGAGGAAGGCTTGCCACAGCAGGTTGTTTTTCTGTTGCCGATCCTCGAAGGCCTCGACGGCTCAAAGAAAATGAGCAAAAGCCTCGGCAATTTCGTGTCAATCAATGAGTCCGCCTCAGATATGTTCGGAAAGTTGATGAGCATTTCGGACGAACTGATGACGCGCTATTATCCATTGCTTATTGGGCAGGCGCCGCCGGTCGGGGCACATCCGCTTGACGCCAAAAAGCAACTGGCGTTCGAAATCGTCCAGACATACCACTCAACTGCCGTTGCGCGACAAACCCTCGATCAGTGGGACACCCGCTTTAGCAAACGTGATTTGGAACATGCTGACCTGCCGACGTTTTCAACGACCCCACCAGGCGAGTTTGACGCCGTCACGCTCGTTTCAATTGTTTATCGGGAAGCATTCAACGTTCAAAAATCCCGCAGTGAAGTCTCACGGCTCATTAAACAAGGGAGCGTGGAGCTGGATGGAGTGAAGATTCGCGAACCCAAGGCAGCCATTAGCCTCGAGCCTGGCCAAATTCTTCGGCTCGACAAGAAACACGCTGTGCGAATAGCATAAACGCCCCGCGTACAGCAAAAGAGCCACGAAAGTGGCACAACTTTCGTGGCTCTCCGAAACAAACTATGTTGTTCAGGCTGCAGCCGTTTGGAACATCGGCAAAACCGGCGCACGCTCAAGATAACTTGCGGCGATTCCTTCGAAGTGCGCGCGGATGCTGCGCAGCTCGGCAGTCACAAACGTATCGACAAAGCGCAGGCGCCGGTCGAGCCAAGCAAACAATTTGTTCCTGATCTCGTAGTGCACTGCAAGCGTGACCTCTGTGCAGTTTGGCCGGATCTCAGCGAAATCAACGATTCCCATCAGGTTAATATTCCCGCCAACGGACTCAAACGTATACTGATCGGGCGAGTCGCTCTCGACCGACAGCAGAACCGTATGAGCCTCAAAACCGAGCGGACCGCGAAAGCTGAAATCAACGGTCTTAGACGAAGTCACAGTCGCCCTTGTTACCATAAGGAACTGCCGCCTATATGATTGAATGCTGGCAAGACGGGCTTTGCATTCCGCTAACGGTTGACTCATATGTAAGGTTTTTTGTAAAAGCATAGGAGTAAGGTTTGTTGCCTTTAACTTCTAGCAATGGCAATGCCATTCCAGTCTCGCCTAGGGAGCGAGTCGAAATGACCCACTCTGGATGTAAAACTTGTTTACACTCATGTATCGACGTGGACGAGCTAAAGCTGTTCACGTCAAATTGATCATCGATCGCCAGTCAACGGGAAATTGAGCCATATTTTCAGTTAATCCAGTAAATAATTGGACATCGACGATCTTCTTTAAAATGTCCAGGTTGGTCACGGAGGCTATATTGCTCGCCTCAGGAGCGCCATTTAACACAACGCCGAGGCAACGAAGCCCGTGCTCAGCAATACTCCGCACGGTCAGTGCTGTGTGATTAAGGCACCCCAGCCGGTTCTGCGCGACCACTAGCACCGGTAAAGACAT
>Ga0257156_1000084_pt1 | contig 12901 bp, 15 predicted proteins | sample NI49A_FD_185989 | JGI IMG/M metagenome (GOLD analysis project Ga0257156, IMG submission 185989) | Soil microbial communities from H.J. Andrews Experimental Forest, Oregon, United States - NI-49-A | ecosystem: Environmental > Terrestrial > Soil > Temperate forest > Bulk soil | place: USA: Oregon... | reverse complement strand
CTTCGAAACGCCCTACCGATTGAGAAAGCAAGTGGTGGAACCGGTGTTCGGACAGATCAAACAGGCGCGCGGCTTCCGCCAGTTCCTGTTGCGGAGCGTCGAGAAAGTGCGTGCCGAGCGGGCCATGATCTGCACCACCCACAACCTCCTCAAGCTGTTCAACCTCGCAAACGCTGCCTGAGACCGCTACTCTGCAACAAATGACGGGGTGCAACGCCTATCTGGACGGGCTCCTAGACGGCCTAGTAGAGCGCACTGGTACCGACGATATGTCGGCCGTGCGCGAGCTTGCCTGCATTCTTTGCCTCCCAACGTGAGGAGCACAAACGTCAATTGGCGAAGCGACAAGATGATACAGATAATCTACATCGAGCGGCAGGCGATCATCCAGACCGCTCTGGAAAGCCTGTCGGAGAGTCCGTCGCACGATAGCGGAAGGCACGCAGTCCTAGCCTCGAATGGCGCGTCTGATCGATTGAGGCGGCTGTCCGTAGATGCGAATGAATGCCCGCCTCATATTTTCCGCGTCACCGAAGCCGACCGCCTCCGCGATGCGTTCGACAGGTTCGGCGGTCGTCTCTATGCGACCTCGGGCCATGTCTGCGCGGAGCCGTTCCACCACACGCGCGGGTGTGGTGCCGGTCTGCGCTCGGAATGCCCGGCTGAACTGGCGCCGGCTCATGCCGGCCGCCTCCGCCAGATGCTCGAGTGTCAGTGCTTCGGCGATGTGATCGCGGGCATAGCCAAGGGCGGTGGAAATACGATTGTTCTTCGGTGCCAGATCGACGGAGGCAGCGAATTGCGATTGGCCGCCATGGCGACGATGGTAGACGACGAGGTGCTGTGCGACGCCCTTAGCGATAGCGAAACCCTGGTCCTCCTCGATCAAGGCCAGCGCGAGATCAATTCCGGCCGTGATGCCCGCCGAAGTCCATACGTTGCCGTCCCGACAGTAGATGCGATCCGCCTCGACCCGGATGGATGGATAGTCTTGCTGAAGGCGAGCTGCAAATCGCCAGTGCGTCGTCGCTCGACGCCCGTCCAACAGCCCAGCCGCCGCGAGCGTGAATGCACCCGTGCAGACGCTGGCCACGCGCCGGCATCGGTTCGAAGCATCCACGATGCGGCTTTGCGCGCAGGCGGATAGGAGTGGATCGATCCGTCCGCCGATAACGACCAGCGTATCGAGCACGGCATCATCGAGAGACGCAGCGGCAGTAGCCGTGCCAAGGCTGTTCGTTACGGCACCCGCATCGGCCGCGAGGATTTGGATCCGATAGGCCGGACTTCCCAACTCGCCATTTGCCGCTTCGAACGCGCCGGCTGGACCTGCGAGGTCAAGCATCTGAAACCCAGGGGAAACGTAAAAGCCGATCGTGCGCATGGCCGGATCATAGGGAAGTTTGACCTTCCGGTCATATAGCCCGGGCTGTAGAGCTTGTCCACCAGGAGGATACAGCGATGACCGAGCCAATCAGCGTGGTGATACCCGTCTACGACGGCGTCACCCAACTCGACTTCACCGGTCCGCACCAGTTTCTCTCGCGCACGCCCGATCTGAACGTTCGAGTGGCTTCTTTGGGTGGCGAAGCGGTCACGGCGGACCGTCTTACCTTCTCAAACCTAGAAGACCTGACGGTCATCAAATCGTGTGACGTGCTCTTGGTGCCTGGCGGCGGCGGCTGCATCAATGCCATCGAGAATGATCGATTCATCAAAGAGATTGCCCGGCTTGGGGCTACCTCGCGTTACCTGACTTCGGTCTGCACCGGATCGCTCATTTTGGGCGCTGCCGGACTTGTTACCGGGCGCCGTGCGGCCTGCCACTGGGCATGGCGCGAATTTCTTCCGATCTTCGGCGCCATCGTCGACGAGGGCCGCATCGTGAGGGATGGCAATATCTTGTCCGGCGGGGGCGTCACGGCCGGCATCGATTTCGTGTTGGCACTTATCGCGGAGTTGCGTGGATCACGCGTGGCCGAGATGGTTCAACTCGGCTTGGAATATGCGCCTCAACCGCCCTTCGACTCCGGGCGCCCGGACACAGCACCGGCAGAAGTGCTGCAAGCGGTTAACGCGCGCACGGCGGCGGCCTTCGCCGAACGACGTGCGCGTATCGACGCCTGGGCCGCGGCCCATCGCGTGGGCCAGCATGCATGAGGTCTCCCAAAGCACGAGCGCCCGTCGGGCCTTTCATACTTCCGTAGACGCGTTTCGCTGCATGGTTGGTCTCCGGCTTCTGCCATGCAGACACCATTCCGCGAAGGCGGACAAATCAAGCCTGTCCTGTGACCAATGGAGCGAGATGTGAGCCAAAGCGAAAAGCCTGATTTCAGCAAAGCGCTGGCGGTCGGCCGAGAGTTGGATTTGAAGCTATCCGACAGTCGGACGGTTCGGGATGCCTATGCAGAGGCAGAAACAGTATCGCAGCCTTGGCTTTTCAACCACGTGGCGCGCTCGTGGCTCTATGGAGCCAAGCTGACCCAACATCGTGGACTTGCTCCGGATGCCGAACTGGTTGCTGTATCGGTACTCCTGCATGATCTTGGCCTTGCGCGCGGTGGCGCTCCCGATCGTCGCTTTGAAGTTCTGGGAGCGGACCTCGGCCGCGCGTTTGCTCTCTCGCACGATATGGGGGAGCGCCGTGCAGAGACAGTCTGGGACTCGATCGCGCTCCATACCATCCCGTCAATCGCGCAGCATAAGGGCCCCGACGTAGCCTGCTGCCAGATCGGCATCGCTTGTGACTACGGCGGACTCGGTTACAGCGAGCTGAGCGACGACAACAAGAAGGCTATCTTGTCGACTTTTCCCCGTCTTAGCATGAAGAACGAACTGACGACGTGCCTTTGCGGCATCGCCAAGAATCACCCGAATACGACGATGGACAATTTCATCGCAGACTTCGGCTTGAAGTACGTCCCAGGATATATGCGGGCTTCTTCGGTTGACTTTCTACATAAGTCACCTTTCGCCGAGTAGCATTCATGCCCGCCACCGAAGAATGATCTCGTTCAACGCTACGAGGTGACATCATGCAGCAGATTTTCATCGAGCTAGGGCCTGGGGCAAATGCTCTGAAAACGAGTGGACCGATTTCGTCAAGAAGGTTATCGAGGCAGCCGTGAAGATGAAGGGCACCAAGGCGAAAGAAATAGTGACTTCAAAGCATCGGCAGTGGAGATCTTCCCTATGAGGTCGGCCACGCCAACTCCATCAAGGCCGTTCGCACGCACCTTATATTCAGCCTGCGAAGTGCCCAAGCTTTCTCTTTGGCTGCGCAATGCTGGCTCGGCTACCGAATTTGGGCATCGATTAGCACTTTCGCCGTATCGACAAGATCGCGTTTCAAGCCGTCGGGTCCGAGCGTTACGGCGAGACCATAAGCGCCGTCAATCAACAGAGCGAGTTGATTTGCCAGTCGAACGGGATCGCGCGCGCCAAGAGCGTGCGCAAGCGCACGCAATCGCTCGCGCATTTCTCGCTTGTTGGCGCAAGCAATGGCGGTGCCTGGGTGCTTACGATCCGGAAACTCAGTGGCAAGATTGATGAATGGGCAGCCTCGAAACTGCGGGCTTGCGATCTGACCGCCGATGCCTTCGAGCAGCGAGGTGATCTGCTGCGACGGTGCGCCGCGGTGGCGTTCGACAATTTCGTCCCACCACTGCCAAAACCTCCGGTTTTCCTCCCCTGCGAAGGCCGCGATTAGGTCGTCCTTCGAGGCGAAAGTCCGATAGAGCGACGATTTGGATACCCCTGAGCGCGCGACCACCGTGTCGATGCCGATGGCACGGATTCCTTCCTGATAGAAAAGCTCGGTCGCTGTTTCGACCAGACGGGCATGCGCGGAAGGTTCATCCCTTCGCGGCGCGCCTCGCCGTCTTTTCTTCGTGCTCATTGCTTGCGCTGTCTCCGCCAATCACTTGACAATAGAACAGTTCGGTACCTATAAAAGTACAGTTCTGTACCTATAAGCAAAGCTGTACCTTTTCTGGACGAGGGCCGGCAACCCGCCGCCCCGAGCGGAGCACTATGGCATGACGACGTCAAACTCAACCGAAGCCAACAAGGCGCTGGTCCTCGCGGGGATCAAGGGTGTCTTTATCGACCGCGATCCGAGCGCCGTCGATCGCCTCTTCAGTGCAGACTATCGCCAGCACAATCCGCAGATCCCGAACGGCCCTGCGGCGATCAAGGCTCTGCTTGGGAACTTATCGCGCGACTTCAAATACGAGCCGGGCCTTGTGATGGCAGACGGCGATTACGTCAGTATTCACGGCCGCTATACCGGGTGGGGAGCCAAATCCATGATTGCGGTCGACATCTTTCGGGTCGCCAACGGCAAAATCGCAGAGCACTGGGACGTGATGCAGGAAGAGGTTCCTGCCGCCCAGAGCGCCAACGGAAACAGCATGTTCATCGAAACGCAGACTTGAGGCGCGGTTTGCCGACATGACGAGGTGGGCAGCGCACGGGCAGCATCGCCTAGTTTACGCGTTGCGCCGAAGCCGAGACGCCGTTAAGAGCGCGAGGCGCGGTTCTGCGAACTTCCAGATACCCGTTTCCCCAGGTCCACAGCGAACGGATGACGGGCTCAAGCGAGCGTCCGAGCGCCGTCAGCGAGTACTCGACGCGTGGCGGCACCTCCGCATAGACCTCGCGATGAATGAGGCCGGCGGCTTCGAGCTCGCGAAGCTGCCGCGTCAGCATGCGCTGTGTAATCCGCGATAGCCGCCGCCCGAGCTCATTGAAGCGGATGGTGTCTCCGAGGAGATGATAGAGGATAACGGCTTTCCACTTGCCGTCGATCAAATCGAGCGTCGCTTCGACGGGACAGCCGGCCGCGCAATCATAACTCTTTGTATCAAGCCTCTTCATAGTTCACTCCATGATACTACCGGACATCTCTGTGCGTAATTGTCAGCGCCGAAGTTAGCGCGCAACGTTGCTCCTGCAAAGCCGAACCTCGCAAAAGTTGCCGCACCCGGTGACAGCTGGTCCGGCTGGAAATTCCTCGGTCGCTGCCGACGCAGATCGGGACGACTTGAAGGATGGATGCAACAACACATGGAGGAGACCACGTGAAAAGCAAGGTTCTGCCAATTGCCGCAATGGCCGCGGGAATGTTGGTGTCGGTGGCGTCCGCGCAGGAGGCGCCTGTCCGGGCCGAGATTGTCGCCCGCTTGCCGCAGTCGGTCGGCAACATTGCGATCACGCCGGACAACCAGATCATCTTCAGCCACCACCCCTTCTTCAGTCCCGACGTTCGGGTAGCGAAGCTCACGTCGTCAACGACGTTCCAGCCATTCCCGAATGCCGATTGGAACACGCCGCGGAAAGGGACCGACCACTACCTCGACAATGTCCTCGGCCTTCGATCGGACGAAAATGGCATCGTCTGGATCATCGACATGGGATTCCGCACCAAGATCACACCCAAGCTGGTCGGATGGAATACGCGCACCGACAAGCTCGAGCGCATCTACTACATGCCGGAACCAATCACGCGAGGTGGATCGCAACCGCAGGATATCGTCATCGACCAGAAGGACCGGAAGTTCTATATCGCCGACGAGGACATCGGCCCGGGTGGCGATGGCTCCCATGCCGCGATCATCGTCATCGACATGGATACGGGACGCGCCCGGCGTGTTCTTGACGGGGATAAGTCGACCATTCCGGAAAACGTGCCGATCACGGTGGATGGCAACGATCTCACGGTTTCCGGGAAGGATGGCAAGCCAACGATCATCAAGGTCGGCTGCGATGGCATCACCATGGACGTCAGATCCGAATGGCTCTACTTCGCACCGCTTAGCGGCCGTTCGCTCTATCGCGTCCGCGTTGCTGATCTGAATGACGAGAAACTCACCCCGACGGAACTGAGCGCCAAGGTTGAACGATATTCGGACAAGCCCAACAATGGAGGACTCTCGATCGACTATGCCGACAACCTGTATCTGACCGCGGTCGAGACCAAATCCATTGGCGTCGTCGGCGCCGATCGCAAGTACCGCACTTACTTGAGCGATCCGGAGATGGTTTGGCCTGATGGCATCACGGCTTCTCCCGACGGATATATGTATGTGTCCGCCTCGCAAATCTCTGCAGCGGCCATGTTCCATGGCGGCAAGGCCGAGAACAAGACGCCGTACCTGATCTACCGGTTCAAACCACTCGCGGCGGGCTACGTCTCTCGCTGAGATGCCCGCATGACCCGCTGCCTTCGGGCAGCGGGCTTTTTTCTCGCGCGACTGACGCCGCCTTGCGACTTCGAAGCGACAGTCGCTCGCCTTAGCGCGCGAGGGGGTTGGCCGTATATGCGCAGGAAGGCGCGCCGCATGCGGTCCTTGTCCCCGAAGCCGACCTTGCGGGCAACGATGTCGATCGGCTCCGTTCCCTCCTGAATGCGCGGCAGCGCTGCTTCCGCGCGCAGCCGCTCGACGACGCGGGCGGGCGTATCTCCGGTCTCCTTTAGAAAAAGACGGGCAAATTGCCGTGCGCTGATCCGGGCAGCCGCGGCCATGCGGTCGACGGGAAGCGGTTCGTGCAGATGTTCTCGCGCAAAATTCAATGCATCCCTGACGCGATCCGATGAGGGCTCCAGTTCGAGCAATGTCGAAAACTGCGATTGTCCTCCTGATCTGCGATGATAGACCACCATGTCCCTCGCAACGCCCTTCGATACCTCGATTCCGAAATCGTCCTCGATCAACGCGAGCGTCAAATCGATGCCTGACGTGATCCCTGCCGATGTCCAGACGTTGCCATCCCTCACGAATATCTTGTCCGCATCGACGCGCACTCGCGGAAAGCGCCTTTGCAACACGGCGGCATATCTCCAATGGGTCGTCGCCGATCGCCCGTGGAGCAGACCGGCGGTGGCCAGCAGGAAGGCTCCCGTGCACACGCTCGCCACGCGCCTTGCCCGCGGAGCCAACTTCCTGATCAGAGCGACGGTGTCGGCATCACCGTCGACGGCACTGTCGGGGGGCCCTCCCACGACCAAGAGGGTATCAACGGGCTTGCCCCGCGAAGCCCTGGAAGTGTGGATGGGCAAGCCCCAGCCGCTCGCGACTGTGCCGCCATGAGCGGAGATCACATCGACCAGATAGGGAGCCTGATGTGCCTCCGACGCCAGATTGAAGGCGCATAGAGGGCCGCTCAGATCGAGCAATTCGAAGCCCGGAAACACCACGATCCGAATACGTCGGCGAACATTCGAGGACATGAACTTCCTTCCCTTTCGCCGGTACTGGAAAACTAGTCGAAACCCAGTGTCATCCGGAATGGCAGAATTTGCCGCTTATATGTCATTTCTGACATGGGCATTTTCGGATAGTTTGCGGCGAATTTCAACGCGAATTCACAAAATTCAGGCGAACGAGGTAGCTATGAAGGTACTTGCGCTTGCTTTTCCTGGCTTCACATTCATCGACCTGGCCGGTCCGATGCAGGCTTTCATGATGCTTCCAGGATTCTCCTCGCAGATTGTGTGGCACAGCAAGGGTATTGTTGATTCCGATGCCGGTGTCAGCGTGCAGGCGACGGAAGATTTTGGAAGTTGTTGGAAGGATCCAGACATCCTGTTCGTTCCTGGCAATAGCATCCATCTGTTCAAGCAATTGCAGGACGATCGGACCATCGACTTCATCGCCGATGTCGGTAGCCGCGCCAAGTGGATCACCAGCGTGTGCAACGGTTCTCTCCTGTTGGGCGCAGCGGGGCTGTTAAAAGGATACAAGGCGGCTTCCTACTGGTACACGCGGGAGCATCTCAGTTTGTTCGGCGCCATTCCGACCGACGCCAGGTACGTGATCGACCGGAACCGTGCGACTGGCGGAGGCATGACTGCGGGGATTGATTTCGGTCTTGCCATGGTCGGTCAACTAGCGGGAGAGCCCGTCGGCCGTGTGGCCGAGCTAGCCTTTGAGTACGCGCCACAGCCTCCTTTCGGAACCGGTCGACCGGAGCTGGCCGACCCCGCGACATTGGCCAAGACGACAGAAATCGTGAAGCAGATAATGCCGGTTCAGGAGCTGGAGGGTGTGAGAGCCCGCCGCTCGACTATGGGAAGCTCTAGGGGCCGGCCCAGCTCTTGCCAGCGATGCGGTGACGCGTCGCTGGTCCTGGTTTCGATGATGCGGCGCGTCTACTTGATATCTGCTGACGCGATCGCACCGCTTGCAACCGGAGGAGCATCGGTTCGCGCAAGCGAAGAATATTCTCGTTCAGCATCCAGCAAGGTCACGTCATGCAACAGGTCTTTATCGAGCTTTATAACTACCGTCCCGCCTGGGCCAAATGCCCGGAAAGCGAGAGAACCGATTTCGCGAAGAAAATAGTCGAAGCGGTCAAAGGTCTGAAATCCGCCGGTGTCGATGTCGTTGCCTATGGCATGAACTCTCCCGAGACCGATCGCCGTGCTCCCTACGATTTCTTTTGCGTCTATCGTGTGCCGAACGTCGAATTTCAGCGCGAATTTGAGCGGCAGATCGCCGCGTCGGGTTGGTACGATTACTTCGAGCAGGTGAATGTCAGCGGTGATGCGAAAGACTTTGAAGCCGAGCTGCTCGGTAATGCCAGGATGGCTCGACCGGCTTCGTCCTGACGCTTTAGGCGACTCCGCCGCTTGGATCCCAGTACAGCGTCGACGAGGCTCAACTCGAAAACAAGAAAGCACAGTCGTGTCAGACAACACAAAGATGATACGCGTCCAGGGGCTGGACCTCCAGGTGCGCGATGTCGGAGACCAGCATCCTGCGCTGGTCTTTCTGCACTACTGGGGCGGCACCGGACGGACGTGGGGCCTCGTCATCCGAGAACTGGCGGACCGCCACCGCTGCGTTGCGCCCGATCTTCGCGGCTGGGGCGGGTCGGACAAGAAAGCGGGTGACTTCGATCTGCACACCCAGGCTGACGACGTCGCCACGATCGTCGCCTCGTTGGGGCTGTCGCAGTACATCCTCGTCGGGCAGTCGATGGGCGGGAAGATCGCCCAGATATTGGGAGCCCGCCGGCCGAACGGGCTGAAGGGACTCGTGCTAGTCGCGCCTGCACCTCCCGTGCCGATCGCCGCGCCCAAGGAGCAGCGCGAGGCCATGCTCGAAAGCTATCAGAGCCCCGCCGGTGTCGAGCTCGCTCTCTCGATCCTGACGTCGAGACAGCTTTCTCCAGAACTGCGGCAGCAGGTGATCGACGATACGCTGGGTGGGTCTGCGGCGGCCAAGGCAGCATGGACGCAGGCCGGCATGACGCTCGATATCAGCGACATCGTCGGGAATATCGATGTCCCCACCACCGTCATCGTCGGGGATGCCGACAAGGTCGAGACCGAGCCACTCCTGAGACGGGAGCTGGCCCCTCGCATTAGCGCAACAGAATTCATCGTGCTTCCCGGAGTGGGCCATCTGTCCCCGTTGGAGGCTCCGCGCGAACTGGCTGCGGCCATCACGACGGCAATATCGAAAATTCGTTAAGCCAACGAACGAGTGCCGGACGCATCGAACTCGCGTCCTAGTCTTCGACGCCTGCGCGCAGCATGAGGAGGATCTGCTTCGCGATCGCGGCGGGAGTGTCGCGCTCCTTCTTGAACCAGAAGAGCGACCAGGAAAGCGCTCCGATGACGGTCAGACGCAAATAGCGGCGATCGACTCCCTTGCGCAGGGGAAGATCGTCGATCAGACCAATGAAGATTTTCTCGTACTCATCGCGCAGTGCGATGACTCTTGCCCTGATGCTCTCCGGGTAATGCCACGGCGGCATAATGAAAAGCGCCTGGTTTGCCCGTCGCCAGTCGAGCAAGCCGGTGGTATGCGCGACGCAGGCGGTTTCCATACGTTGCCAAGGGTCCGTCTTGTTGGCGATTGCAGCGACGACACGATGGAGGAGTTCGAGGCCGCCTTTCTCCCAAACCGCCCAGAGGAGTTCTTCCTTCGACTCGAAATAATAGTAGACCGAGGCCGCCTGCATCTCGGCCGCGGCCGCGATGTCACGCATCGAGGCGCCGTCGAAGCCCTGCTTGTTGAAAAGCGCCTCGGCCGCGGAAATGACCCGAGCCTTGGCCTGCTCGCCCTTGCTCGGAGCGGTTTTTTCCCCGGACATCCTTTTGTTATTTCGCGACTTTTTGTCCTTGGTCGACGTCCCGGCTGTCATTTTCATCAATTCCACACGGGGGCTTGATTTTCTAACGTTCGTTAGATAAAAATCTAACGAACGTTCAATAAACTATATTGGGAAACGTCGCATGCCTGTTCCTAGCAGACTGGATAGATTCGTCGAAACGGAGAAGCAAAGGCATTTCTCCCGGGATTTCATGATCGGGTGGGAGGCGTACGAGACCTGGGACGAAGCCACCGTCGGCCAGAGCGGCTTGGCCCAGCGCACGTTCGTGATCACCGAAGAAGACATACTGGACTATAACCGGGCGTGCGGTGAGACCGACCCTTTGATGATCGATCCGGCGTTTGCCCGGCAGCACCCTCCGACGGGCGAACTTCTCCAGCACCCTATATTCGTGACCACGATAGCCTTCTACAGCCTGGGCGAGAAGGGTATCGGCACCTGGATACGGACACCCGGCGCGCGCAATCCCCAGCAGCGCATCGAGATATCAGAACCGTTCCGCTACGGCGAAATCATCTCCACGACCATCACGACGGCCGACAAGTTTACGCAGCGCGGAAAACCCTATCTCCAGATGCTGCTCGATTTTCGGAACGAGAGGAGTGTCCTCAAGGCGCGCTGGTGGTGTTCGCTGATCCTGCCGGCGACACGCGCGGATGTCTCTTGCTTTGCCAATGCCTGACAGAGGAGTTCGATAGATGTCTATCTCATTCGGGGGGATACAAACCGGTCACTCGTTCCCGCCGGTCGTACAATCCTACACTCAGCCAGCCATTGACCACTATGCACTGGCCTCGCTCGACATGAATCCCGTTCATACCAATGAAGAATGGGCAGCTCGTGCCAAGGTGTTCGGCATCCCCGAGACGGTGGGTCATGGAATGATGACGATGTCGACACTCGCGTCGGTCGTAACCCGCGCGTGGGGAGTAGTCGGAAAGGACGGCGGATCCATTCGGTTCGTCGACGCGAAATTCACCAAGCCGGTCAAGGTCGGAGAAACGGTGACTGCCACGGGCAAGGTCAAACGAAAGCACCACTATGGCCCCGGAAAGAACTGGGTTCAGGTTGCCATCGAGGCGAGGGACTCCACTGGCGACGTGATCGGGCTCGCCGAGGTCGGATACAACCTTCCGGATTGAACTGAGAGGGCGTTCATGCCGAGCCGAATTGGCGATGCCTTGCATTGGTACGCCACCTATACGCCGAACAAGATCGCGATCATCTCTTCCTCAGGCACGCAGACCTACGCGCAGCTATGGTCTCGCGTCTGCCGTCTAGGCAGCGTCCTGGCCGAACTGGGCCTGGCACCCGGCGATCGTATCGCGCTGCTCATGCAGAACAGCAGCCGCTACCTGGAAGTCTACCAGGCCGCAGCCCTGATGGGGGCAGCGGTCGTCCCTCTGAACTTCCGGTTCACCGCGAGTGAGGTCGAATATGTCGTCAACCATTCCGGCGCGCGGGCGTTGTTGTTCGACGATTGCTTCGTCGATACCGTGCGGTCGTTGCGAACGAGGCTGTCCTCTGTCGCTGGTCGCTATGTGGTTACCGATGGGTCGGCGGATCACGCGACACATTCGTATGAAACCATGATCGCCGCGGGACGAGAGGCGCCACACTCCACGCCGGCCGATCTCTCCGCTTGCTACTTCCAGGGCTATACATCGGGCACGACCGGCTTTCCAAAGGGGTGCGTCAATCCACACAGAGAATTTGCCGACTGCCTGCGCAGGATCGCAACGATCTACGGCATAACAGAGGACGATCGGGAGCTGGTTGCCGCGCCCCTGTTCCACGAAGCGCCGGCGTTATTCGCCCTGTTGCAGATTTTCCGGGGTGGCACCGTCATCGTGACGAGCGACAGTTCGCCGGCCAACGTTTTCGAGATGATCGATCAAACCCAGGCGACCTGGACTTTCATGGTGCCGACCATGTGGGCCTCCATGGTCAGCAGCGAAGAAATAGATCGCTTCGACCTGGGATCCCTGCGGCTACTGTTGAGCGGCGGATCGCCCCTGCTGACAAACACAAAGGACGCGGTCCTCCGGAGATTTCCGAAGGCTGGCCTCAACGAATTCTATGGCGCCACTGAAGTCGGCCTGGTGACGAATCTCTCTCCCGAGGACCAGCGGCGCAAGGTTCGATCTGTCGGCCGGCCGGTGATCGGAATGTTCGTCGAACTGCGCGATGAACAGGGAAACGTGGTCCCGCAAGGGGAGGTCGGGGAAATTCACATCGGCGGCGCAACGATTATCCGGGAATATTTCAACAATCCGGAAGCGACGGCCGACGCAAGACGAGGCGGCTTCTTCACGCTGGGAGACATGGGCCGACTAGACGAGGAGGGCTACCTCTACATCGTCGATCGCAAGAAGGACATGATCATCAGCGGCGGCGAGAACATATTCCCCAACGACATCGAGGCGATTCTCTACCGGCACCCTGCCGTCGAAATGGCCGCCGTGGTAGGCGCGCCTGATCCGAAGTGGGGCGAAATCGTCGTCGCGACCGTCAAATTGAAACCTGGCAGTTCCGTTGAACAAGCCGAACTCATCGCGCACTGCAAGACATTCCTGTCCAGCTTCAAGGTTCCGAAGAAGATCGACTTCCGTGACCAGATGCCGATGTCTTCCTTCGGTAAGATACTTCGGCGCGAGGTCAGGAAATCCTACTGGGAAGATATGGAAGTGAAGGTCTGACGCCACTGCAGAGTCGACAAGCTCGCTGGGGTACCTTCCTAGCATTACAGTTGCCCTTTCCGAAGATTTCTGAATCC